>Ga0308009_10000366_pt1 | contig 35351 bp, 32 predicted proteins | sample Neamet127_FD_203134 | JGI IMG/M metagenome (GOLD analysis project Ga0308009, IMG submission 203134) | Marine microbial communities from water near the shore, Antarctic Ocean - #127 | ecosystem: Environmental > Aquatic > Marine > Unclassified | place: Southern Ocean | collected 2014-07-24
CTGGCCAACAAAGCGAAGGGCGTAGGTTGACATGGCCGACGTCGAGCAGGTGTGGTTGGTCAAGTGTACGACGCCCGTAGAGCAGGGCTAACCTGCCGGTTTTCGGTCTACGCACTAGGCTGCAAGCCGCGCCGGCAAAGGGTTTACGGGGAAAACGCACCAATTTGCACGAAAAGTACGATCACCCCTCGTATAGGTTGTTTCGAGGCAAAAAATAGCTGCTTCGTTGCACCGACCTTGTTCGAGGCGTTGCAAATTTTGTTGCGGGCGGTTGACGGGCGCGGTGATTCGGTGGGCAAAATCGACCCGCGCAAATTCCTGATTGATCGCGCTTCCCGTTTTTTTGAATACGCTGCACGATATTCGAGTTCGTCACGGACATTCAGAATGATTGTCTGCAGCCAAACAATTGTGTCGGATTTGGCTGGCCTAAATCGTTATTCGGACTCAAGACGGAAATAGTAGAGGGCCTTCACGCTCGGGGATAGAGCTCTTTTGACCATTGTTGACATTCGCCGCTATGGAATTGGCATCGCCAGGAAAATTTTGGACATTGCAGCCCTTCCAGAGGAGAGTTGAGCGGTTTTTTCTCAACTCTATTAGGAAGGACCAAGGATTTACCCTACATGGATCCAGGATCGGAGCGTCATGATGGGTGGAAGCTCATCATGATTTCAGGCTACAAATGACTGACTTCAGGATGCGCGGGGGGCGCAACTGCTCGGATTGGAGTTCACAACTCGACTTGCGCCGCGTTTGAAGGATGGATCGGCGGATACCACCTGCTGGTAGGTCACGCCGCGGTGAGTTGGGATCTCCATGTTCGCGCAGGCAGCCTCCAAATACCTGGATACTTGGCGCGGCGAAGTGGTTTGGCCGCCCTGGGCGAGTTTTGTGACAACGGCCGCAAAACGCGTGCGCTGGCTTTCGAAATCCCTGAGCTGCGCGTCGTCGGAGACGGGAATGCCCCGGTCCTTGAGCTCCAGGTTCTTCTTCCATTCATTTTTAGCAGCCTCGACGCCATTGAGCATGCTGTCGAGATTGGCCGTTTCGCTGATGCTCAGAGGGGCAGCGCTAGTCCCATGCGCTGGCGCCACGTTGGCTGTAGCGAGGCCCGTGCGACCATTAGGGTTGACTTTGGCATCGTACTCAGCGCTGGACATCGGGATCATGCGCAGCTGCGGCTGTTGCTGAGGCTGGACCTGGGCCGGCGCGCGGCTGGGATAAACGGCGCCAGTTTGGCCGATCGGCTCATATTGCGTCTGCTGTGACGGATAAACCCGGTCAGTGTTCTGTCGGGGTTGCGTGGCCGGCTCGGGTTCGTCTTTCGTGGAGCAGGCATAGTGGCCGGCCACTGCGCCCCCGAACGCACCGATGGCTGTGCCCAGAGCCTTCATTTCCCAGCTCGTTTTGCCCACCATGCCTCCGGCAATCGCGCCAACGCCTCCCCCGACCATCGCGCAACGGCTTGGCGTGATTGGGCTATCCCCCCGCTGTGCCATTGCTGTTCCAGGAACTGCAATTGACGCCACAACCACCAAAGCGGTCGCAGCAAGGAAGTTCCGTGCAGTGGGACTCAGTTCCTTGGCCAAACTTTGGTCGCCTCCGAGCTGAAACAGCACGCTCGACTGCAGTTGGGAAAACGCGTTCATGTTGGGCTCCTTTGGGTTTTAATGGGTTCAGTGCGTCATGGCCGTAACGGCGTGGTCGACAAAGGCGCTGAGCGCCTTCAGGCGACGCTTGATGACGTCATAAGGAAGCATTTCGTACAGAATGGCATCCGGGCCGCCGACTCCATCTTTGGCAGCCTTCGCCGCCTTCAGATCGGTATCGATCAGGAGCTTGGCAAATTCAGCAATCTTGTTGTCATAGCCGGCGAAGTTGATGTCGCTCAAAAGGCTTGCAGAGTCGATGAAAGCTTCGTCCGACTCAAAGGTTTTGGCCAACGAGAGCACGACGCCCAAATCACAAGTCAGGCGCTTGATCGACAGCCCGAAATCACCAGTCGACTGCAGTGAGCGCCGGAACAGCTCCGCGCTGTGGGGCTCCATCGAGCGGATAGCCTGGTTGACGCACAAGAAGATCACGGAGTCATCAAGCACAAGAGTGTCTCTGACCCGCTTCGCGATGGCCCCAACTCCTTTGGTTTTCACTGTTTCAGCGATGACCAGGGCATCTGCGGCGGCCGTCTTCTGGGTCGCGATCGCGTTGGCGGCTGTTCGAGATTCGCGAGTAAAGGTGGCTGATGTTTCCATTGATTTCCCGATACGGCCGCGCGAGCGGTCAGTCAAAGTTTGATGAATGTTGGTGGACTTCGAGAAAAGCCCGACTTTTCCAGGAGACCGAATTTAGACTCCATCATGGCGGAATCCGCACTAAAATGCACGTGTAGAGAGTATTACATACACCTTTTTAAGTCAACCAAGACGATATTTAGTTTAGTCAAAAGCGAGATTCAAACAATGAGCGCTGACAACTCCCGCACTATGCCGGGACCCACCTTGCGGCCGCATATTGCGCCCAAGCCAATCGGGGCACTATTCTTTGAGCTGAAGAAATTCTCTCGCGAAACAGCTTCTACCGAGTATCCCTGGGCGACCCGCTTTGTTATGGGGCTTCCCCTGGCTCCATGGCAGCGCGAGTTCAAATGGTCTGGTGACCAATGCAAAAAATTTATTCTGAGTGCCTGGACAGGTGTTCACCTGGGAACGTACCTGGTAACCGATCTCAACATCAGGGACGGCAGTGCTGATTTCACGGGGTTGGAACATCTTCCGCTTTCGAACATGGTGCTCGATGGCCAGCAGCGCTTGACCGCCTTGGAGATGTACCTTACCGACCGCCTCGAATTGGAAGACGTGGACGGTTCCCCTTGCAAATGGTCGCAAGTGAATGCAGTCCAGCAACGCAGGTTCTTGAATACAGTATTTGATTGCGGCGTGATGAGGTTGACGGACGAACAGCAGCTTCGAGCGTTGTATGACCTTCACAATTTCGGCGGCATCGCCCATCTTGAAGAGGAGCGGGCCTTGGGCGGCGGGTTGGGTGATACGTTTCGCGTGGAAATCATGGCAACCCAGCATGAGCCAACTGGTCGAGCTCGCAAACCTTGACAGCCGTGTGGTTGACAAGGCCAGGTGTACTAGATATCTTTTTTGCATCTAGTCCCCGAGTACTTCCCTGAAAGCGCTGCCATGAAATCATTCAACCCACTCCGTTTTGCCTGCACTCTTCTGGCGTTTGCTGCTTTGATGCCGGCACCTTCTCTTGCCTTTGATATCAAGGAGCTGGCGTCAAAGGGGGTCGCTGCAGCACAGCGGCTCAAGGAAGTTCGCCAGGAAATGGGCGGACAAGGCGCTCAGACGTCGCCCCCCCAGCTCCCGCAGGCAACCGGAAACTTTGGTGCTTGCGCCCAGGTTTTCGCTTACGGCGTCGTTCCGGCCGTCCGGGATGCGAATCAGCTTGGAGCCCGTGCTCTCTGCTTTGACGGCTTTGCCGTGCTGCACTCGGGAACACGCAAAACTCCCGTCTATGTAGCCGAAGTTTTGAACCGGCAGCGCATCAGTGAGGCCCGTGGTGAGGCTCGAACGGATGTTTTCTTTGCAGACGCGAGGCTTCCGTCGTCCGAAAAGGCTACTCTGAGCGATTACCAGGGCAGCGGCTTCGATCGTGGACACATGGCGCCGGCTGGCGACATGACGAATCCAAATGGCATGGCCCAATCGTTCTCTCTGGCCAACATCGTGCCGCAGAATGCTGAAAACAACCGTAAGGCATGGGCTGATATCGAAAAAGCGACTCGCAAGTTTGCGGCTCGCGCAAATGGCGACGTTTATGTGATCACTGGCCCAGTATTTTCAGGTCAGGTCCAGACCATCGGGGCCGGTAGGGTTTGGGTCCCCACCCACTTGTTCAAACTGGTATTTGACGCCTCTGCAAATCGCGCCTGGGTGCACTGGTTGGAAAACACCAGCGCTGCGCGTGTTGGCCAACCTATAAGTTACGCTGAGCTGGTGCGCCGCACCGGCGTCGAGTGGCTCCCAGGTGTTCGCCTCAACGATTGATCGGACCAACTTACCCAGCCGTTGATCTCTGCAACCAAGCCCCTCTATGAAAACTCTCCTTCCGTTTACCGTCATCGCTTTCGACAACGAAAGTCATCATCTCGTTGCCCTAAAGGTTATGGCTGAAGAATCCCTGCACGCCTTTGCGGTGGCGGCGCATGAGCGGAAAACGGCTAACTACGGCTTCATCACGGCGCTCAAGGGCCATCAGGACGAAGATTCCGGATACGCTTTTCCTGGTGAGGGCGTCGTCTATACCGAAACAATCCTCGAGCAAACCGATGTTTTTGGTACGGCGGATGCCGGTACCGGCGAGTCGCGCGTCGTTTTCATCCACGTTGAGCGCACAGTTCCATTCGCCACCCTTGCCGAGGAAGACAAGGAAGTTGCAGGCGTCTACGCGATTGATATGGCGTCTTCAGTTCACGAGGAAAGTATTGCCAATGCCGCCATGGATGGGTTTCACGCCCGGCTGGCAATCAAGGCGCTCGATCACTTTTCTATATCAGTTCGATCATCGGAGCATTCTGAATCAGCGCAGATTCCAGAAGGAGAGGCGGCGGTTCAGGGTGAGCTTTCAAGGGAGGTTTTGTCGATCATGAAACTCCCGCCTGCGCCAAAGAAACAAGGTTTCAAACCCTAGTGCCTGATCGTTTTTGACACTTGCCGAGGTATCCCATACACTATTTTCTGTCAACAACACACTAACGTCAGATGAAATTCCTTCCCCTCCTCGCCATTTCCTGCTGCCTCATGAGCTCCGCAACTTCATTTGCGACGAGCCCGGGATCCACAAAGCTGGTGACCTTTGCTGAGCTGTCGGCAAGCTTGGCCAAAGAGGTGAAGTCGTGCAAGTCCGATCCGGCGATGGGGGTCAAGAAGATCGTGTCCGCAAAAAACGTTTCTCGCGGACCTAAAGCCGTGAACTATGTGGCCATTCTTGGTGAGAATGAGCCAGGCCCCAACGATTTTGGCCCTTTGAAAGCAAAAGCCACCGAGGCAGAGCTGAAAACGTTGATCGGCAAGCCGCACTGCATCATGCTATGAATGCGCGCCTGGTTAAATAACCTGAAAGACCCGTGTTTACCTTGAATGCGCTGGACAGGCCCGTCCGCACTCCCGTTCGCAATCTTGCACTTCGGATTTCAAGTGCTAAAGCAAGCCCCGCGCGTACGGCTGTGGCGCTCAATTCAAAGTGGGCACACTTTGGAGGCATCTCTAGTTTTGACCAAGGCAATGCCGACCTGTTGATGTCCGGCGCTTGTAATTGCTTTTGGTGCGGCAAATCACTTGGCCAAAAGAAGACATCGTCCTTTGATCTGTTGGTTTCACCCAAGACCGGCGGTACGTTCGATCTCCTCAACTTGATCGTCGTCTGCGGTAGATGTTTGAATACCCGCCCCAGCCTTTGTGACAACCCAGCGGAGGTTTCGCGTGCAGCAGGTCATTCAGCATCCAAAACCCTCGATATCCTGCGTCGGGTCGATGCGGTCCTGGCCAACCCGTCAGGCATCACACCTAAGCCCGTGGTTCACCATCAAGCCAGCCCAGATGGCGCCGGAGCCCTATTCCTGGTGGAATCCAAGGCAGCCTATGTCGAAGCCCTTCAGCACTTCAAACTCACAGCCAGACAGGGCGATCTTGAGCTGGTGGCAGTCCAGCTGGATGATGCCTCGTGGCATGGGTTGATTACCGAGAACGGGGCGCTGGCTTCGAAAATCCTGAAAGAACTCAAATGGGGCTGTACGTTGGTGCACTGGGGGCCAATTTAGCAAGCCAATCCACGCCGTTCCGCATCAAGGCGTTACAAGCGGTCTTTTTTGGACATATCCGATACACTTTAAAAATCAAGTTAACTTTGTAAAGCGTCAAATGAACACACAAGCTACAAACAGCCCCAAAAATCTGCATCAAGTGGGCTACACCGTCCTCCGCGCCGGCGCCGGCCCTGATATGCAGGCTTGCCTTGTGTCGCCATACGTCGGGAAAGTCAAGAAGGCTACGGTCCACGGCGACAAGTTGACCCTCAGCCTGGCGTCGTGCGATATTGGCCTGACTTCCCTTCCGGCAGACATTGCAGAGCTCCTGGCCAAAGCGCCGGATCGCGTTCTCATCGTCAGCGTCGACACCCTGGCCGCCGTCCGCCAGAGCGGCAGTCTCGCTGACTTCAGCACCAACGTTCATTAATTTTCGAGTGCTACGATGACCTCACCTAACAATTCTCCGGCTGCAGTCGACCAGAACGCTCCTGGCGCTCTGCTCAACCGATTCCTCAACCACGCGGCCCGGGCAGGCAGCTTGTCCGTGGAGCACGTGCGCCACACTGTTCGGCAGCCTGAATCGGAAGCATTCACCCGCAAAATCGCCTCCTCGTTTCACGGGCTTTCCCCAGATACGAATGTGGCGGTAAAGGTCACGACCATTTCGGCTGCGGCCGGCCAGTCTGGGCTGAATTTTGCGGCCAGCGACGCGGCTGGCCTTGAGCTTGACGCCGTTTACGCTTTCGGCGACCCGTCGTCATGGGACTATGCCAGTGCTTTCGCGTTGCTCCAGGTGGTCGGTCGCAGTGAACTTGGCAGCCGTTCAGCTGCTACCCCGGCGTTTTCCCACAACCCCGTCACGGTAGCTGCGGAGATGGCCAATTCGATTTCCGATAAAGAACTGCTGATCGCGGCCGATTCCGTCTACATCCAGTCCTTCTGCGACGTCCAGGCGATCAGCAAGATCGCCAGGAACGTTGGCAATGACGCCGCATTGAAAACGATTGCGTTCGTCGAGGACCGCAGGACTGCCGGCGGGGACTTTGGCCTGTATTCGAAAGCACCCCTGTCGCACGATTCGCAATACGCCCTCGGTTTGATCGGCAGCCAGCTGCGTTTTGGCAAACAGTTCACAGGCATGACTGACGAAGAAATCTCCGACAACTCCGCAGCCATGGCGCGCGAAGGACTGTCCGTGTGGCTGGCTTCCCATGGAATACCACAGAAGAATGTTGCAAATCTTGTGGATTCTCTGTCCTCCATTGGCCGAGCGCTCTACACCCCGCCGCCTGAGCCGGCGCCATCGACGCGCCCGGGAATGAGGGCTCACTAAGCCCTCTAGATATTAAAAAGAGCCGCAATCACTGCGGCATTTTTTTGCTCGCTCGATTTCCTGGCTTCGGCAACAGGTTAGGACCGCTGCCCTTTTTGATGGTGTATGTGATATCCTTTGCGGAATTGTTTTGATTTCTCTCGACTAAACAGCCGATTTGCTGATGAGTCGTGTTTCCACCTCCTGAAGATTTCAAAATGATTGACCCGCAAGAGCTCGCACAAATCCCTGGACCCCAAACCCTACTTCAGGGTCTCCTCCGGTGGGTTCGCCCAGCTGCCGCCCCTGAAGGTAGCTCAGATGTTCAATCCCTCGCCGCTGGGGGTGTTGCCAACCTCGATGACCCCCTTGAGATGATTTCTGCAGTTGCTACGGGGGCCGATCCCAAATTATTTGATGCCCAAGGGTGGATGCAGAAGGTAATTGAGCACGATCGTGAGCGTGTACGCTTTTTTGATGGAGTGGCGAGGCCAGTTCTCCTCTCAAAAGATTCCGACTCCTACCCGCTGCCACCTGCTCTACAGGCTTACTGGAAGACAGCAGCAAACCTGCCATTCAAATCACTTGATCCAAAGGACTACGTCTCTGGTGACGAGTACCTGAAAACGCTTACCCCCTCCCCCACAGATTTTGCGACCGCGAGCAGTATGCCGCTCGGCCCCATGATTGATGAGGCAGTGTCAAATTTCGGAAGCAAACACCCGGCTCAACTTTTGCATCTGCTCAATCTGGCATATGTGCGTGCCGCATTGAAATTCCAAGCAACAGCATTAGGCGACCTACACCTAAATCGCACTCCGGCTTCTCAAACTCCAAATGGGAAAGGTGGAATTGATGAAGTGGACGAAGCCTTTTCGGCTGACTTTATTCTCGAAGGACGCCCTGAGCTTACGCAAAGCATTAATCTTTCTGGGTCACATCTCTTCAGCTTAAGCCGGTGGATTGACCAGACTTTGGCATCGAGATGGTCAGAGGCCCTCGACGCGGAATTGAAATCTGTCATTGGAGAATTCTTCGATCAGTGGTCACTATCCCTTGAAGGGGTTGATATCCAGCTGGCAAGACAAGCCTTAGATGACAAGTTCAGAAATCACCTTAGGGACCAAGCCAACAAGCATCCAGGTTTCCAGCGTTTGATCCGCGGCGTCAAAGCTCACGTCAATCTTCAGGGCTACAACAAAGCAATGAAGGAGTTCAATGCTGGACTCGATCGCACTGCGCTGAGCCTAGCGCTACGGTTCGGTCCAAAGAACTCTTTGACCTCGGCAAGTTACGAGTTCTTCTCACGCGCGGATGTTCGTGACGTTTTAGCTGCAAGCACCTCGATGGGGGCGTTTGCACCGTTGCAGCTTCCAGATGAACTCCTGACCGCAGTTTGCAGTATTCCACGAGCATGCGTCGCTCCATACAAGCTGTTTTTGAAAAAACTGGAGTCAGCCTGCGCTCCCGAACTTCTCGAACAGCTGCAAATGTTGAGCCCAGGGTACTTTCTGCGCTTCCCTGCGCGTCAGCCGCCCTCTTTAGCCCTCAGCTTCGGGAGCGTAATCGCTGAACCTTTGACCCACTCACTTGACGGGCTCCTCCAGATTAACTATGCCGACCCGTCCGAAGCTGCAGAGATTGCCAGTTCTGCAATGTCGCGGATCCTAAAGGAGCTGGGCCCAAAAGCGCTTCCACCAGGTGAATTTCTGATTTCACATTCCGCAGCTCTTGGGTTTCTCTCTAAGTGCGTCCGCAAAGAAAATTTTATGCGGGATGTGGAATATGTTGACCATGAGCTTACGACCGAAGAAAGGATTCACGGATTAACGATGGCCATGGGCGAATTGGCAGCCCGACGGAAACGCCCTGGTGGAACCATCGAATCAGCGATGGAGTCTCTCGTCAACGTCGACCAAACCGACTACACCGAAGCTCCCAGCCTTGATGCGCTGATCGATTTCAGAGCACCGGCTACAAAACGCTTTGCAAGGTCACACGGACTTGCCTTTCGCTCCAGTCTTGGGCTCGCAACCTCGGTATCGACGGAATCCGAGGTTTCTACTCCTGGTGTTCCAAATTCCATGAAGTGGGATTTGTCGATTGTTCGGATTACTGACGGGCAGAACCTTGTCGATTTCATAGATGGATCGCAAACGTTTGGAACGGGCTACAACTTAAGCTTCAAAGCGCAAGGTGCCACAGAGCGCTGGATCCATTTTTCGGTTTGCACAACACACACAAACTTTTGGGAAGCGGCTAAGGTAATCCCAAGTTTGGGCCTTGGAGCTTTGGCGCCAACGGCGCTACACGTGTTCAACCCATGCAGTGAGGATGGGCGAACCCTTGTACTGTGTGGCACCGGTGATGAAGGTCGCCGACCACCAATCGCCAAGCATCCCTTCAGGGGCGTTCTTTCCAAAGCAGCGTACAAAAAGTCCACAGGTGCCAACCTGTTCGTTGAACTTGACTATTTGGCGTTCAATACAACCGCGATCACAAATCCTGTCCCTAGTGCTTCCACCCCTCAGATGTCGGATGGCACTCAAAAGGCGCTGTCAGGGCACCTGGCTAAGCTCATGGACCTTGTCCAGTCCAAAATTGCCGGGCTGCAGCAGACAGATCCAATGATGTTCGCAGCTCTGTTTTCAGCGCCCAAGGCCAGTTTTGTCAATCAGCCGGATTTCATCAAGTCCGCGCCAAAGCGGATCGGCGTGCAAAAGGGTATGCGGCTGGCCATGGTGGCGTCCGAGGGAGATCCCAGGATCATCGAGGAGGTGGGTGCCAGGATATCCAACCCCTTCGCTCTAACAAGCGCCCGTGCATCGCTGCTGGACGTCTGTGAGCACGCCCAGGTCAGTCAGAAGACTGTCAACGGCAAAACCAACCTGCAGGCCGTTATTCAAGGCCTGGCGAGAAACCCTGCATGCCTGGCCGATCCCGAGAGCTTCCGCGCCTTGCTCGAGCGAAGCATGGTCAAGTGCCTGGAGAAGGAACCCGGGCTCCTCAAGGTATTTATCAACCACGGGGTCAAGCCAACGGATAAGGTTCTTTCTCTGATTCAGGATATTCACCCCCGGCGTCTGACCGAGGAAGCGAAAACGCACTGGCAAGCTGCACAGATGACGGCGGAGATCGACCGAATCATCTCGGCCGGCCATGGCGCTGCGCCGGCGCCTGGCGATCGCGGCCAACAGGTCGACGCCTCGATCAAGCCAAAAAACGTCCAACGCCGTCGGGTCGGCATTTAGTCATCGCAGCGGCAGACCACCATACGCCCCTATCCAAGGATCAGCATGAGCGCCCTTTGTTTCAAATACACCCAGCCTGAAGAGCAAGCCGCTTGGCGCATCCTCAACGCATCTGAGTACGCCCTGGAGCACACCCTGCGCACCTCGGCTGACCCCTCGGCGCGCATTGGTGGTTTGGCCTACTTCCTAAACGAGAACGGTCAACTGCTCAGTGCACCGGTGAAACCTGATGGCGGTCCGGATAAGGCGCTTGCGAAGCACCGCCTTGAATACGCCGGCTTGAGTGCGGCGGAGCTCAACAGGAAGGCCGAGCTGGTAAAGAACTGGTTGGCGGACCGGTGCCCATATTTGGCAGAACTGCTCAGAAAAGACACTCCACAGGCTGGAACTGTCCAGGAGCGGCAAAAGGCAGCGGCCGAGACCGCCTTCGCTTCTTACAATTTTGGCGAGCGCGTTTCAGTGGAGTTAGTCCGGCCTTGGTCAGTTAATGACAGTGACGACACTGATGATTGGGTGCGAGAAATTCGCATCAACCCCGACACACTGGACACACTTCCTGCAACAGTTCTGGCATCATTTCACGTGAAATTCGCCAGAGGCACTACCCTGCTGGAGGATACCTACGCACTGCTCATGAGTACTGGGGCTGAAATTGGTGAAGCCGTGGCATTTTCAGCACCTGTAGCGGAAGTTCAGGCGCGACGGCCCAAGATGTAATTGCCGGGAGCCCCGGCGCTGTGGAATCAGCCTGCTTTGACCACTTTAGTTGGCTCACTACTGACAGCATCCTGCAGGCCGCCGGAGATGACTTTTAGCTTGGGGGCCTTGGGTTTGGCCTTCAACGGGCCCAAAAGGCGCGCCGTGTGGCCACAGTAGACGCTCAAGGCCTTGAAATAGGCCGCCATAGGGGCCTTATGTGTGATCCGGCATTTCTGCGCCCTGGATTTAGCATCCTTGCGCAGACTCAGGAGTACCAGGCGCAAAGCAGCCTTGGCCTCATCAGGAAGGTTCTGCAGGTCTTCTAACGCCGTCGAGGCCAAGCAGCGGGTTGCGCACCTCAGGTTTCATCGAGCGCGTCGACATCATGTTCTGCACGAAAACTCCTTGGTATTGTTTGCTGTGACGGATTCACTAGGGCCGGCTGGCGTCAGACCCCTCTGCGCGGCGCGCCTGGCCTTGAAGCTGGCCAATAACCAGCTTTCTGCATCTTCGGGGGCGCCCAACGCACCGGTGGACTTTCGTCTCGAGTTCATGGCGCCAGCTTGGCGAAATGTGATTTCAACGGCGCCGAACTTGACGGCAAGTTTGCGTTTGGATGAGCAGATGTCGTAATGGTCGCCCTGGTACCACTTTCGATCGACACCGATTTTTGCAGCCATGTCGTGGAGCAGATCCTCGGAGTCGGCAATCATGTGGCACATGACCATCCGACCGAAGGTGGCCTTCATGGAGTCTACGTAGACGCGAGGTAGGTTGAGCAAGTCACCAGATGAATTGAATGAGTTCACTCATTCAAGATACCCCCCATTGGGTATATCGTCAACCTTTGGATTTTTCAGTCAACTTGGCGAGTTTCTTTTTAAGCCGCTGGTTGGCAAGAATTTCCTTGCAGAGTTGCCAGGCGATGTCCGGCATCTCGCGGGCGTTTTCAGATTCTGCCGGAAGAAGCCACTTCTGAAGCGTTGTCCATGGCGCTTTCAAACGCTTGGCCAGGGCCGGTTGTGAAAGTTTCAGCTTGGCGGCCGTATCCCGCAAAAATGCTTGCTGAAGCCGTGCCTGCTCTGAAATAACCTTTTTCATGAACAGGACTATACAACCCAACGGGTGGAACAGGAAACAACCGTCAGAGCACCACAGGACTCAACCGTGGGTCAGAACATGCGACGCTGTTTCGGAACGCCGGCGACAGATTGAGCGCCTGCTGCAGCCGCTCTTGAGGCGGCTGCAGCGATTATTCCTCGCGCCCACGCCCGCCGGCCGTCCATCGACATGGCGGCGAGCTTCACAAGTGTGTCCCCATGGCATCGATGCGGGTTACAAAAACAAACAACGTCTTTGTCGATCAGCGCATCAAGAGATTGAAGTCGACGCTCATCCTTAGCCAGCGCGAGATCATAAAGATCACACACTGCATTTCGGTCACCATCTTTTCCGATAACGTACTCGTTGCCGAACAAAGACCCGCGGCCGATGTAAATCGTTCCAGGTGGATACCCATGTTTGTGTTTATTCAACACTTGCCCAGCTGACATATTCATCCTTCAAAATGGCTAGGTAGCTAAACATTTGGTCAAAAAAAACCCCCGAACAAGTCGAGGGTGGAAATACCTTGCCAATCAGGGAGGCCGACGGCAGGCAAGGCTTACGCCCACCAAAAGATACCACATAGCTAGAACTCTATTTTTGCGGGCCCGCTTCAACCTCCTGCCGGGAGCCATGACCCTGATGCTCATGGAATTCGGCAATCGCAGTGTCCATTTTTTTCGTAACCACGGATATCAAAGACGGCCTTGAAGCACCAGCCGAACCTCCTCGATGAGGCGTGTCATTGTGGTGAGCCAGTCGCAATGCCCGTGCAGATGTCTTGTTGCTCTCTGTAAGGCTATATGCAGGCCAGATTCGCGATCGGGTAACTCAAGCAAATTAGGGCCTTGTTGAATTCGAGGCCAACCGGTCAAGCCCAATTGCAATCGAGGTGACTCAACCTTCTCGCTTGGTGCCAGACTCATCAGTCCAGTCAGCAGTGTTGCGCAAATCAACACCCCCAGAAACAGGACGACAACCACCAATGCCGTCGCACGAGATCCGGCGTCCTGAAAGACTAGCCCCTTGCCAATCAATGCACACAACCCCAGGCAGCCCACAACGAGTGCAATGCATGAACCAAAAAGCAATCTAAACTTTTTGTGGGTCGCCATACAAAGCCCTTTGAAACGATACCGGTCAAAACTTGCGGGATAACTTCCTGCTCTGGGCGGGCGCCTCTGGTTTGACCTCGAAAACACTCCAATCCTCGCCGGTGCTGACTGAGGACGCACCGAATTGCTGGGCAGCCTCTTGCGAAGCAAAGGGCCCGTAAAAGGTCGCGCCTTGTGAAAGGCCTTGATCGAACAACACCAGCAGTTTGCCACCCATGTCGCGCGTCGAATCAGGATCAATGCTGGTCGGATCGAAAACGTCCATCGATTCTGCCAGGCAGCCGTTAGCAAGATGCGCGATGACAGCACCTTCAGCCTGTTCCGCGTCTGTGCAAATCTGCACAAGCTTAAATCCGTCAACAATCGATCCGACAAGTATGGCCTTCATTTGTAATCCTATGTGATCTATAGAACGTACCGATTGCAACCAAGTTCGTCAACCGCGGCATCGCACATCCTCAACGTTTCAACCGATTGCTATGGGCGCGCGCGAAACGGTTTCAACACCGGAGTTTCGTCGCGCCAGGACGCAGTAGTTGCGGCGACTTTCCCGTGACTGGACGGGACCTGTAGCTTCGTCAACCTTTCAATCACGTCAAGCATGGTTTTGTACTGTCCGTACGCAACTGCGCGATCCACACGATTCCTCAGTGTTATGGGATCGTCCTGTTGTCGAAATTGACTTACCCCTTTTTCGAGGTCAAAGAAAAAGCAGCTTTGAATCAGATCGGCTTGGGACTGCAGATCTGAAATGACGGCTTGCAATCCCTCACCAGCGCTCTCGACACCCGCCGTTGTGGCACCGACCTCCCGCACGAAATAATCACGGCCCTGCTCGTTCCTCAGTGCCGCCTCAGCATCCATTTCCCGGCGAGGGCCGGATTTCATCAAGTATTCATTTCCGTTGCCTTGGTTGCATGCCCAAAGATTGACTATGTCATCGGGACATGGCTGCCTCGCTGCAACAGATGCGCTTGAAGTGGATGCCATTGTTCCGATATCAGCTTTTTGGACGTTCATTTCCTGCTTTCGTATGGCGTTTTGTAATCGGCTGGGGCAAATTGAGCTCCCGCCATTGAATACAGAAAGCGTATCTGATATCTTTTTTGCTGTCGAACTTCATGATTTCACCCCATATCAGGCGCTGGACGGCAAACACCTATGAGTCACATTCAAACTCGCGATTCCAAACAGTTCAGCCGCCTGCCGGCCATTGTTACTGAGGCAGCTCAAATCATTCTTGGAGGGGTCGAGGTAGAACGCTTTTGGGGGTTCAGCCTGGAGCGGTTCTCCCTTGCCATGCATGCCGGACTGTGCCGCCTGGTTGTGGATCCTGGGAACACCCCTTGGGAGGGGCGCATTCATTGGACTGCGGCCGACGATGCCGAGCTGGAGTCCGCGAAAAGCTCATTAGACTGGGTGCCGAATCCGGCTCATCAGTGCGATCTCCAAGCAGCCCTGAAGGTTGCTTCCAACAACCAAATTGTCGCCATCAGTGGGCCCATTGAGTCCGGGAAAACCACCGCCGCCGTCGCGCTCGAGGCCGTCGGCTTCAAAAACTTGGCATTTGCGGACCCCGTGAAGGTTGCCCTTCCGATGCTTTTTGGCATCCCAATCCGGTATTTCAATGACCACGAACTCAAGAAAACACCTCTTCCAGGCACGCACCTGACGCCGCGGGCAGTGATACAGCTGACTGCAACAGAAGTCTGCCGGGGTTTCTATGACCAGCTGTGGTGCCACCGCTTCGCCCTGCGCGCGATGGGTTTGGCCCTCGCTTCCGCAAAAGGGGCTCAGGTACGCGATATGCGTCTGGTCGCCGGTGATTTGCGCTTTCAGAACGAGGCAGACTTCCTGAGGAGCGTTGGAGCCACAGTACTACGGGTTTCGCGGCCGTCCAAAATCGCAGGCGATTCCGGTTCTGTCAATCGAAATCACCTGTCAGAGAAAGGGTTTGACGACGCCCCTGACGACATTCACCTCTCGAATGATGGCTCCCTGCAGCAATTCGAAAGTGCCGTCATCAGCGCTGTCGATCGACGCGCATTTCCATGCGACGACGTTCGCCGCCTTTCATCTCGGCCAGGCCGCTAGCCGCCTGAGCGCCGATGACCTGCAAAGCGTCTTCATTTGCTGTCCGTCGGCTTGAACATTACGGACACCTCGTAAAGGCGTCGAATCCAACCGTAAATGACTGGAACTCGTTTGTTCTCAGGCTTGTTGTCGAGGGCATTCCAGCTGAGGCTCCGCGCAGGTTTAGGTTGCGCGCTTTGTCTAGTTCTAGTTATGCACGGACTCTTGCAGGAACTGCTCTCGGGGATGCAGTCATCAGTTTTGATCTCAATACGCGCTGGCGCTCTCTGTTATTGAGCGCTACACCTGAAGATGGACGCCCTGCTTTACCCTGGATTCTTGCCCATTTAGCCCCGCGGATACTTTCACGAGCCACTACATCCATAAGAGCGTACGCCATGGCAGCAAGTGCAGCCCGAGCTTTTTGCTGAATTGACAATCCGGCCGGAATTGTTATCCGAACTGGTCCGTATCCACCTGGCACTGCTTCAATTTTCCATTCTCGGCCATCAACAATCTGTAGAGGGCGACGAACCCAATCGCCGCTTGCCCGACATGGTACGCCCGCAGTTTCGCATAAGTCTCTGAGCTCAACACTTTCAGCGAGGTCCAATTGAGCCCGATAAGTTGGAGCAGGGAAAAACAGCGGCGTTGACATTTCTGTTATTATAACGGAAAATCAATAGCTAAAAGGCTGTCATGAATTCGAGTGAATTTTCAATTCTTCTTGGAGCCTGCTCGGAGGTGGCCGAACTCTTTCCAGAGGGTGTTGTCTACATTGGCGGCATAGCCGTGTATTTGCACGCCATAAATCAACCGTCGACTGTCGAAATCGCTGAATTTACTCACGATGCGGATTTCTACATTTCCCTCACCGATATGTCTGATTTGCGCGATATCGAAGAGGTCGTTCCCAATCGTCGCTTGAGCAAGCATCAAATGATTAAAAAAGGATTCGAATTCGATATCTATACAGAACGCCAGTCATCATTGATCGTTCCTTATGACGCTGTGGCCGCCTCAGCGGTTGGTTTTGGAACTATTCGAGCTGCCTCTCTTGAGCACCTTATTGTTTTGAAGCTGGAGGCCTTTGCAGACCGCAAAGGAAGCGCAAAGGGGGACAAGGACGCAATGGATCTTTTAAGGATTACTGCGGTCGGATCGAGAGCCAAAGGTGGCTTCAAGGCAGATCTCTGTGCGCCTTACATTCGCGATCAACACCTCGAACTTCTCGATATGGTTGAACGCGGGCCTCAAGTAATGTCTTTGGCAAAAGGCAATGCCATGCTCGCCAAAAAGCTCCGCCAGGAATTTGCAACCATCAATGCATCGATCAAACACGCATATGCGGGTCCAACAGCAAATAAAAATGACACGTTGAGCACGACTCGCAGCAGAAAATCAAAAACACCTTAAGGCCGGAATGCTGCCAAATGGACTCTGCTGTGGCTCGTTAAAGTTTTATTTCTTCAGATTTAGTTATCTGGGCCGCAAGATCTAGGATCCGCTTGTCTGGCTTCCCAGGCTGATAGTTAAAAGCCGACAGAGGAATAGCCCGCACCCCTTTGAGCATCTCATTGTTTTCAATGCTGGCATTGATCAACCTCATGTTCGGAATGTGTTCCCGGACGATTCGCCCGTCGACCTCGCCATTTGCGAGGGGCAGCGAATTCGTCCACCCTCTCCATAGAGCTACCAAACTTAGTATCCGGTACCGTCCTCGTTATTTGCTCTGGTTTTGTCGCAATGTATTCATGCACCTCGCCGCCGCGCATTACGATTGCGCCCCGATCTCCGATTCTCGATCTGAGCTCGGACAATGTTTTTTTGCTCCCGATGGCTCGTTGCATCTCTTTAAAATCAACAATTAGCGGATCTTGCAGGTCGAGGTATACATGCACCACGGTATCGCCACCCTTGTATCCAGCGTACCGCGCCGCAACTGCGGCACTGGGAGTGAAGAAGCTCCCGAGTGTATTGGTTGGAAGAATGCTTGCGTCACCTCTTCGTGTGTCGAATTCAGCAAAGGCCACATTGGTCCCGTGGTAAACCAACAATGGCGCACCTACGGCGTCAACAACCTTTGTGCCGGCTAGCGATTGCTGACTGCTCATACTGTTCAAGGTTTGCGACTTTTGCGCACTGTTTCTATCGCAACAGGTTTCTGCGTATTCGTGTCATGGCTTGGGTCGTCGCCTTTCGCCTCCGCGATGACCGCATTCATGCGTTTCATCGTTTGCACGGCTTTGTGCACGAAATCATCAGTCATTTCCTGTGCTATCAGCTCATCATGGTATTCAGGACCGCCGCCGTGCTCATTCGCGGAAGCCATACTGAACCTGATGTCATCGCTGCCGGGGTTGTATTCAAAGCTGTTTCCGGTGGCTGATTTGATTTGGGACGGCCTGAAGGCCACCCAGCTGTCTTCCTTGGCAGACCGCGTGCCTTCGTACTTATTGGTGTAGACAAGGCCGTCATAGCCTTTTGCTTCCAAGGCTTCACGCAACTTCGAAAGCGCCAGTGAATTATGGGTATTCAGGATTGGGATCCACTCTGCTTCCGGCGATTTTGAGCCATGCAAATTACACATGGCTTCGGATTCTGCACGTGCGTCTGCGAGGTGCACATCTACGACAGCCATCAATTGGCCGCGCTCCTCGGATGAAAAAACTTCATCTGGAATACCGTGCTTTACCAAGTAACTTGCCATCCATGCCCGCGGATCTTCCACAAGCCGCAACGGCTTCTTGATATTCAGGTACACAGGAATGATGTTGCGACCGTTGCGTTTACGTCCAAACCGCTCATGCGCCTGCTCAACCGTCCCGAAATGAAAACCAATGTCCTTGGTTTTCCCGAAAACATTGAAGTCGGCAGTGGTCCCGTGGAACATCCTCCGTGGAGTTCCAGTGGCGGTTACGACCTGGCTGCCGTCAAACCAGGCTTGAAACGCTGCCGCGGCCTCCCCTGGACTTTGAGGCGGCGCCGGCCTGACCGCCGGCTTTATCTGGGCTTTGTCGAAGGCAATATATGCATCGGCATGCCCTTCGGTGTATTTGATGCCATCAAACCCGTCGGCTTCGAGGTTTGAGCGCAGCTGAGCCCGGCTGGCGGTCTCCAGGAGGGCGTACTGTGAGTAGTCGTCACCCTTGAAGGCCGAATTCAACTCCATCTTGATCCGGCTCGAGACCGGTAGCAGTTGAATGGCGTCTGCAGCACTGAGCCCAGTGACATCAAAGGGCTTGGCCATCACGATTTGGACCGGGATCACCTGGGGGCCATAAGTGGCGGCAAAACGCTCGCTCGCCGAGAAGTAAGCACCGAGCCGGCGGCGATCGAGCTCACCTACTTCCGAGGTGTCGAATTCCGTGAAAGTGGCGTCGGTCCCGTGGAACGCGCTGAAAACATGAGGCGGGTGTGTTGCCAGGCTGAACATTGGGAGGCCAGCGGCCGTCTGCAGGCGCATTTCCGGGGTGATGTCGAAGGCGGTCCCAATTTCACGTGCAGCCCATCTAGCAGTGGCAAGTGCAGGCTTTATCCGCGCGATTTGCCCTGGATAATCTTCTGGCTTGATGAGGTCGAATCCTGTTTGACCGATATGCCGCTCGGTCACAAGCCTGTATTGCTTCTCCCGCTCTCCGTAAAAGGCCAGTGCTGCCTCGGCTTTCTGGCGAACAACATCATCCTGCAGCATGGCCTCGGGCTTGACTTCTTCCACATGCACAGTGCCATCGCGCAGCGTAACCTCAATGTCGGGAACATAGTGTTTGCCATCGCCATAAGGGATGCGGTCGGATGAGCGCTTGAAGGTGACTACCTCGGGGTCGGCTTCTAACTGGTGCATGCGAGCCAGCTCATAGACCGAGGCTGTTGGCAGGGTACCGCCGCCCTTTGCCGAAGTGAATTCAGCCTGGATGCCGCGGTTGTTTTGATTCCGCCCCAGCGCCACTCGCAACGCCTGCGCATCAGAGTAGCCGCGTGATACCCCGGCTTGAACCATCCAAGACGCGACCGTTGCCTGGTTGACACCAACCTGGTCGGCTACTTCGTATGTATTCAGTCCCAGAATGTAAAGGGAAATGGCGTCGTTTTTTGTTTCGCTGTCGTGTCCAATCGTGTTGGCAAGAGAACGACTTGAGCCGTCTGCTGTCACGATTCTGTGAATGGTGCTACCGCCCAGACCAGTTTGCTCTGCAACTCGCGCGACGGATAGCCCGTCCTTGTAAAGCTGCAAGGCTTGTTTCCTCAGTTGTTGCGTAACGCCTTTTGTTTCCGCTGCTGACCGGCCAATTCCAGCCCACGCAATCCATCTCCGAACCGTCGTTGCTCCCACGCCCAAATCGGTAGCGATTTTCTCAGCCGCTTCCCCAGCTGCATAGCGTGCAAGACCACTGGAGCGCGCCGCATTCTTTTCCAGGTATGTCAGCACCTGCACTTTGCTGACCTTACCGGTCTGCATCTTCAGCCAGTCGGTGACGCCTGACCACTCGACTTCAGCTGCTTTAGCCACACCCTTCTGAATGAGCTCGGTGATTTCCGACATCCATCCAGAGGCCGGTGCGGTGCCCACGGGTAATGCGCTGATACCCTCCTCCAGGGCCGATCGCCAGATCCGGGGGGCGAGGGCGTCGCCAATCGTGATGGCGCCTTCAGGCGTCTCCATCTGGGCAATACCAAAGGCAAGGTTCACCAAATCTTGGGCTGTGAGTTCCTGGGGATTTGTCGAGATCTTCCTCCAGACCTGCTGCAGGGTGGCCTTGACGGCGCTGAGCCAGCTTGCAACGCTACCCTTCCTGGCGGCGTGGGTTGGGCGGATGCCCATCTTGTAGGCCGCCTCAACGGCGTAGGGGAACATCTCCTGGCTGGAGAGGTGAAGCCCCACGGAGAGAACCTTGGCGCGCGCTTGGTCGTAGACCGCTTTTTCGGCCGTTCCTGCTCGAGCGTTGGCCCAGGTGTTCAAAACACCGTGCAGCCGGTCCCAACCCTCTTGTCCGAGCACGGTCGGTCCGTGCTTGTGCATGAATTCATGTGCAGAGATCGCCGCTTCCTGTCCCAGCTCAATGTTGTCCGCAATCAGGAATACCGTATCGCTAGCGGGTTCGTGGAAGCCTTGTACCCGGCGGGCCACCCCTTCGGACTTGAAGCCCAGGCTCTTCCCAAGCAGGGGCTCCCAGGTCGACTTGATTTCCGCCGAGGTTGTGACGACCACTTTACCGAGGCCAGCGCCGAGCTCCAGACCCCCCAACATTTCCCTGACGGCCGCCTCGACGAGAGGAATGGTACTGGTCCTTTTGACTGAAGGGGCGGCGCCTGGCGTGCCGCTGTATTTGATGTCAGCACTTGAACGACTGAATTCAGTGCCATTTCCAATGGCGCTTCTGATCTGTCCAGGTTTGAAGACGATGTAACTATCCTGGGCTTCGGGCGCAAACTGGCGAAACTTCGCATCAGTCAAGGCGTCAAGATCGACCTTTTCAGCATCCGCGCGCAGGACGGTTTCCAGGCTGATGCCTTCGTAGCGATTGAGGTAGACGATGCCGTCGTGGCCAGCGCTTTTAGCGCTTTCAATCTTCGACTTCCACTTGCCCCCCAAGTCCTTGCTTCGACGTACGTTGCTGATCGCCAAATACGCCGGGATCAGGTTCTTGCCTGCGCCAGATGCGCGCATGTTGGCCTGTGAAGCGGTCCCAAAATGAATCCCGCCATCGAGCCCCGGCTCAAAAACCGAGATCTCGGCATTGGTCCCGTGAAACATCACCATCGGACTGCCGGCGGAGTCAACGCCCTGGCTGTTTCCAAACCAGCGTTGGAATTGGGGCTTTGTCGTGGCCGGCGGTTCTATAACCACTTCATCGGCCCCAGGCGTGCTGAAACGGATGTCGTTGGACAGCGCGCTGAATTCCCCATTGTTGCCTGCGGCACTCTTGACCCTGCCGCTGACATCGCCGATCAGGGCCAACGTTGGGTTGCCGTCTTCCTGAGACCAAATTGCATCGAATCCAGCGTCTTGAACGGCTTGCCGAGCGCGTGGGTCATCCCACACTTTCCAATGCCCGGCAACCCGGCGACGCCAGTCGTTGAACGAACTGTTTTCGTACAGCTTATCCAGAGCCGGCGCGATGCTATCGACATGAGCTTCATTTGCTGGGTCGAAGGGTCGATCCGCCTTTACGTAAACAGCCTCAGCTCGCCGGCTTCGACCATTCAACGTCTCTGCCAGCTCTTGCGATAAAGCTACCCAGAAGAGTGATCCGTTCACATCCTTGAGTGAGGTACCAGCAGTCCCGTGATACACCACCAGGGGCTTGCCGCCTGCCTCCCCCACGTCAGTGATGACGCTCAACCCAAACCAGCGCCTGAATGCCGGACTGCTCATGGGATCGGCGGGCGCTGGATCGCTAACGCTGAACCTGATATCTGGATTGGCACGGTCAAAAGCACCATTATTTCCAACCGCGCTCTTGATCTGATGCGGCTCCAGGGCAATCCAGGCATCCTGATTCTTGAACTCGGTCGACCTGTTTTCAGCCCAGTCGTCGTGCTTTATATTGATCCCGTCCGCGCCGATATCGGCCATCCATGCCCGAAGACGCTCAACAGCATCTCCATCGAGCTTGGTTGTCAGCGGCCGACCCATAAGGCGGTTGCCTGTTCGAACCAGTCCCTCAAAGGTAACCGTCCATGGGTTTTTGATTGCAAGATACACAGGGTAGATTGCTTGGCCGGCATACATGCCCGCTCCATCCATCCCTGGCGTATCCGAGAACCAGGATCCGACGGTGTCCACTCCTGGTTGCCGGCGTAAGACCTTCGTAGCCCACATCCGGTCAAAAACACTGAAATCACCCATAGACCGACCATCAGAAGCTTCCCAGACAGTGGTGCCGTGGTACATCCGTTTGGGGGTGCCGTCATCTTCGACCACTTTGGATCCACCAAACCAGGCATCAAAAGGAGAGTCCAACTCTGGTGCAGCCGGATCCTCTGCGATGCTGAACAGGACGTCAGAATTGGTCGTACTGAAATCGCCATTGTTTCCAATTGCGCTTTTTATTTGCGTCGCTTCAAACACCACATATTGCGTTTCGTTGGCGATGCCCGGCGCTCCAGTTCCTTCGTTCCCATTCCATGCGTTGTGCACGATGAGACCGTCACACCCCTGTTTTTTGGCGGCGGCAATGGCATCAGGGATTCGATACGACTCGTAATCTAAAGCCCCCTTCAAATTGATGACATATGGATTTTGGATTGCCAGATATACAGGCATCACATGTTCGCCAACCCCTTGGACTTCACCGCTCCCGCCAGTTGCATACCATGAAGCCTCGGCAGGACTATCAGTGAAAAATATTGCGCCTTCAATTGAATCGCCCGAACCAAATGTTCCACCGACAAAAGGTCCCGACCGACCATGAAAGACTTTCCGCGGCAGACCATTCGGATAGACTACTTTTGAACGCCCAAACCAGGCGCCAAATGAGGTGTTGATCCGTGCATTCGATGCAAGACGTTCGGCGACCTCAGTAATTGCAGCATCAAGATTGTCGCGATGAATGCATGCCTGTGAATTAGGCGACCCCGCAGCGGCGTCATCATATCGAATGGTCGCAATTCCACCGCACGCTTCAATGATGGTTCCTACTCGCCCATCCTTCCACGCTTTCGCGCCCAACAAATCATGCTGACGATGCCGCAGGTCTTTTGCCACGGCATCGGGACGGTAACGTTTCCAAAATTCAAAGGCGTCATCGCTAAGTGACACAGCAGGTTTGAGCTGCTTCCCGGCCGCCGCTTCAATGGCTCTGTACATCGCAGTGGCGACGCCCCTCCGGCGGTAAGGCGCCTTCACCTCGGACTTCAAGATGACAAATTCGTTCCTTGAATCCTCCCAGGCCGAAGCCGCCCCGACTACTTTCTTCCCGACCATGGCCACGACACGATTTCGGCCACCGGACTCGATGCGCACAGGCATCCCACCTTTCACGGGAAGAATCGGATGTCCATTTCCGGTGAGGGCCATTTGTTGCCGATTATCTGGGACGTGCACTGGATCTTCTCTCTGGCATAGCCCGGGCTGTCAGCTCTTTATTCCACAAACTCAACGCCTTGTCGTGTATGACTCCACGAGGGGCTGAGAGCTCAAGCTCATTGGTTTCGTCCTCCCACCAGGCGCCGTGGAGTCCTGCCTGTTCGAAAAGCACATCTTCGATATATACGGTCAGTGCCAAGTGCCTGGCGAGCGAGACATCAATTTCAAATCCCATCCGCGCAACCAGCTTATCAGTGGCCGCGAATCCATCCTTGGTTTCAAGTTTCGGGTCAGGCTGCTCACAAGCCTGGAACTCAGATTCAGCCGCCGCGGACGACATTGCGTCGTTTGCGTCGAATTCCATATAGGAAGTCACGCCGCGGTCTTCGTCGTACCAGCTCACCACCATAACTTTCGTCGGGCGTAGAAGCCCTTCGGCAACAGCCCAGTCAATCGCCTGTTTCCAGTGCGTTGCTGTCAGCGCGTGCACATCAAGAAAATTTGATGCCGCTGCAGTTTTCAGGCACCAGGTTGGATCGTCCCCGAGCTTCGCAATGTGACGCCAAGCCTCAGGTTGGAGGGAGACACTCAACCCGTTGCCCTCGAGACTCATGGCATTGTGCGTAGCCCCCTTCAGTGCGGGATTGAACTGGCCTACGTGAAACAGCTTTGAATGCTCCACAACTGGCCATGAAATCGATTGCGTACTCATTTGGATCATTTTGATTGACTAGATTCCCGGACGCCGTGGCGAGCGGCTATGGGCTACCTCGGCGGTTGTGCCACTGGCGGGCCGGGGATCGGAAGCCACGGCGATAGATGAAGGTGTACCCGACATTGCTGACGCTCGCGCAGCGAGTATTTTGCTGAAAACCGCACTCGGCATGGAAGGCGCCACAGACGCGGGGGCATCAAGCGCGGTTTTCACGGGCGGAGCCCGTTTCTCGAGCAATTCCTTGAGCAATTCCGGCCCAGCCGCTTTGGCGCCAGGCTCGACGAATCGGAGACCCTCAGATTCAGCCCACTCCCTGGCTTCGACCGATGCGTCCTGAGCGGTCCTGTAGCTTCCGATGCCAGTTTGCTGCGGGCTGTAGTCACCCAGACTATCAGCACTTGTCGACATATGGACGGCTATGTACCCTCGCATCGCGTTATTTACAGTGATGAAGCCCATCCGGCCGTCTACCTTGTACTCCAGGTCGCTCAGCCATTTGAGCTGCTTCGGGGTCAAAGGCCTGCAATACCCGTTGACCTGTGTTGCGCAAGACCTGACGAATTCAAGTTCTTTCGTCTCAAGAGCCCAATGACCCAGGGTGCAGCGGTCGATGGCGGACGTCACGAATTTTGACAACTCCTCCGCGGCATCGTCCTCGGCTTTGCGGATGGCCGCCTGCTCAGCGCGCCATACCGGGTCCCTCATTTTTGCGAAGTCGACCATTATTTACCCCTGAATCCGGTCGCAGGAATTTTCTTGGCCCTTCGATAGCCGGTCGCCTGGACTTCTTTGGGTTCGTTAAAAAACTGTAGCGCAGCGAAAAGGTACAGCGTGAATTCAAACAGCATGAATCTTCGATCGCCAATATCAGCCTCGAAGATGGCATTGCCCACAATAGCGATTGCGTCGGTAATAGCTGAAGCGCCAAAACAAGCCAGAACCAGCGAACTGCTTCGGTGGGTACGCTCAAATATGGCAACAAGAATTGCCGCCCAAATAAGGACGCCCAGCACGGCAGGGCCAAGCCCCATTGTGCCGAACACACTCCACCGGAGCAGACTAAAAAAGATGAAAACGAAAGCGAACGAGCAGGTGGTAACACCGGTGTCACCAATACCCTTGAAGTACGGTCTGAATGTGGCAATTCGCCAGAGATGCCAAACCATTGAGAGCATCCACTTTGTGGCGTAGTCGATGTAGAAAAACGGCGCGGACTTCATGGGGACCTGGTATTGGGGTGGAGAAGGTCTTCAAAGGATATCTCATACACCTTGATTTATCCACTTTGAACAACGCATGTTCAGCGTGATTTCGTTGGCTGCATTGATTGTGCGGAGCTAGACCCCTTGGCGATGAAGCTGGGCTAGTTGCAACTGCTATCCAGCTCCCCCACAATTGCATATTTCAAAGGGCAATTGTGTTCCGAAAAAACGCTTATTACCCATACCGCGCCTTCAAGGATCGCCCCTACATGGAGGAGTTCATGAAGCTGCCGCCGGCAGAACGCCGGTGGGACGTGCTGACCCAAATGGCCTTGTTTCGAACCCGTGCCTCTTTCGGAAGCCGGGAGGAAACCCTGGGCGATACCTTGGCGACAGCTTGTGGGATGAATGAGGCCACCCTTTGCGACATGGTTGCCAGGTTTTTCAGTGGCGGCCAGGTGGTTTTTCACATTGCCAAGCCACTGAGAGAGGCATTTCTGAACTCGGAGCTTGGTGACGCTTGCGTATCCGACCTGAAATTCCCTTTTGACGTCTTCTACGTACACCTTGGGGCTGATTTGGGACTGGGGTTGAATGACGGGCGCGCCAAGCTGGAAGGAGCACTCCTGGAGCGGCGGGAAGGTGAGGCAATTCGGATATCCCTGGTCGGCGACATGACCGAGGCGCCTGCGCATTGGGGCTTGCGCGGCATGGAATCCTTCAACTTCTACATTGATGCTGAAAACCTCGAAAAACCACTTCTGGCGGCCATCGAGGACCGGCTGACTGAGCTGGCCACGGATCCGAATGAGATGCAGGAATTCAAGGATTGGAGCTCTTTTACCGAGGAGGTTAAACAGGAGATCCAGCAAGGGTGGGCGAGCCATGATCTCGAACGTGAACTGAATTTGAAAAACATGCGCGTTGCTCTCGATTGCATGAAACTTGTCGCCAACGCACTTTTGTACCTCTCGCAGTACCCGGAAGATGCAGAGGAAAGCTGGCAGGAAGGTTCTCCCAGGGCTCACATCGAAAAATACGAGCGCCAGGATGAAAAAGGCCGGGAGAAGACTCTTTCCCGAGCCCGCAACGATGGCTTTACACGCATCCGTAAGGTCGGACGCCTATTTGAGGAGTCGCAGGCAGCTGAAGAAGGGGATAGCCCTGCGCCCCATCTTCGGCGCGCGCATTGGCGACGGCAAGCTCACGGGCCCAAGCAGTCATTGCGCCGTCTGGTGTGGATTCGGGCGGTTCGAGTGCTTGGCGGGACAAATAGGGATCGACCATACCTCATGGCCGGAGATGAGTAGATCGTTTAGGGGAGTTCGTAGCCAGCCCGCGACCTAATGTGGCGATCGCCGGCTTATCTTGCTCTGGATAGGGGTAGCCGATTGCCCAGCCAGCACTATCGAAATAGTGCTGTTTACAGATCTCATAATTGCGTCCTCTTGCTGCCGAGTTTTTGACTGTGCAAGCAATTCAGGATCCGCCGCGCTGACGACAGTTGCATGAACTCCGTAGCGCCGCCCCTGTGCCCTATAAAACTCGAATGTTGCCAGCTCAGGGGGCGAAAGCGTCGCAAAAATTCTTCCATCAAGAGCTGCGACGTCCTCGAACTTGGAGTCCGCACCCGACTCTGCGCGGCCTAACAGGATGGCTTTCCGAAGGTGAGCCAGGTGCGACTCATTGATTGCCCATCGTTGCTCATCAATTCTGGACAGAAAGACGGTTGCAGCCCCTAGCAGATCATTGCAGACAGAGGCGTCGCCGGCGGTGTGATTGGCGATACTTTTTTCCAGCCCGACGCGAAGCGGTGAAAGGTGCGACTCGTGGACCGATATCCCCGAATCAAATCGGGCCAGCAAATCTCTAATTGCCGATTCAAGCATTCTGGACGGTGACGTTTCTGATGTCGGCATCATGAAATTCTCACTTCTTTTTTTGGATTGGACGACCCCGTTAACCTCTCACGGTCGCTTTACAAAGAACCTTACTCCGGTTCCACCAATTTGGGTAGCCCCAAGTAGAAGAAGCCGCCTGGGCCAAGTAGGCAGCAGGCGGCTTTTCATGCAAGAGATTCGCTTTAGCGACCAGGTCGCGGGCGGCCGCCTGGCATTTCGCTGAGCGGAGATGCTGGCGCCGCAGCTTTAGGCTCAGTTTTCACCGGGGCTGCGATCACGTCATCAAGTCCATCTGCCATGACAACGGTGTCGGCCTTCAGTGCGCAGCCCTTTTCCATGCAAGCAATGGCATATTGTTTGGCTGTCGAGGTCATTCCGGATCCGTAGACCATGGCCGGCCAGTCTTTTGCAAGTGTTGCCCTGACTTCATCGGCCATGGCAATGACTTCAGATGCCGGAATTCCTGAGTCGTTGGCGACCTTGATAAAAAGATCACGATTGGCCGTCGAATCCAGTGTTGCCCTAGGTGCACCGAAAACGCTGCACTGGTGCGGCGCAGCGTCAGGCGTAGGGATCAGGTCATATGCCGGCGATAGTGCCCAATACCCTGTTTTCGCATCCAGGACCATCTCGTGGTTACGCAAGTGATCATCGGTCACATTCAGGCCGATATTGACCATCATGCGTCGCATGAGTTCACGCTTTTGCGTGCCCAGCTCGGAGGGGTCACACACCTTGTCGAGGATGTCGAACATATCGCGGTAGTCGCCACGGGCGATATCGGTCTGCCCAGTAAGGGTGAGCATGGAGATTTTGTGGGTGCGCAGGCGCGCCACGCGGTCGTATCGCTCGCTCAGAAAGATTGGAAACCCTTCAGGCGTGCTTTGCAGGTCTGTTTGCGGCACATTGATCTTGCAGCGCCGAGCCATGGAGCTGGCCAGGTATTCGAGAATCGTCGCCTGCGTTGGATCTCCTGGACGGTCGAATTTGGCGATCCAATGTCGACCCTCCCCATCTTCGTAGGAGGCCTTGGGCATGGCGCCGCCATGGGAGGCTACCGCGGGGTTGCGGACATCCTCCAAGCCGATCGCCTTGAGCTCTTCCAGGAATTTGGCGCAACGGTTGCGCACATCGCGCAGCTCGTGGATGCCTTTGACAGGCGTTTCGTTAGCGAATTTGGTCTGGATGAACGAGATCGCACCAACTGTGCGAGACCCCATCCACTTCAGCTGCTCCACGAGCACCATTTTTTTGAGCTCGGGATACTCGGCCTCCAAGACCTTCATTCCCCATCCACCTGGCATGGCATCCACAAACACCTGGTGCAGCAGGCCTTTGCTGATCATGGTGTCGATGATGAATGTCCGCTCGCTTGGGCGAATTCGTTCGGCCGAACTTGGGCGCCCTGGCTCGATGGGGATGGTGTAATTGAGGTTGATCGGATCCAGCGGAGGGCCAGAGTACGTTGGAAGGTACTTGAAAGCGCAAAAGTTCTTGGCGACGTCAAAACAGATGACGCCGACTGGGACTGGCTCGAGACCGACGTTCAGGGCGACGTAGATCTCCTGCAGAACGGGTGCCGGAGCTTTGGGTTTGGGTGCAGCTGTAGACAAGCGTCTCTCCTGTTGGTCAACCGGGATACATCAGGCAAGCCAAGGGGCCTGCCTGTTCCATTTTGTAGCCCTATATCAACGACAGAGGGGCATTGCACCCCGTGACGCTTTCTGTTGAATGAACTATATCATCAACCATCTTTCTTGTCATTGACGAAACGTTTGCATACAGATATGGTATCTAAACACGCACTTCAAATGAGATTCCATGTCCGAACCCGCTATCAGTCCAGCCAGAAACGTTTTGTTGATGCGTCAACGTGGAGCCAAAATGCAGGACGATCCGTTGTCGCCCCCTTCTTCCGCCACCTTATCCGACCAAGCCGATGAATCCATGACGCGAACCGTCAAATCGTCATTGCAAGCTCCGGTTGCAAAGGCCCTTGCTGATATAGGGGCCAACATTCAGCGCGCGCGCCAGGATGGCTTTCGCATGTCTCAGGAAGTGTTTGCCAAAGAACTGGGCTTCGCGCGCGTCACCCTCAAAAGGATGGAACGCGGCGACCTCGGTGTTTCGGCCGTCTACTATTTCGCCGCCCTGGAAGCTATACGATGCCTCTCCCGGGTGGTCGAGGTCACCGACCCTTCGACGCTGATCATGAGCATGGCGCCCGTCAGCTGGCCAGGACAAGAAGCTGCCGGCGTGCCGCCCACGAAGAATCCCCTACCGGAAGGCCAGGCAACCCCCGCCAAGCCATCTAGCAAGCCGCAGGTAGACGAGGCCCCCGCGAGCGTCCAGGTCAAGAGTGATGCTTGGCCGGATCGAGCTGGAAAAGTGACGGAATCATCGGCGGAAGCTCCTCGCACAACCGGATTTGGGCCGGTCCTTGTGCCGCCATGGAAGGCGCCCAAACCCTAATCAGTGCATTAACAAGCACCCGGCCGGCGCAATCCAACCTCACACCTAAAAACCAATGCAATTATTCCGAACCGGGGCACTCGTTCAAGAAACTGGCGCTGGGCCAGGTCACCAATACCGAAAATGGTGTTTGTCGTCACGTATTACTCCGGCTTTGTGATCGGCAATGACCCATGGACGCTGCCCTCCCTGCTGCCACCGGTTGCATCAAATGACTTGACCTGGAATTCGTAGCCATTGGAGCTCTGATCAGGGCTTCGCGGAATGCAGGGCGCGGACATGTCCACTTTTCTGATTTTCGCGGCTTCGGTGATCATGCAATTTGCGACGTATTACCGCATGACCAGGTGCCTTGCTGAAGTGCGCGCGATTCGAAGCGATGTGTAGCCGGCTGCAGCTTGAGCTTACATATCCCGACAGACGTTATTCCGCGGCCCCGACAGACGTTATTCCTGCGGAAGTTAACGCTGTTTCAGCACCAAATTCGCGTGGCGGTGAGATATACCCAATGGGTTGATAACTTCCAATGAATGCTGTATCTTTTTTCAAAGAGGTCGATGGTTCGACTTCCACAAAAAAGGTTGATCCATGCATTCAGTCGAGCAAATCCGCAAAGTTGATTCTGAAGTTGTGCATGACGATTCGACCTTTTTTCCACCGGTTTCGTCAGACATGGTTTCAGTTCTCATCGGCCGGTATCAATCCGAGCGTGAGAAAATCGAGCGCATCTCCGCCCTCATGATCGGCGACGAGTATCGCGCCTCAGTGCAGTACTTTTTGGATGGATACGCTAGCAGGGATCGTCATTTCGGCAACGTGGCCGATATGTTTGAACTGCCTGGCGCCCTCGCCTCCCTGAACCGAACATATTGGGCTGAAGCCCTGGCGCTCACTGACATTTACGAATGCATGCCTCAAGCCAGGCGCGACTTCTGGAACGCGCAGCTCAAGGGCGAGAAATTCGTGTCACGCAGCCATTCCCGTGATGAGCCAGTACCGCCGTTGCCTGAATTTGAAGAAGATACCGTCCGTGGCACGATCACAAGCCTGCTTCAAGAGCGTTCGCTTTACTTTGCAGAACGCGTGGACGGAATTTTCAGTGGCCTTTCCGGAGATCACGTCACCAACATGCCCCAAGGGTTCGGAACCCGCATGATCCTCGGCTACATGCTGAGTTATGGCAGCGTGTCGGACCGCAAGGCCGGGCTCATCCACGACCTTCGAAGTGTCATCGCAAAACTGACTGGCCGCGACGCGCCTAAACACACTTCAAGCTATTTCCTGTGCAAGACCCTCGAATCCAAAACCGGCGAATGGGTCACGGTTGATGGCGGCTCGCTGCGGATACGCCTCTACAAAAAGGGGACAGCTCACCTGGAGGTTCACCCCGACATGGCATGGCAGCTGAACCGGGTTCTGGCCAGCATGCACCCTATGGCCATCCCTGCCGAGTTCCGGGTGAAACCGAACAAAAAGGCAAAGGAGTTTGCCATGGCAGAACGGCCTTTACCCTTCGCAACCGTCGAGTTCCTGTCGGGCGGTCTCGACAGGTCACGCCGGGCTGAGAACGCCACAACCTACCACCTGCCTTATGAAACAAAAGCCGACAAGGCGCTGCGCATCAGTGCCTGCGAGGTCCTTGCTGCCTTGGGCGGCTCAAAATCTGCCGATGGACAGAGTTATGAGTTCGATTACCCCATCTACCCGGTACTGACCGAAGTAATCCTGTCTGGCTGCCTGCCTGATCAGAAATCACATCAGTTCTACCCTACAAATGCGAAATTGGCCGAGATCGCGGTAGACATGGCCGACGTTTGCGATACCGATGAGTGCCTTGAGCCAAGCGCCGGGCAAGGCAACCTTGCTGATTTCCTCCCCAAGAATCAAACAACCTGCGTTGAGCTCTCGGCCTTACATTGCGCGGTGCTCAAGGCCAAGGGGTACAAGACTGTGCAGGCTGATTTCCTGCGCTGGGCAAAGTCTGCCCCAAAGTTTAATGTGATCGTTTGCAACCCGCCTTTCAGTGAAGGTCGGGCGAAGCTGCACGCAGAAGCCGCAAGCGGCTTGGTCAAGCCGGCCGGCCGCCTGGTGGCAATCCTGCCAAGTACCCTGCGAAACAACGACTTCCTGGGCAAAGGCTGGGAAGTGAGCTGGTCCCCTATCTTCACCGGAGAGTTTGCCGGTACCGGGGTGAGTGTTGTCATCATGAAGGCCACCCGGCTGGCGTAACAGCGGCCGAGACACCGCGCGGCCCGTAGTTGCGACACTATCCCGGACGAAACGCCCTTTTGGGCGCCGGAGGCACAAGGCTCGACCTCAAATCCTGCAGGCAGTCACCGAACGCCTTCCAGGCGGACTGATCGATCGCATGCCCTCCTCCCCAGTTACGGTCTGGCAGCCCAGCGTCACATAGAGCTTGGCGCGCGCGCACGACAAACGCCTCCCACCGCTCCAACCCCTCCGGATCCGCAGGCTGAAGGCCTCCCTGCTTGATCGCAATGGCATTTGAGCCCCAGCTCGCATCTCGCATGAGTTGAATGAGACCCTCCCGGTCGAGAGGAAGCTGCAACGGCCGCAACTCGCAGGCAACATCGCTGCCATGTTTCAGATCCGCGGCACCCTTCTCAAAGACTCCTGAGCGGCCTTTTCGGGCCCATCCAGTGTGGATGACCTTGTCCGTCTGCTCTATTCCGCTTGCGATGCGTTCGGGATCTAAAGTATGGAGCTCCAGCAGCATGGCCAGGTAGTAAACATCCGGTGTGGCCCGAATATCGCCGATGGTGACCTGTAGGCTGTGCCGGCGATCGCGCGGCAGTACGCCGCCGGCGGTCAACACTTCAACCTGCTCCACCAACAGGCCTGCATCGTGCACTGGATCCAGGGCGAATTCATAGTAGCGATCGTTGCCCCGCGGCACGCCTGCTTCAACAGTGGCTTGAAGCTTTGGCAGAAGGACTTTCTCGGCTTCAGTGCACTTGGCGCTGAATTCCTCCATCTCCGACTTGTTCATCGCACCAAAACCGCGATGGTGCAGACCGAACTCCTGCCAAAGCTGTGGGAAGTAGCTCGAAAATTTGACCTCGATTTCAATACCGATTGGCACCGCTCCAGGTATGACTACGTTCGTCTGTCGCGGCACCCCAAGTGCGGCACCCAATTGCTGGCAAGTCTTCAAACCTGTTGAATCAAGTGGGCTCATAGACTTCCTGGTTGAATATGGGTAAACCGCTGGGCCAGGCGCCGGCGAGGAATATTTCCGAGCGAACCCGTCTACCCCATTCTGCGGCAACACCGCGAATGACGTCAGCAGGGAAAAGCTGGTACTGGTCAAACTTGTAATGGCAGCCAGGAATCATCGGCCGGGCACAGCACAGAGGGAAGCACTCCCTGTCGTCTTCTTTGATGGCTTTTCCAGTTGGAGGCGGATGTGCCGCTTGGGAATAATCCGACACCGAGCAATTTATACAAGGCAGCGCCGCGACCAGTCGACGGTAAGGCTCGGATTCAATGGCATTTTGCTTTGGTGACGCTATCACAACGTCCAAAATCACTGCCGTCACGCCCCCGCTTACTGGAGCAGGGAATGCAAGTTCTGACGACTCGAAAACGGGCAATTTGAAGCCGGAGCGCTTCAGCGTCGAGAACTTTCTCCAGCAGCTTTGAATCCGGTGCCACGGTTCAGCGGTACCCGCTGGACCAGGCTACTGACTTTACGTGGCCACTGGGGTTGGTTGTTGAGCTTGGTCTGGAGCATTGGGCGCAGTGTATGCGCCCAATGGGTAGTAGTCAATAAGTGGTGTATTGAATATTCAACTTACTAATGCATTCGAGGTCGATTACTGCGGCCGGTGCTACTAATGGATGGCTTCTGTAAATCAGCATGCCTCAAAGCCTGATACAGGCTATCACCGTTCACAACGGCGTCAGGATACATTTCAGATAGCCGCGACGAAAGCGCCGGCACTGCCAAATTAAATCGCGTGTTCAGGAAATCAATCGAATCGCTCTCGCTCCACAGCTCAATCACGTATGCGGCCATCTGGTCTGGCAAATCGTGATTGGATGTACTTTTAATCATCGGCGACCAATCCGAATCGCGGATCACGTCTGCAATTTTCGAGATCTCTGCCGGCAGAGCCTCCCTGGTAGACCTGATCGCTATGAAGCTGGCGCCTTTATGAATGCCTTCCTCGTTTGTGTGTTTCCATCTTGCAGGAGTGACCGGCTCCTGGTTTATTGAATTCAATTTTTTGGCCAGAACCACAGCCTGAACGGCTGGATTCAGCGATCTGTTGGCCAACAGGTTCCTCAGCAGGTCTGCGGCGTCGTAAAGGCCAAGCTTGTTGGCAAATGCCGCGAGGTCACCAAGCTGGTCATTGGTCGCATCTTGGCGCTGGGGCTGCTGCGGAATCGCTGCCAGAACAGCTTTAAGGGAATCGTTCATGGGATGGCCTCGAGTTAATTCAAGAATTTGCTGTGTGGTCAAGTCAAAGTGCACAGTCAGGCCCATCGACGGAATCGAAAATTGATCCGTTCGACTTTAGAACCAGGTTAATCAAGGTACCGCTGCTCAGGAGAAATTTCTTTGTTCTCAAAGGTCTCTTTTTCTGAACAAAGACGCCAGGGGCTGTTTCGATCAGTAGTCCGCATTCCTCAGGCACTTCGCTGGCTTCGATCAAACCTGCAGGCACGACATACACCATGCAGCCGGCTATCTGACGGTAGGCTTGACGCTTTTTCGGTTTAGCGATATCGGACAAAAAGTCCGCCCTGGAAATCTTCACCTCGTGAATGGCCGGCGCCAACTTGGCATGGTTGTGGGTTGCCGCGATCGAGAAAACGTCAGGGCGCACATGACAGGAGTCATTGATGCCGAATTCAGCTTTGAATTCGACATTCTCCCAAGCAAGCCTGGAAGCTGATCGCAGGCAGGCTGCAAGCCGGGATGCTAGCTCATGGTGCGGTGACTGCGCTGCAATTTTTGCTTGCCTGTCGTCGTAAATTGCCGCGCGGCCGCGCGTGGTGACGGTCACCCGCTTTTCAAAGTGGCTGGTGCGTCTGTCGATTTCGATCAATCCCATGACTTCAAGGTCCAGATCCGTCATGTCATCCGAAGCGGACGGCCGCGTGCGCGAAACATACAGCCGGAGCCTGCGGGTATGAGCCTTGTTGACCTTGCCGGGATCAAAGGAGGACACCAGTTCCAGGGGCTGGAACTGGGGCTTGGCGGCCATTTGGCTGCTCAGGGACACCACTTCAGGGCCCTGCCCGTTTGCGCAATGGCGGCGCCGCCGGCGGCTCGGTTGAATTCAAGGTCTCCAGCGTTGCAATCAACGCCTGGACGCGGGCACCGTGAATGCCCTCACCTATTTCGGAGCCCTTTTGGCCGCGCGCCATGAGATTGGCAGCTACGGCCGCAGTATCGATCCCACGTATGACGTCCAAAGCCGCCAAAAGACGCTGCCGTTGGGGGTGGGAAATGCTGCTTCGTCTGCATGCAATGGCGCACACGGTGGTCAGCGGTGCCGGCATGACCGTGGCTACCGATGGTGAAACGCTGCCTGAACTTGCCGAAGCAGTCGTCGACGACATGCGCGAGACAATCGCTCGACTCCGGAAGTGGATTGTTCAGTTGGAGCCTCTGGTCAACCTAG
>Ga0308009_10000373_pt1 | contig 34877 bp, 41 predicted proteins | sample Neamet127_FD_203134 | JGI IMG/M metagenome (GOLD analysis project Ga0308009, IMG submission 203134) | Marine microbial communities from water near the shore, Antarctic Ocean - #127 | ecosystem: Environmental > Aquatic > Marine > Unclassified | place: Southern Ocean | collected 2014-07-24
CTGGATCATTATCGACTCTAACCAAGAGCGCCAGGAGGTGCATGGAGAAGGTGTTGTCGGAAAACAGCCTATCATCCTCAGTGGTGACCACTACAAGTACACTAGCGCAGTGGTACTAGACACACCGGTGGGGACCATGGAAGGCTCATACCAGCTTGTCGATGATTGTGGTGTAGCCTTTAATGCGCCGGTCAAGCCGTTTCTCCTCTCAACCCCCAATACGGTCCATTAGGTGACTCATTACGCTGTAGGGGACATTCAGGGCTGTTTTGATGCCTTGATAGAGCTCCTATCGAAGATTCAGTTTGATCCGAACAAGGATCATCTAATAGCCGTTGGCGATCTGGTCAATCGAGGGCCGAAATCACTCGAAACCTTACGTTACTGTAAAAATCTTGGTGATTCATTTACTACAGTGCTAGGAAACCACGACCTCCACCTGCTGGCGATAGCTCATGGAATAAGGGAACCTACTCCGAAAGATACGCTTGATCCGATACTTGAAGCTTCAGACAGAGATGAAATACTTGACTGGCTGCAACAACAACCCCTTCTCCTAAACATTAAAGGCTATACAGTTGTTCACGCGGGCATACCCCCTCAATGGTCCATTATTCAAGCTACGGCGCTTGCGAATGAGGTCAGTCAAGCACTGACCTCACAAAATAGCGGTGATTATTTTGCCGCCATGTACGGCAATCTTCCCCTGCTGTGGTCAGATAATCTAGAATCACCGGACAGACTAAGAGTAATCACTAATTACTTAACGCGCATGAGGTTTTGTAAGGCCCAAGGGGAGCTAGAGTTCGACTCTAAAAGTACCATAACCCCGCCGGCAGGGTATAAAGCTTGGTTCGATCACGCTCAGCGGAATACCCGTGAGAATAAAATAATCTTTGGACACTGGGCCGCTTTAGAAGGGCGCGATTGCGGCGACAATCTGTTTCCTTTAGACACTGGCTACGTATGGGGTGGTGCAATGAGAATCATGAACCTAGATACCCAAGAATACATCCATTTAAACACGTAGCAGAGGCTAATTAACGTGATTTGAATAAACATAAAAAAAGCCGAGCAAAAGCTCGGCTTTAATTATTCGGTAGGACCCACTATTCAGCTGCGACTTCCAGTACTTCACCCGACGTTTCACCCATCTCGCGACCCACAAGCTCAACATAAGCCATGGGCGCCTTATCTCCGGTACGATTTCCACATTTCAAAATACGTAGATATCCACCGGGCCGCTCGGAAAAACGAGGCCCAAGATCAGAGAATAATTTTCCGACTGTTGCTCTGTCACGCAATCGATCAAACGCCAACCGTCGATTAGCAACACTGTCTTCCTTTGCTAGCGTAATAAACGGCTCAGCAAAACGACGGAGCTCCTTTGCTTTGGGCAGAGTAGTCTTAATGAGCTCATGCTCAATAAGCGACGCAGTCATATTTCGGAACATTGCCCTTTTATGAGTACCTGTTTTGTTCAGCTTGCGGCCACTATAGCGATGACGCATGATTCAATTCCTTAATTCGTTGCTTTCTCAGCAATGCTTTCTAAATAAAATAACTTAACCTAACTCGCGTTCACTTTTAAGACTCGCCGGAGGCCAGTTCTCTAGGCGCATGCCCAATGATAGGCCACGTGAGGCTAAAACATCTTTAATCTCTGTAAGCGACTTCTTACCTAGATTCGGCGTTTTCAATAACTCAACTTCAGTGCGCTGAATTAAATCACCAATATAGTAAATGCTTTCTGCTTTAAGACAATTTGCAGATCTTACCGTAAGTTCAAGGTCATCAACCGGACGGAGCAGAATAGGATCAATCTCCTCTTCTTTCTCTTCGGGCTCGGCTGTTGTTTCCCCTTGTAGATCTACAAACACTGCCATTTGCTGTTGCAAAATAGTGGCCGCGCGTCTAATCGACTCTTCAGGATCAATAGTGCCGTTAGTCTCAAGTTCCAAAACTAACTTATCAAGATCCGTGCGGTTCTCCACTCGTGCGTTTTCAACACTATAAGACACCTTAGATATAGGACTAAAAGAAGCATCAAGTTGCAGGCGGCCTATAGTACGACCTTCCTCTTCACTAACGCGAGAGTCAGACGGCTGATAGCCCCTACCACGCACTACTTTAAGCTGCATATTTAGTGAAGTTTTACCTGAGATAGTAGCAATTACGTGGTCAGGGTTAATGACTTCTAAATGGCTATCACACTCGATATCGCCTGCCGTCACTACACCTGGCCCTTTTGCCTTCAAGGTTACTGTCGTCTCTTCTCGACCTTCCATAGTCACCGCTACACCCTTAAGGTTAAGCAGCATTTCCATAACATCCTCTTGAATACCTTCAATCGTGCTGTATTCATGTTCTACGCCATCAATTTCGACTTCGACAATGGCGCAGCCAGACATTGAGGACAATAGAATACGACGAAGCGCATTTCCTAATGTATGACCAAAGCCACGCTCTAAAGGTTCAAGAACAACCTTAGCATGGGTGAGGTTATAAGCAGTTACATCGATATTTCTCGGTGTAAGCATTTCAGTAGCAGAATTTTGCATATTATTACCTGTAAGAGCTAACAGCCATTATTTAGAGTAAAGTTCTACGATCAGATTCTCATTAATCTCTGAAGGCAAGTCGGAACGATCTGGGATTCGAGTAAAAGTGCCTTCCATCTTATTACTATCTACACTGATCCACTCAACGTCCCCTCTCTGCGCCGCAAGCTGCATAGCAGTCTGCACACGGAGTTGCTTCTTAGATTTCTCGCGAAGCCCAACCAAATCACCTTCTTTGACCCGGAACGACGCGATATTAACTTTTTCGCCATTTACTAAGATAGAGTTATGCGCAACCAACTGCCGCGACTCGGCACGAGTAGCGCCAAAACCCATTCTGTAAACAACGTTATCAAGCCGTGACTCAAGCAAGGTCAATAGGTTTTCACCAGTATTACCCTTAATTGAGGCCGCAGCCTTATAGTAGCCGCGAAATTGCTTTTCCAAGACGCCGTAGATACGACGTACCTTCTGCTTCTCGCGCAACTGAACACCGTAATCTGACAAACGCCCGCGACGCTGGCCATGTTGACCTGGTGCGCTGTCTGCACGACATTTTGATTCTAAGGGACGCACGCCGCTTTTAAGGAACAGATCTGTCCCTTCACGACGTGATAGTTTACAAGTTGGTCCAAGATATCTAGCCATTATTGTTCTCTCTTACACGCGGCGTTTTTTAGGAGGACGGCAGCCGTTATGTGGAACTGGCGTCACATCCGTAATGTTAGTGATTTTGTATCCGGCATTATTGAGCGCACGAACTGCTGACTCTCTGCCTGGCCCGGGACCCTTTACCTGAACGTCAAGGTTTTTCAACCCGTAGTCCTTGGCGGCTTCACCGGCACGTTCTGCTGCTACCTGAGCTGCAAAAGGAGTACTCTTACGCGAACCACGGAACCCAGACCCACCTGAAGTCGCCCATGAAAGGGTATTACCCTGACGATCGGTGATGGTCACAATAGTGTTATTAAACGACGCATAAATATGCGCCACGCCGTCAATGACGGTCTTCTTTACCTTTTTACGGGCTGGTTTAACTGCTGCTTTTGCCATAACAAACCGATCCTAATTATCGTTTAATGGGACGCTTGGGACCTTTACGGGTTCGCGCGTTCGTTTTAGTGCGCTGTCCACGCACCGGCAAATTACGTCGATGACGAAGACCACGATAGCAGCCCAAATCCATCAAACGCTTAATATTCATGCTCGTTTCTCTACGTAGATCACCTTCAACTTCGTTTTGCCCTACGGCAGTACGTAACTGATCAAGCTCACCATCGTTTAATGCAGAAATTTTAGTGTCTTCTGCAATACCCACTTCCGCGCAGATCTTTCTGGCGGTAGGGCGACCAATACCAAACACGTACGTCAGTGAGATCACTGCGTGCTTGTTATCAGGAATGTTGACACCGGCAATACGGGCCATTCACATTACTCCACTTATACTACGGGTTTACTCAGTACCCCGGCCTTGCAGTAACTGCAAAAAGGCGCGGTAGAATACCGATAGATCAATCAAAAATCAACCAATTATCCTTGACGCTGTTTATGACGAGGCTCAACAGTACAAATAATACGAACCACGCCCTTACGACGGACAACTTTACAATTTCGACAAATCTTTTTAACCGATGCACGTACTTTCACAGCATCACCTCTCTATCGACGGCCAACGTTTTTAAGGTTGGCCTTTTTCATCAGCGAATCATATTGTTGTGACATTAGATGAGACTGCACTTGAGCCATAAAATCCATTGTTACAACAACCGCAATTAACAGCGATGTACCACCCAGATAAAACGGTACATTAAAGTACACGTTCAAGAACTGTGGCATCAGACAGATCAAGGTAATGTATACACCACCTATCAATGTCAACCTGGTGGTGACACTATCAATATATTTAGCGGTGTGTTCTCCAGGACGAATCCCAGGCAGGTACGCACCACCTTTTTTCAAGTTATCAGCTACTTCCCTTGGGTTATACATCAACGCTGTATAAAAGAAGCTGAAGAAAATAATCAAACTAGAGAACAGCAAAATATAAAGAGGCTGTCCTGGACCTATCAGTATTGCGACATCTTGCAACCAAGCTGGCGCGTTAACTCCCTGCCCAAACCACTGGCTTATAGAGGTTGGGAATAATAACAAGCTGCTAGCAAAAATCGCAGGAATTACACCGGCCATATTAACTTTCAATGGCAGATGGGACGTTTGCGCATTGTAGGCTTGACGCCCCTGTCGCTGAGCATAGTTAACGGTTAAACGACGCTGACCGCGCTCTATAAAGACCACAAAATACACAACACCAATCGCTATCAATAATACAAAAATCAGCATTAGTGGGTTCAGGTCACCCTGTCTAGCTGACTCTAAAGCCTGTCCAACTGCGCCGGGAATTCCCGCAACGATACCAGCAAATATCAACATCGAAATGCCATTACCAATACCACGCTCAGTGATCTGCTCACCAAGCCACATCAAAAATACCGCACCTGCTACCAACGATGAAATAGCAACCGCATAAAACATTGTGCTTACTTCATAAGCCAATCCTTGGGAGGCAAACCCAACCGACATCGCAGTGCCTTGAATGGTCGCCAGCAAAACCGTCCCGTATCGGGTATATCGGTTAATCGTCCTACGTCCACTATCGCCTTCTTTCTTAAGTTGCTCTAGTGACGGCACCGTTGCCGACAATAATTGCATTATAATCGAAGCCGAAATATAGGGCATAACGCCCAGTGCCAATATACTTAGTCTCTCAAGCGCACCACCGGAGAACATATTAAACAAACCAAGGAACGTGCCTTGGTTTTGACCAAAAAGATCGGCCAAACGATCTGGATCAAATCCTGGTACCGGAATATGCGTTCCGATACGGTAGATGATAATTGCCATGAACAAAAAGCGCAGACGAGCCCATAGCTCACCTAATCCTTTTTGATTGCCCACGGGCATACCACCTGGTTTAGCCATTATTATTTACTCTTCTACCTTGCCGCCGGCAGCTTCAATCGCTGCAATGGCACCTTTAGTAGCTCCAACACCTTGCAAAGTAACGGCTTTAGTCACCTCGCCCGAGCAAAACACCTTGGCTCGAAGAATATTACTATTAATCAATCCCGCCTTTCGCAGTGCATCGATATCAATAACGACACCTTCCACTAAATCAAGCTCAGACAACCTAATCTCTGCCGTAACCGCAGCTAATCTAGAGGTAAAACCATATTTAGGAAGACGCTTTTGGAGAGGCATCTGACCGCCTTCAAATCCAGGACGAATACTACCGCCAGAGCGTGATGCCTGACCTTTATGGCCACGACCAGCTGTTTTCCCTAAACCACTGCCAATACCACGGCCAGCACGCTTACGGTCTTTTGTACTGCCCGGAGCCGGGCTAAGGGTATTCAGGCGCATCTTAAGCTTCCTCAACCTGTAACATATAGTTAACTTTATTTATCATTCCACGAACTGACGGGGTATCTTCAACCTCAACAGTATGCCCAATCCGACGCAGACCCAAACCCATCAAACAAGCCTTATGGTTCTTCAACCTACCAATAGAGCTCTTAGTTTGTGTCACTTTAACTTTCAATATTTTCGCTTTAGCCATGATCTACATCCAATAACCGACGTGCCTAGTGGGCCGTCACTTAATTAAGAATTTCTTCTACAGATTTTCCGCGTTTTGCTGCAACATCGTCCGGAGAACTCATTGCCTCTAACGCTTTAAAAGTAGCTCTTACAACATTAACTGGATTCGTAGAGCCGTAGCACTTAGCCAAAACGTTTTGAACTCCAGCTAACTCTAAAACAGACCGCATAGCACCACCAGCAATAACGCCAGTACCTTCAGATGCAGGCTGCATATAGATCTTAGACGCCGCATGTATTCCTTTAGTAGGATATTGGATCGTTGTCCCATCTAAAGAAACCTCAATCATATTGCGGCGTGCAGCTTCCATAGCCTTCTGAATTGCCATTGGAACTTCCCGAGCCTTACCGCGCCCAAAGCCAACCTTACCGTTGCCGTCACCAACAACAGTCAGCGCCGTAAAAGCAAAAATTCGACCACCTTTAACCGTTTTTGCTACACGGTTAACTTGGACTAGCTTTTCCATCATGCCTTCAGCAGCATCTTTTTGATCTGTACGAGCCATATCTTCTACCTATTAAAATTCGAGGCCGGCTTCACGCGCGGCGTCTGCCAGTGCTTTAACACGGCCATGATATTTAAATCCACTACGATCAAATGCTACAGAGGTAACACCCGCGGCTACCGCTCGTTCAGCGACTAACTTACCGACCGCTGAGGCAGCGCCGATATTACCTGTGCTGCCAGCACGTAATTCTTTTTCTAGAGTCGAGGCCGTGGCGAGGACTTTATCCCCATCAGCCGCAATAATCTGCGCATAGATATGACGTGGAGTGCGGTTAACACACAACCGCGTTACCCCCTGTTCACGGATCTTCATCCGTACTCTCTTAGCCCTGCGCTGACGTGAAACTTTTTTATCGCTCATCGTTTTACCCTGTTACTTCTTCTTGGCTTCTTTACGTCTTACATACTCACCAGAAATTCTAACGCCCTTACCCTTATATGGCTCAGGTGGCCGAAAAGCACGGATCTCAGCTGCTGCCTGCCCTAATTTCTGTTTGTCTGAAGACTTCAATAGCACTTCGGTTTGACTCGGTGTCTCTGCAGTTACACCATCGGGTAACTGATAAACAACTGGATGTGAAAACCCAAGCGTCAAGTTAATTTTTGAACCCTGCACCTGTGCCCTGTAACCAACACCAACCAGGTCCAATTTCTTCTCAAAACCCTGTGTTACCCCAGTGACCATATTGTTCACCAACGAACGGGTAGTCCCGGACATTGCGCGAGCAAATGTGTCACTAGAACGAGCAGAAAAAGTAAGCACGTTATCTTTCTGCTTTATTTCAACTTGCTCGTTGATCGGCATAGCTAAGGTACCTTTAGCACCTTTAACCGATATATCTGCCCCACCTAAGGTAACTTCTACACCTTTTGGTAGCTCAACTGGATTATTCGCAACTCTAGACATTTTTAATTCCTATCAGAATACTGTACAGAGCACTTCACCACCGATACCGGCTGCTCTGGCGGCACGATCAGTCATCACGCCCTTGCTAGTAGAGACAATAGCAACACCAAGACCACTGCGCACTTTAGGCAAATCATTAGTGCCAACATAAAGTCGCAAACTGGGCTTACTGATGCGAGTAATCTCTTCGATTACTGGCTTGCCTTCGAAATACTTAAGCTCAACCGTTAAACTCGGCTTAACTTCGTCTGTGACACTAAAGCCACCAATATATCCTTCGTCTTGCAACACCTTAGCCAAAGAAGCCTTAAGCTTTGAAGCAGGCATAGTCACCTCTGGCTTACTGCGGTGGTGCGCATTACGAATGCGGGTCAACATATCTGAAATAGGATCTTGCATACTCATAGTGTTTGGCTCCTCAACCTACCAACTGGCTTTAACCAGCCCCGGAACTTCACCACGCATTGCTGCTTCGCGTAGTTTGTTTCGGCACAGGCCAAACTTACTGTAAACACCATGTGGGCGTCCCGTGATACGACAACGATTACGCTGACGTACTGGGCTCGCATCACGTGGCAATTTTTGTAACTTCTGTTGCGCTTCCCAACGTTCTTCGTCGCTCGCTGTAACGCTACTAATTATTGCTTTTATCTCAGCCCGCTTCGCAGCGAACTTTGCAACTGTTTTGGTGCGCTTAAGTTCGCGCTGAACCATAGATGTCTTAGCCATTTATCTAAACCCTCAACTTTTTAACGGGAAGTTAAAGGCGCGTAGTAATGCGCGACCTTCATCGTCGTTACGTGCTGTAGTGGTGATAGTAATATCTAATCCACGCAACTTATCAATTTTTTCATAATCAATCTCTGGAAAGATGATCTGCTCAGTGACGCCCATAGAAAAATTTCCTCTGCCGTCAAACTGCTTAGGACTTATACCACGAAAGTCTCGTATACGAGGTATAGCTATTCCTACCAAACGCTCTAGAAATTCGTACATCCGATCAGCACGCAAAGTAACCTTAGTACCAATTGGCCAACCCTGACGAACTTTAAACCCAGCAATAGATTTACGAGCATTATTGATCACAGGCTTTTGCGCTGAAATCAACGTTAGGTCAGCAACCGCATTCTCAAGCGACTTTTTGTCACCAATAGCCTCTCCAACACCCATATTAAGGGTAATTTTGGTGATGCGCGGCACTTCCATCACGTTAGCTAACCCAAGCTCTTTTTGAAGCTTTTGGGCCAACTCATTTTTATATACTTCTCTCAACCTTGCCATTAGGGTTACCTGTTTACTTAAGCGTCGACAGCTTCGCCGCTAGACTTAAAGACACGAATCTTTTTGTTATCATCCTGGACCTTAAAACCTACTCGGTCCGCCTTGTTTGTGGCGCTATTAAAAATCGCCACATTAGACGCCTGTATCGGCGCTTCTTTTTCAATAATGCCGCCAGGAATACCGGCATTTGGGTTCGGCTTCTGATGCTTCTTAATCATTTGAACACCAGATACCAATAAACGACCATTATCCATAACCTTAAGGACTTTGCCTCGCTTACCTTTATCTTTTCCTGTGACAACAACAACCTCATCATCACGCTTAATTTTAAGCATTACCATTTCAAAATCCTCGCTTACAGCACTTCAGGTGCTAGGGAAATAATTCGCATAAACCGCTCATTGCGCAGCTCGCGAGTTACCGGCCCAAAAATACGTGTACCAATCGGCGCCAAATTAGCATTCAACAATACCGCAGCATTATCGTCAAACTTAATAAGGCTTCCATCCTGCCGTCGTAACCCCTTCCTAGTACGAACCACTACCGCACTCATCACTTGGCCTTTCTTAACCTTGCCACGGGGAATCGCCTCTTTGACGGTAACCTTAATAATATCACCGACTCGAGCATAACGACGGTGCGAACCGCCCAATACTTTAATGCACATAACGCGACGTGCGCCGCTGTTGTCTGCTACATCAAGATAACTTTCTGTTTGAATCATTTTCCTACCCCGAACCGATCGTTACAGCGTTACTCTGCAGCAGCGCGCTCGTCAACATTAACTAATTTCCACGCCTTATCTTTCGATACTGGGCGGCACTCTGCGATCGTTACTAAATCGCCTGTCTTCGCATCATTAGACTCATCATGCGCTTTAATTTTCGACGACTTAGTTAAGAACTTCCCATAAACAGGGTGCTTCACTCGTCGCTCAACCAAAACCGTTATGGTCTTGTTCATTTTATCACTGACAATACGACCAGTCAGCGTACGTGAATTTGCTTGTAATTCAGACATAGTTATTCTCCTGCCTTCTGCGTCAACGCGGTTTTAATTCGCGCAATATTCCGACGCGTAGTTTTCACCAGATGACTCTCATTAAGCTGCCCTGTAGACAGTTGCATGCGCAACTTAAACTGCTGCTTAAGCTCGTCGCCTAGTGCTGCCTGTAACTCTTCGACAGACTTACCCTGTAATTCATTTGCTTTCATCGCTACATCACCGTCCGTCTAACGAAGGTCGTTGCAATTGGGAGCTTAGCTGCACCAAGTGCAAACGCCTCACGAGCCAACTCTTCACTAACACCTTCCATCTCATATAAGACCTTGCCGGGCTGGATTAAAGCAACCCAATACTCGACGTTACCCTTACCTTTACCCATCCGAACTTCAAGGGGCTTATTAGTTATCGGCTTATCTGGAAATACTCTAATCCAAATCTTCCCGCCACGCTTAATGTGCCGGGTCATGGCGCGACGAGCAGCTTCAATTTGGCGAGCGGTCAGACGACCACGACCAGAAGCCTTCAAGCCAAACTCACCAAAGCTGACTTTGCTGCCGCGCTGTGCGAGACCACGATTACGGCCTTTATGCATTTTGCGGAATTTTGTACGTTTTGGTTGCAGCATCTCGCTTTACCCTTTATCGCTTAATTCTTGTTTCGTTTTTCTTTAGTAGGAGCCTTTACAGCCTCCTCACCACCTAGAACTTCACCCTTGAAGATCCAGACCTTGACGCCAATGATACCGTAAGTAGTATTAGCCTCTGCTGGCGAGTAGTCTATGTCTGCGCGCAATGTATGCAGCGGAACACGACCTTCTCTATACCATTCAGACCGCGCAATTTCTGCACCGCCCAAACGACCACCAACCTGAATCTTTACACCTAAGGCGCCACCGCGCATCGCATTCTGAACCGCTCGCTTCATAGCTCTGCGGAACATCACTCGGCGCTCTAGCTGCTGAGCAACATTTTGCGCCACCAGTGAAGCATCTAAATCGGGCTTGCGAATCTCTTCAATATTGATATTGACCGTACAGCCCATGTGCTTAGTTATCTCGTTGCGTAACCGCTCAACATCTTCGCCCTTTTTACCTATCACGATACCTGGACGTGCCGTATGAATAGTGACACGAGCACTGTCCGCAGGACGCTCAATGTCAATACGACTTACCGAAGCATGCGCAAGCTTTTTACGAATAAAGCTTCTTACAGCCAGATCTTGGTTTAGCTTATCCGCATAGTCTTTATTACCGGCATACCAGGTAGAGCTATGCTTTTTAACTATTCCTAGCCGGATACCGGTTGGATGTACTTTTTGACCCATTACATGGTCTCCCGAACCTAATTCTACTTTTCAGCGACTTTTACAGTGATATGACAGCTGCGTTTTAATATTCTATCTGAACGACCCTTGGCACGCGGTTTAATGCGCTTCATGGTCATACCTTCGTCAACAAAGATCGTTGACACCCTCAACTCATCGACGTCCGCGCCATCATTATGCTCTGCGTTGGCAATCGCCGACTCAAGCACTTTTTTAATGATATCCGCACCTTTCTTCGTGCTGAACTGCAATATCTCTAGAGCACCCTCAACCGACTTCCCTCGAATCTGATCAGCCACTAGCCGCGCCTTTTGGGCCGACATTTTAGCGCCTTTTAATTTTGCTACTACTTCCACAATAAACTACCTCTTTCAATCAACACCAAGCTTAACGCTTGGTCTTTTTGTCCGCTACGTGACCGCGATAGGTACGCGTAGGAGAGAATTCACCCAACTTATGACCAACCATCTCTTCGTTGATCGTTACCGGAATATGTTGACGTCCATTATGAATAGCGATGGTCAAGCCAACAAAATCTGGCAATATCATCGATCGTCGTGACCAAGTCTTAATGGGTCTACGCTCATTATTCGCTACGGCCGCCTCAACCTTTTTTGCAAGGTGTTGGTCGATGAATGGTCCTTTCTTTAGAGAGCGTGGCACGTTTGCTATCCTCTTCTATTCTGTTTTATCGGCACTTATTTGCGACGACGTATAATGTATTTATCGGTACGCTTGTTCTTGCGAGTCTTGTAACCCTTAGTCGGCATTCCCCAAGGAGAAACTGGATGGCGACCTCCAGAGGTTTTACCCTCACCACCGCCATGTGGATGATCGACGGGGTTCATGGCAACACCACGAACCGTAGGCCTAATACCGCGCCAACGCGATGCTCCAGCCTTACCTAGCGAGCGAAGACTGTGCTCACTATTACAAACTTCACCTAGAGTAGCGCGGCAATCAATAGGGATGCGACGCATCTCACCACTACGCAAACGAACCGTTGCATAGGCTCCCTCTCTTGCTACTAACTGAACAGAAGCTGCTGCACTACGTGCTATTTGCGCTCCTTTGCCTACTTTCATTTCTACGCAATGAACGACAGAGCCAACTGGCATCTTTCTCAACGGAAGGCTGTTGCCTACCTTAATAGGCGAATCTTCGCCTGACACTAAGGTGTCTCCAGCCGAAACACCTTTTGGTGCAATAATATAACGGCGCTCACCGTCGGCATAACATAACAATGCGATATGGGCAGTACGATTCGGATCGTACTCTAACCTCTCAACCTTTGCTGGGATGCCGTCTTTGTTGCGCTTAAAGTCGATAATTCGATAATGTTGCTTATGTCCACCACCAATATGACGGACAGTGATTCGGCCGCTACTATTCCTGCCGCCAGAACGCTTCTTAGGCGCCAAAAGCGGACCATGAGGAGCACCTTTGTGCAGGTCGGGATTAACGACACTGACAACAAAACGACGTCCTGGTGAGGTTGGTTTTCTTTTAATGACTGCCATAACTAACCCCTTACTCCGCTACTGAAAAGTCAATGTCTTGACCTTCCGCAAGTCGAACATAGGCCTTCTTCCAATCACTACGACGACCTAATCCGGTCTTCGTACGACGAGTCTTGCCCTTCATATTCACAACTCGAACACCATCAACCTTCACTTCGAAGAGCTGTTCAACAGCCTTACGAACCTCAAGTTTGGTGGCGTCGGTCGCCACTTTAAATACTACCTGCGTTGCTACCCCTGGCGACATTGCTGATTTCTCAGTGATGTGTGGTCCTAGCAATACTTTGAAGAGTCTCTCTTGATTCATACTAGATTCTCCTCAATTTTCTTAAGCGCCGCGACGGTCACCAATACTTTATTAGAGTTAATTAGGCTAACCGGGTCGATCGCATCCGCGTCACGGACATCAACCTTGTGCAAGTTGCGCGATGAAAGATATAAATTCTGACTGACATCTTCAGTAACAATAAGAGCTTCTTGTAAACCGTACTCCGCAAGCTTAGCAATCAAGCCCTTAGTTTTCGGAGCATCAAGACTAAAGTCCTTAACGACTATCAAGCGCTCTTGACGAGCTAACTCGGATACTATTGAACGCATCGCCGAACGATACATTTTACGGTTTAATTTTTGACTATGGTCCTGAGGCTGAGCAGCAAATGTAACACCACCACCGCGCCAGATTGGCCCGCGGATAGTACCAGCACGCGCTCTACCAGTTCCTTTCTGAGCAAACGGCTTGCGACCACCACCAGAAACAGCTGATCGGTTCTTCTGAGCGCGAGTCCCTTGACGGGCTCCTGCCAAAAACGCAACAACAGCTTGGTGCACAAGATCTTGATTAAATTCTATTCCAAAAGCAGCTTCAGAAACTTCAACGGTTCCTTTATTACCCTTGGGCGTGGCAATCGCTAATTCCATGGACACTCCCCTTAAGCCTTAACTGCTGGACGGACGATAATATTGCCACCAGGTGCGCCAGGAACTGCACCCTTGATCAACAATAGGTTACGCTCGGCATCAACACGTACAATTTCTAAATTCTGAGTAGTACACTGCTCAGCACCCATGTGGCCGCTCATTTTCTTACCTTTAAAGACACGACCGGGCGTTTGGTTTTGGCCGATTGAACCATTAGAGCGGTGAGAGATCGAGTTACCGTGCGTAGCATCTTGCATGCTGAAGTTCCAACGCTTGACGCCACCCTGAAAGCCCTTACCTTTAGAAGTACCAGTAACGTCAACTTTCTGGCCTTCTTGGAATCGCTCTACAGTGACTGAACCACCAACTTCAAAATTCTCATCAGAACCCTCAGATCGAAATTCCCACTGTCCACGACCAGCCTCAACACCCGCTTTAACGAAGTGTCCTGCTTTAGACTTTGAAACTCTGGAAGCTTTTCGAGATCCTGTAGTAACCTGAATGGCTGAATAGCCATCGGTCGCCAAAGATTTAATCTGGGTAATATGATTAGGCGTTGCCTCTACCACTGTCACAGGGATAGACACACCGTCTTCGGTAAATATACGAGTCATACCGCACTTGCGGCCGACAATACCTATTCTCATTTTATAACCTCTTCAGTGTACGGGGCTCTTACCCGCTACGGCCGCCTATTTCATGGCGTTACACTTTGGTATACGCTTAGCAGATATCTGCTAAGCCACTTCATCAAACCAAATCAGGTTAAGCTGATTTGTACGTCCACACCGGCTGCAAGATTTAATTTCATTAGAGCATCAACTGTTTTCTCTGTCGGCTCAACAATATCAATTAGTCGCTTGTGTGTTCTAATCTCATACTGATCCCGCGCATCTTTGTTTACGTGAGGAGAAACCAATATAGTGAATCGCTCCTTACGTGTCGGCAAGGGAATTGGTCCGCGAATTTGCGCACCTGTGCGTCTCGCAGTCTCAACGATTTCCTGAGTTGAGGTATCGATCAATTTATGATCGAAGGCTTTGAGACGAATCCTAATACTTTGGTTTTGCATGTCAGCGAAACTCCACTATCTTTTTGTACTTTCGAATCTAGCTCACTAAAATGCTGACGCTAGCCCCGAAAAAGGAGCGCGAATTCTAGAGCCGCACCCGGGAACTGTCAAGTAAATAAACAGCTGTAGCCTATTTTTTTTCTTTGTTTAGCCAAAGCATGCACTGCAATCACTAAAAATAGAAAGAGGGACCGGACAGGTCCCTTTTTCAATCAACCAATATTATTCTATAATCTTAGCAACAACACCTGCGCCAACTGTACGTCCGCCTTCACGAATAGCAAAACGAAGCCCGTCTTCCATCGCAATCGGGTGAATCAACTCAACAGTCATCTGCACGTTATCACCAGGCATCACCATCTCAGTACCCGCCGGCAACTCACAAGCGCCAGTCACATCCGTTGTACGGAAGTAAAACTGTGGACGATAACCCTTAAAAAATGGTGTATGACGACCACCTTCATCTTTAGACAGAACATAAATCTCTGACTCAAACTTAGTGTGCGGCTTAACAGAACCCGGCTTAGCCAATACCTGACCACGCTGAACCTCTTCACGTTTAGTGCCCCGCAGCAATATACCGCAGTTCTCACCAGCTCGACCTTCATCAAGGAACTTACGGAACATCTCAACACCCGTACAAGTCGTCTTACTCGTGTCCGCAATACCGATCAACTCAATCTCTTCGCCAACCTTAACAACACCACGCTCAATACGACCAGTCACTACAGTACCGCGACCCGCAATAGAGAATACATCTTCAATCGGCATCAAGAACGGCTGGTCAACAGCTCGAACAGGCTCAGGAATAAACGTGTCCAGCGCTTCAACTAATTTCTTAACAGCGGTAGTACCCAGCTCATTGTCATCCTTACCTTCTAACGCCATCAGCGCAGAACCAACAATAATCGGCGTATCATCACCTGGAAACTCATAAAGATCTAGCAGCTCACGCAGCTCCATCTCAACTAACTCCAACATCTCTAAATATTCTTCTGAACCAAAACCACCACAATCTTCTGCAAGCAAGTCGGCCTTGTTCAAAAATACAAGCACGTAAGGTACACCGACCTGACGAGAAAGTAGAATGTGCTCGCGCGTCTGAGGCATTGGACCGTCAGTCGCCCCACAAACCAATATAGCGCCGTCCATCTGAGCAGCACCGGTAATCATGTTCTTTACATAATCCGCGTGACCTGGGCAGTCTACATGCGCGTAGTGACGAACCGAAGAATCATACTCAACGTGAGCCGTTGAGATCGTAATACCACGCTCTCGCTCTTCTGGCGCATTATCAATCTGATCAAACGCTTTAATCTCTCCACCATACACTTCAGCACATACGCGCGTCATCGCAGCAGTTAATGTCGTTTTACCATGATCAACGTGACCAATTGTGCCGACGTTTACGTGCGGCTTATTTCTTTCAAATTTTTCTTTAGCCATCTCAGTGTCTCCCCAGCAGGTATTTTACCCATTAAATCTAAAAAAGTTTGCCGCAATCCCGTCAAACTGACAGCTACATTGCGCAAGGAACGCCATCTTATACACCAGATCGTGAGAGTCAACTTTCTTTAACAACAAAATTGCTTTTTTTGCTGTTTAGATGCTTTTAATTCTCTAAAAAGCATTTTTTTAGCTTTAAACAGCATCTAAAGTTAAAAAATGACAATAAACGGCTTATATATATCGATTTTTCTCTGCAAAAGTCTCGATATCCGCTATACTCGCGCGCGTTTTCACACCTATAAAATCAGAATTTAAAAATCGAGTAGAGCCATGACTGAGTTATCTCACTACAGAAATATTGGAATTTTCGCCCATGTTGATGCGGGTAAAACCACCACAACCGAACGAATATTGAAACTAACTGGAAAAATTCATAAAACCGGCGAAGTACATGATGGCGCAGCCACCACCGATTTTATGACGCAGGAGCAGGAGCGAGGCATTACGATTCAATCAGCGGCAACTACTTGCTTTTGGAGAGATCATCGCTTCAACATTATTGACACACCTGGGCACGTCGACTTCACAGTAGAAGTATATCGCTCATTAAAAGTACTCGATGGTGGCGTCGGTGTATTTTGTGGATCGGGAGGCGTTGAGCCTCAGTCCGAGACCAACTGGCGCTACGCCAATGAATCTAAAGTCGCCCGCGTTATCTTTGTAAACAAACTAGATCGCATGGGCGCTGACTTTTTACGAGTTGTTAAGCAAGTTAAGAGTGTTCTTGGCGCCAATGCATTGGTGATGTGTCTGCCAATTGGCGTTGAGGAAGACTTTATTGGCTTAGTCGACTTATTAGAGCGTAAAGCTTATGTTTGGGATGATTCGGGTCTCCCTGAGAATTACGAAGTCGTCGATATTCCTGCGGATATGACCGATAAGGTAGAAGAATATCGCGAGCAAATGATCGAAACAGCCCTTGAACAAGACGATGATCTATTAATGGCTTATATGGAAGGTGAAGAGCCCTCCATTGATGACGTCAAACGATGTATTCGCAAGGGTACTATCGCCCTGGAGTTTTTCCCTACTTACTGTGGCTCCGCGTTTAAAAACAAAGGCGTTCAAATGGTATTGGATGCAGTAGTTGACTATCTGCCATGCCCAACAGACGTTAACCCTCAGCCATTAACGGATGAAAATGGTGATGAGAACGGAGAATTTGCGATCGTTTCTACTGAGGAGCCTTTAAAAGCGCTGGCATTTAAAATTATGGATGATCGCTTCGGCGCCCTGACTTTTGTTCGCATTTACTCAGGCGTGTTACAGAAAGGGACTACAATCCTTAACTCCTACACCGGCAAGACCGAGCGTATTGGCCGTATGGTTGAGATGCATGCTGATGACCGCAATGAGATTGATCGAGCCCAAGCGGGCGACATTATTGCTATCGTGGGCATGAAGAATGTTCAGACAGGTCACACTCTTTGCGATCCAAAGCATCCAGTTACTTTAGAACCTATGATATTTCCTGAGCCAGTAATCTCTATTGCTGTTAAGCCGAAGGACAAGGGTGGCTCTGAAAAAATGGGTGTCGCCATCGGTAAAATGATTGCTGAAGATCCATCGTTCCGTGTTGAAACGGATGAAGACTCTGGTGAGACCATCCTTAAGGGCATGGGCGAACTCCACCTAGATATTAAAGTGGATATCCTTAACCGCACCTATGGTGTCGACCTTATTGTTGGCAAGCCTCAAGTGGCTTACCGTGAAACCATCACGCTGCCAATTGAAGATAGTTACACGCATAAGAAGCAGTCAGGCGGTTCTGGTCAATTTGGTAAAATAGATTATCGCATTAAGCCTGGCGAACCAGGTTCTGGTTTCAGCTTCTCATCGTCGGTGGTAGGCGGCAATGTACCTAAGGAATTCTTCCCGGCTATTGAGAAGGGCTTTAAAGGCATGATGCATGAGGGCCCTCTGGCAGCTTATCCAGTACTAGACGTTGAAGTTGAGATCTATGACGGTGGGTTCCATGCTGTTGACTCATCAGCGGTAGCCTTTGAAATTGCTGCTAAGGGCGCTTTCCGTCAGTCAATGCCTAAAGCAGGTCCTCAGATTATTGAGCCAATCATGAAAGTAGATGTTTACACTCCGGAAGATCACGTGGGTGACGTCATCGGCGACTTAAATCGTCGTCGCGGCATGATTAAGGATCAAGAAGCTGGAGTAACAGGTGTGCGGATTAAAGCAGACGTTCCACTCTCGGAAATGTTTGGTTATATTGGCCACCTTCGCACTATGACCTCTGGTCGCGGGCAGTTCTCTATGGAATTTGCTCACTATCTGCCTTGTCCGCAGAATATCGCTACAGATGTCATAGCAGCAGCAAAGGAGCTTAGGGCAGCCAAGTAGACTACTTTTTCAAGCCGTTAAAACAAAAACCCCGAGAACTTCTGTCCTTGGGGTTTTTTATGCACCCTAGAAGGTTTTCATGGGTTTTTAGGCGTTGCCTGATGAGAACCATCTGGATTAAGAGTTACTTCAAGCGGCTGCCACTCTTCTCCATCACATAAGAAGAGGATACAACCTTCTACTACTAAATTTCCGTTATCTAAAAGCTTCAATTTCGATTTATAAAACTTACCATCACGAGGGTTGTAAATCCTGCCTCCTTTAAGGGCTCTGTCTGATTTTTGATTTTCCTTAAAACCATCAAATAGATTAACTCCGATCAGAGTTCTCTTCTTAAGCTCTTCGTCCAGGTTGTTTATATCAAGAATAGATAAAGGGTCTTCATCTTCAGCAACAAAGACATGCTCGATTTGAGCGCATATATTTTGAGCGCATATTTTTATTTCAACTATTGAGTCTGACGTAAGCCAGAACCCTAGAATTGTTTCTTCCGATGATTCGGCAGGCAACGCAATTAGAAGGTAAAAAATTAAACTAAATTTTATTCTATTCGCCAAGTGTTCTTCCTCATATATATTCTCATCTAATGATATCAAACATGCAGGTAAGAGTGTCACCTAGGACTTGCAGCACTTTAAGACATAGATTATTTTGCCTACAGTTACGCAAAGCTGGGTACAAATAATAGTTAGCCAAGGAACGAGGTAGCGAGTTACCGCTAAACCATATTCTTAGCCATCACCGCCTCAGTAACACTTTTCGGAGCTTCGGCATACTTATCAAACTCCATGGTAAAAGTGGCACGACCTTGAGTCGCAGACCGCAGATCTGTTGCATACCCAAACATTTCACCAAGGGGCACCTGAGCATTGATAACCTTACCCATGGGAGTATCTTCCATGCCTAAAATTAACCCACGCCGTCGATTTAGATCGCCCACGACATCACCCATATTCTCTTCAGGAGTAACAACCTCTACTTTCATTGCAGGCTCAAGCAAAACCGCTCCACCAAATTCAGTCAGCTTTTTGGTTGCCAGAGATCCCGCAATTTTAAAAGCCATCTCGGATGAATCGACATCATGGTACGAGCCATCATAAAGCGTAGCCTTGACACCCAATAAAGGGTAGCCAGCTAAAATACCATTTTGCATTTGCTCCTCAATACCTTTAGCAACGGCCGGAATATATTCACGAGGCACGGAACCACCCACAATCTCATTAACAAACTCCAACCCTTCAGCTCCAGAGTCTTCTGCAGGCTCAAACTTCACCCAAATATGACCATACTGCCCTCGACCACCCGACTGGCGAACAAACTTACCTTCGATTTCACAGCTATTACGAATCGTTTCACGATAAGCCACCTGTGGCTTACCAATATTGGCATCAACTAGAAACTCACGGCGCATACGTTCAACTAAAATATCCAGATGCAATTCGCCCATACCAGAAATAATAGTTTGCCCACTCTCTTGGTCAGTTTTAACTCTAAAAGAGGGATCTTCCTGAGCAAGTTTTCCTAATGCAACGCCCATTTTCTCTTGGTCTGCCTTAGTCCTAGGCTCCACAGCAACGGAAATGACGGGCTCGGGAAACTCCATCCGCTCAAGAATGATCTTGTTATTTTCAGCGCAAAGGGTGTCACCTGTAGTCGTATCTTTAAGTCCGATCGCGGCAGCGATATCTCCCGCCAGCACTTCTTTAATCTCTTCACGACTATTAGCGTGCATTTGCACCATTCGACCTACGCGCTCTCTTTTCATTTTGACGGAATTGAAGATCGCGGTACCACTTGCTAATGTGCCTGAATAAACCCTAATAAAAGTTAAGGTTCCAACAAAGGGATCCGTGGCAATTTTAAAAGCAAGAGCAGCAAAGGGGGCTTTATCATCAGCCGCACGTATGCCTTTCTCTCCATTATCCAGTTCACCCTCTATTGCTTTGACCTCTGTGGGTGACGGTAAGTATTCAACGACCGCATCAAGCATCGCCTGAACACCCTTGTTTTTAAACGCTGAACCTCCAAGCACTGGGACGATCTCATTAGCCAAAGTTCGTATTCTCAAACCTTGCTTGATGTCAGCTTCAGTCAAATCCTCTCCTTCGAGATATTTTTCCATCAACTCATCATTAGCTTCCGCAGCAGCCTCAACCAAGTTTTCATGCATCTTCTGACATTCTTCAACCATCTGTTCGGGAATGTCCGCATAGTCAAAGGTCATACCCTGATCCGCTTCATTCCAGAAAATGGCTTTCATTTTGACAAGATCTACAATGCCCTTAAATTCTTCTTCCGCGCCTATAGTTAACTGTAAGGGCACCGGTTCAGCACCCAGCCGCTCTTTGAGTTGCCGCACTACCATCATATAATCGGCGCCCGCGCGATCCATTTTATTAACGAACACCATTCGCGGTACTTCATACTTATTGGCTTGCCGCCAAACAGTTTCAGTTTGAGGCTGGACGCCGGAAGAGCCGCAAAGAACAATTACCGCTCCATCAAGCACCCTCAATGAGCGCTCAACTTCAATAGTAAAATCAACGTGTCCCGGAGTGTCGATAATATTAATTCGATGATCTTCGAACTGAGAGTCCATACCGCGCCAAAAACACGTGGTCGCAGCAGACGTAATAGTGATTCCTCGCTCTTGCTCTTGCTCCATCCAATCCATGGTGGCTGCACCGTCATGAACTTCACCAATTTTGTGTGACAGGCCGGTATAAAACAAAACTCGCTCAGTCGTAGTAGTCTTGCCTGCATCAACGTGGGCGCAGATGCCTATGTTGCGATAGCGACCAATGGGAGTTTTGCGTGCCACAATATTTTTCCTCTAGTTAAAAATACAAAAAGGTGGCTATTATAGCCACCTTTTTGAGAACATCTTCCATTACTGCAATGTTTAGAAACGGAAGTGCGAGAACGCCTTATTCGCTTCAGCCATGCGATGCACGTCTTCACGTTTTTTAACTGCCCCGCCTTTGCCCTGAACTGCATCAATCAATTCACCAGCTAGACGCTGTGGCATGGACTTCTCACCACGACTACGTGCGTAATCTACCAACCAACGCATTGCCAATGCTTTGCGTCGCGATGGACGTACTTCAACTGGCACCTGGTAGGTAGCACCACCTACACGACGAGACTTAACCTCGACTAAGGGAGCTACATTATCTAAGGCTTCTTCAAAAACTTCCACTGGGCTTTTCTTTAAACGCTCTTCTACGATATCTAACGCCCCGTAGACAATTCGCTCAGCGACTGACTTCTTGCCGCTAACCATGACGTGGTTCATAAATTTAGCGAGAGTGATATTACCAAATTTTGGATCCGGTAAGATCTCACGCTTTGCTACTACTCTTCTTCTTGGCATCGTTTTGCCCTTCTCTTCAGGTTTGTCTAGGGAATGGCCCTAGCCTTACTTGGTTGTTAACCGATTACTACGCAATTAGCCCTTAGGCCGCTTAGTACCATACTTTGAACGACGCTGAGCACGGCCGTTCACACCCGCTGTATCCAATGTGCCACGTACCGTATGGTAGCGAACACCAGGAAGATCCTTTACACGACCACCACGAATCAACACAACACTATGCTCTTGCAAGTTGTGGCCTTCACCACCAATGTATGAAGTTACTTCATAGCCACTGGTTAAGCGAACACGACAGACTTTGCGAAGTGCAGAGTTTGGCTTCTTCGGAGTTGTTGTATAAACGCGAGTACATACACCACGGCGCTGCGGACAGGCCTGCAATGCTGGTACGTCACTTTTACTAACTTTGCGCTTTCTCGGCTTACGAACCAACTGGTTGATCGTTGCCATGCAATTTTTCTCCAAATTATAAAAAGTCTTTTTATTAAAGACTGGTTGTTCCTTGAGTCTAGCCCTATTAAAGCAACTTAACCCAAAAGGGAGCGGCAGTTTAAAGACCGCACTGCCGCGAGTCAAGAGGGTATTATCATTGCCTTAATCATAGCCAGATTAAGTTACTTCTCTAGCCAATCATAAGGCCCTAATAACAGCCCAACTTCATCTTACTCTTCTGACATCTCAGCGCTTAAAGCTTCAGTCAATGCTGCTTCAACATCTGCCGCCGTCATAGTCAATTCAACTTCTGCCTCACGATTTTTACGTCGCTGAGCATGGTATGACAATCCAGTGCCTGCAGGAATTAATCGTCCCACCACCACATTTTCCTTGAGTCCACGTAATGGGTCTGATTTGCCTGTTACAGCAGCTTCCGTCAGAACCCGCGTGGTCTCTTGGAAAGAGGCTGCTGAGATAAAGCTTTCAGTAGCCAGTGAGGCCTTGGTAATACCCAACAACTGCCGCTCAAACTTGGCTGGTTGCAGACCTTCCTGACGCAACCGCTCATTCTCTTCAAGAACACGTCGATATTCTACCTGCTCACCACGAATCAGCTTAGAGTCGCCCATATCGGTTATTTCAACCTTACGTAACATCTGTCGAGTGATAACCTCAATGTGCTTGTCATTGATCTTCACACCCTGAAGCCGATAAACATCTTGAATCTCATTAACGATATACTTAGCTAATTCACTAATGCCTTTCAACCGCAAGATATCATGAGGTGTTGGCGGACCGTCAGAAATCACTTCACCCTTGTCAACGTGCTCACCCTCAAACACACTCAGAGTTCGCCATTTAGGGATCAGCTCTTCATATTGAAGCTTACCATTGGCGAGAGGCTGTCCGTCATCCGGTGTAATCACAAGCCGCAGCTTACCTTTGGTTTCTTTACCCAGGGTCACTGTTCCGGTTATCTCTGCGAGAATCGCTGGATCTTTGGGCTTACGCGCCTCAAAGAGATCAGCAACACGCGGCAAACCACCGGTAATATCCTTAGTACCACTAGCCTCTTGAGGGATACGAGCAATAATCTGACCAATATCAATAGTGTCTCCATCTACCACATTAATACTTGCGTTAGCAGGCAATGGGTAGTGAGCTGGCACCGTTGAATTTGGGAAAATTAACTCCTTCCCTTTCTTGTCCGTCAGCGAGATCATCGGCTTGAGATCTTTACCCGCAGCGTTACGATCGTTTGGATCAATAATAGAAATACTGGTCAAACCAGTCATATCATCAGTTTGTTGCCTTACACTCAAACCCTCTTCCATACCAGAGAATGCAACCTTACCGGCCACTTCAGTAACAATCGGGTGAGTGTGGGGGTCCCAAGTAGCAATCACGTCGCCAGCGGCAACTTTAGAGCCATCCTTAATCTTAATTAAAGCTCCGTAAGGCAACTTGTAACGCTCGCGCTCACGACCATTCTCATCAGCGATAGCTAGTTCACCGGAGCGAGATACTGCAACCAAATGCTTGTCTTTATTCTCAACCGTTTTAAGGTTCAGAAGACGAACAACACCATCTTGCTTAACCTTGACACTATCCACTGCTGAAGCTCGCGATGCCGCGCCACCAATGTGGAATGTACGCATAGTTAGCTGAGTTCCCGGCTCTCCAATTGACTGAGCCGCGATGACACCAACCGCCTCGCCCTGATTTACACGATGGCCACGAGCTAAATCTCGTCCATAACAAGCAGAACAAATACCATGGCGCACTTCACAGGTAATAGGTGAACGCACAATCACTTCATCAATACTTAAGGCTTCAATGCGAAGCACCCATTGTTCGTCAATCATTGTCCCGGCAGGGACAGCAATCTCTTCACTACCAGGCTTATTAACATCTTTAGCAACGACACGACCCAAAATTCGATCACCAAGTGAGGAGATAATATCGCCACCCTCAATGACCGGAGCCATCAACAGGCCTTCTGTCGTGCCACAATCAACTTCGGTGACCACAACATCTTGAGACACATCAACCAAACGTCGGGTAAGGTATCCAGAGTTCGCCGTTTTCAAGGCTGTATCAGCTAGGCCTTTTCGAGCACCGTGAGTCGAGATAAAGTACTGCATAACCGTCAGGCCTTCACGGAAATTAGCGGTAATTGGCGTTTCAATAATCGAGCCATCAGGTCGCGCCATTAAACCACGCATACCTGCTAACTGACGTATCTGCGCTGGGGAACCACGAGCGCCAGAATCGGCCATGATGAATACGGAGTTAAAAGAATCTTGCTCCTCTAAATCACCATCGCGGTTCTTCACTGCCTCGGTACTAATACCCTTCATCATCGACTTGGCTACCCGATCATTAGCTTGAGACCAGATATCAATAACTTTATTGTACTTTTCACCTTGAGTTACCAGACCTGATGCGAACTGACTTTCAATTTCACGTACCTGATCTTCAGCACCAGAAATGATATCGCCTTTATCATCTGGGATAACAAAATCATTAACCCCGATAGATGCGCCCGAACGAGTCGAGAATTTAAATCCGGTATACATTAATTGATCAGCGAAGATAACCGTATCTTTTAAACCAACTCGTCGATAACACTCATTTAGAATAAGTGAGATCGCCTTCTTCACCATAGGCTTATTTACCAAGCTAAATGGAAGGCCTTGAGGTACGGACTCCCAAAGTAGAATACGGCCCACAGTAGTATCAACTATTTTCCGTTCTTCAGTACGCTCACCCGTTACCTCGTCGACTAGAACCTCGAGGATACGGACTTTAACGCGCGCCTGAAGTTCAACCTTGTCTGAGTAGTATGCGCGAGATGCTTCTTTACCGTCGGCAAATACCATCCCCTCGCCTAGCGCGTTGACTTTGTGACGAGTCATATAATAAAGACCAAGCACAACATCTTGCGACGGCACAATGATCGGCTCACCAGATGCAGGCGACAGAATATTATTTGTCGACATCATCAATGCGCGGGATTCCATCTGAGCTTCAATGGTCAGTGGCACGTGAACAGCCATCTGGTCACCATCAAAATCAGCGTTGAACGCAGCACAAACTAGCGGGTGCAACTGGATCGCCTTACCTTCGATCAATACTGGCTCAAATGCCTGAATGCCAAGACGGTGCAATGTAGGCGCCCTGTTCAGTAACACTGGATGCTCACGAATAACATCATCAAGAATATCCCAAACAACTGGCTCTTCTCGCTCAACCATCTTCTTAGCAGCTTTAATGGTTGTGGCTAGGCCACGAAGTTCAAGCTTGCTAAAAATGAAGGGTTTAAACAGCTCCAGTGCCATCCGCTTGGGCAGACCACACTGATGTAAGCGCAAGGTAGGACCACAGACAATCACCGAACGTCCAGAATAATCAACTCGCTTACCGAGTAAATTTTGACGGAAGCGACCCTGCTTACCTTTAATCATGTCAGCAAGCGACTTTAACGGGCGCTTGTTAGAGCCTGTAATAGCACGGCCACGTCGGCCATTATCGAGTAACGCATCTACAGATTCTTGCAACATACGCTTTTCGTTGCGCACAATAATATCAGGCGCGCTAAGCTCGAGAAGTCGCTTGAGCCTATTGTTACGGTTGATCACTCGACGATATAAGTCGTTCAGATCAGACGTTGCAAACCGACCGCCATCAAGAGGCACTAATGGACGTAAATCCGGCGGTAGCACGGGTAGTGCCTGCAGAACCATCCACTCAGGCTTGTTACCAGAACCGTGGAATGCTTCAAGTAATTTCAACCGCTTAGAAAATTTCTTAATTTTTGTCTCGGATTTAGTATTAGGGATTTCCTCTCGGATATCCGCAATTTCTTCTTCCATGACAATTTCTTTTAATAGCGACTGAATTGCTTCAGCACCCATAGTAGCTACAAATTCATCGCCAAATTCTTCCAGGGACTCAAAATACTCTTCATCGGTCAGCAACTGCCCTTTTTCAAGAGTGGTTAAACCCGGATCAGTAACTACATAGGATTCAAAGTAGAGCACACGCTCAATCTCACGCAGCGTCATGTCCAACATTAAACCAATACGCGATGGCAGTGACTTTAAAAACCAGATATGGGCGACCGGACACGCTAGCTCAATATGGCCCATACGTTCACGACGTACCTTAGTGAGCGTCACTTCAACACCGCACTTTTCACATACGATACCGCGATGTTTCATGCGTTTATACTTGCCACACAGACACTCATAATCTTTTACCGGTCCAAAAATTTTGGCACAGAAAAGACCCTCGCGCTCTGGCTTGAACGTACGATAGTTAATGGTCTCCGGCTTTTTAACCTCACCAAACGACCACGAACGGATCATTGCTGGCGATGCGAGACTAATACGAATATTATCAAATTCGATGTTTTGTTCTTTCTGCTTGAGTAGATTGACTAAGTCCTTCAAGGCTCTTCCTCCAGTAACTGGGTTTGCCGAGGCGATTAATCACCCCGGCCATCAGTAAGCAAACTATCGCTTATTCGTTTTCTAACTCCATATTGATACCAAGAGAACGAATCTCCTTGACCAATACGTTGAATGACTCTGGCATGCCAGGCTCCATTCGATGATCACCATCCACAATGTTTTTATACATTTTAGTTCGACCAGCAACATCGTCTGACTTAACGGTAAGCATTTCCTGCAAGGTATAGGCGGCACCATAAGCCTCCAGTGCCCAAACTTCCATCTCACCGAAGCGCTGACCACCAAACTGAGCTTTACCACCCAACGGTTGCTGCGTAACCAAACTATAAGAACCAGTTGAACGTGCATGCATCTTATCGTCGACCAGGTGGTTCAACTTAAGCATATACATGTAGCCAACTGTTACCGGACGATCAAACTTATCACCTGTACGTCCATCATAAAGCGTGCTTTGCCCACTCTCAGGCAAATCAGCTAATGCCAACATGCTTTTGAGCTCAACCTCATGAGCGCCATCAAATACGGGGGTCGCTATAGGCACACCAGTACGTAAATTTGCCGCCAGTTCCAGAACTTCTTTATCACTTAGCTCTTTCAGATCAGTTCCATAAACAGTGTCGCCAACGTTATAGATTTCCTGCAAGAACTTACGTACTTCAGTAGCCTTAGCTTGGGCCTTAATCATGGCATCAATTTTAACGCCTAGACCCTTAGCTGCCATACCCATATGAACTTCAAGAACCTGACCAACGTTCATTCGCGACGGAACACCAAGCGGGTTCAGTACAATATCAACCGGCTCACCATTTTCATCGTAAGGCATATCTTCAACCGGCTTAATCACCGAGATAACACCTTTGTTACCATGCCGGCCAGCCATCTTATCACCAGGCTGAATACGGCGCTTAACAGCTAGATAAACTTTAACGGTTTTAAGTACACCAGGCGCCAAATCGTCGCCACTTTGTAGCTTTCCACGCTTCTCTTCAAACCGGTCATCAAGCTGAGTTCTTCTTTCCCCGAGCTGAGTTTGAGCAGCTGCAATTTGATCATTGAGGTCTGCTTTACTCATGCGAATGGCAAACCAGTCGTCTGAAGAATATTCTCCAACAGCCTCGGCAGTAAGCTCGGCTCCTTTTTTCAAGCCTTCAGCCTTAACTACTTTCTCACCAATTAGAGATGTAAATAAACGCCCTAAAGTAGCATTTTCAACAATACGATATTCATCGTTGAGATCTTTTCTGAATTGATCAAGCTCCGCTCTTTCAATATCGAGAGACCGCTGATCTTTTTCAAGACCATCTCGAGTGAACACCTGAACATTAATCACGGTGCCTTTAATACTGCTTGGCACTCGAAGTGAGGTGTCCTTGACGTCGGATGCTTTCTCGCCAAAAATGGCACGTAGGAGCTTTTCTTCCGGGGTTAGTTGGGTTTCGCCTTTAGGCGTTACCTTGCCGACCAAAATATCGCCAGCAGCCACTTCAGCCCCAATATGCACAATACCTGACTCATCGAGCCGTGCTAGAGCAACTTCACCAACATTAGGAATGTCTGCCGTTATTTCTTCAGACCCTAATTTTGTATCGCGAGCAACACAGGTAAGCTCCTGAATATGAATTGTGGTGAACCGATCTTCTTTAACAACGCGCTCTGAGATTAAAATCGAATCTTCAAAGTTATATCCATTCCAAGGCATAAACGCAATACGCATATTTTGCCCAAGCGCCAGCTCGCCAAGATCAACAGAAGGCCCATCAGCTAGAACATCGCCGCGAGAAATCACATCACCTTGCTTAACAATTGGCTTTTGATTGATACAGGTATTTTGGTTAGATCTGGTGTACTTAGTAAGGTTGTAGATATCTACACCAGCCTCACCAGATTCAACTTCATCATCACTTACCCGAACAACAACACGCCCAGCATCAACACTTTCAACAAGACCACCGCGTTTAGCTACTTTACATACACCCGAATCACTAGCAACAACACGCTCGATTCCGGTACCAACCAACGGCGCTTCAGCGCGCAAAGTTGGTACTGCTTGACGTTGCATGTTTGACCCCATTAGTGCCCTGTTAGCATCATCGTGCTCAAGGAACGGAATCAATGAAGCCGCAACAGATACAACTTGCTGTGGTGAAACATCCATATAGTCAATATCTCCAGGAGACTTTATGGTAAATTCACTTTGGTGCCTTACAGCAACCATATCTTCTACAAAGTTATCTTTCTTATCCAACGCTGCCGATGCTTGTGCAATAACAAACTGAGATTCATTAATCGCAGAAAGATACTCAATGTCAGAGCTAACTTTGCCGTTGGTTACTTTACGATAAGGCGTTTCAATAAACCCGTAATGGTTGGTTCTGGCATAAGTGGCCAGTGAATTAATCAAACCAATATTCGGCCCTTCCGGCGTTTCAATAGGGCAAACCCGACCATAGTGAGTGGGGTGTACATCTCTCACCTCAAATCCAGCTCTCTCACGCGTCAAACCACCGGGCCCTAATGCAGACACTCGACGCTTGTGGGTAACCTCAGATAGCGGGTTGTTTTGATCCATAAATTGCGAAAGCTGGCTAGAACCAAAGAACTCCTTCATAGCCGCCGCGACAGGCTTAGCATTAACTAGATCTTGAGGCATCAGCCCTTCAGACTCAGCGACACCTAGGCGCTCTTTAACGGCGCGTTCAACACGGACCAAACCAACACGGAATTGATTCTCAGCCATCTCACCAACCGAACGAATTCTACGGTTTCCAAGATGGTCAATGTCATCTACAGATCCTTTGCCGTTACGAATAGCGATAAGCTTAGTCATCACATCAGCAATGTCTGTTGCTTCACCGAACTGCTCATGCAACTCTTTAGCTTCATCAGTTTTGAGCATTGAAAAGTAACGCTCATCATAAAGAATACCCGCACCTTCCTCAGCATCCCGATCAAGCCGGCGGTTGAACTTCATTCGACCAACAGAAGATAGATCATAACGCTCAATGTTAAAGAAGAGATTGTAGAAAAGGTTCTCGGCCGACTCTTTCGTTGGCGGCTCACCAGGACGCATCATTCTATAAATTTCAACTAAAGCCTCTAGCTGAGTTCGAGAAGGATCTATTCTTAATGTATCAGACATAAAGGGTCCACAATCAAGATCGTTGGTATACAACGTCTCAATATCGACAATCCCCGCTTCCAACATCAAGGCCAGATTTTCTTCAGTTATCTCTGTATTACACTCAAGCATCAACTCGCCGGTTTTAGGGTCAGCGACATCTTTTGCCAGCGCCCTACCAAGCAAGTACTCATGAGTCACCTCAAGCGTTCTAACCTTACCTTTTTCAAGCTCTCGAATGTGACGCGCTGTAATACGGCGGCCCTTTTCGACAACAACAGCGCCCTTTTTATCTTTAATATCAAAAACTGCAATTTCACCACGCAGACGCTCAGGGTCGAGGTCCAGAGAGAAAATATCTTTCTTAAAGTGGAATGTGCTGGTATCAAAAAACTTACCCAGAATCTCCTCAGAATTGTATCCAAGAGCCCGCAATAAGATAGTCGCAGGTAACTTACGGCGACGATCTATTCTGACATAAAGCATATCTTTCGGGTCAAACTCAAAGTCTAACCATGACCCGCGGTAAGGAATTACTCTAGCGGTATACAACAGCTTGCCGGAGGAATGCGTTTTGCCTTTGTCATGATCGAATATGACGCCCGGAGAACGGTGTAACTGAGATACGATAACTCGCTCAGTACCATTAATAATAAAGGTACCATTTTCAGTCATCAGAGGAACTTCACCCAGATAAACCTCTTGCTCACGAATATCTTTGATGGCCTTGCTCGCCGATTCTTTATCATAAATAACCAATCGAACACGTACGCGCACAGCGCCAGAATAGGTAACTCCGCGAAGCTTACACTCTTCCTCATCAAAGGCTGGTCGGCCCATGACATAGTCGACGTATTCTAGAGCCGCGTGACCTGAATATCCGACAATCGGAAAAATAGAGTTCAGCGCAGCATGCAACCCGGTGTTCAGGCGATCTTCCATCGCCACACCTTTTTGCGTAAATTTTTTGTAGGAATCAAGTTGAATCGCCAATAAATACGGCAAATCCATGGTATTTGGCAACTTGCCAAAATTCTTGCGGATACGTTTCTTCTCAGTGAAGGAGTAAGCCATTTGCATTCCTCGGTGTTAACTTTATAGGGAGCGTTCAGTCTTGAGTTCACACTCAAGTTCATAATGCTTGCAGATTCCCCTTACTTACAAGCAATAAAGGGCCGAAGGGAAATTTCCCTTCAGCCCAGCCTGATAAATCAGGCAGCTCGCACACTAAACCTACTTAAGTTCAGCGGTAGCGCCAGCTTCTTCTAACTGCTTCTTAGCCGCTTCAGCGTCGTCTTTAGAGGCGCCTTCTTTAATTGTAGAAGGTGCTCCGTCGACTAACTCTTTAGCTTCCTTAAGCCCAAGACCGGTAATAGTGCGAACAGCTTTGATAACGTTCACTTTCTTCTCACCCATATGGCTTAATATTACGTCAAACTCAGTCTGCTCTTCTGCAGCAGCAGCATCGCCACCGCCAGCAGGAGCTGCAGCAACTGCAACAGCCGCCTGAGCTGAAACACCGAACTTCTCTTCCATTGCGCTGACAAGTCCAACTACGTCCATAACACTCATTTCTGAGATTGCATTTAAAATATCTTCATTTGATAGGGCCATTTTGGGCCTCCTAAGTTTATCTGTTTAGTGGAAGGCGCTTACGCGGCTTCCTCTTTTTGGGTTTTAACTGCTGCTACAACACGAGTCACTTTGGTTGGAACTTCATTAAGAGTTCTAACCAACTTAGTCACAGGCGCTAATGTTACGCCAGCCAACATACCAAGAGCCTGATGTAGGGTCGGTAGGTTAGCAAGAACGTCTATCTGCTCTTTCCTAAGAAGCTGACCACTGACTGATAACGCTTTGACGTCAAAGGAATCATTCCCCTTTGCAAAGTCTTTAAATAAACGCGCTGCAGCACCGGGATCTTCCATAGAGAAAGCAAACAATGACGGTCCGACCAAAACATCTTCTACGCAAGCGTAGTCAGTTTCTGCGAATGCACGCTTAGCTAAAGTGTTGCGGATAACGCGCAACTGCACGTTCTCAGCTCGGGCTTTAGTTCGCAAAGCATTCATATCGTTCACGTCAACACCACGAGCATCAGCAATGACCAGGGAAAGAGCCTGACCCGCTGTCTCGCTTACTTCGGCAACAATTGCTTTTTTATCATCGAGATTTAATGGCACGATAAAATTCCTCGATTAACCATAGTTTCAGCCGAAAAATTCTTCGGCCACCTAGGTGAATTATCTCCAGCCAATAGAGCGCTAGATCGGGTTCACCGCCTGCGTAGGAAAATTCTCCATATACCACTAGAAAACTTATTAAACCCTCTCGGGAACCTACGGTCTTTAACGACCCAAGCTACCTTTTAATTAGCAGCTCAGACCCCAAAGTCTTTTTAGCAGCCTAAGCTGCCATTCGATCAGAACGTTAACGACGCCTGATCAACCAACAACCCAGGACCCATAGTTGAAGAAATTGTTACTTTCTTCACATAGATACCTTTGGCTGAGGCCGGTTTAGCTTTTGCCAAATCAACCATTAATGCTTCTAAGTTTTGCTTCAATGCCGACGCATCAAAACTAACCACGCCGATACCGCCATGAACAATACCGTTCTTGTCCGCACGGAAACGAACCTGCCCCGCTTTGGCATTCTTAACCGCAGTCGCCACATCCGGTGTCACTGTTCCTGACTTAGGATTCGGCATCAACCCGCGAGGACCTAACACCTTACCTAGCATTCCAACCACCCGCATCGCATCTGGGCTTGCAATAACTACGTCAAAGTTCATGTTCCCAGCTTTAATATCATCGGCCAACTCGTCCATACCCACCAATTCAGCTCCGGCAGCCTTAGCCGCTTCAGCTGCATCACCCTGAGCAAAAACACATACACGAACGTCTTTACCTGACCCATTGGGCAACGTGGTAGCTCCGCGTACAATTTGATCGGATTTCTTTGGATCGATACCTAAATTTATCGCAACATCTACAGTTTCAGAAAACTTAACAGTAGACAGCTCTTTCAGAAGGTTTAGGGCATCATCAACGCTATACACCTTGCCGAGCTCTATTTTTTCATTAATCGCGCGACGGCGCTTGCTTAACTTGGCCATTTACACGCCCTCCGTTTCAATACCCATCGACCGAGCTGAGCCGGCGATAGTGCGAACCGCAGCATCCAAACTGGCAGCGGTAAGATCAGGTTCTTTAGTCTTGACGATTTCTTCTAGTTGATCACGAGTCACTGTTCCAACTTTTTCTGTGTTGGGTCGGCCGCTACCACTTTTTACACCCGCCGCCTTCTTTAAAAGGTAAGACGCTGGTGGCGTTTTCATCTCGAAGGTGAAACTACGATCGGAATAAACAGTGATGACCACAGGCACAGGTGCTCCAGCCTCTATACCTTGCGTCTGCGCATTAAAGCCCTTACAGAATTCCATAATGTTTACACCATGTTGACCCAATGCAGGACCTACAGGCGGACTTGGATTAGCCTGACCAGCAGGCACTTGCAGTTTGATATAAGCTGTTACTTTCTTAGCCATCTATACTCTCCAAAAATGGGTATTATCGCCTCCAGAGTACAACACATAAGCGCGTAATCTTTCGCTGGCTCCCCGATAAGACCGCCTAATTGCAGCCTCACCAAAATTTTAAGCCTTTTCTACCTGAGTGAAATCAAGCTCAACTGGCGTTAATCGCCCAAAAATCGATACTGCTACCCGAAGCTTACTCTTCTCGTAATTAACCTCTTCAACATTTCCGTTAAAGTCATTAAATGGACCGTCAGTAACCCTAACCATCTCACCGGGCTCAAACAGCGTCTTCGGCCGTGGAGCCTCGTCTGAATCCTGCATCCGCTGCAAGATAAGATCAGCCTCTTTATCAGTGATCGGTGCTGGCTTATCCGCCTTACCGCCAATAAAGCCCATCACCCTGGGGGTTTCTTTGACCAGATGCCAGCTATCATCATCAAGCTCCATCTGAACCAATACATAGCCAGGGAAAAACTTCCGCTCGCTAGTACGTTTCTGCCCACCTTTCATCTCAACAACTTCTTCTGTTGGGACTAATACATCACCAAATTTGTCCTGCAAATTATGCATTTCCACACGATCTTGAATCGCTATTGCAACCTTTTTCTCGTAGCCCGAGTAAGCATGTACCACATACCAACGCATCGACATGCTGCTCTCCTAACCCATTATCAGTGAGGCAAGCCAGCTTAGCAGGGAATCAATACCCCACAACACTAGCGCCATTAATAAAATTACCGCCACCACAATCAATGTTGTCTGATTGCGCTCTTGTTTTGTCGGCCAAACAACCTTTCTCCACTCAGTCCTAGCACCAATAGCTAGCTCAATGGTTGCTACTCCTTTTTCGGTAATAGACGCAACAAAAGCCGCTATAACTAGAACCAAAACAAACCCAATGACCCGGTAAAGTACCGACTCAGCTGAATAATACCAATTTGCGTAAATTGCACCACCCAATAAACCAAATACAACCAACCACTTAAGCCAGTCAAACCGATACTGTTTTTCTTCTGCTATAACACTCATAGTTTTAATAATTCCCAAACTTTAAAGTGGCAGGCCAGGAGGGACTCGAACCCCCAACAGCCGGTTTTGGAGACCGGTGCTCTACCAATTGAACTACTGGCCTACTAATTACTTATTCAGCTTTCCTATCTGACAGTTAAGCCGAGACATCTAATGATGCCTCGGCTTAACGTGTTAGCGTCGGTAAAACTCTTATTCTATAATCTTAGCAACAACACCTGCGCCAACTGTACGTCCGCCTTCACGAATAGCAAAACGAAGCCCGTCTTCCATCGCAATCGGATGAATCA
>Ga0308009_10000375_pt1 | contig 34567 bp, 32 predicted proteins | sample Neamet127_FD_203134 | JGI IMG/M metagenome (GOLD analysis project Ga0308009, IMG submission 203134) | Marine microbial communities from water near the shore, Antarctic Ocean - #127 | ecosystem: Environmental > Aquatic > Marine > Unclassified | place: Southern Ocean | collected 2014-07-24
ACCTGCACTAGCGGCATCAACCACAAATGCAGATATACCCTTGGGCCCCGGCTCGCCCGTTCTCGCCATCACTACTAATATATCGGTTTCGCCAGCACCAGAAATAAACGCTTTACTACCAGTAATCACATACTCGTTGCCGACCTTCACGGCCTTGGTAGTTAACGAAGCCGCGTCAGACCCTGAATTAGGTTCTGTGAGACAGTAAGACGCTAATAACTCACCGCTAGTTAGTTTAGGCCCAAAGGTAGCCTTAGCCGCAGGGGTGGCGTAGTCAGACACCATCCACGTAGCCATGTTATGTATGGTGAGCATGGCTGTGGTGGTGGTGCAGCCCATAGCTAACTGTTCAAAAATAAGCGACGAATCTAACCGGGATAAACCTAAACCACCTATTTCTGGGTCGCTGTATAAACCACAAAAACCCAACTCACCGGCTTGCTTTAAGGTGTCTGTTGGGAAAATAGATTCTGCGTCCCACAAAGCGGCATTAGGGGCCAGCTCGTTGACGGAAAACTGCTGCGCCAATTCTACATAGGCAATTTGGTCTTCATTTAAATCAAAATTCATGTTTATTCCTAGTTAACTATATGCAGTATTAAACCAGCTCTACCGCCACAGCAGTGGCTTCACCACCACCTATGCATAAAGCAGCTACGCCACGCTTAAGGCCTTTGTTCTTTAACGCTGTCATCAAGGTAAGGATAATGCGAGAACCGGTTGATCCAATGGGATGGCCTTGTGCACATGCACCGCCATACACGTTTACTTTGCTGGCATCTAACCCTAATTCTTGAATGGCTAGCATGGTTACCATGGCAAAGGCTTCGTTAATTTCAAACAGGTCTACATCTTCAACTTTCCAATCTAACTTTTTCAACAAACCTTGTACGGCACCAATTGGCGCAATAGTGAATTCGCTAGGTTCTCTGGCAAAACTTTGTACACCTAAGATACGTGCTTCAGGCTTTAAGTTGTTCTGTGCCACGGCTTCTGCACTGGCCAGTACAAGCGCAGATGCGCCATCAGAAATAGAACTCGCGTTAGCCGCGGTAATGGTGCCGTCCTTTTTAAAGGCCGCACGTAATTGTGGGATCTTATCAATGCGGGCTTGGCCTGGTTGCTCATCAATGGCAACAATAGCAGTGCCCTTTCGAGACGTTATTTCAACCGCTTCAATTTCACTTTCTAAAACGCCATCCAATATTGCTGCGTTGGCTTTAGATAACGAGCCAATAGCAAAATCATCCATAGCTTCACGAGTTAAACCGTAGTCATCGGCTGTAGCTTGAGCAAAACTGCCCATCAAGCCACCTTTATAGGCGTCTTCTAGGCCGTCAAAAAACATATGATCTAACATCTGTCCGTGCCCCATACGCATACCTTGACGCACTTTAGGCAGCAAGTATGGCGCATTAGTCATGCTTTCCATGCCGCCACAAATCATAACTTCCGCAGAACCTGCTTTTATGGCGTTGTAGCCCATAATGGTTGTTTGCATACCAGAACCACACATTTTGTTCACGGTAGTACATGGCGTACTTTTTGGCAGCCCTGCGCCCAACGCCGCTTGTCTGGCTGGAGCCTGACCCTGACCTGCCGCCAAAACGCAGCCCATATACACTTCGTTAACTTGCTCAGGCAATATGTTGGCCCGTGTCAAAGCACCGGAGATAGCTACCGCACCTAACTTTGATGCAGTTTGGCTAGCAAGGCTGCCATCTAGGCCGCCCATGGGAGTTCTACTGCCGGCGACGATATAGACTTCTTGACTCATTTGAAGGGCTCCAATAAAAGCAAATTTAATATGACAAACATTTTGCTTGACCTTTACGTCAACGTCAACCAAAATATATAGCAATTGAATAATAACACTAGAATATAACTGGCCATTATCCATGTCATCCAGCACATTCACAATTAGCGAATTGTCGAAAGAGTTTGCGATTACTACCCGTAGTATTCGCTTCTATGAAGACCAAGGCTTGCTAACGCCACAGCGCGATGGTCAAAAACGCATTTATACTGCCCACGATAGAACGTGGCTTAAACTTATTCTCAGAGGTAAGCGTCTTGGCCTTACTTTGGCTGAAATCAGCCAGATTCTAGATCTGTACGACTCCTCCTCAACTAATAATGACCAGCAGCTATTTGTTTTTATTGAGAAAATCAAAATCAGACAAGCTGCATTAATGCAGCAAATGGAAGATATTAAAGCACTACAAGACGAATTAGATGCAGCGGAGCTACGCTGCACTAACTCCCTGTCAAAAAATAGCGCCCTTTCTAACAATCATTCCCTGGAGACTCAGCCATGATCAGTACCTACACCAGCCTCAACTTCGACTTAGGCGAAACCAATGACATGTTACGGGAGCACGTTAATCAATTTGCTGCCGCCGAAATTGCGCCTCTGGCCCAAGACACAGACCAAAACAACGAGTTCCCCAATGAACTTTGGAAAAAGATGGGTGACATGGGCCTGTTAGGCATTACCTGTGATGAACAGTATGGTGGCGCTGGCATGGGTTACCTAGCTCACAGCATTGCTATGGAAGAGATTAGCAGAGCCTCTGCATCTATTGGCCTAAGCTATGGTGCGCACTCTAACCTTTGTGTGAATCAAATTCATCGCCATGGTACAGATGAACAAAAAGCCAAATATTTGCCTAAATTAATTAGTGGCGACCATATTGGCGCATTGGCCATGAGTGAGCCAGGTGCTGGTTCAGACGTGGTAAGCATGCAGCTTAAAGCCGAATTAAAGGGTGACAACTACATTCTTAATGGCAATAAAATGTGGATCACTAACGGCCCAGATGCCAACACATATGTTATCTATGCCAAGACAGACGTGAGTGCCGGAAGCAAAGGTATCACAGCATTTATTGTAGAGCGCAACTATGCAGGCTTTAGCCGCTCACCCAAGCTCGACAAACTTGGTATGCGCGGCTCTAACACCTGCGAATTAGTATTTATAGATTGTGAAGTACCTGCAGAGAACATTCTCGGGCAACTTAACGGTGGTGTACGGGTATTGATGAGTGGCCTAGATTACGAACGCGTTGTATTGTCTGGAGGGCCTTTAGGCATTATGCAGGCGTGTATGGATATCGTGGTACCTTATGTGCACGACCGCAAACAATTTGGTCAATCTATTGGTGAGTTTCAGCTGGTACAAGGCAAACTAGCCGATATGTATACTCAAATGAACGCAGCTAAGTCTTACGTTTACAATGTGGCAAAATCTTGTGATCGCGGTGAAACCACTCGTAAGGATTCTGCCGGCGCTATTCTTTACTCAGCAGAATTAGCCACAAAAATGGCCCTGGATGCAATTCAGCTTTTAGGCGGCACAGGCTACACTAGTGAGTGCCCTACCGGTAGATTATTACGTGATGCAAAGCTTTATGAAATAGGTGCAGGTACTTCTGAAATTCGCCGTATGTTGATCGGCCGCGAATTATTTAACGAGTCTCGCTAACATGGCAACCTTATCTAGCAGTGTTAATACGCAAAGTAACGACTACCAACTCAAAGCCAACGCTATGCAGGTGTTGGTGGACGATCTACAGGTGCAAGTTGAAAATCTTCAGTTAGGCGGCGGAGAAAAGTATCAAGCTAAGCACTTAAGCCGCGGCAAAATGCTACCACGCCACCGCATTGATGCGCTGCTAGACCAAGGTTCACCTTTTTTAGAAGTGGCTCAGCTGGCTGCTCATGAAGTCTATGATATGGCCGTGCCTAGTGCCGGCATTATCTGTGGCGTTGGTTTAGTAAGCGGACGATACTGTATGGTGATCGCTAACGACGCCACGGTAAAAGGCGGCACTTATTTCCCGTTAACGGTAAAGAAGCACTTGCGAGCTCAAGACATCGCCCTGCAAAACAACCTACCTTGCATTTACCTAGTGGATTCAGGCGGCGCAAACTTACCTCAACAAGACGAAGTGTTCCCAGACAAACTACATTTTGGCCGTATTTTTTATAACCAAGCTACCATGTCTGCCCAAGGCATTCCGCAAATCGCGGTAGTTATGGGTTCTTGTACTGCTGGCGGCGCTTATGTGCCAGCAATGGCAGATGAGTCCATCATTGTTAAACAACAAGGGACCATCTTTTTGGCAGGTCCTCCTTTGGTAAAAGCCGCTACGGGCGAAGTAGTCAGTGCCGAAGAACTTGGTGGAGCGGATACCCATTGCCGCACGTCGGGTGTGGCCGATCATTATGCTGAATCAGACCAACACGCTCTATTAATAGCACGCCAGTGTATTGCCAATTGTCCCAAAACTGAGGGCCATCACCTTTTACGTCATGAAAGTCTTTTGCCACGTTACCCAAGCGAAGAGCTTTACGGCGTTGTAGGTACTGATTTACGTAAACCTTTTGACGTACGTGACGTTATCGCTCGTGTGGTAGATGACTCACAATTTGACGAATTTAAAGCGTTATATGGGACTACCCTAGTATGTGGTTTTTCTCGTATTGATGGCTATCCTGTAGGTATCATCGCCAATAACGGCGTATTATTCTCTGAATCAGCTCAAAAGGGAGCTCACTTTATAGAGCTGTGTTGCCAGCGCGAAATTCCGTTGGTGTTCTTGCAAAACATCACTGGTTTTATGGTGGGTAAAAAATACGAAGCCGAAGGTATTGCTAAACATGGTGCAAAAATGGTGATGGCCGTAGCGTGTGCCAAAGTACCTAAATTTACAGTAATTATAGGCGGCAGCTATGGTGCCGGTAATTACGGCATGTGTGGCCGCGCCTTTGAACCTAACTTTATGTGGATGTGGCCGAACAGTCGCATCTCTGTAATGGGCGGCGAACAAGCTGCTGGTGTATTAACCCAAGTAAAACGAGACCAACTTAATGCTCGCGGGGAATCCTTTAGTGATGCAGACGCTGTAGCAATGCGTGAACCAATACTTGAACAGTATGAACACCAAGGGCACCCCTATTACGCCACTGCACGCCTGTGGGACGATGGCGTCATCGATCCAAAGGACACTCGTGCGGTACTTAGCATGGGCTTAGCCGCTGCCCTCAATAAACCTGCTCAAGAAACACGCTTCGGCGTGTTCCGTATGTAATCAAGGTCTTACTAATCATGGCTAATCCAACTTATACTACTGACACCACTCCATCACCACATTGGTTAACATGCCAGCTAAGCGCCGCAGGCATCGCTACGATCACGCTAAACCGACCTGATAAACACAATGCATTTGATGATCACCTCATTCAACTGTTTATTGCACAGCTACAAACATTGGCTAACGATGACACCGTTCGAGGCCTAATCATCACTGGAGCTGGCAAGAGTTTTTCAGCAGGTGCAGACTTAGCGTGGATGCAGCGTATGGCAGACTACGACGAGGCGGCAAATTTAGCAGACGCAGAACAACTAGCCTTGCTGCTGCACCTACTAGATAGTTTTCCAAAACCTACTCTAGCCCTTGTTAATGGTGCAGCTTTTGGCGGCGCAGTGGGACTCATCGCTTGTTGTGATAGCGTAATCAGTGCAGACAACGCGTCCTTTTGCTTGAGTGAAGTTCGTATTGGTCTCATCCCAGCAGTAATCAGCCCTTTTGTAGTGAATAAGATTGGCATTTCATGGAGCCGTCACTTGATGACCAGCGCCGTCGTGTTTACCGCAAACCAGGCCCTAACCTACGGTTTAGCTCATCAAATTGTTGCGCTCAGCGAGCTAAACAGCGCTAAAGACCAGTGGATTACAGTAACGTTGGGGAATAGCCCTGAGGCAGTTGCCCAGATAAAACAGCTATTACAGGTGTTTAATAGCCACCTCCCAATTGCTAAGGAAAACTTAGCAACTACCACAGCACATACCACCACTGCAATCGCCAAAATTCGCGTTAGCCTCAATGGCCAAGCGGGTTTGAAGGCTTTTTTAACTAAAACTCCAGCCCCGTGGAAAGAGTGAATACTATGTTGAAGCTAAAGTTGAAATCTGTCTTAATCGCCAATCGTGGGGAAATAGCCTGCCGCGTAATGCGTAGTGCCAAAGCAATGGGCATGCGTACCATCGCCGTTTATTCAGACGCCGACGTCAATGCCCTACACGTACAAGAAGCTGACGAAGCATGGCACATTGGTGCAGCAGCAGCAGCAGACAGTTATTTAAAAGCCGACAAGATATTGGCCATAGCTATTCAAACTGGGGCCGACTGTATTCACCCTGGGTATGGATTTTTGTCTGAAAATGCAGAGTTTGTGGCTGCGTGCCAAGCTAATAACATCGTATTTATTGGCCCAGATGTACCCGCCATAGAACAAATGGGCAGCAAAAGCGCCGCAAAAATCATTATGACTGCCGCCGATATCCCGCTAGTTCCGGGCTATCATGGTGCAGATCAAAGCGACACGTTGCTACATAAAGAAGCCGATAACATGGGCTACCCTTTGCTAATTAAGGCAGTTGCTGGCGGTGGCGGAAAAGGCATGCGTGTAGTTGATAGCAGCCCAGATTTTCTCACTCACTTAGCTGGTGCAAGGCGCGAAGGTTTAGCCAGTTTTGGTAACAGTGATGTATTAATAGAAAAATACCTTATCGCCCCACGTCACGTAGAAGTTCAAGTGTTTTGCGATCGCCATGGCAATGGCGTTTATCTGGGTGACCGCGACTGCTCGGCACAACGTCGCCACCAAAAAGTAATAGAAGAAGCACCTGCACCTGGCTTATCTGATGAATTACGTCAAAAAATGGGCACCACAGCAGTGGAAGCCGCCCAAGTCATAGATTATGTAGGCGCAGGAACCGTTGAGTTCTTATTAGACAGCGATGGCTGTTACTATTTTATGGAAATGAATACTCGCTTACAGGTAGAGCACCCTGTTACCGAAATGGTGACAGGTGTAGACCTTGTGGCGTGGCAGCTTAAAGTAGCCGCAGGTGAGCCGTTACCATTGTCGCAAGACCAAGTGTGTTTGCGTGGCCACTCCTTTGAAGCTCGCATCTATGCCGAAGACCCCATGCAGGACTTCCAGCCTTCTACTGGCCGCATCGACTATTTACGAACTCCAGCTACGGATGACACCATTCGTATAGACACTGGTGTGTGTGAAGGAGATGAGATAAGCCCCTTTTATGATCCTATGATTGCCAAGCTGATCGTTTGGGCACCAAACCGTGAACAGGCCTTAGCCAAGCTAGACCTTGCCTTGCAGGACTACCACTTAGACGGCATTCACACCAATATCGACTTTTTGCGCCGCCTTGCAACATTAGACGATTTTGCCGATGCCAAGTTGCATACGGGCATTATCGAGCTACACCAAGACCACCTGCTAGCCCCTGCTTTGCATGACGAACAGATCATCCTAGCCATGGCTGGCCTTGTGTTTGGCAAACAGGCCCAAAACCAATATGGCCCTTTAGCTGGACTTAGGCTGAATCAACCCAATGATAGTAATTCTTGTACCGTGCCTATTGAGTACTTAAATAAACCGTTAGAAATCACCACCAATACTAACGGCACATTACACCCGGATCATGTGGTATTGCAGTACACTAGCAGCCAGTATAAGGCAGGCTATTGCTTAAACGGAGATAAACTCAGCTTATTTACCCCCCAAGGTAAGGCTGTTGTAACCGTTAAAACGCCTAGCATTGATGATTTTGTCGCTAATAATGAAGCTAACACTGCGGGCATTAAGGCACCTATGAATGGCAGCCTCATTGCCGTATTAGTGACAGACGGACAACGTGTATCGGCTGGAGACGCTTTAATGGTGGTAGAAGCCATGAAAATGGAACACACCATCACCGCGCCCTACACAGGTGTAGTTGGTGAAATTTATTTTAAAGTGGGTAACTTAGTAGACGCTGAGTCTCAGCTGTTAGAACTCATTGAAGAGGACGCTTAAATATGACCATTAGCACTGCTAGGCCCCTAACAAAACACGTAAAAGTTGTAGAAGTAGGCCCCCGTGATGGCTTACAAAATGAATCAGGTCCCATGCTTGGCGCTGCCATAAAAGCCAACCTTATTGATCAGTTGGCCGCCGCTGGTCTCACTCATATTGAAGCCGCTGCGTTTGTACACCCTAAGTGGGTGCCGCAAATGGCCAACAGCGCCGAAGTGCTGAAGCTTATAACTCGTCACAAACATGTGTCTTACAGTGCCCTCACGCCCAATATGCGAGGGTTAGAGCGAGCCTTGGAAGCTGGCGTTAATGAAGTGGCTGTATTTGGTGCGGCCAGCGAAAGTTTTAGCCAGCGTAATACCAACTGCTCAATTGCCGAGTCACTCACACGCTTCGAACCAGTAGCTAAAGCGGCCTTAGACGCCGGACTCAAAGTAAGGGGTTATGTGTCGGTGGTAGTAGATTGCCCCTATGAGGGCGCGGTTTTACCAAGTGTAGTTGCACAAGTAGCCGAGCAATTAATGCAGATGGGCTGCTACGAGGTATCCTTAGGCGATACCATCGGTACGGCCACACCTGGGCGCATGTTAGAAATGCTTAACGCTGTTAGCCAAAATATCCCTATGCACCAGCTAGCAGGCCATTGCCATAACACCTACGGCCAAGCACTAGCCAATGTGCTCACCATGCTAGAAGCAGGTATAACTACGTTTGATAGCTCCGTAGCAGGCTTAGGTGGTTGCCCTTACGCAAAAGGCGCTAGCGGTAATCTAGCCACGGAAGACTTGGTGTATATGTTGCATGGTTTAGGCATAACAACAGGTATCCAGCTTGATCGGTTAGTGCGTGTTGGCCAAAACATTAGCGATATTTTAGGCCGCACCAACGGTTCAAACGCGGGTCAAGCATTGAACGCTTAAGCTGGTCGGTTTTAGTCAAGTTGCTGATGACTTTATTAGTTTAAATTGGCAGCCTTTAGCACATTTGCATCAGAGCACTCACATGAGAGTGCCGGCACGACAACTTTTAACTTATTAAGGATCAGTATGACTCAGCCTCTCTGGCAACCTAGCCAAAGCCGTATTGAACAGACTAACCTATGGCGTTTTATACAATCCATCAACGCCTCCCTCAATCTGAACATCACTGATTACCAACAATTACATCAATGGAGCATCGAACATAGCGACCTCTTTTGGGACCAAATTTGGCAGCAATGCGATGTTGTAGCTAGCCACAAAGGCAACGTTACTTTACAACATGGCGATAAAATGCCAGGTGCTCAGTGGTACCCAGAAGCCAAGTTAAATTTTGCAGCAAACCTACTCAAATTCCGCAATTCTTCAACCGCACTTGTTTTCTTTGGTGAAGATGGTACACGCCAACAAATTAGTTATGACGAACTCTACCAACGCGTAGCTCAACTGGTTAGTGGTTTAGAAAAGTACAACCTTCAGCCTGGTGACCGGGTTGCTGGCTTTATGCCCAACGTTATCGACACAGTGGTGGCTATGCTGGCTACCGCAAGTTTAGGCGCAGTATGGAGCTCTTGCTCACCAGACTTTGGTATTAACGGCGTACTTGATCGTTTTGGCCAGATAGAGCCGCGTATACTTTTCACCACAGATGGCTACTACTACAATAGCAAAATCCTAAACTCACTAGAACGAGTAGCAGGTATTGCCGCCCAACTACCCTCTATTGAAGCCATCGTAGTGTGCGACCATGTCACTCAATCAGCAGATTTAAGCCTACTACACGTTGCAGTCCCTAATAAAGCCATACACCTTAAGGATTTTATAGAATCTGATGCAACTGAAATTGACTTTGTAGACTGTAGTTTTGATGATCCCCTGTACATTATGTATTCGTCTGGCACCACAGGCGTGCCTAAGTGCATAGTTCACGGTATAGGCGGCACTTTGTTACAGCACAACAAAGAGCACTTTCTACATACCGACGTAACACCAGACGATGTATTGTTCTACTACACTACGTGTGGCTGGATGATGTGGAACTGGCTGGTAAGTGGCCTATCATTAGGTTGCACAGTATTGCTCTATGATGGGTCCCCTTTTAAGACGCCAAGCATTCTTATGGATATGGCAGAAAAAGAAAAGGTCACCATTTTTGGCACTAGCGCCAAATACATTGCCGCCATTGAAAAAGCAGGCATTAAACCTGTCCAAAGCCATAATTTACAACACTTAAAAGCCCTTCTTTCTACCGGCTCACCCTTGTCCCATGAAAGTTTTGATTACGTTTACCGAGATGTTAAGCCCGATGTATTGCTTGCCTCTATCTCTGGTGGCACGGATATTGTGTCTTGCTTCGCCTTAGGCTGCCCTATTCTTCCGGTGTACCGTGGTGAACTTCAGTGCCGCGGCTTAGGCATGGCGGTAGATATATTTGATGACGACGGCCAACCCATACGCCAGACCAAGGGTGAATTAGTGTGTAGCGCACCCTTCCCGTCTATGCCGATCTATTTTTGGCAAGATGCAGATGGCCAAAAGTACCATGATGCTTACTTTGGCCACTTCGATAACGTATGGGCCCATGGCGATTACGGAGAAATAACCCAACACGGCGGCGTTATTATCCATGGTCGATCCGACGCAGTATTGAACCCCGGTGGTGTGCGTATCGGTACAGCAGAAATCTATCGTCAAGTAGAAGTGATTGAAGACGTATTAGAGAGTATCGTTATTGGTCAAAATTGGCAGGATGACGTACGGGTTATTTTGTTTGTTGTTTTACGGCAAGGGTTGATGCTGAACGAGGACTTAATCCAAACCATTAAACAACAGGTACGCGCCAATACCACGCCCCGCCATGTACCAGCCAAGGTGATACAAGTAGCCGAAATTCCTCGTACTATAAGCGGAAAAATTGTTGAACTGGCCGTACGTAAAATCATTCACGGCGAAGAGGTTAAGAATAAAGACGCGTTGGCTAACCCTGAGGCATTAAACTTGTTTGTAAACCTGCCTGAGCTTTCGAGTTAAAGGCAGTTTTATGCTAAACCAATGTTATGATAAATAAGTTAAGATTATTACTTAAGGACAGCCCACCCGGAAACTGGAAAACAGAAGATTTTTCAGGCATTGATCAATTACATCTGGGTGGCATTGCTGCAACACTAGAGCTGCTTAACTGGCTGCCTAGTGAAACAAATAACGACTCTGGCATCAGCTATGGCTTAGATATTGGCTGCGGCCTAGGCGGCACTAGCCGACTATTATCGGAGATACGTGATTGCAATATGGTGGGGTTAGACCTTAATCCTCAATACATTGAAGCAGCAAGCTTACTCAATCAAAGCATTCAGCCCCAACCTAAGTGCCAGTTTGTAGTAGGCAACAGCTTAAATCTTCCCTTCCCACGGCACACCTTCAACTTTGTGGTTAGCCAACATGCTTCCATGAACATTGAGCAAAAAGAAACCTTACTTAAAGGGTTATACAGCGTCCTTAAACCTCAAGGCACCCTGTTGATTCATGAGATTATGCTACAACCAAAAGCCGCTGAAAGTGATGTGATTTACCCTACGCCATGGGCGCACATCAAAAGTGAAAGCCACTTGTGCCACTGGCCTACATTTAACGATCTATCATTATCTATGGGTTTTAAAGTAGATTATTTTGAGGATAATACGGAAGCTGCATTAGCATGGATACGCCAAACCCGTGGACAAAAGCTAAAGCCACCATTTACACCATCCTTAGCGTTGGGCCCTAACGCAGCGGTTATGAGTAGCAATATATTAGACAATATAGAAGCGGGTTATTTACAGGTTGTATGCGCCAGGTTGTCCAAGCCTTAGACAGCCTCTTTAGTACGCCAGTGGTTAACCAAGTTAGCCAGCAACATTAGGCCCCCTCCAAAGATCACCGACACTTCCAAAGGTTCGCCGTAAAGCCACATGCCTAGGGCGGCAATCATTGGCAAGCGTAAGAAATCCAAACTAATAATCACACTTACATCGGCCAGTTGCATAGACTTAGACATACAATAATGTGCAAACAACCCCGTTAACGCAATCGCCATAACCCAAGGCCACATCCAAGGTTCTGGCATAGTCCAATCTGCACCAGCCATCAACGCACCTAAAGGCAATTGAATTAAGGTCATGTAAAACACCACGGTAAGCGGATGTTCAGTAGATAGCAGTGACTTGTTTAGGATAAAAGTTACAGCAAAACATAGTGCTGCAATAATCATCACCATACCGCCAAAATTCAGCATGTCGGTACCAGGCTTCACAATGACCACTACACCGATCAAACCTAGTGCTACAGACGCCAGCTTGCGTTTAGTGATAGCTTCACCAAGGAATATAGCAGCAATAATTAACACCCATAAAGGCACGGTAAATTCGATTGCAAAAACCTGTGCCAAGGGCAATAAACCTATGCCGACAAGCCAGCTAAACTGACCAATAAAATGAAACAGGTTACGCCAAAAATGGGTTTTAGTGCGCTGGCTAAACATTAACGTAGGCCGACCTATAACATTCATAATGATCACCAACAGCACAAAACCCACCATGCTACGAATGGCTAGTAATTCAAACTTATCGATTTTGCCATCTAGCTCTCGTGCGGCGATGGCCATGAGGCAAAATGAGGCGATAGCGCCCAACATCCAAAAAACAGCGCGCATGGTCGTTTCCTATGAGGGGTGGCAAGCAGAACTAGGTAATTCTGGGTTCACTAGACTGGTGCCCGTACGTATGGCAACAAAGATATACCATCCCGTTACTGTTGCTCCCCACAAGAGACCAACAACAACACCGGCATCCACTATCGGCCGCCAAGGCTGAGGTAGATTCACAGCAATGGCCACAAACACCAATACCATGATAAGAATACTGTAAGAAATAATAATACGCTTCTTCGAGGCATAGATGAAACCCATAGCATATAAAGGTGCGAGCACTACAAGCCAAGCCTTTGGGTTTTGTCGAAGCCATATCAAACGGGCAGCAACACGGGGAGAGAATGCTTGTTGGAAACCTTTATAGCCCTCAGAATAGGCCATAAAGACAACCCACACCACCAACGCTAACCAATGCCAAATGTGAACAGGGTAAACAAAAAATTCTAGCGCTATGTTAGACAGGCGCACTACAGAGAATATCAGTAAACTGAGCACCCCTATACTGCCCCAAATAAATCCAATGCGACCTAACATTAACAATGTACCTAAACTCAAAAAAGAGGCGATATTCTAACACACAGGTCTTTCCTGTGCGCTTAACTCAGGCCATAATAGCAGCTTGAATATTAGTTAGACTCATCCCTATGCGCCGTCGTCCTCGCCCTATCCGAAATATCGATCACTCTATCCCCTCTCCTTGTATTAAAGTCTGTCAATTTAAGAAGGACGAACTCGTTTGTAAAGGTTGCTACCGCAGCCAAGATGAGGTGAGGAACTGGATGATCATGACTAAAGAAGACAAAGAAGCCAGCCTTGCCCAAGTAAAAATTAGGCAAGCCAAAGCAAGCGTTTAAAATTAAGCCGATATAAAACGTTTTTTACGGCGATACGGAAATACATCTTTCACCTGTCCGTCTTCAATATCCCTTTGCAGCGACTGCCAATAATCAGCATCAAAAATATCACTGTGTATTTGACGAAATATTTTCGCAATTCTAGGGCGACCTGCCAAAAATACATGGAATTCTTCTGGAAACACATCATATGGACCAACGGAGTACCATGGTTCACTCGCGAGTTCTTGTTCAGGGTACATCGCTTCTGGAATTTTACGAAATTTACATTCCGTTAAGTAGCAAATTTCATCGTAGTCGTAAAACACCACACGCCCGTGACGAGTGACACCAAAGTTCTTAAACAGCATATCACCAGGGAATATATTGGCGGCTGCAAGTTGTTTTATGGCATTGCCATATTCGTCAATAACGTCGTACAGCTGAGCATCACTGGCGGTGTCAATATAGATATTAAGCGGTGTCATACGACGCTCAACGTAAAGTTGTTCAATCACCACATACTCATCAACTATTTGAATCATACTGGGTGCTACGGCAAAGAGTTCATCAATCAACTCTTGAGAAAAACGGTGCTTAGCAAATGCAAAGTGCTTAAATTCTTGAGTATCGGCCATACGACCTACTCGGTCATGGATTTTCACCAAGCGGTACTTTTCTTTCACCACAGCCTTAGTCATATTTTTTGGCGGTGCGAATTTATCTTTAATGATCTTAAATACAATATCCAATGAAGGTAGGGTAAATACGCTCATCACCATGCCTTTGATACCGGGTGCAATAATAAATTGATCTTCAGAGTCATCCATGTGCTGCAGATAATCGCGCATGAATACAGATTTTCCGTGCTTAAAGAAACCGATATTAGTATAAATTTCTGCTAACGGTTTAGCAGGCAAAATTTGCTGCAAAAACCCTACGAACTCAGCTGGAACAGGGGCTTCAACCATAAAATAGGAGCGGGTGAAGCTAAAAATGATACTCACGTCATCCGCATCTGTAATCAACGTGTCCGTATAAATACCGTGGCTTTCATCATTCAACAAAGGGATGACAAAAGGCTGTCGATGATTAGGGTTAACTAGCTGCCCTACCAAATAGGCACCTTTATTTCGATAAAATACCGACTTTAAAATTTGTACCCGCGTATCCGCACTAATGGCCATACGGAAATCGGTGTTTTCTTTGATATTACGCACCAAGTTAACAACATCCAAGCGCTTGTTGACGTAAGGCACGCTGAAGCTGTAATCGTCCAGTATTTGATTCACCATGCCAATAACACCTCTATCAGCGCGGTATTCACGATACATGGCTTGGGCTAACACTTTAGGTGCCGCATCTGTAGAGCTGAACAAAAACATGCGTTGTTCGCGCAATGCACGGTGCCTAAAGGTACGGCAAAATATTGAGTTATAGAAGGTTTCAGCTAGCTCTGGATCTGTTCGCTGGGGCATAAGCTGTTCAAACTTGGCTTTAACACCAACCCACTCACGTGCTTTTTCTTGGTCAATATTTTCGGCAACACGAAATTGATCGACTCTTTTGGTTACTTCGTTAACCATCTCACCATATAGATCGATTCTCTGCATGCCACTTGCTTGAACGTCTTGCCATAACGCTTGCTCGAAACGCTGCTTTGCCCCTGACGAGATATCTTCAAACTGCCTCCGGTATTCTGTAAAACCGGTGTCTATAATTTGAGCAATTTGGCTGCTTTGACTGTTATTCAAAGACATAATAATTTTCCTATGATTCGGATCGAAGCCGTTGTTGTTTTGCAACAATCTTATCGAGTACTCGGGCCACTGCAATAAAAGCAAAGGTGCCTGTGACAAAACTCACAGCACCAAAACCTCGGCTACAATCCATCTTCGCTCCTGCAACGTTAGCGCTCTTGGCCCAATCCACGCTACCATCGGGTTGCGGATAATGCAGCTGTTCTGTTGAGCACACACATTCAATACGAAACCGGCTTTTAAGATTTTTGCTAAAGCCGTATTGGCTGCGTAATACAGACCTTAACTTGGCCGCCAGGGGATCCACCCGAGTCATGGCCAGATCCACTATTTTAACTTGGCTCGGGTCTCGTTGCCCACCTGCACCGCCTATAGTGATAATAGGTAAACGCCTATGTTTACACCAAGACACCATCATAGCCTTGGCTTTGATTGAATCACAGGCGTCAATAACATAGTCGTAACCCCTATCTAAACATGCTTCAAGGTTATTTTCGCCGACAAATTCTTCGATCAAATTGACCTTACAATGAGGGTTAATGTCCTTAATCCGTTCGGCCATAACATCAATCTTAGCTTGATCAACCGTTGAGAGTAATGCCACCAATTGTCGATTAATGTTGGATTCAGCTACATCATCCATATCAATCAAGGTAATCTGACCTACTCCAGAACGAGCAAGAGCCTCGGCCACCCACGTGCCAACACCGCCAATACCCACTACACAAATATGGGCTTTGCGAATCGCAGTATAGTCTTCAACACCATATAATCTTTCGACGCCGTCGAAACCTTGCTGTTCTTGAGTCATTAATTAAATTGCATGTCTATGAAATTTAGAGGTATTGTACCTGCTTGTTACGGTATTCCACCAGAACACCAGTATATTTTAAAGATAAACTTAAGGCCTATTTTTGAGCTACCAAATTCCACAATTAAATGGCGAAGACTTAGAGTTGACTCTAGTAATCAAGAATAGCCACTTTATCGCCAACTTACGCCATACCGTTGGTCGAGGAGAGTGTGACATCCACTTAAACGATATGCGTAAAAAATATCCAGATGCCAGCCACCATTGTTGGGCTGTAGTAGCTGAAGCGCCTGAAAACAGTACCTTTTGGGGGTTAAGCGACGCCGGAGAGCCATCGGGAACTGCTGGAAAACCTATGTTACAAGTGCTTAGTCATTGCGGTATTGGAGAAGTGAGCGTGGTGGTCTGCCGCTATTTTGGAGGCACTAAGCTCGGAACAGGAGGTTTAGTGAAAGCCTATTCTGATGCAGTGAAATTGGTTGTCGACGCTTGCCCAAGAGAAATAAAACGTCAACTAAGCCACATTAAGTTAACTTGCCCCTACGACCTTAGCGGCCGTATAGAGCATTTGTGCCAAAAACACGAGGCCGTTATTGATGAGCGGATATACGCCGACGACCTCACACTGGCTTTGGTCATACCAACCGAAAATATAACCGCCCTTGAAGAAGACCTTGGCCCTATGCCACTGGCAAATATCCTGCCGACACTGGACATATAGTCTGCTATTAGACTTAATGCAGAGGACAACAGTTACTATTTTTTAACAAACTGAGACTTAAGCTTCATAGCGCCAACACCGGGGATTTTACAATCGATATCATGGTCGCCATCAACAAGGCGAATACCCTTCACCCTAGTACCTACTTTAACCACTAAGGAAGAGCCTTTAACTTTAAGGTCTTTAATCACCGTAACCGTGTCGCCATTCTGTAAAATGTTACCGTTACTGTCGCGAACTACTTTGTCATCTGTTTCATCGTCCGAGCCATCCATCGCCCATTCATGGGCACATTCTGGGCATATGTATTGAGCACCATCTTCGTAGGTGTATTCGGAACTACATTTTGGACAATTAGGTAAGGCCGACATATTGATATCTCAGTAAATGTGAAGAAAGTGACTCGATCATAAAACAATAATCCAACTCTACGAACGACCCTTCAGGGCTTTGTAATGTCTAAATAGCAAAGCGCCTATAGCTGCGGTGTACATAGCAATTACAAACGTAACCCTAATACCTACCGGATCAATAATCACCGCGTCAGCGCTTATTAGAGCAACGGTGAGCAATGTCCAACCGTAATTACCTATAACAAAGAACATGACCTCATGGGGTTTAATCTCGTTACGCAGTGAGGCAATTAACAGGAGCACGCCGTTAACCACAAAAATGATGCCTATAGAGTGCATCAACATGGTTTTTTCAGTGCCTATTAGAAGGTTAACCGCATCAGTTTTAAGCAACATAGCTAAACCAAGGATTAACCACGACGCACTGTTAATGCGTAACAACATATTTAAATTCATACTAACCTCGTAAACGTCTTACTTTAAAATTACGCCCTTTAAGCTTGCCTTCGCTTAGCTTATTGAAAGCTGTGTTGCCGTAAGCTTGAGTGACAGCGACATATGCCCACGAATCACCCACTTGTATACGGCCAATTTCTGAACCTGGAATACCATCAGCACCGGTTAATGCACCAACAATATCACCTGCTCTTACTTTTTGCTTTTTGCCGCCACCAATTTGAATAGTCACCATTGCCGGAGAAAATGCAGGCTGGCGTAATAGCTTAATTGGCGGCAAGTCGTCACGCTCAAGCTTTTGCTTTAAGTAATCTTCTAACAAACCAATTTTGTGATTTTCTTTTTGCGTATGTAAAGTACAAGCTAAACCTTGAGCGCCTGCACGGCCAGTACGCCCAATACGATGGGTATGCACTTCTAGCTCGCGAGCCACTTGATAGTTAATCACTAAATCTAGCGCTTCAATGTCTAAACCACGGGCAGCCACATCGGTAGCCACCAATACAGAAGCACTACGATTAGAAAAACGCACTAGAGTTTGATCTCGCTGTTTCTGCTCTAAATCCCCATGTAAGGCCAAGGCTTCATAACCTACCGAGCGCAATTCATTTGCCACTTGATCAGTTTCGATCTTAGTATTACAGAAAATCAGTGTTGTTTCTGGCTGATGAGCTTGCAATAACAACCGCACTGCTTCTATACGAGCGTCATCGCTTTCTACCTGATAGAGGGTTTGTACAATACTTTGTTTGCTGTGGCTATCTTGCACTTCTACAATAACCGGTGATTGCATGATGCGCTTGGCAATACTTTCAATCTTAGTAGGGTAAGTGGCGCTAAACAACATGGTTTGACGCTTTGTAGGCATGTAACTAATAATATTGTCTAAGGCTTCCTGAAAACCCATATCCAGCATTCTGTCAGCTTCATCTAACACTAGCGTGGTGAGGTTATCAAGATTAAGGTTGGCCTTGCGCAGGTGTTCTTCAACTCGCCCAGGGGTGCCTACGATAATATGAGCACCATGTTCTAGTGACCCCACCTGTGGGCCAAAAGACATGCCACCACATAATGTAAGCACTTTAATGTTATGAATGCCTCGAGCCAACTTTCGTATTTCGACAGACACTTGGTCTGCTAGCTCGCGAGTTGGGCATAAAACCAAGGTTTGTACACGAAAGCGCTTTACGTCAAGTTTATTGAGTAAACCCAGAGCGAAAGTGGCGGTTTTTCCAGAACCCGTTTTGGCCTTGGCAATAACATCTTTGTTGGCCAGTATAGGTGGCAAACCTTGCGCCTGAATCGGCGTCATTTCTGAGTAGCCTAAGCCTGAAAGATTATCTACTAAGGCGGAATCTAAGCCTAAACTGGCAAAATCATATTGTGACAAGTGAATTCTCGTATATTATTTAGGGAGAAATTAAGGCGCTTATTCTAACAGAATAACGCCCCATTAGTTGCTTATCATCTCTTCTAACAACTTCTTGCGTTGATCTACTTGATCACCCTGTAAAACAAAACCACTGAGCTTACCGTCATCATTATTAAACCTAGCGATCATGCCAGTTTCTTGGCCCTTTTCACTTGGTTCCAACACCCACTGGCCAGACAGGCCTTGAGGAGGTGCTAATAAGATAATGGGGCACACTGGAGTTTTAACCACCACGGTCATTTGTGGGTAACTAACCTCGGTGAAAGTACCGATAAGTGTTCGTGATAACGCTTGGATACCCCAGTATATAGGCGCAATATAAGGTTGTAACTGACCATTAAATTCAACGCAGTCACCCAAAGCATACACATGAGGCACGTTGGTCATTAAACGAGTGTCGGTTTTAATACCCACGCCACAGGTAATACCACCGTTGATTGCAAGTTTGGTGCGCGCTTGTAGCCCTACTGCAGACACTATCACGTCTGCCTCTAATACGTCTCCGCTTTTCAAGGTGACTGAGTAACCAGCATCAGGGCTGTTGGGTTGGATGTAATTGATAGACGCTACTGTATTTTCCAGCCACCAGTTCACACCAATAGCAGATAATGATTCCTGTAACTTACGCCCCACCGATTCTGGAACCAAACGATCCATAGGCCAGGAGGTAAGGCCTACCACATCCACCTGTTTACCCACCGAGGATAAATCGTTAGCGAATTCGCAACCGATTAACCCGTTACCGATGAGTAATACGCGCTTCTTACCTTCAAGCAGATCTCTATAGCGGCGATAATCTTGTATGTCGTTAACGCTTATAACGTTTGCGCTAGCATCACCTTCAAACGGTATTTTAATGGCATGGGCACCTTGAGCTAATACAAGCTGGCCGTATGGCTGCTGACCGACATTAGTGAACAGTTGTTTAGCCTTTGTATCCAAACGCTCAACAGTACAATGGGTCACTATACTAATATTTAAACGATTGGCTCGATCTAGAGGTAGCTCTACCACTAAGTCTTGCGCTGCTTGCTGCATCGCTAAACCCGTTGATAGCGCAGGTTTAGAGTAATATAGACCTTGGTCTTGAGTAAGAACAACAACGTCTACTTGGCTATCAAGCTTACGAATGGCTTCCGCAAGGTTATAACCAGCATAGCCTGATCCTACAATTACAATAGGGCCTTGAGGCTTATCTAAAGCTGACAACACAGACGCTGACGCGGTCGTATTTGCGCCTGATTGAATAGGTTCTGCAGGCATCTCAATCATTTCAAAATCTTCTTTGCCTACCAGGCAGTCTGGGCACAACCAGTCATCAGGCACATCGTCCCAGCGAGTTCCAGGTTCTATACCATCATGGGGCCAGCCTAAGGCTTCGTCATAGATAAAACCACAAATGATACAAAGCCATTTTTTATAAGGCACAGACTGATCAGCAGAAGACATACTTGATTCTCTAGGGGATTAACGAATAGCTAGGGTGTTAAACGAATTGCTATGTTTTTTGTACGGACGTAATTATACAAAGCTTCTTGACCTTTTTCACGCCCAAATCCAGATTTTCCCACACCACCAAAAGGAGTACTGATGCCACCGGCAAACCATTCATTAACAAATACTTGGCCAGCAACTAACGCACGACTAGCCCGTAACGCTAAACTCAAATCCTGAGTAAATACGCCGGCTACCAAACCAAATTCGGTGCCGTTGGCTATATCGTAAGCTTCTTGGGGCGCATTAAATTTCATTAACACCAGTACTGGTCCAAATACTTCTTGCTGGGCTATTTCTGTGTTGGCGCCTGCTTCTATAAGGGTTGGCGGCATAAAATAACCCGCTTGATCTAACGGAGCGCCACCCACTAAACAGTGCGCACCCTGCTCTTGTGCCCGCGCGCACATGGCCGCAATTTTATCGAGCTGAATGTTGGTGAGGATAGGTGTGACATCAGCTTCATCCATACCTGCTCCTACAGACTTAGCAGAGAAACAGGCAACTAAGCGCTGCTTTACCTCTTCATAAACACTCTCATGCACGATAAGACGAGACATGGCAGAGCACACCTGTCCGGAGTTGAACAGATTGCCCACATCCGCACTGGAGATGACTTGGTCTAGATCGGCGTCTGCAAAAACAACACCAGCAGACTTACCACCCAATTCCATAACACATGGCACAACATGCTCTACCGCGGCCTTCATAATAGATTGCCCCGTTGCAACGGAACCTGTAAATACGATTTGGTCAATATCACTATGAGCTACTAGCGCCGCACCGGTGTCATGGCCATAACCGCATAAAATATTCACCGCACCTGGTGGCACGTTAGCATTGATCATAGCCTCTCCTAACAAGGCTACCGCTAAGGGCGTTAACTCAGGCGACTTTATCACCACACTATTGCCAGCTGCTAAAGCAGGCGCTAAGGATCTAGCTACTAAGGAAACTGGAAAATTCCATGGGATGATCTGAGCTGAAACCCCAAACGGTTCGTACTCGGTAAAGTCCACTAGTCCCTCACCCAGGGGAATGGATTGACCTTCGATCTTATCTGCCATACCTGCGTAATATTCAAAGTAGCGCGCCGCTTCCTCAAATTCCCACTCTGCTGCGCTTAATGGTTTACCATTTTCTAAACACAAAACCTTACCGCCACGCTTGGATAAGACTCTAATTTGCCCGGCAATAGCATGCAGTAACTGCATGCGCTCATAGGGAACCATACCGGCCATAAGGCGGTCGTTATGACATTGCCGGGCGGCACTCACCGCCTGATCTACATGGGCTGGCATAGCCCGCGCAATAGTGGCTACCAATTCCCCAGTGGCCGGGTTTTCTACATTAATACACTCGTCACTATCTACCCATTCGCCATTAATAAAATTGGTGCTATGGGTAATGCCCTGTTGAAGCTGATTCATAACGTTAAATTCCGGTTGTTTGTTTGCTTTCAATGAAGCGTTTTGCCGCCCATTTGTGAAAGTAGTGGGTAGGATTGTCTAACACTGGGGAGAACTTACCGCCGCTAAACCCAGGAGACGCCCTACCGCGCTGCATCCCTTCCACCACCTTGACGTCTTCTCCAAAAACTTCCTTCCAGGCTGCTAAAGTAGCATCTCTACAGCCTTTGTATGCAGGTGAAATAGCGTCATCGCCCACATACATTAAGCGTAAATGCTCAACGGTTTGATCATTAGCTACTGGTTCTAACACTATAGCAAAGGTGTGATCGGCTTGGATGCCCAACAATACATTGGGGAATACAGTAATGTATTCAGCCTCTTTCATACGGTCTTGCTGCCATTCTGGGAACACCGGTAACCGTGTGCCTGCCGAATCGGCCAAGTTATAGACCATAGTACCCTGGCCTGCAAACTCATTGGCAAACATTATATGATAATGATCTTGAATGCGTGAATAGACATTTAGGTTGGGGTGTATCCACGGTAAATGATAGCTTTCACAGTAATTCTCTACGGCTAGCTTCCAGTTACACGCCACGTTTAAGGTGAATACACCTTCAGCGCTGCCTTCACCTGACACTTCTCTGCGCATACGGCTATAGCCAGTGTCACCCATGAATGGCTGCCAACGCTCGACAATAGGTGCAATAAACTCCTCGAAAGGGTTGGCCTTGCCATCTAAGTTTATAAACACGATGTCAAACCACACCGAGCTAGGCACTTCCTTCATGCCATGTTTCTCGCATACCAAGCTGTCTACTTTGTGCACTCCCACGCCACCGATGTGGGGCGTACCTTTGAGCTGACCAATTAAATCATAGGTCCACGAATGATAAGGGCAGCGGATACTCCCCTGAATAGGCCCTTCTTCGCTGATTAATATCATGCCACGGTGGCTACAGACATTATGAAACACACGTATTACATTCTCGCGATCTCGGATAATAACCAGTGGCAAGCCCATAAAATAAACCGGCTTAACGTAGCCTAGCTGTGGCAGGTCTCCCGCAAAACCAACACCCGCCCATGTTTTACCTAACAGACGATCACGCTCTTGGGCAAACATGTCCGGGTCGTTATACAAGGGGTTAGGTAGACCGCTGGCTTCTTCAATAGGAAGCATGGCGTTTTCTAAGCTAGTGAGTGGAATACGGTCAAAGGCGTTCATGGGTGATCCTTAAATTGACGTAGGGCAAATTATGCGACCACAATGCCTGAAAAAAGAGGCAGCAACAATCGATAATTTATCACTTAACTCATGAGATTAACTCATAGATTATTCATAAGCCACAAACGAAATTCGTCCAGCGCCGGCTTCCTGCTCCCGGTCACCGACGTCATAAGATAGAAGCTAGCATCGGTATCCAAAGTGTGGTCAAAAGCCTTAACCAAGCTACCTGTTGCCAAAAAATCAGACAATAAATGATCCCACGCCAGTGCCACCCCCTGACCTTGCTGAGCTGCTTGAATCAACATATTGTAATGACTAAAGGTTACTTTATGTTGCGGTACTACTGGCAACATATCCATCCCTTTAAACCAGTCTGGCCAGTTAAACCAACCAATGGTCGGGTTGTCCAACACTAGCTGCCTTGTGGCGAGCAACTCCTTTGGAGATAACCCCATGTGTTGGGCTAAAAAATCGGGGCTAGACACCACAAACACACGTTGTGAAAATAATCGATCCACCTTGTACGCAACCGGCTCAGCCGCACTAAAACCAATACTGCAGTCAAAGTCAGTGGCGTCTACTTCTAGTACGTTATCGGCCACTAATAAGCGTATATCAGTGTCTGGATAGGCCCGCAAATACTCTGTGATACGCGGCATAAGCCACAAAGAAGCAACGGCATGACTAGCAGCTATAGTAATTTGTGTTGCTTGCACAGGATTCTTAATGGAATAAGTTGCTATAGAAATCTGACTTAAGGCATCAGCTATATGCTGATGGTATTCACGACCTGCAGCGGTGAGGCGTACTTGACGCTGTTGTCGATCAAATAAGTCAATACCCAGATTTTCCTCTAAACTCCGTATTTGACGACTTATAGCACCTTGTGTGACAAACAGTTTAGCTGCAGCTTGAGTAAAACTCATGCTCGTTGCAGCCGCATCAAAGGCCACCAGAGCATTTAGGGGAGGTAAAGTTTTTGTGTTCAGTGGCATGACTAAAACTCATTTGTTATCGACAATGGATTATGCCGCTACTATGCCTATTATTAAACCTCAACAGATTAAATATTTTAATAAATTTTCATTCAACATTAATTTGTTTTATAATTTTTCCATGAAAAATATTCCTACAGAACTATTGCGCACCTTTATTACCATTGTAGATCTAGGCGGTTTTACCCTAGCGGGGGCATTGCTAGGGCGCTCCCAACCCGCCATCAGCTTGCAAGTAAAGCGGCTAGAAGAACTGCTAGATATTACAGTGTTTCAAAGGAATAACGGCCTGCAAGTCACGGAAGAAGGTGAAGTGCTACTCGGTTTCGCCAGACGAATGTTAGATATCAACGACAGTGCTGTGACCCGCTTAGCCAAAAGCCGAATTTCTGGTCAGGTACGTTTAGGCATACCTAATGATTTTGAAGTGTCATTTTTGCCTCGACTACTTAGCCAGTTTGGCCAAGCCCACCCTGAAGTTGCTTTGGAAGTGAATTGTGACTTGAGCGTGAAGTTGTTAAAAGATTTCCAACAAGGGCATTATGATCTCGTTTTGGCAACCGACAGCTTAGAGGAAACCTTGCCAATTAATTCGGGTGATGAATTTTATGAGACCATTGTGTGGGTTACCAACGGTCACTTTGACTGGTCTGAGAACCAGCCCGTCCCCTTGGTGGTTTACCCCACCGGCTGCAGGTACCGCCAACAAATTATCAGCAAACTCAATGCTGCTGGTATTGCCTGGAGGATTGCCTATAGCTCGTCCAGCTTATTAGGCATCCAAGCCGCTATTGAGGCCGGTTTAGGTATTAGCGCCCTAGCCCGCAGCACTGTGCCTCATGGATTGCACAGCCACTTACAAATACAAGATAGCCCACAGTTGGGCTATGTGAAACTAGTATTCAAACATGACAGGGGCAATCAAACAGATGCTACAAAGCGTCTTTATGAGTACCTCTATACTGGTCTAGAACAATCAGCGAGTTAAAATCAGAAGCCCTGCAGTTCCCATAAGGCCTGCTGTAATTTGGTTTAAACGCTTTACCGCCTTGTGCTGGCTAAATAATTTTCGGGCCTTGCTGGCACTAAAAGCGATCAGTGTTAACCCCAACATCAAGGCAATAAAATTAAGCCCCACAACTACCACTACACCCTGAGTAGTCAACACAGTTAAATCTACAAAAGTGGGTAAAAACGCGATATAAAATAACATTACCTTTGGGTTGGTAGCTGATATCAACATACCTTCTGCAAAACTTAGTATAAAACCTGCACCCTTATTACGAACAGGGGCAAGGTCAGCTGTATTCAATTCAATAGGCGCATGCCAAATCTGCCAAGCCAAATAGAACAAGTAGGCAGCACCACACCAGCGAATGATCGTAAATATAATTTGATATTCATTAGCAATGTAAGCAAGCCCCCAAACAACCAGTAGTAGATACGCTATATCGCTCATAGTCATGCCGAAGGCTAACCCCCAACAGCCATGCCCCCCGTGCTTTAAGGCTTTAGCAATAAGCGCAAAAACACCAGGACCTGGGGTAATAGAAAATACAAATACAGCCACAAAATAGGCTAAAGAAAATTCCAATGTCATGTCACTACTCATCAACTAAACAATAAAGCTAGAAGCCGTATATTACCGTATTTTTAACAAACTATGACACTGGTTTAAGATTGACGCATTTAATTAATGACGTTAACATTCTCGCCAATAAAATGACTTCTTTTTGATAAGCTACTGGTTAATTATTTGCCCAGTTAAGCCAACACAAAACGGACACATTTAAACCTTTAAGGAATTATTTCAAGGAATGCCCATGTCAGAAGTCATCACCGGTACGGTAAAGTTTTTCAATGATACAAAGGGCTTTGGCTTCCTAGAGCAGGCGAATGGTGCAGACGTATTTGTTCATTTTAGCGCTATCGTAAAAGAAGGTTATAAGAGCCTAGAGCAAGGCCAGCAAGTACAGTTCACTATTACTGATGGTGAAAAAGGCTTACAAGCAGTTAACGTATCCCCTTTATAAGATTATAGCTTGGAAAAAATTAAAGCGCTCTAGGATAACCCACAGCGCTTTAATAGTACCTTATTGAAAGTGTATTCAGGGTTACAGCATATACGCTGGGCCCTTGCCATCTGCGCTAGGCTGAAAATGCACTGAAACCTCACCTAACTTGGTAAGCGCTTGTGCGGCATCTTGGTCATCACGTAATTCAAAGGCATTAAAACCAACCCGTTGCATAAAGTCGATGCGATCCATAGCTACATCACCTACTGCACGAATTTCACCTTGATAACCATCACGGCGTAACATGCGCGCCATGCTAAAACCGCGACCATCGCCAAAGGCTTCAAATTCAATAGCGATCATAGACAGCTTATTAGCACTGGCCAACAAACTTGGTAAATCATCTTCACCATTGGTTAACACTGAATCACCTGCGTCTGGGCCATTATTTAGCCAATCAGAAAATCTGATTTGAGGTGTTGCAGCATGACTAAGGCTAAGCTGCTGATCTTTGATGAGTGCCATAGACACGCTCCTTAAATGGTGCAAAACCTACACGGCGCACAAGCTGCAAAAATGATTCATCGGTTTCACGTAGTTGTACGTATACATCCAATATCTTCCCAAGCACTACCACTACCTGATCTTGATCGATAGAGCGTCCTAAAATCTTACCTAAGCTTGCGTCATTAGAAGCCGAACCACCTAGGCTAAACTGGTAAACCTGCTTGCCACCTTTTTCAACACCCAAAATACCAATATGCCCAACATGATGGTGTCCGCACGCATTGATACAGCCAGATATTTTTAACTGAATTTCACCCAGTTCGTACTGGTAATCCATATCATCAAAGGTTTCGTTGATCTGGCGTGAAAGTATCAGAGTTTCCGCATTAGCTAAGCTACAAAAATCTAGCCCAGGACAGTTAATCATGTCGGTTAGGGTACCCACATTAGCGCGGGCCATACCCAAATCTTGTAACTTTAGCCACAAGGATAAGAGGTCACGCTGAGCTACATCGGCTAACACTAAGTTTTGATCATGAGTTGAGCGCAATTCAGCAAAACTAAACTCATCGGCCAAGGCCGCGATACCATCCATCTGTTGATGGCTTACATCTCCTGGTGCTTGCAACTGATTCTTAAGGCCCACAATAACAATACGGTACCCAGGCTGTTTGTGGTCTCGCGTATTTTGTCGATACCAGGTAGCAAACTGAGGATATTCTGCAACTGCATCCGCCAAGTTACTTTCTGTAAGCGCTGCATACTCGGAAGATAAGTAATCTGGGGCTTTAAAAAAACCTTTTATTCGTTCAATTTCTGCCTCTGGCAAACGTAATTCTTTACCCTTTATTAGTTGCCATTCGGCTTCAACCATTTCCGCAAAGGCGTCAATACCTACGGCATTAACCAGAATTTTGATACGCGCTTTGTACTTATTGTCACGGCGACCATTAAGGTTATAGACCCGTAGCACCGCGTCTAAATATGACAATAATTCTTGCGGCTCTAAAAATTGGCGTACGGTTTTTCCTATTACTGGTGTGCGACCTAAGCCTCCCCCTACAAGCACTTCAAAACCCATGTCGCCCGATTCATTGCGATACAAATGTAAGCCAATGTCATGCACCTGAGACGCGGCACGATCGCTAGATGAACCAGACACAGCAATTTTAAATTTGCGAGGCAAGTAGGCAAACTCAGGATGCAAAGTACTCCACTGTCGAATAAGCTCACACCAAGGGCGTGTGTCTTCTATTTCGTCTGCACTAACACCTGCAAATGGGTCGGTTGTGGTATTACGAATACAGGCGCCACTCGTTTGAATAGCATGCATCTGCACTTTTGCTAGATCCGCTAAAATATCGGGTACAGACTCCAATGTAGGCCAATTAAACTGCATATTCTGACGTGTAGTAAAATGGCCATAGCCTTTATCATAAGTTCTTGAAATCTGAGCTAATACACGTAACTGTTCGCTTTTCATTAGGCCATAAGGAATAGCTACGCGAAGCATAGGTGCTAGCCGTTGAATATAAAGCCCGTTCATGAGCCGCAGAACGCGAAATTCGTCTTCTGGAATTTCTCCAGCTAAATAGCGACGGGTTTGATCACGATACTGGCCCACTCGTTGGTCGACGAGTGTTTGATCGAATTGGTTATAGGCGTACATGTATAGGTCCCAAGCAGGCTAGACGGCGTTATTTAGTCATAATAACGCAATATACTTATAACACAAAATACTAAAAACTGATTTACTTATACCTTAATGGAATATACAATCTTGCAAAATGAATACTCCCAAGTAGCGTTTTAGGCTGATTTTTGAGTTACAATTATATCCGACTAATTTGGTCAGAATTTACCCCCACCAACCTGTTGTTGGTGCATTTAGGTAATAAGGATTTACAGACAATATGGTAGACTATTTACTCATACTAGTTAGCACCGTGCTGGTGAATAACTTTGTGTTAGTTCAGTTCCTTGGGCTGTGCCCTTTTATGGGTGTTTCTTCTCGTTTAGAAACGGCTATGGGTATGTCTTTAGCCACTACATTTGTACTCACACTAGCCTCTTTATGTAGCTACCTTACATACACCTATTTACTCGAACCTTTTGGATTAGAGTTTTTGCAAACCATCAGCTTCATTTTAGTAATTGCGTTTGTAGTTCAATTTACTGAAATGGTAGTGCATAAAACCAGCCCACTGTTGCACAAAGTGCTAGGCATTTTTCTACCTTTAATTACCACAAACTGCGCAGTGCTAGGTGTCGCTTTACTTAATATCAAAAAGGCCAATGGTTTTATAGAATCTATTTTATATGGCTTCGGTGCTGCTGTTGGTTTCTCTCTGGTACTTATTTTATTTGCTGCTATGAGAGAGCGCATTACCGTTGCCGACGTACCTGCTCCTTTTAAGGGAGCAGCTATTGCGATGATGAGTGCTGGCATTATGTCTTTGGCCTTCATGGGCTTTACCGGTTTGGTGGCTATATAAATGCAAACACTTTACCTTGCCATCGTCATACTGGCTTTGCTCGCCATCGTTTTTGGTGCCATTTTAGGTTTTGCCGCAATCCGCTTTAAGGTTGATGGCGACCCTATCGTCGACCAAATAGACAACCTGTTACCACAAACACAATGCGGCCAATGTGGTCACCCTGGCTGCAGGCCTTATGCCGAAGCTATCGCCAACGGTGAAGCCATTAATCACTGCCCCCCAGGCGGTGAAACCACCATTAAAGCCCTGGCAGACCTATTAGATGTAGAAGTCATTCCGCTTGATGCAGAACATGGCACTGAAGCCATACGCACCATCGCGTACATCCGTGAAGACGAGTGTATCGGCTGTACTAAGTGCATTCAGGCCTGCCCAGTTGACGCTATACTCGGCGCCGCCAAACAAATGCATACCGTCATCATTGATGAATGTACCGGTTGCGATTTATGTGTAGAGCCTTGCCCAGTGGATTGTATTGACATGATCCCTATCGACGTCACGCCTGTAAGCTGGCATTGGCAACAGCCAGAACAGCTTATTGCCACCAGTAGTTTGCCCCACAGCCATGGAGAATCTGACCATGCATAAAATTTGGAACTTCCACGGTGGCGTGCACCCTAACGAAAACAAAACCCAGTCTAATCAACTGCCCATTGTGGTTATGCCTACACCTAAACAGTTGGTATTACCTCTAAGTCAGCACATAGGTAAAGCAGCCAAAGCTATCGTTGAACGTGGCGATTACGTTTTAAAAGGCCAGCTTATTGCCAGTGCCCAGGGTTTTGTAAGCGCCAATATCCATGCCCCAAGTTCTGGCTATGTGAGTGCGCTAGTAGAACGAACGCTGCCTCATCAGTCTGCCCTGTCTGGCCCGTGCATTGTCATCGATACTGACGGCAAAGACCAATGGGTAGAGCTAAACCCTGCCACTAATCCAGAATCTCTTTCTAAGCAAGAGTTGCTAAACCTTGTCCACGCCGCGGGCATTACCGGCATGGGCGGTGCTAGTTTCCCTAGTGCTGTTAAGTTACAACTTAAGAGTGACATTCACACCCTCATCATCAATGCCGCAGAGTGCGAACCATATATTACTGCCGATGACCGTTTGATGCGTGAATACGCAGATCAAATCATTGCTGGCATCCGGTTATTACAGCAGTTACTTGGCCAGCCCCAGTGCTTAATTGGCATCGAAGACAACAAACCTGAAGCTATTGCAGCACTTCGCCTTGCCCTTAGCCACAATATGGACCAACACACAAATATTGAAGTCTGTGTTATTCCAACAAAATACCCCTCTGGTGGTGAAAAACAGCTCGTTGAAATCCTTACAGGTCATCAGGTTCCCCATGGAGGCATACCTGCCAATATTGGTATTGTGTGCCAAAACGTGGGCACCGCTAAAGCCATCTTCGACGCTATCATTAAGGGTCAACCGCTAATAAAGAGAATTACTACCGTAACCGGTAAAGCTGCAGCCAATGCAGGAAATTACGAGGTGCTCATAGGGACTCAGGTTGAAGACCTTTTAGCCTTTGCCAAGGTAGATCTTACTCGCACATCCCGCTTAGTAATGGGCGGGCCAATGATGGGCTTCACTATACAAGACACCCAAACACCGCTGGTAAAAGGGACCAATTGTATTTTAGCAGCTGCTGATTTAGAGCTAGCTCCCGTAGCTGACCACCACGCGTGCATCCGTTGTGGGCAGTGTGAAGTAGCCTGCCCAGCAGATCTATTGCCTCAACAACTATTTTGGTTTGCCAAAGCCGAAGAGTTTGAAAAAGCTCAGGATCATAACCTCTCTGATTGTATCGAGTGTGGTGCTTGTGCATGGGTTTGTCCAAGCCAGATCCCCTTAGTTCAGTATTATCGATATGCTAAGGGCCGGGTTAAAAGCATTAATAGCGAAGCTCGCCTAGCAGAGCTCGCTCGCCAGCGCTTTGAAACCCGTGAACAACGTTTAGTTGATGAAAAATCAGCTAAAGAAGAAAAACGTAAAATTAGAGCCGTAGCTGCTGCTGCTGCCCAAGCTGCTAAACGCGCGGCAAACCCAACGGAAGAAGACCCTATTGCCGCAGCATTGGCACGGGTCAATAAACAAAAGCAAGAACAACAAACTGCCGCAGCGCCAAAAAGCCCTGAAGAAGCGTATAAGGAACTTAAAACTGCCGCCGCCATTACTCGAACCAAACTTAAAAAGACAAGTACAGCCTTAGCTAATGCCAAAGCTAAGGACCATGAACTAGAAGCAAGCCTGCAACAAACTGTAGATCAGCTCACGGTCAAAGCCGAAGCGGCGCTGGCTGAACTAAAAGCCTATGAAGCTAAACTTGGCCTTGATCCAGAGAAAGAAAAAACACTACTGGTCGCCGTTGCCAAAACCAATGCAGCTATACGCAAGTTGGAAAAAACCTTAGCTACGGCAGAAGACCCTCAAGCGCTTGAAAAGGACATTACTGAAGCCAAGGCCGCTCACCAAATAGCCACCCAATCCTTAGCAGACCACCAGGCAAAGCCAGCATCGGCGCAGGAGTCATAACCATGGCCTTAGTTAATTTATCGTCTCCCCATCACCACAACTTAAGTAAAACCTCTCGCTTAATGATGTGGGTTTTACTGGCCACTCTTCCTGGATTAGCTGTGCAGAGTTACTTTTATGGTTATGGCACTTTAATCAACTTATTGTGGGCCAGCGCTCTTGCCCTTGGTTTTGAGGCGTTAATACTAGGTTTGCGACGACGACCTATTACCCCTTACCTAACCGATGGCAGTGCTTTAGTAACCGCTTTTCTGTTGGCCTTAGCACTACCTCCATTTAGCCCTTGGTGGCTTACTTTAGTAGCCGTTTTGTTTTCTATTGTTTTCGCTAAACACCTTTATGGAGGTTTAGGAAACAACCCATTTAATCCTGCCATGGTGGGTTATGCCTTGTGCTTAATTGCATTTCCTGTATCAATGACCCAATGGGCTGGCACAGAAACCACATTAACTTTTGGGCAACAGTGGCACTGGTTTTGGTTAGAGTCGGTAAACGGTGGCATCGATGCTTGGACCAGAGCGACTCCTCTAGATTTGATGCGCCATACAAAAGGCCTCACATTAAATGAAGTTGCTAGCAGTAACCCACAGTTAGGTTTAGGTCTTGCAGCGAGCATGTGGATAAATTTGGCTTATCTTTTAGGTGGTCTATGTCTGCTAGCTATCCGAGTGTTTACCTGGCATGCACCTGTGGCGATGTTAGCCAGTTTAGGGTTTTGTGCAGGACTGTTCCACATGGGTGAACCCGATCTTTACCCAAGCGCCTCTCAGCAGTTGTTAACGGGCGCCACTATGTTATCAGCCTTCTTTATTGTCACTGACCCTGTCACTGGTGCTACCAGTCGTAAAGGCAAATTGGTGTTCGGTGCGGGGGTTGGCATTTTAGTCTTTATCATCCGCAGTTATGGCAGTTATCCTGACGCCTTTGCTTTTGCCATACTATTGATGAATTTATCTGCACCTCTGATAGATACATACACCAAGCCAAAAGCCTATGGACATCAGCCTAAAAAACCTCATTCGCAAGGTGACAAGCAATGAGTTTAGAAGCCCCAACCAATTTACTGGCCTCCGTTCGAGCTGGCGCTATTAGCTTAGGCTTATTCGCAGTTATTACTGCAGCAGCTATTAGCCTTACCTATATTGCCGGTAGCGAAAGCATTGCCGCCAATAAAGCAGCAGCTAAGGCTCGTGCATTGTCAGCTGTTATGCCGCCTCACCTTTATGATCAAAGTTTATTATCTGCTCCTTTAAAACTAGTAGATTACGCTCAGCTAAGCCTTTCGCCACCGGCAATCGGCTATGCAGCCGTTAAATCTGGCATCACCCAGGCCATAGTACTACCAGTGATAGCTAAGGATGGCTACAGTGGCGACATTTCCCTATTAGTGGGTATAGATCAACACGGTTCAATCCAAGGTGTACGTGCTATTGAACATCGGGAAACACCTGGTTTAGGGGATAAAGTAGAGCGTAAAAAATCGCCATGGATTGATAGTTTTAATGGCAGATCTCTCGACAATACACCCACCGATGATTGGGCTGTCACTAAAGATGGCGGTGTGTTTGACGGGTTTACCGGTGCAACCATTACCCCTAGAGCAGTAATCAACGCTGTACATCAGGGCTTGTTGTACCATCAGCGCCACCATAGCGCCCTATATTCTGTTGCGCAGGAGCAATAATATGTCTACAGAGCAAACAAAACTAATGATGAACGGGCTTTGGGACAACAACCCTGCCCTAGTGCAGTTATTAGGCCTGTGTCCATTGTTGGCAGTGACCGGTAGCGTTGTAAACGCACTAGGTTTAGGTTTTGCCACGTTATTGGTATTAGTTGGCTCCAACTTGTTGGTGTCGTTAATTCGTAATCATGTAGCGGATGACATCCGTCTACCCGTGTTCGTGATGATTATTGCAGCTTTAGTAACCATTGCAGAACTCACCATGCAGGCCTTAACCTATGAGCTGTATCAAATATTAGGTATTTTTATTCCATTGATCGTCACTAACTGTGCGATCTTAGGCCGAGCAGATGCCTATGCTCGAAAAAACCCTCCTCACTTAGCAGTGTTGGATGGGTTAAGTATGGGCTTGGGGTTTGCTGTAGTACTAGTACTTCTTGGCGCTATGCGTGAGTTATTGGGACAGGGGACTCTGTTTGCAGACATGCATTTATTACTTGGGCCAATGGCACAAAATTGGACGATAGTGATTATCAGTGACTACCGTGGCTTCCTATTTGCAGTTCTTCCCCCAGGTGCCTTTGTTGGTATGGGATTAATCATTGCTGCTAAAAACACCTTTGATCAGTACCAAAAAATGAAAAAACTTAAAGCTCAGCCTCTTGCTGAAGCAGGAAGTAAGCGTGTACGGGTAACGGGAACCATCGCTTAAAGCGTAAACAGCGGGTGTAGTAATGAATAAAGCTAAACGAGAAGAAATCTTTGCCAGACTCAAGTCAGACAACCCTCACCCTGAGACTGAACTAAACTTTAGCAATCATTACGAACTTTTGGTAGCCGTGGCACTTTCTGCCCAAGCCACTGATGTGAGCGTCAATAAAGCCACCAAAGATTTATTTAAAGTGGCCAATACCCCTCAAGCCATGCTCGATCTTGGTTTAGAAGGGTTAAAACAACACATTAAAACCATTGGTCTTTACAATAGCAAAGCCAATCATGTCATCCAAGCCGCTAATTTGCTGGTGTCACAACATGATGGCGTGGTACCAGACTCTAGAGAAGCTCTAGAAGCCTTACCTGGAGTCGGTAGAAAAACAGCCAACGTGGTACTTAATACTGCCTTTAGGCAAATTGCTATGGCGGTTGATACACATATTTTTCGTTGGTCTAACCGCACCCGTGTGGCGCCTGGCAAGGATGTAGTGGAAGTGGAAAAAAAGCTCCTTAAATTTGTGCCTAAGGAATACTTGTTAGATGCTCACCATTGGATG
>Ga0308009_10000378_pt1 | contig 34303 bp, 40 predicted proteins | sample Neamet127_FD_203134 | JGI IMG/M metagenome (GOLD analysis project Ga0308009, IMG submission 203134) | Marine microbial communities from water near the shore, Antarctic Ocean - #127 | ecosystem: Environmental > Aquatic > Marine > Unclassified | place: Southern Ocean | collected 2014-07-24
ATCTCAAGGTGTGCTTTCAGTAAACGCTGACAACCTTACTTGGCATCTGGTAAAGTCAGTACAAGAACTGTCAACAGCATTAGACGCAGCCTTGGCTCGTATAGCAACACTGGAAGGATAAGATATGGCAATTACATTCACATGGTCTGTAGCAGACATGCACAAAGTTACTGAAACAGGTGCAGTATATAAAGTTGAGTGGTCTTGCAGTGGCGTAGATGCTGACACTAAGATAAGTCACATTCGGTCTGGGTCATACCTGCATATGGGTGAAGTCACTGCTGATGAAGTCACAGGAACAGATGCTGATGGTAATAATGTAATTGAGGCAGTCACACGGACTGTGCCTGTTACACCCGACCACACTGCATCTGGGTTCACAGCTTATGCCTCACTAGCTGAAGCAGATGTGTTAGTTTGGTGCAAGGCTGGCGGTGTAGGCACAGAGAATGAAGCACTTATAACAACTAACATCACTAATAAGATAGCTGCTCAAGTAAACTCTACAGGTATGCCGTGGGCTGCTGAATAATTTTAACCCCAACCCCGAAAGGAGATCACAATGGCTGAGAAAAAAACAAACACCATTACGATCAATGACGTAGACTACACTGAAGACCAACTTACGGACCAACAGAAGGTTATGGTGAACCACGTTGCTGATTTAGATCGAAAGATTGGCTCTGCTAATTTTAACATCGACCAGTTGAAAATGGGACGCATGGCGTTTATGCAAGCGTTGACAACTTCTTTAGACTCTAATGTAGAGGCTGTTTAACGAGTTTTCATTCAAAGGATTAAAATGCCGCTAACAAAGTTACAATTTCGTCCTGGGATAAACAGAGAAACAACTTCTTATTCAAATGAGGGGGGTTGGTTTGACTCAGATAAAACTCGTTTTCGGTTTGGTTTTCCAGAAAAAATAGGCGGTTGGATCAAGTTTACCATAAAGGCGTACTTAGGTTCAGCTCGGTCCTTACATCCATGGGTTTCGTTAGATGGTACTCAGTTTTTGGGTGTTGGCACGAACCTCAAATACTATATAAATGAGGGGGGTGGATTTAACGATATAACCCCCCTCCGTGCTACAACTACAAATGGCATCGTTTTTGCAGCAACAAACGGTTCGTCTACAATTACGGCTACTGATAATAATCATGGAGCATCTATTAATGATTTTGTTACTTTATCAGGGGCTGCTACTCTTGGAGGTGTGATAACGGCAGGAGTTTTAAATCAAGAGTATGAAATTGTGGCTGTGCCTACAGTTAACACGTTTACTTTTGTAGCCAGAATAGCAGATACATCTATAGGAAGTATTACCACAACATCAGGTTTAAATCCCACCCCTGTTTTAGCAAACTCAAGTGACTCAGGTAATGGGGGCTCTGCTGCAGATGCTGCTTATCAAATTACGGGTGGGTTAGATACCTCGATTGGGGGTAACGGTTGGAACGCCGGATCATACGGTAGGGGAACCTGGAACTCTAACGCTGATCTTAGCATTGCAGGTTTGACCTTACGAATATGGAGCCACGATAATTTTGGTGAAGATCTAATTGTAAATGCACGGGATTCAGGAGTATTTTATTGGGATAGAACAAACGGGGTAGAGACAAGGGCTGTACCTCTTTCTTCGTTGAACAACCCATCAGGAGCTAATCTTGCGCCAACAATAGCAAAAAAAGTTTTGGTAAGCGATATAGACAGACATATTATAGCATTTGGGTGCGATCCAGAAACTAATCTTGGAGTACAGGACCCCCTGTTAATTAGGTTTAGTTCACAAGAAAGTTTAACTGACTGGCAGAGTTTGGTCACAAATACAGCAGGAGATTTAAGGCTGGGTTCTGGTTCGGAAATCATAACAGCTATTGAAACCCGCCAACAAATACTTGTTTTTACTGATGAATCTTTGCACGCCATGCAGTTCTTAGGGCCTCCTTTCACATTTGGTATAAACGCTCTATCTGAAAACATAACCATTGCGGGACCGTTAGCAGCAATAGCCGTTGAAGATATGGTTTTTTGGATGGGCAAACAAGAGTTTTATGTGTACGGGGGGGGTGTCCAAAAACTGCCTTGCACTGTACGGGATTATGTGTTCAATGATTTTAATGAAAACCAAATACAAAAAGTAACAGCAGCAACAAATGTTTCCTTTTCAGAAATTTGGTGGTTTTATCCTAGCTTGGATTCTGCAGAAAACGATAAGTATGTCGTTTACAATTACGAACAAAAAATATGGTACTACGGCAACTTAGATCGAACTGTTTGGTTAGATCGTGGGATGGAAAATAGACCTATAGCAGCGGGGACAGATCATTTTCTGTACACACATGAAAGTGGTTTAGATGATGGCAGTACCGACCCAGCATCAGCCATTTCGTCCTACATTGAATCAAGTCAATTTGATATGGGCGAAGGCGATCATTTCACTTTTATCAATAGGTTAATACCAGACCTTACGTTTAGGGATTCTACTGCGACGTTGCCTAAAGCTACTTTTACAATTAAAACCCGAAATTATCCTGGAGGGGTTTATTTGCAGTCCCAAGCAGGTTCGGTTGCTCGATCAGCAGCAGCAACTTCTACCGTAGTAGAACAGTTTACAGATGAAATTAACTTACGTCTTAGGGGTAGGTCTTTTGCATTGAGAGTTGACTCTTCTGACGAAGGTGTAGCATGGCGGTTAGGTTCTCCCCGAGTAGATGTTAAGCCCGATGGACGAAGATAATGTCAAGAAATTTAGTCTTACCATTTTTTCCTGTACCCCCAGAAGAGTACCAGCAAGAGTATATGGCCGAGATAATGCGGTCATTTACGGTGTATTTGAATCAAATGCAAAATCCAGGTGAGGGAAGAAACACCCGTTTAACTTTAACGGACTTACAAACTGATGACCAAGGGTTAGCTCCTGGAGGGTTATTCCAATATAGAGATGTTGCTGGGATGATGGGTAGCGTCAAAATAGCTGTAGCAGATATTTCCAATTTAAGAGGAAACTCAGTTACAGGAGCAGTAGGAATTGTGACGGTAGTGACATGATAACGATTAAAGGAATATGTAGGTTGCGATATTGTATAGTTGACTGTATTATGTCTATAGCGTCTGTACAGGAGTTAACGCCTCCTGCATGTTTCCCCCAGAAAGACACAGGTGAAAAATGCAAGGCATAGAAACACTAGATTATGAAGTAGTAGAAACTTCTCCCCTAGAGGGCATCCTTTCAGAAGGCGGAATTGCTCAACACCAACAAGCAGCTGAGATGCTTGCAGAGTTTGGGCGTAATGGTGATACTTATGTTGTTCATGCTGCTGAAGGTGAGACAGTAATCCCTTTAGAGGTTTTAGAAAACAACCCTAGACTTAAACGTATGATCTTTACTCAAATGGAAGAAATGGGTTTAGAGCCAGAGCGTTATGTTGTTGGTAATGAGTTGAACTCTTTAAACCCTGAAACGGGACAACCTGAATTCTTTTTCAAATTTCTAAAAAAGCTTGTTAAAAAAGTAGTCAATGTTGTTAAGAAAATAGCCCCCATTGTGTTAGCTATTGCTGCTCCAATCTTACTTCCAGCGATGCCTTTAGCTCTTGCTGCGGGATTAGGGAGTACCGTAGGTAACTTGATATCTGGTAAAAATTTAGGTGACTCGTTAAAACAAGGTGTTGTGGTAGGTCTTACCGCAGGTGCAGGTAATATGGTTGCAGGAGGCAAGTTTTTAGGCTCTAGTATAGATCCTGGAAATGTAAAAGGTTTACAAGACTTAGGCACTATGTTTACCCCTGATAACCCGTTTACTGCGCAACTTAGCACAACTCTTTCTGGTGTATCTGCTGATGTAGCAGCGGCAGGTGGTAAAGTCGGCGGTGGTGTATTTAAGCAAAAAGGCTTTACTGGTGATATAGATACAAACGCTGCTGGGAAGGTTATAAATTCTACTGATGCAGTTTCTGATGCAGTTACTGAAGGTGCAGTTACTGATGGTTCAGTATTATCAGATGTAGCTCCTAAAGAAAACGTATTCGATGGTATAAAATCTGCTCTTACCCCTAATGATGGCTACGGCTTTGGCGATTTTTACACTGAGTTTTTAAGTCCCGGACGAGAAGGTATCTCCGCAGCAAATAAAAAAGGATATATAAAAGATTTAGCAGAGTACACGAAAAAATTCCCAAATGTAGAAGCAGCAGACTATAATTCATTCATTGCGGGTCTCGATGCCAAGTACGCTCCAAGTTTATTATCTAAATATGGTCCCGCTACGGCAACAATTCTCGGAACTGGTGTGGCAAGCGACGCGGCATTTGGCACAACTTTTATTACTCCCAAAGAAGAAGAAGGAACCGATGTAGCAAGTATGATGGGTGCGGGTCAACGATTGCTTGATGAAAACCCTGAACAATTCGCTTTTGGTCCTGGATTTTATGGAACTGGAAATGAAGTTTATAACCCTGATTCCGTCATACCGACCTTAATCCAGCCCACCGTTTTTCCCGAAAATGCAGGAGGTGTAAATGTTGCTTCTGCCCCTATAGCCCCTACAGGAATTCAAACAGTGAATACTCAACTCCCTGGAGCAACAGTTGCTAATCCAAACGCAACAAACCAATACGCTGGAATGCTTGGTGGCAATTACTTTGACCAGACGCCCTATACCAATTTATACGAAAATGCTTATGGTGGGCCGATTAGAGCAGCCTCTGGCGGGGAAATCATGGGTCCTGGAACACCCACCAGTGATTCTATACCCGCAATGTTAAGCGATGGTGAGTTTGTTATGAATGCTAACGCCGTAAGGGGCGCAGGAGGTGGCGACCGCCAAGAAGGTGCAAAGCGTATGTATGATATGATGCGTTCATTTGAGAGGACAGCATAATATGGCTATATCCGAAAATATTAATACCCAATTAGAAGACCCCGCTGTTGCTGCTCGAAAACTAGCTGCGATAGATCAAGCAAAAGCCTTAATTGAAAAAGACATAAACATTGCTGCCCCAACGTCTACGGGCGAGGGTGCAATGACTTTACAAGCTCAAAATCTTGCACAGGCGGGACTTGGGTCTTTTCAACCTTTTTTACAGTCAGGTTCTGATTTCCTTACAAATGCTGGACAACAAGCCAATCTTGGGAATCAAATGGCAGCAGGGATCAGCGGTAGCTATAATCCTGCTCAACAAGAAGCAATGCAAGGAACTGCCCTTGGTGCTCAAATGGGACAACAAGCCTCTGCAGCAGGAATACAAGGAATACAAAATCAGTTAACGGCTAGTAACCCTTACTTAACAGGGGCCGTAGGAAATGTGAACCAAGCTGCGACTGATGCACAAAGCCAAGCATTGCTTGCACAAGGAATGTTAGACGGTTCTGCAGGACAATACAATCCTAATTCTGCACAGGCGTACATGAACCCGTATGAAGATGCGGTTGTTCAACGAACTCTTGCTGATATGCAACGTGCAAGTGATATTTCAGGACAAAGCGATGCGGCGGCTGCGATCGGTGCTGGAGCTTTTGGAGGTTCTAGGTCAGGTATTGTTCAATCTGAGCGGGGCAGAAACTTATTAGATCAACAAGCTAAAGCCGCTGGAGGCATAAGGCAACAAGGCTATCAACAAGCTCTCCAACAATCTATGACTGCACAAGAAGCGGCTATGCAAAGACAACAAAAAGCAGCGGGATTAACTGGGCAATTAGGGCAGCAAGCCTCACAACAAGCAATGCAAGCAGGACAAATTGGTGGTCAGTTAGGCGCTCAGTATGGACAAATGGGCCTCGCAGGTCAGGAAGCTTCTGCTAAATTAGGGCTTATGGGTGCTGAAATGCAAGGAGCAGCTTCTGGTCAAATAGGGGATTTAGCTGCACAAAGAGCTCAGTTAGAGCAAGCTTCTGTAGGTCAATCCTATGATGCGGCACAAGCAATGGCAGGTTTGGGACAAACGGCTGCGGGTCTAGGGCAGTTAGGCCAACAAATGCAGTATACAGATGTAGATGCTCTTGCTAAACTTGGGGGCCAAAAGCAGGTTATGGATCAAGCAGCACTAGATCAAAGGTATAACTATGATCTCCAACAAGAGATGCGACCTTACCAAAAATTAGGCTTCTATAGTGATGTTTTACAAGGAGCGCCATCTAGTCAAATGTCAATCTCACAAAATACTGCCCCTTCTCCTTCTATGTTGAATCAAGTAGTTGGCGCAGGGATTAGTGGGTTGGGCATTGCAAACGCATCAAGAAACGCAGGAGTAATTTAATGGCAGAATTTGCACAACGGCCGATGGTAACTCAAGGGTTGCCACCTTCTGCACCAGATGCAGTAGGGACAGGCATTACTTCTGGACTTGTACCAGAAAATAACGACCCAATAATTCAGCAGGGGTTGGAGCAGTTTGCTTCTTCTGTGGAAGGTTTGTACGGAAAACTTGACCAATCAGAAACTTTTGAAGATGTTATAAACTCTATAAGGGGCAACGAGATGCCTAAAGAAGAGCGAGTAGCTGAACTAGCTGAGATGGTTGGTGAAAAAGATGCAAAGAAAACCCCTGACTCAGTGTTAGCGGTTATGCAACCGTTTTTCCAAATTCTAGAAATGGTACAATCCCAAGCGAGCGAAGCGGCTCCTGGAGGAATTGCAAATGCTCCAATGGCCGGAGGTGGGCAGCCCAACGTAAATTTTAACCAAGCCTCTCCAATCCAAGCTCCTGGAACGGAAGAGGCGATGATGCGTATGGCTATGGGTGAAACACCAGTTGGTTTCTCGCATGGTGGTTATCACAGAATTACTCCGGGGATGCCTTCTAGGATGGACGCTGCGTACCCTAGATATACGTCACCTGATTACGCCAAATTTGTGGCACCTCAAGCTAAGGCTTTTTTGGGAATACAAAAAGAGCTTGGGTATGACCAACTCCCTACTGATGTAACTTCAATCATGGAAAACCAAAATAAGTATTTAGACGAGTTTAAAATAGAACCCCGAAGCAAAGAAGAAATCCTAGCTGAACAGACAGGTTTTTTTGGAAACCAAGACCAAAGAGATATGGAAACACAAGGCTCTTTAGCGTTGGCTAAATTTGGAGCTGGGATTGCTAATACTGGGGGGTCTTTGTTACAGGCTTTGACAGGCAACACTTCTCAACTCGCGGGTGATCTAAGTAACGTAGCGGCTCAAAAAGCTGCTTTAGATCGTCAACAAAAAGAGTTTGCATATTCTGTAGCAGCAAAAGAGAAAACAGAAGAGCGGTCAACAAATCTTAGTTTAGCTCTGGATGCGGTGAAAACAGCAGCGGCAAATGGCACCTCAAATACAGCCCAAACCAATGCCGCTATTAAGATGGCTATGGAATTTGGAATTACCAATGCACAAAAAGCAGCAGATCTTGTTAACAAACAAAAATCGGAGGGCTTCAACGCCTCGATGCTATTTGCAGGAAAACCTGAAGTAATCTATGGCGGTATAAATCCTGAAACAAATAAGTATGAAAGCTTTAGATCACAAATGGGCCGAGAAGGTCAAGGCCCAATGGCTATAGATAAGACTGATCCTTTACAATTAAACGCTCTTCCTCCGTGGGCTAGACCTCAAACTGCGGCTTCTAATTTGGCTAATACTCAATCAGGTAAAACTGATTGGTCAAAGGCACAGAAAACCACATTTACTATTCCAAGCAAAACCTCTGGAGATGGTTGGGAGCAAGTTCAGGGTGTGTTTGTTCCAGACTCGGGTTATTATTTAACACCAGATGGTAATTATACAACAGCGATTAGGCCTCCTCCAGGAAGTATCGTTGGTGAAAAATCTAGTATAATCACTGTAGGTAAAGCTGATGGTGCAGGTAGAATTCTAACAACTGTAACACCTCCAAACGGAGTATCGTACACTCAATTAACAGCGATAAAGGCAAGAAACCCTGAAACGGGAGAAATAACCAGCGAGGTTATCCCAATCAGTGCAAGAGCTTACTCTTTAGACCCGTTTACAACAAAAACTAATGAAGAAACTGGCGAAAGAGAAATAGTTTCAAACGGTAATCCGTTAGTGTTTGAAAGACCAACTTCTGGGGTAAGACCCATTGATTTAGCCGCTAAAGACATGACTTCAAGGGCAAGAAGGGTTGTGGCTATCGTCAATACTCTTGATGCAGGAGAAGAACTATTAGGAACCTTAAAAAATGTAATTGGCCCTATCGCTACCCTTAAAGGTTTTAGCACTAATCGCCTTGCATCTTTCATTCCTGCGGGTCGTATGGCAGATTATTTAACTTGGTTCAAGAGTTCTGAAGGACAAAAAGCTTTATCTTTGTTTGAAAGAACAGTGCAGAAGTCTGACATCGTTAGTGATCGTTTTGCTATGGGTGAGCAAGCGATTGTAGCAGAAACTGTTCCAAAATTTGAGTTTTCTAAAAACCCTGACGCAGCTTTGGTTCAGTTCCAAGAATACCTAAGACAAAAACAAAATCAACTATCGAATGAAAGACACAGCTTAGATCCTGACAATGTTCCGCGGTATGCTTTAGATCGTGTGCCTACAGGGGGTGCAAGAGATCCGTTTATGTTCTTTGACGAAACTCTTCCTGCAGGAGCCACTTCACACTTTGATTACTTAACTAAAATAGCAAGTGATAACACGATGCCCGCTGATCTAACTGGTGTTTTTGTTAATATAACAGGAGCCCAGCTTGAATACATTATGCGAGACAACACACAAGAGGGCAAAGAATCACTTTACCTAAATTCAGATGGGTCGTTAAAAGAAAACATTCTTGTAGATGCATCAAGAATGATACAGTTGACAGGACAATAATATGGCTGGATTAACAGAAGAAGACATCAAAAATCTTGGGGCTTTAAGTAAACCTCCAACAGTAAATGTAAACGATTTAGTACCAAACCCCGATATTAAAATGGACAAGGTTGAAACACTCGAGGGAACAATTAAAAAAGAACCAAGTCGGATCACTGGTAAATTAGAACCTGGATATGGTGCAGACGTTGTAAGTAGCCAAGATAGTTTTGCCGAAAAAGCGTTCGCAGCGGGTGCGACTTATTCAAACGATGCTGTTGGGCCATTGTTTAAAGGATTCAACAGGGCGGTTGCTTTTTTACCTGATGCCGTATTGAACGCCATCACTACAGGATTTAACCTTGCAACAGGATCAGAAATAGATAAGGATATTTTACTTAGGATTTTTAATTCAAACGATTTTGAATCTCAAAAAGTGTTGATTCCGTATGTTTTGAATTACGGCACCGATGGTTATGTGGGCCGATCTGACTCAGATAGTGCTTTTACACGATATTCAGGTGCAGTGGGTGAAGGGTTAGGCATGGCTGTCCCTGTTGCAACGGCCTCTACGTTGTACGCTAAAACTGCTCAGGCATTGCCCACGGTAGGGAAGTTTGCTCAAAATACAGGGATAGGAACTGGAATATTAAATACTCTTACAAAACCTTTTGTAAAAACTCCTGTACTCGCTACCACTCTTGAAGGGGGTTTAAGTGCTGTTTCTGCTGTAGGGGTGCAAGCAGAAGAAGACATATTTGGAACAAAAACAGGTCTAGGTGGCTTATTACCTTTCGGTGGTCCTGCTATTTATTACGCTGTAAAATCGGGTGTTGTTACTCCCATAAGTTGGGTAGGCAAGAAAGTTTTCACCAAAGGCGCGGATACTCTTGATAATTTAAGAGTAGAAGCAGGGACGGTTGACCCTAAATCTGGCAAACGTGGAGATGAAGCTAAAGTTATAGTAGATAAACAACTTCAAGATGCAGCATTGGGTAATGAAGAGAAAATAGCTCGAGCTATAGAAATAGAAACAGCATTGCAGCCTTTTGCACAAGAACGAATCGTGTTTAGTCCTGCAGAGACTACTTTAGATGCCCCTACTTTAAAGACACAAGCAGGTATTGAACAAACAGCTACGCCTGAGTTTACAAGGAAAAACTTGGCAAGGAAAGAAAACATTTTAAATTCAATTTCTAACTTTATTTCTGCTAAGTTCACAGGAAACGCTATAGATGATGCCCCTTTAATGGTGTTTGATGCTGCTAAAAATAAATACACCCTAACAGTCGGGCGAATAAATGCAGGAGAGAAAGAACTCTCAACCAAGATTTCAATTTTAGCGAACTCGGATACGGGTGTTTATCCCACAATAAATAGTAAAACAGATGCAGGACAAGAAATCAGACAGGTTGTATCTCTTGCCCATGCACAAGCTAAATCAAATGCAGAAGCGTTAGCTAACAATTTAAACATAAACAAAGCTGACCAAGTGGCTAGTATGGATTCTCTTGACGCAGCTAAAACGGCTGTTCGCGAAGCGGTGACTTCAAGAGAAGGAACCGAAGCGTTCAGTTATGCGGGTTTAAATAAAACTGTAAAAGGATTTATTGAAAGCGACAAAACAAAGATAACTTTCCAAGATTGGAAAATGTTTAGAGATCAAGTAAGTTCTCAAATAGGGAAAGCTTTTGCAACGAATAACAAGTCAGATCAAAGAAGTTTAGCTATTCTTGGAAAAACATTAGACGATATGGGTGAAGCGTTTGGAAGAACAAATGTAAAGTTTAAAGAATTCCAAAATTATTATGATCAAAATGTTATCCGACCTTTTGAAACTAGTCAGGTAGTAAAAATTCTAGCTAAAGGTAGGGGTGGAGCTAAAGACAGGGATGTTTATTATTTGGCCGATGAACAAGTAGCAGGAGCTTTTTTGAAAGATAGCAACACTGCGAGACAGTTCATGACTTTATTTGGAGACAACCCTAAACAGTTGGAAAACATAAAGGCTTCTGTTTTAGATGCGATTAGAACAATAGGCGTTGTAAGTGGGGAGTTTAAACCCAACGCGATAAATAAATATATGAACACAAACAGAGAAGTTTTAACTGAGCTAGGTTTGTACAGCGATCTTATTAACACACAAAGTTTAATCAAGCAGGTGACTGCAAGACAGGCTTCCTTAGAAACAAGAAGAAAGATAATAAATCAAAATTCTATGTATTCTGCTGTGGCTCGAGCCATGAAAGTAGAAAACCCTGAAAAACTTATTGATGATTTATTAAAGAGTCCTAAACTAGCTCGTGAAGTTTCAACAAAATTAGGTCGGGATCCAGAGGTACTAGAAGCATTTAGAGCAGCAGTAATGCAAAAAGCACTAGGTAAAGACCCTAATGCTTTAGTTGACCCATACGCTTTTAAGAAGTTTCTTGTAGAAAACCATCGAGCATTAGACAACGTGTTTGATAAATCTCATATAGATAATATGTATCTTATCGCGGATGCTGCTGAACGGGCTTTTGCTACCCCGATAGTAGCAGGAAAAGGTTTAACCTCTGAAGATGTTATGTCTAGGTTTGCAGCAAAATTTGGCGCAACAGTCCCAGGATCAACAACCCGTTTCATTGCGTTAAACGAGGGGCGTATAGGTCCAAAAGCAGTGGGTGCCTATTTCTTAGCAAGGGGATTATCTGCAAGATCAGCAGCAAGAGCCGATGCTTTGTTTAAGGAAATGATGTTTGACCCAGATGTAGCCAAAGCCTTAGTGAAAAAGGGTCCAGAAAACTTTAGTATTACCCCAGAAAGTAACAGACAGATTAACTCTATTTTGTTTAACATGGGCGTTCTTCCTACAGTGCGGGAAAAAACAGGGGAATCAAGTCCTGCAGAAGATTTCCAAATAGAATTTCCTAAAGCTTTTGAGTTGCCTGATGACAATACGCAGGGTTCTGTTTCTCCTGAAATACTTTCAACCCCAACAGAGACAACACAGTTTGCTGCTGCGAGTAATCCAGCTCCCCCACCTGTGGCGAGCCAAGAACAGAAGCAAACTGCCTCAGCAAGTGATCTCTTTCCTTTTGATCCAACGCTTGCTGCTATAGAAAAAAGACAGAATGCCAAGCAAGGCATAATGTCTGTAACCTGATAATTGTAGTAAACAAACAGGGGTGTTGAGTTTGTCAAAACTAACGCTTCGTTATATCAAAGGAGCTTAATTTGTGGGTTCTAGTTTGGATACAGCTTATCTCTGGAAAACCAGTAGATCACTTTCAGCTTGGGTCTTACTCAAGCCGAACAGTTTGTGAAGTAGTAAAAAATAAAGCTGAGGTTATGATTACCCACAGTGGAATAGCCGTGGCTTGTTTAGAGGTTAATATAAATGATTGATCCTGTCTCGGCCATTGCCCTAGCGACTAGTGCCTACAAAGGTATAAAGAAAGCCGTTGAGGTAGGCAAAGAAATTAGTAGTTTTTCTGGAGCTATATCTCAGTTTGCTAAAGCGTCATCTGATATAGATTTCCTTGAAAAGAGATCACAAAAACCCTCGTTATTTCACAAGATATTTTCTAACACTGAGGCTACTGCTCTTGACATTTGGTCTGCAAAAAAGAAATTAGAGCAGCACAGAACCGAATTGAAAAATCATATATCTTGGGTGTATGGGCCATCTGCATGGAAAGAAATTGTCCACATCGAGGCGCAACAACGCAAGCAACAAAGAGCATTGGTGTACGCTCAACAAGAGTTTAAAGACAACTGTATTAATGGTGTGCTTATATTTATAATCTGTGTTGTTGGTATTGGTGCTTTAGGAGCTATCATATACTTCATAGGAAAAGGGCAGGGTAAGTGGTAATTAGATAATCCAGTCTTTGTAGCCCTCAGCTAACACTTGGGAGCTAATATCTATCTTGTTACGCAAAGCTTTTAGTATTTTCTCATCACTTGTGTTTTCAGCTATGATATCAACGTAGGTTACTTTATTGGTTTGTCCAATACGGTGAGCTCTATCTTCGCTTTGTAAACGAACTTCTAGATCATAACCATTGCTGTAATAGATCACTGTTTTGGCTTCTGTCAGAGTCAATCCGTAACCACCTGTGCGTGGTTGCCCAACGAAGAACCTCAGAGGATCGTCTTTATCTTGGAACCTTTCAACAATTAACTGCCTTTCTTCTCCTGGAGTGCCACCATAAAATAGCTCTACAGATTCGGGGCCATATTGCTTTGCAAGAGCCTCGCCTATGATTTCAAGGTCATGGGTAAAGTTGCCCCATATAATTGCCTTGCCATCTGTTTCTTCCAACAAAGACATTAGCTCATTAAGCTTGTTACTTGGTACCTTGATCATTCGACCGTCTTCTAACTTTGCAAACCCAGAGCATACTTGTTGCAACCGCAACAGTTGAGTTAGTATAGTAGATGCAGACACCATGCCTTCGCCTTCAATGATTGCGAGGGCATTGCGTTTTAATTGGTCGTATAGCTTTCGTTGTTCTGGCGTTAACTCAACACTCCGTTTGGTGTAAACTTTGTCAGGTAGATCCAAACAATCTTCTTTACGCACTCTGAAACTAAAGTTTTCTATAAGCCCGTTAAGCTCGCTCAAGTTTTGGTACCCTACGATCTGGTTAAAGGAATGCGCTCCCATAGTTTTACGAACCATTTTAGCATAGCGGTTTTGGAATGTCCAAAAGGAACTATGGCCTAGCACATCGTTTTCCAAAAACTCACACTGTGTAAACAAATCAAGAGGCGATTTAGTTACGGGGGAACCTGTTAGTATCCTACGATAAGGGGCGTTTTTACCAAGTTTGATAATGCTTTTGGTACGGTTCGCTGTTCTGGATTTAATGGTGGTGCTTTCATCTACAGCAAACATTGCCCTATGGCACAGAAGAAACTTGTCTGCCATTTCTACTCCGCGTTTGCTGGACAACGCTTCCACGTTCATTAAGAATATCTGTAAATCTTCAGTTGATTGGTTTAGCGTGTTTAATTCTTCTTGTTTCTTTTTAGTTTTTTCTGGGGACCATGTAACGATGTTCGCTTTAATATGGTCTGGCAAATGTGTTGGTATTTCTTTGCGCTCCCAGTTACGATAAACACCCTTTGGTGCAATGATCAACGCAGAATCTATTTCGCCTTTGTCATACAACATGGCTATGTTATCTATAAGGACCTTAGATTTACCTGTACCCATATCCATAAAAAGAGCATAGTATTCTTTGTTCCAAGATCTTTCTAATGCCTCGATCTGGTGATCGTAAGGCTGGAGTTTAAACTTGTATCGCATATTCCCTCTTTCTATTGGGTACACTAATTTTATTGCACAGCACCTAAGTAGACAACTGCTATTTTATCTAGTTTGCTTTATAGGGGTAAAAGATCGATAGGAACGTTTTACGTTTTAAACAATCTTCGATATACGATATACACTATCTTCACTTTCGTGTTCGCGCGACCAAATCAGAGTTTATTTTATTGGTCTTTGCTTTGTATTTGGCCCTATTAATAAAAGTACACCGCTAAAAATATAGTGGAGATAGTAAAAGATAAATTGCTGCTTTTATTTTTACGCTATACATTGTAGAAGTAAGCTTAACCATGTGGAGAAAGACATGACCGTTTATATTACCCAAGAAATGCGGGGCCGTGACATTACAGATGCCACTAGCTTCGGTGATGTTGAAGTGCTTGTACCTGCTGGGGAGCAAGCAAGCTTTTCCACACAGCCTACAATACGACGCATTGCAAGAAAACTACACAAGTTTTCCGACGACGATTACCTTATTCTAGCAGGAGACCCTGTTGTTATCGCGCTGTGTGCTTGTCTTGCAGCAGCGAGTAACAGGGGCAAATTTAAAATGCTAAAGTGGGATAGGCAAGATGGGAAGTATTTTCCATTAACAGCAGACATTAACTACAGACCTGGAGGTGACAAATGAGTAGCGATTTTGAATCTGTTGCAGAGCAGTTCAGTTCGATAAACGAAGATGGTATGAGCAGGGTTAGTAAGCTCGCCCATTTACAGTTAACATTAGAAGACCGTGTGAAAGCATTAGAAGAAGATGTTAAAACAGCTAAACGTAGCTTGAAAGAGGTAGCCGAAGAACAGCTACCTGCTGCGATGGCCGAACACAATATGACCAAAATTGGTTTAGAAGATGGTTCTGAAATAAAGATTAATAAGTTCTACAATGCTTCTATACCTAAAGACAAAGCAGATATGTCGTTTGCTTGGCTTTTGGAAAACGGCTTTGGTGATCTTATAAAGAACCAAGTAGCTACAAACTTTGTTCGTGGACAAGAAGCACAAGCGAATGAGTTTGCAGATGAATTGGCAGAACGGGGGATGCCTGTCAATAGTAGAAAGTGGGTAGAACCCATGTCCTTAAAGGCTTGGTACAAAGAGTCTACAGAAAAAGGTATTTCAATACCTGATGAGCTATTCGGTGGTTACATCGGAGAGAAAGCAAAAATAACTACTCCAAAGAAAGGGTAAAATATGTCTGATAATAAAACAATAACAAAAGTAGCCAATACAGAGGTGTCTGCATACGAAGGCATGGAGGAATATAGCGGGACAGGGTTTGCTGAGGTCACTACAGAAGACCTTTCAATCCCGTTTCTACGGATTCTTGCACAGCTTTCACCGCAAGTTAATAAACAAGATGGTGCTTATGTTGCAGGAGCAGAAGCAGGTATGATGTTTAACACTGTACTGAACGAAGCTTACAATGGTGATGAAGGCATTCAGGTTGTACCTTGCCATTACAACAGACGTTACGTTGAATGGAAACAACGTGAGCAGGGTGGTGGGTATGTTGGCTCTTATTTACCCGATGATCCGATTGTAAACACAACGATGAAGAACGAAAGAGGGCAGGATGTATTGCCAAACGGTAACTTGTTGACCAACACTTCACAGTTTTTTGTATTGATGTTGCATCCTACGTTTGGCGCTCAACGTGTTTTAATGACCATGTCTTCCACACAGCTTAAAAAGGCGCGGAAGTGGTTGACGCAAGCACAATCTATGACTTCTAAAGGTAAGAACGGTATCTTTGTTCTGCCCCTTATGTCACAAGTTTACACGGTAAAAACCACGCCTGAGAAAAACGATAAAGGCAACTGGTTTGGTTGGGATATTAGCCGTGAACGTGGGTTAGACCTTTCTTCTGCCGCAGACAAAGAGTTGTTTGAAAACGCTGTTGGGTTTGCCAAATCTGTTGAAGCAGGTGAGGTAAAGGTTAAAGAAGAAACATCTGAAGACTCTAAAGACGTAACTCCTAGTATAGATGATGGTAAAAACATCATGTAAAGGAACAGCTATGGGGAGTCATGACCCCGTACTGCGTAGACCACCGTTCATACGTGATTTGCATCTGTAAAATGTAATAACGTGTTTGGGGTGGTCTACATTTATTAGGAGAAAACCATGTCACTTGCAGAGAATTTTTACGATTTATTTAAGGGAAGCGATATTGCTCACGGCACTTATGTTGTAAAGAGCAATAGAGAATCAGATGGGAAGAAACAGGGTACTGCAAAAGTTATCCGTGAACCCACTACTGTAGCCATGTGGGAAGAACACTTAAAAGGTTCTACTCGTGGTCTTGGTATCATACCTATTAAAAGTGATAACACTTGCCAATGGGGTGCTATAGATATTGATGAGTATAGCGTTAGCCATAAAGATTTAATTACGACATTAACTAAAAACAAGATCCCCGCTGTAGTTGGAAGAACTAAAAGCGGAGGAGCCCATGTTTGGATGTTTTTAACAGAGCCTGTAGAAGCAGAAGAAATGCAACGCAGGTTGACTGAGTTGAGTGCTGCTCTTGGCTTTTCGGGCAGCGAGATATTCCCGAAACAAACAACCATTCTGCTTGATAGGGGTGACACAGGCAACTTCTTGAATATGCCTTACTTTAGTGGCGACAAATCCACACGGTATGCGTTTGACCAGAAAGCAGAAACGCTAACGCCAGAAGAGTTTATAGAGTATTGCAAGAAGTATATTACCACCCCTGCTCAGTTTCGCAAACTAAACATGAGTTTTGGCACAAAAGAAGGTGTGCTATCAGACGGACCTCCCTGTTTACAGCACCTGTGTAGTAAAGGATTTGGCGAAGGTTCACGAAACAACGCTCTGTTTAATCTTGGTGTGTACGCCCGAATGTTTGACGAAGATAACTGGGAGCAGTTAGTACAACGATACAATGTAGATTACTTAACACCACCATTAAGTCACGGTGAGGTTGGCAATACCATCAGGCAATTAAAGAAAAAAGATTATTTCTATAAGTGTGAAGACCAGCCTATTAAACCGTTTTGCGATAAAGAGCTGTGTAAAACAAGGAAGTTTGGAGTTGGCCCTAGTGGTGTAGCCAACGATATGTCCAGCCTTACTAAAATAGATGGCGACCCCCCTATCTGGATTCTTAATGTAGATGGCGAACGGTTAGAGCTTAGTACCAATGGTTTGACTAGTCAGGCACAGTTTCAAAAGGAATGCGTTTCGCAAATAAACAAGTTCCCTGTGATGGTCAACCAACGGTCTTGGCAAACACGGATCCAACTGTTGCTGGATAATTTAACTATAGTAGAGGTGCCACCAGATGCTACGTTTAAGGGTGAGTTTGAAGACTTACTTCATGCGTTTGCTGCTGAAAGAGCCAAGGGCGAAGAGCGCGAGGATATTTTACAAGGCGTTGCTGTTTGGGCAGAAACACGAGTTTACTTCCAAGTAAAAGATTTAAAGAAGCACTTATCTGTAAATGATTTTAACCACTATACTTCCAATAGGATTACGCTACGGTTACAAGATCTACAAGCAGAGAAAATGTTCTGGAGAGTAAGGGGGAAGGGTATTCATGTTTGGTCACTGCCACAAAACTATTTTGAAACAGATGACTCAGAAATGCCCCTACCCAGTCTACCTGTTGAAGACGATATAATATAATGAAGATCGTACTTGGACCTCCAGGAACAGGGAAAACAACTAAACTTCTAGACCTAGTTGAACAATATCTTGCTTCTGGTGTACCCCCCGACCGTATAGGGTATTTTGCTTTTACCCGAAGAGCAGCACAGGAAGCAGTAGAAAGAGCTTGTGCTAAATTTAATATATCTAAAAAAGAACTGCCCTACTTTAGGACTTTGCATAGTCTAGCTTTCTTGCAAGCAGGTTTAACTCATTCACAAGTAATTACACCCGATAAGTACCAAGAAATAGCAGATTGGTTAAAGATAGGAAAGTTTTATGGTGGCGGCTCTGTTGAGCAGGGACCATACAAAGACTTCGGGTATGGAGATAAGTTCCTTGAGATTATTAACATTGCTCGCATACTACGCCAACCGTTACGCAAGATATACAACGACAGCATCGTGCCATTAAAAACAGATTGGGCTAGGGTTGATTATGTAAACAGGGGGATAGAGCATTGGAAAAACTCCTACGGTTTGTATGATTACACAGGAATGTTAGAAGCTTTTTTAGAGCGTGACCTTTGCCCCAAACTAGAAGTTGTGTTTATTGATGAAGCCCAAGACCTTTCACCTTTGCAGTGGGAAATGGTAAGACAATTAGAACAAAAAAGCAAGATATGTTATGTAGCAGGTGATGACGATCAAGCTATTTATCGGTGGGCGGGGGCAGATGTAGACCACTTTGTAAACCTAGAAGGTGAAGTCACCCTCTTAAATAAAAGCTATCGTATTCCTTCTTCACACCACACGCTAAGTCACAATGTTATTAAGACAATAGTGGGGCGAAGGGAAAAAGTGTTTGAACCTAGACAAGAAGATGGCAACATTACTTGGCACCGCCATTCAGAAGAAGTCAGCTTATCTGAAGGTGATTGGTTGTTACTTAGCAGAACCACCCGAGGAGCTCAACAAATAGAAGAAGAGGTAAGAAGACGGGGGCATTTGTACATCTACAACGGTTCTAAAAGTATTGATGGCAAAGTGCTAGAAGCGGTCAGGCTTTGGGAATATTTAAGGGAAGGCAACAAGATAAGCAAAGACCAAGTCTTGCTTGTGTATAAGCACATGATGTTAAACAGTCAGGTAAAGTACGGGTTCAAAACTATGCCTGATGGTGAGGAAGGCTCTTTCTACAGTTTGCAAGAGTTACAGAAAAATCACGGTTTGTTGCACAACCATCCGTGGGATATTGGTTTAGGCAAGATTAACCAGAAAGATAAAACCTACATAAAGGCTTGCTTACGAAAAGGCGAAAGCTTGACTGAAACGCCCCGCCTACGGATCTCCACCATACATTCGGCCAAGGGAGCTCAAGCTACTAACGTAATGCTTTTAACCGATACGATGAAACGCCCTTACTCTATGTGGCGTAAGATTCACACTTATGAAGAAGATGAAACAAGGGTTTTCTATGTTGGATTAACTAGAGCCACACATAATATACACCTGATACATCCTATGTACAGTCAAGGCTACGCTTTGCCCTACTGAACAAACTAGACAAATTAACGCTTATCAAGAGTAACCTTGCGTGTATTATAGGGGGGCATTATAAAACATAGAAAGGGATACAATGCAGGTAAAGTATTTCAGTAAAGACCTTTTGGTTAAGGCTAACAAAGCAGCGATACGCACTAACCGCAATCGCTCGCTTGAACCTAAGTTTTTAACCAAGCTCGATGAAGACAACAAGTACCCAATCGTTTGGGCTACACCACACAATGATGTAGAAATGCGTGTGCGTCTATTGTTAGACGCAAAGTCAGAAGCATGGCTTGACATACCATTTAAAACCTACGACAAACTACCTGTCGTAACAATGCCAACACATTAACTCTAGAAAGGAGTATTAAAATGGCACACGAAGTAGAAACAATGGCTTATGCAGGACGAGTTCCTTGGCATGGGCTAGGCAAACAGGTTGACAATAGTATGTCTCCTGACGAAATGTTAAAAGCTGCCCAGATTGACTGGACAGTAAGTAAGCGACCTGCTTACACAATTGACAAGCCTAACTGTTGGAATATTGTAGACCCAACAGGCGAGGCAGGTTTTTTACGTTGCCCCGACAACCACTTCCTTGTTCGTGACAGCGATAACAAAGTGCTTTCACCTTGTGGTGAGGGTTACGTTCCTTTCCAAAACGCTGAGGTTATGGACTTTTTCAAAAAGTTTACCGAGGCAGGTTCTATGACCATGGAAACAGCAGGAAGCCTTAAAGAAGGCAAAGACATTTGGGGGTTAGCAAAGCTTAAAGACGAGTTTTCCCTTGCAGGTGGCGACGAAGTAAAAGGTTATCTGTTGTTAAACAATAGCCACCAAGTCGGCAAAGCCATGACAATTATGTTCACACCTATACGAGTCGTGTGCAACAACACCTTAACGATGGCCCTTAACAATGACGGCAACCGTTTCCGAGTGTTGCATCTACAAATGTTCGACGAAGAGATACAAAAAGCTGCTGAAGATGCTTTGGGTCTTAGTGGTCAGCAAATGACACACTTCAAAGAACAGTCTGAGTTTTTGGCTAACAAACGAGCTAAAGCGTTTGATATTGATAACTTTATTGCAGAGTTATTCCAGCCCAATCTGCTGATTGAAAGGGCTAAATCCAGTAACCCCGACACACTACCTGCTCTACGTGAAGAGTTTAAAAACACAGCAGAGCTTGTGCATGAGGCAGTGGAAAACAGTCCAGGTCATAACTTAACCTCTGCCAAGGGTACTTGGTGGGGAGCAGTTAATGCTGTGACCTATGTTGTAGACCACCAAAAGAAGTCTTTAGCTGAGGGTAATGCCTTACACTCTGCATGGTTTGGGTCTGGTGCAAATACCAAACGCAAAGCATTGACCAAAGCACTGGAGTACGCTAACATATCCTAGTGATAAATTAAATATTGTCTTGGTGGTGTTCATGCAATAAAGTGTGAACACTACCAGTTTCCACAGAAAGGGAATAAATGCACTACGCGATATGTAACAGCGATAATGAAAACAGCCCTTACCAAGTGTTGTCTTTTACTTCGTTAGTTTCCATGAAAAACTGTGAGTATGTGGACAAAGACAGTTTGGTTTATACCAATACTGTCCCAGAAGTTGGACACCACACAGGAGTAGGCTACTTAATAGAGAGTTACCAAAAAGAAGAGCTTGAAGGTGTGTGGACTTCTATTTTATTAAACGACAAAAAAGCCCACCTCAGATTTTCTGATGACTTTCACAATGGGCTGAGTAGGGGCTTTCTAAACAAAGAACGAGCAGCACAAAAACTCCATGAACTTGTGCTGTTCTGTGTGAAACCATGGAAAAAGGAAAAACAAATGAATGAAGCCGTACACATCGATAATGATGCTATCGATCAGTTTAATAATAAAGCCCAAAAGTCTGAAAAAGAGGTACGCCCTCGTTTTGAAAAGACAACTAAAATAGTTGCTTTGATGGAAGTACCACCAATCCGTTCAGGCACCAATCGTTACCGTAACATGGAAGTTGTTATGGGATGCACTACTGTAGCAGAAGCGATGGAAAAGCTTCGTGCATTAGAACCTGCTGCGGGAGGCGGTGTTGATATTAAAATTGCTGTAAAGGCGGGAGCCATAAAGCTAGAGGAGTAAACTATGGATACCGAAGCTGTAGAAAGTTACTTTGGTTGGATAAATGAAAGACATTCTATTTACCAACGCAGGGTCGCAAACGAAAACCCCCCGTGGACGGAAGATAGAATTCTTCAGGATTACAAGTTTACAAACCCTTTTCGTGAAAACGATAAAGTAACCGTGTGGATGCGTGAGAACTGGACTAAACCAAACCACAACCGTCCACACGGTGAAATTATCTTTAACTGTTGCTTGTTTCGCATGATAGGAACAAGCGAGTTTGCTGATGCTCATAAGTGGGTTTATGAAGACTACGGTTGGGATAAAGACAGGACCAAAGAATTAATACAAGACAGGCTTTCAAAAGGTTTACGAACCTTTACAGGAGCCTACATAATTACTAATCAAGGATTAAAAGCACCTAAATCCGAGGTAGTAGTTGACCATTTTCTTACGCCCGTTTGGGAAAACAAAGACGCGCTTTCCGAGGTGGCAACCAAAACTGCATCCCTCCAAGAAGTACACTCAGCGTTGGGTGCCTATAAAGGATGGGGCGGGGGAGGTTTTATGTCATACGAGGTGGTTACGGACCTCAACTACACACCTGCATTGGACTTCGCGAAAGATAAGTTTACATGGGCGAACGCGGGTCCTGGAGCCAAGCGAGGATTAAACCGTATACACCTGCGTGATTTGAAAAAGGGTATGAACCAAGAAACAGCCAACACCGAAATGCAGCTCTTGTTAGGAGCTTCTTTAATATATTGTAAATCCCATGTGCCTGTGGATCGTGTAGATATGCGTACCATTGAGCATAGCTTATGCGAGTGGGATAAATACGAGCGGGTACGTTTAGGACAAGGTACCCCAAGAAGCAGATATAAAGCCGACATACTATCCAATGACAACTTTAAGAAAGGAACTGTAGAATGAAGTTCTTAATGACGCTATTCCAAATACAGGATTATGGCGGGATAATCAACCATGCGGAGTACTTGACTAAAGGGCTAAAAGAGCTCGGGCATGAAGTAGACTTCCGTATTCTAGTTCCCAAAAGTGCTGTGTCTAACAAACAGCTTATGCGAGGCAGAAGTAATCATGAAGGTTACAAATCGTTAGAAGGTGGGACAGGGTATATGTTCCATCAAGCAAGAGGCTGGAAAGGTGTTCCTAAAGTCCCCTATGTTAGTAAACAAGCAAGACAACAGTTTAAAGAAGACTGTAGTAAATACGATGCTGTTCTCTGGCACATCCCTGTACCAACCCTTAACAAAGACAACGCTGGAATTAAGGAATGGCTAGAACTATATGACCACGGCAGTAAAAACATAGCCATCATACACGACGGTAATCTGCCCAAGCTGTACCCACATTTAATCTCTGTTTCAAAGCATTTTCATGCTGCGGTCTGTGTTCACGAGAGTGCCTATAACTCAGCTGAGTACTTAAACATCCCACGCAAGTTAATCCTTAATCCTTTTGATATACACGGGGAGTTAGGGCCAGAGTTTAGTAAGCGTGATGGGCTTATGGCTGTGCAGGTATTTAAAGCATGGAAACGTGTGGATACGTTAATTCGTGCCATACCCCATGTGAGGCCTTACGCTGATATGTTTGTGGGGGGAGCAGGAATAGAATACCGTTACATGACAAGCAAAGAAAAGTGTAAGCCCCAATACTTTGATGCTTATGGCAATCGCATCTGGGAAGTAGCATTAAAACATGGGATGCAGTATTTAGGCGTGTTAGAAAATGAAACTGTTTTAGATTTGTTGAAAAAAGTAAAGCTGCAAATAGATCCTAGCTTTTCTAAAAAGTATTCTGGATATGGAGCGCACTTTAATCGCACAACCATAGAAGCTATGATTAATGGTGCTGTCCCAATGGCTACTGATCTAGGTATGAAAGATAGCCAAATATTTAAATCGGGTAAGAACTTCATAGAAATACCACATACTGCTACACCTGAAGAGTTTGGCGACATAATTAACGACAGCCTAATAAACAAAGCTCAATGGGACACTATTAGGGACAACAATATATCCCTGCTGTATAAGTTTGATAAACGAAATGTAGCACAAGAATATGTTGATCTGGTGACACAGCCCACGCATTTTCTTGAAAAAGGTAGACCTGAAAACAATATTAGTTTCATCGAAAGTTGTAACAAGAACTTAAAGTTTTTTGGTTTGCCCGAGCTCTCCACGCTGGTCGAGGACCCCTTGTTGGCAATAATGGGGGCAACACCAGCCAATAACAACAACAACAGTCGAGGAGGCTAATATGCGGTCTTTATACGTTCGTAACGTAAGCGAAGCACTATTCGTAGGCAAACAAGCTTTGCAGAGTGAAGGCAAAGAAGTACAGACTCGCAATGGCCTCGCCCTAGAGTTTGCTACTCCTGTCGCAACAACCTACTACAACCCCAGAGAAAGAGTAATGTTCTTTCCTGAACGTGACGCCAACCCCTATTTCCACTTCATGGAATCTTTATGGATGTTGGCAGGGCGTAATGATGTAGAATGGATCAGCCAGTTCAATGGCAGGATAAACACCTACAGCGATGACGGTGAGTATTTCCATGGAGCATACGGTTTTAGATGGCGTCAGTGGTTTGGTGAAGACCAACTACTAACCGCTATTCATAGGTTGAAGAATTATCCTAATGATAGACGAACAGTTATTGGGATGTGGGATCCATGGGAAGATTTGCAACAAGATAACGATGGTAAAGATTACCCCTGCAATACACAGATATACTTTTGGGCGCGTGAGAACAAACTAAACATGACCGTAGCCAACCGTAGCAATGATATGGTTTGGGGAGCCTACGGAGCTAATGCTGTGCATATGTCCTTCTTGTTAGAATACATGGCAGGGATGTGTGGGTTTGAGGTGGGTGAGTACAACCAGTTCAGTAACAATCTACACGCATATGTTGATGTGCTAAGTAGCTTAGACAATATACGGCCCGACCATGAGCCTTACCTTACCATTGCCGAAGATGGTTTAAGCTATGTTTCTCCTTTTCTTATAGACAACCCTGCTACTTTTGATAACGACCTCAGCCTATGGTTTAAAACGTGGGGTGGCGATAATAGTGCTACAAAAACAGAGATGTTTTATAACCCTCACGTCCAAGACACAGGGGCAGTTAACGATTACCTTAACACGACAGCAACCCCCATGATTAAATCTTGGAAGGCGTGGAAAAATAAAGGCACGAGCACTATGTACATGAAAGATGCCATTATGGAGGCAACAGCAATTAACGACGCAGCATGGCGTAAGGCTTGCCTTGAATGGCTTGAAAGGAGGAATAAATAATGGATCACATTGAAAAGCAAAACAGGTTGGATTCTAAAGCAAAACAAAAAAGCACTAGCTCAAGCTATAGCGAAATGATTACAATCGTAGAAGAAGTAGCACAAACAGATGTTCTATCACTACACAAGGCAGAGCAGAGTTACGGAAACAGCTGGAAACAAAGAGGTGGCGTAGGTGCATTTATGATGCTTGCCCGAAAGTGGGATAGGCTTGAAAAGCAAGTAAACGAAAGCAACCACGACATTTTCCAAGCTGCTGAAAAAGACAATCGACCTGAAGGCATACTTGATGATATCCAAGATTTACGCAGGTATCTTATGCTAGTCGAAGCAGAACTTATTCGGAAGGAACCAACGAATGACCCAGACCCCGACCTCTTCCTCGAAGAGCGATGTGAATGGAAAACTGGATGAAGTGTGTGTTGCTGTTTGTGAGTGTGGGGTTACAAAAGAGGTAACTTTCCGCAATCTGAAGAACAAGTGGGCAAGATGTCATAAATGCAACCAACCGATGAGAGTGAAAAGCAATGCAGTTTCCTTTATTTCAACCCCCGACTGAGTGGGTTATGCCAGATGGTTTCCCTGATATTAGCTATGCAAGAGAAGTAGCTATAGATTTAGAAACACGAGACCCTAACCTTACAACAATGGGGTCAGGGTGGGCTAGAAAAGATGGGCATATAATCGGTATCGCCGTAGCAGTAGAAGGCGATCAATGGTATTTCCCTATACGGCATGAAATCGGCCCAAATCTTGATATCAAAACAACAATGAGGTGGTTACAAGATGTTGTTTCAAAAGACCGTGATTATATCTTCCATAATGCTCCTTATGATGTTGGGTGGATGCTCGCAGAAGGTGTGTCTGTCAAAGGGCGAATCGTGGATACAATGGTCGTTGCACCACTGTTAGATGAAAATCGGTTTAGTTATGCTTTGAATGCTATTGGTAGGGATTACCTGCAAGAGCGCAAGTCAGAAAAAGAACTACGAGAAGCAGCAGAGGCCTTCGGTGTTAATGCTAAAAGCGAGATGTACAAACTCCCTGCGGCTTATGTGGGGGCTTATGCAGAACAAGATGCTGCCCTGACATTACGGCTGTGGACTTTCTTTAAAGGATTAATAATTAAAGAAGACATCGGTGATATTTTCGACCTTGAATTAAAGGTGCTGAAAACTATTATCCCTATGCGCGAAAAGGGAGTGCGTGTGGATTTAGAAAAAGCTGAGCGCATTAAAATTGATTTAGAGCAGCGTGAAAAGAAGTTACTTGCTGAGATTAAACGGCAATCAGGTATCTCGGTAGAGCTATGGGCTGCTGAAAGTGTATCCAAAGCTTTTGACGCATTAGACTTGCAGTACAACAAAACAGAAAAGACAGGAGCGCCTAGCTTCACCAAAGGATTCTTAGCCAACCACCCACACCAAGTGCCGAAAATGATTGTAGAGGCCCGTGAGTTCAATAAAGCAAGAACTACTTTTGTAGATGCAATACTAAAACATCAGGTGAACGGGCGCATCCATGCAGAACTTCATCCTCTGCGCTCTGACGTTGGCGGTACAGTGACGGGTAGATTTAGTTACAGCAATCCCAATTTGCAACAGATTCCTGCACGGCATGGCGAAATAGGCCCAATGATACGCAGCTTATTTATACCAGAAGAAGGCACGTTATGGGGCGCTTTCGACTACTCTAGCCAAGAACCACGCATTGTTGTACATTACAGCAAGCTCATGGGTTTCAGAGGGGCTTCTGACTTTGCTGAACAGTATAGTGTAGACGCACGAACAGACTTCCACCAAATGGCTGCTGATATTGTGGGTGTGCCTCGCAAACAAGCTAAAGATATCAACCTCGGTTTGTTTTATGGCATGGGTTCTAAGAAGTTGGCGGCAAGTCTAGGGTTGGAGTTTGAAGATGCCAAGGAACTGTTTGCTGAGTACCATGACAAAGTACCATTCGTACGAGAATTAAGCGACTATGCTATAAACCGAGCAAGCCGCAAAGGTGTGATTCGTACTGTCTTAGGCCGACGCTGTAGGTTTGACAAATGGGAGCCGAACAAGTATGGTAGCTGGAAACCCATGACATACCAAGAAGCTTATGCCGAGCATGGCCCTGCGATTAAACGAGCGTTTACTTACAAGGCTCTTAATAAACTAATTCAAGGAAGTGCTGCCGATCAAACTAAAGCCGCGATGGTTGCTTTAGCTAATGAAGGTATACTTCCCATGATTCAAGTACACGATGAACTAGACGTCTCCGTAGAAAGTGAAGACCAAGCTAAAATGATTACGGAGATAATGCAAGATTGCGTCAAACTAGAAGTACCCTCCGTAGTCGACGCAGAGTTTGGACCAAATTGGGGGGAAGCGAAACAAACATTTACGGAGAAACCATGGACACGCGGATTAAAACACAACCACAGCGAAATGCAAACCTAAGTCTGCTTCATGCACGACTAAAAGGAGGCCACGTTGTTCGGTATCATACAAAGCCCGAATTAGGGGATGGACAGAATGTAGCTGCCCATACTTGGAGAGCTGTGGTGATATTGCAAACGCTTTACCCTGAGGCAAGCAAGAACTGCATCTTGCATTTGTTGTATCACGATGTTGCCGAGGCAGAAGTAGGGGATGTCCCTGCCACAACCAAGTGGGGCTATCCTGAAATAAATAAGCTGATGGTAAAAGCCGAAAAAGCTTATGAGCTATCTATTGGCGTAGGCGAAATAGTACACCCTATCACTGAAGAAGACAAGAAAATGTGTGATATTGTGGACAAATTAGAGCTGGTGCTGCATTGTTATCGTTTAATGCTGCAAGGAAACAGTATGGCCGAGGAAGTATTTTTGCGTGGGATAGATTATTTAAACAAAAAGTACAAAAAGGAATTGATTTTTGAACCTGCTTCTGAGATAATAACAACTCTGTGTCTAGCAAATGACACCCGTAAACTTTAGGAGCTCAAATGTTAGTCCAACAGGTAATAAATGTAAAGGTAACTTTTGAGGAGCTTATGATTATTAGACAAGCAGTTATGTCTACTTGTGCTCATGAAGCTCGGCAAGCAGAGGTTATTTATCGGCTTTGCGAAAGATTAAATACTCTATTGGAGGATAGATAATGATTGTTGGATTCACTTGCGGAGCTTTTGACTTGTTACACGTAGGTCATGTATTGATGTTACAAGAAGCAAGCGAAGTGTGCGATTATTTGATCGTAGGGTTGCATATAGACCCCAGTACCGAACGGGAGTTTAAAAACAAACCAGTGCAATCTATCCACGAACGGTTCATACAGTTAGAAGCGATAAAGTATGTAGACTTTGTTCTCCCTTACCACACCGAAGAAGATATGCACATCTTACTGAAGATATTAAGAGTAAATGTCCGTATTGTAGGGGAAGAGTACAGAAACAAGTCATTAAGCGGGGAGCAAATCCACCACGACTTAGGGATCATGTTGCACTACAATACCCGTGGACATCAGTTCTCCTCGACCGAATTGCGAGACCGAGTAAAAAGAGCAAATAAAAAAAGTCAAATGAATTAAACGGTGTTACGTTAAAACACAGGCAAAGTCACAGAAAGGATTTTACATGGATAATGAAGAAGGCAACCTTCGGGTATTGGGACAAGTTAAATATCATTACGGCAAACCATTGCCAAGACATGGTAGCCCACGAGACCGAGGCAGCGCAGATGCGTATTACGGTCGCCAACCACGTCCACATTATTTCTTAGGCAAAACACGCCAATCGTTAGAAATAAACGAAGACGGTATGTCTGACAAAGAAATAAAAGAATACTATAAAGGCTTCGACGAAGAAGATGACCGCAAAGACTGGGGCGAAGAGTGAATATATTCTTACTAGATTACGACCACGAAACTTGTGCTCAGTATCACTGTGACAAACACGTTGTTAAAATGCCCCTAGAATCTACCCAGATGTTGAGTACCGTCCATTGGCGGCACAATGCCGAGGGGCCATATCTAGCTGTTCACCAAAAACATCCCTGTACTTTATGGGCAGGACAAACAGTAGAGAACTATAGGTGGCTCTGGAACCTTGGTGTAGCTTTATGTAAGGAATACACCTTCAGGTATGAAAAGACCCATGCTTGTGAAAGAATACTTGCCATACTGCGATGTCCCCCTGTAGAACTAACAGCACGAGGAGTAACAAAACACCCTCAGGCAATGCCTGATGAATATAAATCACCGGAACCGTTAGTTGCTTATCATAACTATTACATCGGTGAGAAAGCGAGGCTATGCACATGGAAAAAAAGAATAGTTCCCCCATTCATGGAGGAAATAATGTTATCCCGTTCACACGAGAAAAAACCTCCCATTCCGCAGGAGATGACGTCACCATAGAATACAGCGAAGTTGATGTTCTTCTCTGCTCTTTATGCGAGGGCAATTCTTTTTATCTACTCAATGATCAAACAGGACAAATCGGTTGCTCTTCTTGTGGATATTTGACAGGGAGCCACTGGGCGAACAAATAAGATAAATTGATGCTTATCAGCGCCAACTGCCGTGGTACTATAAGGTACAGACATTCCGCAGAAAGGGGATATTTATGCGACTAACTAAACCACAATCCAAGTCTTTGCTCCGCAAGTGGCAACAAGACGACCAAGGGCTCTCGTTCCTTGGTTTCCGTAAACTTGTACAATCCACCAGTTTTATGGAAGATGCTGTTGTCGTAAAATGGTGCAATATGTTTCTTGCAATAGAAATCAGTGGCTATACACACTCGTAGAAAGGGGTAATTATGAAACCACAACCAGACGCATATGTATTTAACGAGGGCAAATCTCGTACGATACTACATTATGCAGACATCAACCAAGCTTATATCGTGTACCGCGAAGACGGTATACACACCGATTCTCCGATGCAGGGGAACGTAAGAGTTCACAACCAGTATAGCGATGCTAAAGCCGATTACGACGGCAGGGTTGTAGCGATTGAACATATGAATATATTTATAAACAGAGTCGAGCAAGAAGCTGAAGAGCTTTTTGGCTCAGACGAAATGTAGGAGAATACAAATGTTATCAGCCGATCTAAAAATGTTTACGGGTACCGAGCAATGGTTCCGTCACCCACTGAGCTCTAACTTTCTTTATACCGATGGTGTAAAGTTCTTTGCTGAACACTGCGGAGGAGGTGCTTACTGGTTCCTAGATATACTGGCTACCGAACTCGCCGACCTACAGGAAACAGAAGAGTTTATGTCTATCACACTTAATGTTGTAGACCGTTCTGCTAAAATAATTGCCGACGATGGCAACGGCAATGTTCTATGGACAAGGGTAATAGACTTTACAGATGCCGAAGACGGTACATGGAAGTTCTTTCTTACTAACAATGTCTTGCTACTGCCCAGTGAGTATTAATATGACTATTGGTGGTTATAGCATGAAAGACGACGGTGTGTATGGCATCGTCGTCAAACAACACGAGGCAGGTTGGTCTTTTTTCTTACAAGGGGATGATGCTGACACTTTTCGTAAAGAGTGGGGATTTTGGCAAGAACATCTCCCAGAAGAACCGTTTGGTCAGTTTTTAAATGACCATGAATATAAAGAGCTTTTTCAATGAACCTCACTGATTTTGCAGCTTTGATTGGCTTCGTCTGCGGTTTGATCGTAGGCGGGGCTATCGTATTTTTTACTTTGTCTATTTTGTGGTACAGTTAAAATGATAGAAACAGCATTAATGTGTCTTGCTTTGAATATTTATTTTGAGGCAAGATCTGAGCCCATCCAAGGGCAAATAGCTGTAGCGGAGGTCACTCTTAACAGAGTGGCTTCCCCCAATTACCCCGACACAGTGTGTGGAGTAGTCTTGCAAGAAAACAGTAAGACTTGTCAGTTCAGTTGGTGGTGCGACGGAAAGTCCGATCAACCAAAAGAACATAAATCTCTGTTAACCTCTAAAGCTCTTGCTGAATTAATGTTGACAAAAGGTGAGCATATTACTGTCCTCGGTGATACAGTCACCCATTATCACAATAACGATGTCCACCCATATTGGGCAGATCATTTGCGGGTGATAGGGAAGATTGGCAATCATATTTTCTATACGAAGAAAAAAGAAGATTCCTTGAGCCCCCGAGCTAGAACTAAAAAGATAAATTGATGCTTATCATTAACATTATCTTGCGGTAATGTAATTACATGGTGTGCAGTGTTGTTCGCAGATACGCCTATGAAGTGTTCTGTGATCCTTTACCTTCATTGCATACCATACCACTCCAACGCTCTAGAAAGGAGCCATCATGGAACAGAAAGCTTTAAATGATACAAATGTTAATTATATTGCTGATACTAATAGGAATCGGCAGTCTACTGAAGAACCCACGTTAGCAGGATCTCTTACTGCTGTTTGTGAGAACTTAGGGCAGACGCTACAGTTACTCGCAAACCAAGTTGAAGAGCTCAACAACCTACAAACTGACAACATTATCGACGATGCTGACGAGTTATGGGATAAAATACAGCCTAAACTTGATGACTACGTTGAAAGGCTTGTAAAAGACTTCCTAGAAAATGCAGATGTTGACCTTGATATTAGTGTTGACTGCGTTTCGTTGAGGTTGTAGCGATGGCGAAGTGGAAAGAAATACCTATGGTAAAGACTACTCATACTCTAGCCGAAGTGCGAACTACTATTAGTTCGTTACTTTCGGCTTCGGAGAGAGAGTTCAAGCTAGAGTTTGATGCTATTGGCGTTCAAACAAAAGAGTTTGATGATAGTCGCAAGCTAGGAGTGATCATGTTCACCCTAGCTACAATCTGCTTTAATAACCCTGAAGCTCTTAAACGCCTTGAAAAAAGGGTGGCAGACATCAATCGGCAAGTACACATTCTTGATGCTCGCCGAACAGTAGATAAAGGCAAGCGGAGGAAAATTACATGACCAATCCATTACTGACCTTTTATATTGAAGAACAAAACGAAGACTACTGCCCCATGTGTCAGCCGTTAGGCGAACCGGAATACGGGACAACTAAGATGCACCGCAGTCTACCAACTCAAGTGCATTGGGTGCGAGCCATAGCCAAGGACTTGCCAGAAGACAAAAAGTATGTCAAATTATGTTCAGATTGTTTGTATGATGCAAGCAAGTCTAAAGAAGTTGAAGCCATATTCAAGGATGATAAACCCTGGATTCCTGAGCAGTCCGGGATGTTTTTCATCCGTAGCAAATTAGGAGGAACACATGACCAAGAAAAAAAGAATACTGCCTAGTGATGAGTTTGTGGCACGAATTCTTACAGATAAAGAAAAAGGCTTGACTGCAAAGCAAATTCAGTCTTTCCACGGGATTACACCAAATCAGTATAAGTACATTGTGTACACGCTCGCCAAAAAGTTAGATAAAAGCCCTAACTTCAAATCAACTAAGTCAGCTCGATCCGTCAACGTGAGCGTGTTATCCGCTACAGGGGCTAGTGCCGAAGTCTGGAATCCAATGGAAAAAACAGTAGATTTTTTCTATCCCAAGAAAGAAACGAAATCTTTTTGGAAAGTCCTTGTGTCAAAAATCTTTTTTTGGTACGGTAAAAAAGCATAGTCTCACCTCCCTGTCCTATGCTTCACTCTCTGTAAGCCCTCTGACTCCCCTTTCTGGTCAGGGGGTTTTTTTACATGATAAACGGACTTTGCTATATAGGACCAAATGATGGACAGGACTCATTTGTGTTTTAATGATTTGATAATATACAATATCTCACTATACACATATATTCAATGGGTTAGCATGGACTATGACTCTCTGATTCCGATATCTTGATCACAAAGGATCATTACATTCGTGTCCGCGCGATCTTAAATCAGGGCCATTTCAAAATGGCTACTTTTCTTTTCCCGTCCTATTAAGTAAAGTTGTCCCATCATAAAGAGAGAAAGGTCTTAAATGGCTCTGGCAAAAGCTACTCACAAACCTACTATCGATGTCGTCGCTAATCCTCGTGTAGAAAAAGGAATCACTCCGAAACAAGAAGAGTTTTGTAGAATCTACGTTTGCGAGGACATAAGCCAAACTGAGGCCGCTGTGCGAGCAGGATATTCTGTGAAATCTGCCCATGCCATTGCGTCCCAATTACTAAACGGACAACGGTATCCTCATGTTGTGCAAAGGATAGGCGAACTAAAAGGCGAGCTGTCTAAGAAATACGAAGTAAGTTTTGAAGGACACGTCAAAAAGTTAGCTGAGATACGTGACGCTGCCATGACTGGAGGAAACTTCGCCGCCGCCGTCGCAGCCGAAAAGTCTAGAGGACAAGCGGCAGGGATCTACATAGATCGTAAAGAAATCCTTCATGGACGCATTGACCAAATGGACAGAGACCAAGTTATGAAAGAGATACAGCGTTTGCAAAAAGAGTTCCCTGCACTCGCAGCAGTAGCCGACGGCAATATGATTATCGAAGGAACTGTGCAAAACAAGATAACAAAAGACACTGCTTGACATTTACCTGTGCTATTGTAAGGTAAGACAAATGTAACTAACCCGAGAAAGGGGTTTTGATATGGCTACTAAGTTTAGTGAGTGGACTAAAAAGTTAGGACAACAGCATTTTGCAATGGCTGACGGCACAGGCAGGACGCTTTGTGATATGCCAATGCTCGGCAATAACTACGCCCGAGATTACCACCAAGAAGACAAAACGCCTTGCACGACCTGTGCCGAGCGTGTTGACTTTATTGTAACAGGGGAGCTCGTAGACTGATGGCCTTTCCAATGACAAATGAGTACCAAGTCGTTTCTACATATTTTTGTAAAGACGAAGAGAAGGTAGCTTCAACGACTACTGGGATTGAAAAACGCATAGATGCAATTTTGTTAGCCAGACAAGAAAAGAAATTAGGCTTTAACGTCTATGTCTACGAAATGAACCCGACGCCTATTTTAGAAGAAGACGGTGTAGAGCCAGAGCCTGATAATTGGCACGAAGATGACCACCACGGTGAATCTTTATCTGACCACTATTACGAAGATATTGAAAGTCGCACGGAGTACTGTAACCGCATGGGATTTGATATGTAATGGGAACAAAACCCGAATCACAGTTATGGTATAAACTCCGTGACGGAACCAAAGATCTAGGTGTGTTTTGGACACGCCTAGAATCATGGGCAAGTCCAGGTGTGCCGGACTTACACGGCATCGTCCAAGGTCATCCTTTTTGGTTAGAATTGAAGGTCCACAGGTTAAAGTCCCTAAAGTCTATAACCTTACGTCCTCACCAAATCGCGTGGCAAACAAGATATTCTATGAATGGCGGCTCGGTTTATAACTTGGTTCATCATCCTTCGTCCTCTACCCTAAATATATATGGTGGACAAAGAGCGATGCAGATAGCGGGAAACGGAGAATCATGGACCCCTGACTGGAGTTGCCCGACACCGTACGATTGGACGGGTATCATCAATCATATTCTATCATCAAATCAGACCCATCACAAGGAGAAGGATCTCTAATTTTGTCCCATGATAGAGGAAGAATGATTATGACAAAGAGTTTGAGGATGATTGATGATGAACGAAAATCCACGGACGATGATTGATGATGACGATGATT
>Ga0308009_10000380_pt1 | contig 34189 bp, 28 predicted proteins | sample Neamet127_FD_203134 | JGI IMG/M metagenome (GOLD analysis project Ga0308009, IMG submission 203134) | Marine microbial communities from water near the shore, Antarctic Ocean - #127 | ecosystem: Environmental > Aquatic > Marine > Unclassified | place: Southern Ocean | collected 2014-07-24
GGGCGGCTGTTGCCCGCGCCTCAAACCAGGGCGAAAACCGAAAACCCCATAGGCCAGCATCCGCGGCCCGCGGCTTCCTGCTTTGGAGGATATCGTACACCTGCCGGTGCCCGATTTCCTTCACAATTGCGGACGTTGGCAGCAGCAGTATCGGCACTGCGACGGGATCTTGCCGAGGTCCTGATCCTGCGGCAATAGGCGGGCCGATCGGCGGCCCTTGTTCGGGTTGCAGCGACGATCAGGGGCGGTGCCGTATCGCCTGCAGCGTCGACGATCCGTGAGTATGATCCGTGCAACGACGACTTTTATCGGCCTCGTTCGGCGCAATCTTCGCGATCCTCCCCGTAGAAGGCGCGCAGGCGCAGACGGTGCAGGAATTGCAGGCGCAGATCGATGAACTGAAGGCGACGATCGCCGAGATGAAAGCCGCGCAAAAGGGTAAGGCGTCGCCCGGCCCCGCGCCGACGCCGCCCGCGAGTGTGGCCGTCGCAGCGGCGCCGACGACCGCGACGACCGCGCCGGCCGCGCCGGCCGCGCCGGCCGCGCCGCGTACGGAACAACCGACGGTCGCGATTGCTGCCGTCGAGAAACCCGCCAAACAGCAATGGTACGACCGCATCGCCATTCGCGGCTACACGCAATTGCGCTTCAACGAGATCATCAGCGGCGACCGGCGCGCGCCGGACGGAATCTCGCGGTTGCGCTCGGTCGGTGACGGCGGGATCGGCGACGATACCAACTTCACCTTCCGCCGAATTCGCCTGATCCTGCAGGGCGATCTGAGCGACCGCGTCTCCTTCTACTTCCAGCCCGACTTCGCAAACAGCGTCGCCAATCAGTCGGGCGGTGAACGCCGCGAAGGGTTTGTCCAGCTCCGCGACGCGTACGTCGATACCTTCCTCGACCGCGACAAGCGGTTCCGGCTGCGCTTCGGTCAGTCGAAGGTGCCGTTCGGGTGGGAGAACATGCAATCCTCGTCCAACCGCCTGACGCTCGATCGCAGCGACGGCATCAATAGTGCGGTGCCGGGGGAGCGCGATATCGGCGTGATCGCCTATTACACCCCACGCCAGGTCGAACGCATCTGGCAGAGGCTGGAGGAGGACGGGCAGAAGCTGTTCGGCAATTACGGCGCGTTCGGCGTTGGCGTCTTCAACGGGCAAGGGATCAACCGGACCGAAACCAACGACGGCGTGATGACGGTCGCGATGGCGACCTGGCCGTTCGCGCTCGACGGGCTGGGTGGGGCGTTCGACGGGCAGGTGCTCGAACTAGGCGGTGCCCTGTTGCGCAATGGCGTACAGCCTGAAATCCGCAGCGGCGGGACGAGCGACACCGTCTACCGCGAGGAACGCGGCGGGATCCATGCCGTGCTCTACCCGCAACCGTTGGGCTTCCAGGCGGAATGGAACTGGGGGCGTGGTCCCGAATTTGACGTGTCCCGCCAGGCGATCCGCTCTCTTCCGCTGAACGGCGGCTACGTCCAGACGATGGCACGCGTGCGGCGCTCGCCGGTCGGGCCGTTCATGCCCTATGCGCGCTGGCAATATTACCGCGGCGGCTGGAAGGCATTGACCAACGCGCCCCGGCTCGAGACCGACGAGATCGAATTGGGGATTGAGTTCCAGCCGAACCCCGAGCTCGAGCTGACGCTTGCCTATGCCCATATGCAGCGGCGCGAAGGCGACGAACGGCTGGCGGGGCGCGCCGAAGGCGACGTGATCCGTACGCAATTGCAGTGGAATTACTGAGCCGGGGAGGCGCCGGGCGCCGCACCTGAAGCGCGGTGCCTTACCTTCCGTTCACTTGACCGCGCGTAACGGCATTCGACACGGTCTATCGCAGACTGCGGCCCGCTTGAGCCAAGGTTAGGCGGCGTGGCGCCATCGAGTTTGAACATCTGTTTCTCGCTTGCTGCTTGAAAGCGGGCCGGCCGGTTTCCTTCCCATTCCGCTCACCGCCTTATTCCTCGTGCGAAGTCCCCAGGGTGGCGGCACCCACGAGTAGCAGCGCGGCGAGCGCCACTGCGATCCACAGCGCCTTCAGATCCAGAATGGGGAACACTGCGGCGCCAGCGGTCGCTCCGCCGATCAACCCCAGCCACAGGAGGAGATAGGGCACCCAGGCAAAGCGGGGACCGCCGGCGAACGCGGTCGTGAGGTGCTGGCCGATCTTGACGAGCGTGCCGGTCATGTAGGTGACACCGACGCTGACCTCGCCGTCGCGCTGGAACACTGCGTTCGCCGATCCCATCGCCACCGCCATCAGCAGCGGCGCCAGGACGAGGTCGCCACCGTGCGTCGTCGTCGCAGAGGCGATCGCCAGCGCGACCAGCACGAACGCCAGTACCGCCTGCTTCCGCCGTCGTCCCGCGAGCCGCCCGACGGTTTCGCCAGCCATGACCCCGCCGACGAACGCTGCGATCAACGCACCCGCGAACAGGCTGCCCGGCACGACACCGGTGATACCCGCCGCCAGCCGCGTCGAATTGCCGCTCATGAACGAGACGAACAGGCCGCCGAGCTTCAGAAACCCCAGCACATCGACGAATCCCGCCAGCGCAGCGAGCCCGATTGCCAGCAGCCGCTGGCGTTTTTCATAACGGCGCATGAGACATCATAGGCTTGGCGGCGAGAAATGGGAGATGGCGTCGCGACTGCGCGCCCCTTCCGGACTGCAAGAACGCGGTTTATCCTGTGGCGATGCAGGACATCAGAAACATCGTCGTTCTTACCGGGGCCGGGATTTCGGCGGAAAGCGGGATCGCGACGTTTCGCGGGCCCGGCGGGCTTTGGGAAGGGCATCGGGTCGAGGATGTCTGCACGCCCGAGGCGCTCGCGGCGGATCCTGCGCTGGTGCACCGGTTTTACGATTTGCGGCGGGCGGCTTTGGCGGGGGTGGAGCCCAATCCGGCGCACCGGGCGCTGGCGCGACTGGATGCCGCCTGGGACGGCGAATTGCTGATCGTTACGCAGAACGTCGACGATCTGCATGAGCGCGCGGAGGCGACGCGGATGCTGCATATGCATGGCGAGCTGTTGTCGGCGCTGTGTGCTGTTTGTGGGGCGCGGGAGGCTTGGACGGGGGCTTTGCCCGAGGGATCGGTGTGTGGGGCTTGCGGTGCGGCGGCGCTTCGGCCCGACATCGTGTTCTTTGGGGAGATGCCGTACCAGATGGAGCGGATCGAGGCGGCGTTGGCGACGGCCGACCTGTTCGTTTCGGTGGGGACTTCGGGGGCGGTGTATCCGGCGGCGGGGTTCGTGCAGACTGCGGCGTACCACGGGGCGCGAACGCTGGAGTTGAACCTGGAGCCGTCGATGGGGAGCGTGTTCTTTGGGGAGACGCGGATCGGGGCGGCCGGGGTGCTGGTGCCGGCCTGGGTTGAGGAGGTGCTGGGGTAAAACTGATCCTCCCCCGCAAGGGGGAGGTGGCGCGCGGAGCGTGACGGAGGGGGAGGAAGCGATAACGCCGGCTCCGTGTCCGCCCCCTCCGTCGCCTTCGGCGCCACCTCCCCCTGGCGGGGGAGGATTTGCATTAGTCGACCCAGTCTAGGCCCATGTCGCGGTAGACTTCGCGGTCTTCGTCCCAGCCGGGTTTTACCTTTACGTGCAGGTATAGGTGGACGGGCTTGCCGGTGATCGAGGCGAGTTCGATGCGGGAGCGGGCGCCGATTTCCTTGATCCGGACACCGCCCTTGCCGAGGACGATCGCGCGCTGGGTGGGGCGCTCGACGAGGATCTGCTGGTGGATTTCGAGGCTGCCGTCCTGGCGTTCGATATACTGCTCGGTCTCGATCGTGCTCGCATAGGGGAGTTCGGCGTGGAGCTGCAGATAGAGCTGCTCGCGGGTCACTTCGGAGGCCAGTGCGCGCTCGGTCGAGTCGGAGACCTGGTCTTCGGGGTAGTGCCACGGACCTTCGGGCATCGCCTTGGCGAGCTGCGTTTTGAAGTGGGCGAGGCCGTCGCCGGTGCCGGCGCTGATGAAGAACGTCTCGGCGAACGGCAGCAACGCGTTCAGCTTCTCGGCGTGGATCAGCAGCTTGGTCTTGTCGGCGAGATCGACCTTGTTGAGGATCAGCCAGATCGGCTCGGTGCGGCCGACCAGCGACTCGACGATCGTGGTGACCTTGCCGCCGATCCCGCCCTTCGCGTCGACCACCAGCGCGATGATGTCGGAGCCTTCCGCGCCACCCCAGGCGGCGGCGACCATCGCGCGGTCGAAGCGGCGCTTGGGCTCGAAGATGCCGGGGGTGTCGACGAGCAGGATCTGCGTGTCGCCCTCGATCGCGACGCCCATCAGTTTCGCGCGCGTCGTTTGCGCCTTGGGGCTGACGATCGCGACCTTCTGGCCGACGAGCGCGTTCACGAGCGTCGACTTGCCTGCGTTGGGGGCGCCGACGATGGCGACTAGGCCGCAATGCTTGGGGGCAGAAATTTCAGGGATAGTAGGTTCGGTCACTTAGGCTCTTTTCGGCATCGGGATATTCGGAGGCGGTCATACAGACAAAACGCCCTCGCGTCATTCCCGCCAAACTACGGCCTTGGTCCCGTCGCGACGTACGAAATGGTTCACGCGGAGGCGCGGAGGCGCGGAGATGGTGTGCATGGGGCTCGCGCCGTCTGCGATTATGCGCCGCCGATTATCTCGGAGGCGTTTGGGGCAAGTCCGGAGTTCTAATCGCACCTCCTCCGCGGCTCCGCGTCTCCGCGTGAACCATTCTTATCAGCCGAGCTTCTCCAGCAACGCCTTGGCGGCCGCGGTTTCGGCTTCTTGTTTGCTGGAGCCGGTGGCGGTGGCTTCGGCGAGTTTGCCGATCGAGACCAGCATCGTGAATTTGGGGGCGTGGCCGGGGCCGGTGCGTTCGACGATGGTGTATTCGGGGGGCTTGCGGTTGTGGGCGGCGGCCCATTCCTGGAGCGCGGATTTGGGGTGTTGCGGGGCCTTCGCGCCGGCCTGGACGCGAGCTCCCCAGGCGCCGCGGACGAAGGCGCGGGCGGCGTCGAGGCCGGCTTCCTGATACCACGCACCGATCAGCGCCTCCATCACGTCACCGAGCACATTGTCGCTGTCGCTGGCGCCGTCGTCGCGGGCCTGCTTGCCGAGCTTCAGATGCGCGCGGACGCCGAGTTCTCGGGCGACGTCCGCACAGACGGGGCCGGTGACGAGCGCGTTGAGGCGTTTCGACAGCGAGCCCTCCGGGTCGGTCGCGAACAGTTCGTAGAGCCACTCGGCGATGATCAGGCCGAGGACGCGGTCGCCGAGGAACTCTAGTCGCTCGTAGTTTGCTGCGGCTTGGCTGCCATGGGTCAGCGCGCGCTCATAGGGGGCGAGGTTGGTCGGTGTGCGGCCGAAGAGCGTCTTCAGCCAGCCGGCGAGGTCGCTCAAAAGCCTTCCCCGATACGGCTCCACCGCGCCGCGCTGACCCAGGTCCAGGGCTTGAGCCATTCGGCGTCGCCGTCGGTCGAGAAGAAGTTGACGACCGCCTTGCCCTCGACGTTCTCGAGCGGGACATAGCCCATGCCGTTCGGGGCGGGGAACCGGCTGTCGCCGCTGTCGTCGCGGTTGTCGCCCATCACGAAGATGTGGCCGGCGGGGATCGTGTAGAGCCCGGTGTCGTCACGGTCGGGGAGTTCGGCCTGATCGAGGACTTCGTAGCTGCGGCCATTGGGCAGCGTCTCGCGGAAGCGGGGGTAGCGGCAGATCTGGACGTTCGCGACGACATCGACATACGGCGCGCCGCATTTCTCGGCGTTGAAATTGGCGGTGAGCGGGATCGTGAAGTCGGCGATGCGCTGCTTCGGGATCGCCTTGCCGTTGAGGTAGACGGTGCCCTGGCGCATCTGGATGGTCTCACCGGGGAGGCCGATGACGCGCTTGATCACGTCGTGGTCGAGCACTTCGGGTGCGCGGAAGACGACGACGTCGCCGCGGGTCGGCGTGCTGCCGAAGATGCGGCCGGGGATCAGCGGGATGCCACCGGGGAGCGACCAGCGTGAGTACCCGTAGTTCCACTTCGAGACGAAGAGATAGTCGCCGATCAGGAGGCGGGGCAGCATCGATTCGGACGGGATGCTGAACGGCGCGAAGATGAAGCTGCGCAGGATCAGCACGACCAGCGCGAGCTTCAGCAGGAAGCGGAAGGTCTCGCTCGTTTCGGAGCGAGGCGCCTTGGACCGCGCGGGTGTCTTCACGTCATTTGCCATGCTCGCGGGTTTGCTCAACCTGCGCGCGTCGTCAAGCGTATGCGGGATACCTGTCACCGAAAGAGCGTTGTCGCGGTCTCGCGCTTGCAGCATGACCGGCGCGCACGTCTATTCGGAGAAGAAGCATGACCGCCGACTGGTCCAGACTCGAAGCCCTGCCCGCCACCAAGCTGACCGACCTGTTCGCACAGGATTCGGAGCGCCTCTCGAAGCTGAGCTTCGACGTCGCGGGCATTCATTTCGACTGGTCGAAGACGCATCTGACGACCGACATGATCGCGGCGTTCGAGGAGATGGCGAAGGCGCAGGATCTGGCCGGCAAGCGCCAGGCGATGTTCTCGGGCGAGATCGTCAACGTCACCGAGGGCCGCGCGGTCGAGCACACCGCCGAGCGCGGCGAGGGTAAGCCCGAGAGCGTCGCGATCGCGCAGGCGAGCCACCAGCGGATGCGGACGCTGATCGACGCGATCGAGGCGGACGCGCTGGGGCCGGTGCGGCATATCCTGCATGTCGGGATCGGCGGGTCGGCGCTGGGGCCGCAATTGCTGGTCGATGCGCTGGGGCGTGACGACAAGCGCTATGACGTCGGGATCGTCGCCAATGTCGACGGCGTGGCGCTGGAGGATGTGTTCGCGAAGTTCGATCCGGCGGCGACGTTGCTGGTGGTCGCGTCGAAGACCTTCACCACGACCGAGACGCTGATGAACGCCGAGGCGGTGCTGCAGTGGATGACCGAGCATAATGTCGAGGACCCTTACGGCCGGGTGATCGCGCTGACCGCGGCGCCCGAAAAGGCGATGGAATGGGGCGTCGACGAGACGCGCATCCTGCCGTTCTCGGAAAGCGTCGGCGGGCGGTATTCCTTGTGGTCGACGATCGGGTTTCCGGCGGCGATCGGGCTGGGCTGGGACAAGTTCGAGGAATTGCTGGAGGGCGCGGCCGAGATGGATCGGCATTTCCGCCTTGCCGCGCTGCACGAGAACGCGCCCGCGCTCGCGGCGTTCGCCGACCTGTATTACACGCAGATCCGCCATGCCGAGACGCGCGCGACGTTCGCGTATGACGAGCGGTTGCGGTTGCTGCCGAGCTATCTCCAGCAGCTGGAGATGGAGTCGAACGGCAAGTCGGTGACCGCGGACGGTCAGCCGCTCGGGCGGCCTTCGGCGGCGATCACTTGGGGTGGTGTCGGCACCGAGGCGCAGCACGCGGTATTCCAGCTGCTCCACCAGGGCACGCATCTGGTGCCGGTCGAGTTCGTCGCGTCGATCGAGCCGGGCGATACGCTGCCCGAGGAGCATCACAAGGCGCTGTTGCTGAATGCGTTCGCGCAGGGTGCGGCGTTGATGGCGGGCAAGCAGGTCGAGGATCCGGCGCGGAGCTATTCGGGTGACCGGCCGTCGTCGACGCTGCTGCTGGACGATCTGGATGCGCGGACGCTGGGCGCGCTGATCGCGTTTTACGAGCACCGGGTGTTCGTGAACGGCGTGCTGTTGGGGATCAACTCGTTCGACCAGTTCGGGGTGGAGTTGGGGAAAGAGATGGCGAAGGCGGCGGAGAAGGGCGGGCAGACGTTCGATCCTTCGACGGATGATCTGATCACGCGCGCGTTTGGGTGATTGGGGGGTGGGGGTAGTTACCCCACCCTACTCCGCCACCCCGGCGAAGGCCGGGGCCCAATTGGGCGAACCTCAATTCAATAAACGACCACCTTTCCAATTGGGCCCCGGCCTTCGCCGGGGTGGAGGCGATGGAGGGGAGCGCAAGCCTGCCTCCCGCGTTATGCCTTCATGCCACTCCTCCTTGCCGTCGCGCTCGCCGCCTCCCCGACCATCGCGCAGATGAAATGGGAGCGGCGAGTGTTGATCGTTGCCGCCCCCTCCGCCGAAGATGCCTCGCTCGCCGAACAACGCCGCATTCTCGGCAACTGGAAGGCGGAGGGCGACACCCGCGACCTGAGTATCGTCGAAGTGGTCGGCGATCAGGTCCGCGGCGCGAGCGATCCCGCCGCGACGATACGCCGCAAATACCGCCTCCCCGCCGCCTTCACCGCGGTCCTGATCGGCAAGGATGGCGGCGAGAAACTCCGCAGCGCCAAGCCCTTCCCCGCCGCCGCTCTGGAAGCGACGATCGACGCGATGCCGATGCGCAAGGCAGGCCGGCGCTAGAAAACCGATCACACCGATCGCCTCGGCGGGGTTGTTCCGGCCTTCGCCGTGCCCCAAGTGGCACCCGAGCCGGTGGCACGGTGGACCCCGGAACGAGTCCGGGGTGACGGTGAAGGAAGACGCGTGACTGACTCGACATTCGACTATGACCTCTTCGTCATCGGCGCAGGCTCGGGCGGCACGCGCGCCTCCCGCGTTGCCGCTGCGCACGGTGCGCGCGTTGCGGTTGCCGAGGAATATCGGGTCGGCGGCACCTGCGTCATCCGCGGCTGCGTGCCGAAGAAGCTGCTGATCTATGGCGCGCATTTCGCCGAGGATCTGAAGGACGCGAAACGCTTCGGCTGGCAGGTGCCCGACGATTGCGCGTTCAGCTGGCCGACGCTGCGCGACAACGTGATGGAGGAGGTCGACCGGATCAACGGCGCCTACACCACCACGCTGCAGAACAACCATGTCGACATCATCCACCAACGCGCGGTCGTCTCCGGGCCGAACGAAGTGACGCTGGCCGATGGCAGCGTGAAGACGGCGGCAAAAATCCTGATCGCGGTCGGCGCGCATCCGCTGACCCCCGAGTTCCCCGGCGCCGAGCACGGCATCACCTCGAACGAGGTATTCCATCTCGACGATGTGCCGAAGCGCGTGCTGATCGCCGGCGCGGGCTATATCGCCAACGAGTTCGCCGGGATCTTCCACCAGTTCGGGTCGCACGTCACGCTGGTAAACCGCACCGACGTGATCCTGCGCGGCTATGACGAGTCGATCCGCGACCGCCTGCTCCAGATCTCGATGAGCAAGGGCATCGATTTCCGCTTCAATGCGGCGTTCGAGAGCATCGAGAAGGACGCGAACGGCTGCCTGACGGTGCGGATGAGCGGACACGAGCCGATCACCGTCGACCTCGTGATGTTCGCGACCGGCCGCCTGCCCAACACCAAGGGCCTCGGGCTCGAAACCGCGGGCGTCGAGATGGACGCGGCGGGCGCGGTGATCGTCGACGAGGACAATCGGTCGAGCTGCGACTCGATCTTCGCGGTCGGCGACGTCACCAACCGGATTCAGCTGACCCCGGTCGCGATCCGCGAGGGCCAAGCGTTCGCGGACACGTTCTTCGGCGGCAAGCCGACGCGGGTCGATTACGCCAACGTCCCCGCCGCGGTGTTCAGCCACCCGCCGATGGCCGGCGTCGGCATGACCGAGTCGCAGGCCAAGCAGGCGCTGGGATCGGTGAAGGTGTACACGTCCGACTTCCGGCCGATGAAGAACGTGCTGGCAGGCCGCAACGAGCGCTCGCTGTACAAAATGATCTGCGACGGCGAGACCGATCGCGTCGTCGGCATCCACATGATCGGGCCGGACTGCCCCGAGATCCTGCAATCCGCCGCGGTGGCGGTGAAGGCCGGGCTGACCAAGGCGGACTTCGACGCGACCGTCGCGCTGCATCCGACCATGGCGGAAGAACTGGTCCTGATGAAGTAAGATGCTGATTTCGCGCTGAAAAAACAACGATCTTCCTGGGCATAATACCGCCCAGATGGCATTTGACGCCGCTGTGAACACGCCACGTTCGCAGCGGCTGCAACGAAATATTCCAGCCGCAATGCGCAGCGCGTCAACGGCCGTAACGGCGGCATTACTGTCGAATGCGACGCAGCGAACATGGATTGTGGCGATAATGACACGGACTGTCGCCGAATCGGTCCTTTGCGCGGACAGGCCATTGGCAGGCATCGGAAACCGGGCGTACCGACCGCCGGCGATGGCCAGGAGATCGTCGTCACCGGCGGGCGACTGGTCGAGACCAGGACCAGCGAAGTCGCGACCAACGTCAGCCAGCAGCAGATCCGCAACCTGCCGCAGACCGATCGGAATTTCCTGTCGTTCGCAGCGCTGGCGCCGGGCGTGAAGTATAACGACAGCGAAACCAACAAGGGGTTCCAGTCGGGCGCATCGACCGCCAGCCAGGTGAACGTGTTCATCGACGGCGTCAGCCTGAAGAACAAGCTGCGCGAGGGCGGTCTCGCCGGCCAGCAGAACAGCCGCGGCAATCCGTTCGGCCAGCTCGCGGTACAGGAGTTCCGCGTCCTGACGCAGAACTACAAGGCCGAGTACGAGCAGGCCGGCGCGGCGATCATCACCGCCGTGACCAAATCGGGCACCAACGAGTTCCACGGCGAGGTGTTCGGCCAATATACCGACAAGAGCCTGAGCGAGAAATCGTATCTCGACAAGGTCAACAACCGCGCCGAACCCGCCTTCGAGCGAAAGCAATACGGCGTTTCGCTCGGCGGCCCAATCATCAAGGACAAGCTGTTCTTCTTCGCGACGTACGAGGGTAACGACCAGGACCGTGCGTTCAACGTCGACAGCACCGGATCGCCCGCGGCGGTCGCCGATTTCGAGGCCAATTCGGGGCGCCGCCTGAGCGACTTCGAGGGCGCGTTCGTCAGCCCGTTCCGCGGCGATTTCTACTTCGGCAAGCTGACCCTCACGCCCGACAGCAACCAGGTGATGGACCTGTCGTTCAGCCGTCGCCAGGAAACCGACATCCAGAATTTCGGCGGCAACGTGTCGTACGAAAACGCCGAGAACAAGATCAACGTGGTCGACACGTATCTGTACAAATGGACCTATACCGGCAGCAACTTCATCAACGAGTTTAATGCCAATTACCTGAGCTACACGTTCAATCCGACGTCGCTCAACCCCGACCTGCCGACCTACGACTATGACGGCGTGATCATCTTCGGCGGCAAGGATTCGACCCGTCGCGAGGTCCAGCAGGGCTACACGCTGCGCGACGACGTCACCTATACCGGCCTTCAGAACCATTCATTCAAGGCGGGCGCCCGCGTCGAGATCACCGACATCGAGTTCGACAACCAGTCGTTCATCCAGCCGCGCTACACCTATCGGCGCGAGCCGCAGAACGGGCTGACCTTCGCGTCGCCGGCCGAGGCACGACTGGGCCTCGGCAGCGGCAAGATCCTCGCCTCGAACACCCAGGTCGGCCTTTACCTGCAGGACGACTGGGACGTGACGAGCAAGCTCCAGCTCAACGTCGGCGTCCGCTGGGATTACGAGACGAACGGCTTCAACAACGAATATCGCACGCCCGCCAACGCCGCGGCCGCCCTGCGCGCGCTGCCCCGGACGTCGTATTTCGACCCTGAGAACTACATCACCGACGGCAGCAACCGCAGTCCGTTCGCCGGCGCGATCGCGCCCCGGTTCGGATTTTCGTATGACGTGAAGGACGACCAGTCGACGGTCATCTTCGGCGGGATCGGGCGCTATTACGATCGCAACAATTTCAACAACACGGTCGACGAGCTCAGCCGCACGATCAACCCGATCGGCGTGTTCCGCTTTTCGCCGACCGGTACGCCGCGTCAGGGCCTGCCGACCGTCCAGTGGGATCCCGCCTATCTGACGCGCGACGGGCTGTTGCAGCTCGCCGGCACATCGACGCAAGGGCTGCCGGAATTGTTCGCGGTGAAGAACGACGCCCGCCCGCCGGTCAACGATCAGGCGAGCATCGGCATCCGCCAGAAGGTCGGCATCTTCCAGGCCGCGCTGACCGCGTCCTATATTCGCGGGCGCAACGGCTATACCAACATCTTCGCGACGCGGACGCTGAACGGGCTCGGCGGCTGCTGCGACACCGCGCCGCTGCAACCGTTCGGCTATGCGAACGCGATCGTCGGCCTCGACGGGCTCGATACGCGGTACAAGGCGATCTATTTCACGCTCGACAAGAACTACACCAAGTCGTCGGGCTGGGGCCTGAATGTCGCCTACACCTTCTCGAAGGGCGAGCAGAATGGCGGCGACCTGTTCAGCCTCGATGCGATCACGCCCGACGCCTATGGCTGGCGCCCGCGTGCCGGCGACGAGCGTCACCGGGTGGTGATCTCAGGCATGGTCGACCTGCCGCTCGGCTTCCAGTTCTCGATGCTGAACACGCTGGGCAGCGGCCAGGCGTTCCAGGTTACCGATGCCACCAACGGCGCGGATTCGGGCTTCAACCGCTTCACCGCACGGTATCCGCGGAAGAACTGCATCAAGGGCGTGTTCGCCTATTGCGAGGTCAACCTGACCCTCGCAAAGCGGTTCAGCGTGCTCGGCAAGGAGGATCAGTTCGAGGCTGCGGTCGACCTGCTCAACGCGTTCAACAACAAGAATTTCGAAGGGTTCGACGCGTCGTTCAACAACACGATCGACCCCGCGACCGGTCAGGTGACCGATCCGCTCGAGCCGGCACGGATCGGGACGAGCACGCTCACCCTGCCGCGTCGTATCCAGTTCAGGGTCGGTTACAGATTCTAATGCGTTTATGGGGGGCGGCCATTCGCGCCGCCCCGCCTGCCCCATGGTCAATGGCGGTGCCCCTCGACCAGGAGTTCGGATGCTCGATCGACGGCAATTTCTCGGCACCGGTGCGCTCTCGCTCGGTGGACTGACCGCAGGATGCACATCGGTCGGACGGCCGCTGGTCAAGGCGATCGAAACCGTCACGGGGACCGCGCCGCCCGAACCGCCGCCGTCCGCGAACCCACTCATCGACAATCTGCAGGAGCGCGCGTTCCTGTATTTCTGGGATACGACAGATCCGGCCACCGGGCTGGCGCTGGACCGCTGGCCGACGCCGTCCTTTTCGTCGATCGCCGCGGTCGGCTTCGCGCTCACTGCCTACCCGATCGGCGTCGTCAACGGCTGGATCACGCGCGAACAGGCGCGCAAGCGGACGCTGGCGACGCTGGAGTTCTTCGCGATCGCGCCGATGGGCCCAGAGCCGACCGGCAACAGCGGCTATAAGGGGTTCTTCTACCACTTTCTCGGCATCACCAAGGGCCAGCGATTCGCGCGCGCCGAGCTGTCGACGATCGATACCGCGCTGATGCTCGGCGGCATGTTGTTCGCGCAGAGCTGGTTCGACGGCGATCATCCCGAAGAACAGCGGATCCGTGCGCTGGCCGACCAGATCTATGGCGCGGTCGACTGGACCTGGATCACGCCGCGTGCGCCGTTCCTGTCGATGGGCTGGCATCCCGAGAGCGGGTTCATCGCCAGCGACTGGAACATCTACAACGAGGGGATGCTGATGTATCTCCTCGCGCTGGGCTCGCCGACGCATCCGCTGCCGCCCTCGACCTGGGGGGCGCTGACCGCGAAGTTCGAGCCGTCGTGGAGCGGCGACCATCTCCATTACCCGCCGATGTTCGTGCATCAATACAGCCATGTCTGGGTCGATTTCCGCGGCATCCGCGACGCGTACATCGCGACCAAGGACATCGATTATTTCGAGAACAGCCGGCGCGCGACGATCGCGCAGCGCGACTATGCGATCGCCAACGGTGGCGCGAACGGACGCCAGTTCGCCGGCTATGGCCCCGACATCTGGGGACTGACCGCGTGCGACGGGCCCGGCGATTTCAAGGCGACGATCGCCGGTCGCGCGCGCGAATTCTTCAGTTACTCCGAACGCGGGCCCGGCGCGCGTGACGACGGGACGCTCGCGCCGACCGCCGCAGTTGGATCGATCGTGTTCGCGCCCGATCTCGTCATCCCGGCGATCACCGCGATGCACGATCGCTACGGCAAGGGGATCTATGGCAAATACGGCTTCTTCGACGCGTTCAACCCGACGCTGACCGAGATGGGCGAGCCGCTGAAGCATGGCCGGATCGTGCCCGGCGTGGGCTGGGTCGACGTCGATTATCTCGGCATCGACCAAGGGCCGATCGTCGCGATGATCGAGAATTGGCGGACCGGCATGGTGTGGAACACGATGCGGCGTAACCCACATATCCGTCGCGGGCTGGACCGTGCGGGATTCACCGGGGGGTGGCTCGCCCGCGTTCCCTGACCCCGGTTTGGGTCGAGGAGCCACGAATCCTCCCCCGTTAGGGGGAGGTGGCTGGCACTTGCCAAACGGAGGGGGAGGTCCGAGCCGCCTACGTTCCGTATCCTCCCCCTCCGTCACCTTCGGTGCCACCTCCCCCTGGCGGGGGAGGATTTCGGGATTGAGCTTCCAACTCTTTCCTCCAGGCCAGTATGCGCCTAGATCGGATGCATACCCGATCCTCGAAAGGTTCCAGCATGCGTGAAGCCGCCATTGTCTCGACTGCCCGTACCGCTATCGGCAAAGCGTATCGCGGCGCTTTCAATGCGACCGAGGCGCCGGTGCTGGCGGGGCACGTGATGAACGCGGTGGTCGAGCGTGCGGGGATCGATCCGGCGCGGATCGACGAGGTGTTCTGGGGCGTGGGCAATCAATGGGGCACGCAAGGGGGGAACGCGGGGCGGATGGCGATCTTCGCCGGCGGGCTGCCGGAGTCGGTGCCGGCGTTCACGCTCGATCGGAAGTGCGGATCGGGGCTGACCGCGGTGGCGCTCGCGGCGCGGACGATCATCTGCGACGAGGCCGATGTCGCGCTGGCCGGCGGGATGGAGTCGATCAGCTACACCGTGACCAAGGACGCGCCGCGGTTCGTCAATGCGAGCGTCATTGCGAAGGAGCCGGCGGCGTATATCCCGATGATCGAGACCGCGGAGATCGTCGCGGAGAAATACGGCATCAGCCGCGAGGCGCAGGATGAATACGCGGCGATGAGCCAGCAGCGTGCGGCCGCTGGCCTCGCAAGCGGGGCGTTTGCCGAGGAGATCGTGCCGATCACGGTCGAGAAGGCGCTGTTCGACAAGCAGGGCGCGCATGCCGGGATCGAGAGCGTCACCTTGTCGCAGGACGAGGGTATTCGCGCGGGCACGACGCTGGAGGGGCTGCGCGGGTTGAAGACGGTGTGGCCGGGCGGTGAGTTCTCCGGGCCTGGATCGAGCGTTACCGCCGGCAATGCGAGCCAGTTGTCGGACGGGGCTTCCGCGCAACTGCTGATGGATCGCCGGACTGCGGAGGCCGAGGGGAAGGACATTCTCGGCATCTATCGCGGGTTCCAGGCGGCGGGGTGCAGCCCGGCGGAGATGGGGATCGGACCTGTGTTCGCGATCCCGAAGTTGCTGGAGCGCGCTGGGTTGTCGGTGGCCGATATCGGGCTTTGGGAGTTGAACGAGGCGTTCGCGTCGCAATGCCTGTATTGCCGCGATTTTCTGGGGATCGATCCGGAGAAGTATAACGTCAATGGCGGCGCGATCGCGGTCGGCCATCCGTTCGGGATGACGGGGTCGCGGCTGGTCGGGCATGCGCTGATCGAGGGGCGCAAGCGCGGCGTGCGCTATGTGGTGGTGTCGATGTGCACCGCGGGCGGAATGGGCGCGGCGGGGCTGTTCGAGATCGTTTGAGCTTTTTCGCCCCTCCCTGGAAGGGAGGGTTGGGGGTGGGTCGGCTTCCGTATCGTCGAACCGTCGCGACCAAGGCGGCCTACCCACCCCCGGCCCCTCCCTTTCAGGGAGGGGGGAAGAAGCGTTTCCGGGCTTAGTCCGCGAAGAGCAGAACGGGGGTTTCCAGGTACTTTTTCAGGCCCTGGACGAAGCTTGCCGCGTCCCAGCCGTCGACGACGCGGTGGTCGCAGCTGATCGACAGGTTCATCAGTTTGGCGCGGACCACTTCGTCGCCCTTGAACACCGGGCGTTCGACGATCTTGTTGGGGCCGATGATCGCGACTTCGGGGCGGTTGATGACCGGCGTGGTGGCGATGCCGCCGAGCGGGCCGAGCGAGGTCACGGTGATCGTGCCGCCGCCCATCTCGCTGGGGGCGAGCTTGCCGGCGCGCGCTGCTTCGGCGAGCCGCGTGATCTCGGTGGCGAGCTGCCAGACGTTGCGGTCCTGCGCGTCGCGGATCACGGGGACGGTGAGCCCGGCGTCGGTCTGCGCGGCCATGCCGAGGTGGATCTGACCGTGACGCGTGACCACGCCGGCTTCGTCGTCGTAGCGCGCATTGAGCATCGGGAAGTCGGGGATCGTCTTGCAGATCGCGACGATCATCAGTGGCAGCATGGTGAGCTTGGGACGACCGCCGCGGTTGGCGTTGAGGTCGGCGCGCATCGCCTCCAGCGCGGTGACGTCGATCTCGTCGACATAAGTGAAATGCGGGATTGCACGCTTCGAGGCGGCCATGTTCTCGGCGATGCGGCGACGCATGCCAATGACCTTGATGGGTTGGTCCGCACGCGCGCGGCTGGCGCCCGGCGCCTGATAGCCCTCGCCCGCGCCGTAGCGGAGGTAGGCGTCGAGGTCTGCGTGGCGGACTCGGTCGGAGTCGGTTTTTACCGAGGCCAGGTCGATGCCGAGGTCACGCGCGCGGGCTCGGACGGCTGGGGATGCGAGCGCGTGGGGCTGCTTATCCGTGTCACCCGCGAAAGTGGCGCCCTTCTGCTCCCTCTCCCCATTGGGGAGAGGGCTGGGGTGAGGGGTTGGGGCAGTTGCCGGCGTTTCCGCCTGGGGCGGGGGGGGGGGCGGCCCCCCCCCCCCCCCCCCCCCCCCCGGGGGCGGGGCCCCCCACCCACCCCCCCCCCCCCCGTGGGGGGGGGGGGGGGGGGGGGGGGCCCCCGGGGCAGTTGCCGGCGTTTCCGCCTGGGGCTGCCCCTCTCCCCGACCCTCTCCCCGGAGGGGAGAGGGAGTTGCCTCAACCACCTCTTCGACGCCCGGGTTTTCGGCTTCGTATTGCTCGGCCGTCTCCGCCTGCGCCGAGGTCAGCGGCGCGGCGACGACTTCGTCCGCCACCTCCACCGCATCAGTCTCGATCACCACCAACGCGGCGCCGATCGACACCTGGTCGCCGACCTCGCCCGCGAGTTCGACGACGACGCCGGTCACCGGCGATTCCATCTCGACGGTAGCCTTGTCGGTCATCATGTCGGCGATCGGCGAATCCTCCTCGACGCGGTCGCCGATGGCGACGTGCCATGCGACGATCTCGGCCTCGGAGATGCCTTCGCCGATGTCCGGCAGCTTGAAGGTGAAGCGGGCCATTATGCGTCCTTCATGATCTTTTTCAGGGCTTCGCCGATGCGAACCGGCCCCGGGAAATACGCCCATTCGAGGCTGTGTGGATACGGCGTGTCGAACCCGGTCACGCGCTCGATCGGTGCCTCGAGATGGTAGAAACAGCGTTCCTGGACGATCGCCGACAGCTCCGCGCCGAAGCCGCTGGTGCGGGTCGCCTCGTGGACGATCATGCAGCGGCCGGTTTTCTTCACCGAAGCCTCGATCGTCTCGATGTCGAGCGGCACGAGCGTGCGCAGGTCGACGATCTCGGCGTCGATGCCGGCCTCGGCAACCACGGCCGTGCAGACATGGACCATCGTGCCGTAGGCGAGGATCGTGAGCGCCTCGCCCGCGCGAACGATCTTCGCCTTGCCGAGCTCGATCTTGTAATAGCCGGTCGGGACTTCGCCGGCGGGGTGCTTCGACCAGTTCTGCGACGGGCGATCCCAATAGCCGTCGAACGGACCGTTATAGATGCGCTTGGGCTCGAAGAAGAGCGTCGGGTCGTTGTCCTCGATCGCGGCGATCAGCAGGCCCTTGGCGTCATAGGGCGTCGACGGGATGACCGTCTTGATCCCCGACATATGCGTGAAGAGCCCCTCGGGCGACTGGCTGTGCGTCTGGCCGCCGAAGATGCCGCCGCCGAACGGCGAGCGGACCGTAATCGGCGAGGTGAACTCGCCGGCGGAGCGGTATCGGAGTCGCGCGGCTTCGGAGACGAGCTGGTCTAGCGCGGGGTAGATGTAGTCGGCGAACTGGATTTCGGGGACGGGGCGCAGGCCGTACGCGCCCATGCCGACCGCGACGCCGATGATGCCGCATTCGGTGATCGGGGTGTCGAACACGCGCGTCTTGCCGTGCTTGGCCTGGAGGCCGGCGGTGGCGCGGAAGACGCCGCCGAAATAACCGACGTCCTCGCCCATGACGATGACGTCTGGGTCGCGCGCCATCATGATGTCCATGGCGGAGTTGATCGCCTGGATCATGTTCATGCGGGTGGTGGGTTCGGCGCCTGCTTGGCTCGGCGCGCCCGCAGCCGCGGTCGCTTCCTCGGCTGCGTCCGACCCACGTGCTTCTGTCACGTCGTTCATACAAACACCTTCGTCACCCCAGCGAAAGCTGGGGTCTCATGCCGCGAGGGCACGCTCGATAACCGGGATATCCCAGCTTTCGCTGGGATGACGGATGGGGGTGGGGCGACGAGGGGGAGCGATCCGGCGCTCACCACGCCAATGTGTGCGTTCATGCCTTGCGATCCCACGGGCGACCCGACGCGGACTCCTCGTCGAGCATCTGCTGGCGCTGCTCCTTGAGATGCCAGGGCATTTCCTCGAACACGCCGTCGAACAGCGATTCGAGCGGCTGGTGGAGGCCGTGGCCGAGAATGCCGTTCTTCTCGGCTTCCTTCTGCGCGGCCTTGACCTGCTCGGCGAGTTCCTTGTCCTGCGCCGCGTGACGCTCGTCGTCCCATTCGCCGATCTGGATGAGGTGGTCCTTGAGGCGCTTGATCGGGTCGCCAAGCGGCCAGGCGTTGGGCTCGCCCTCGCTGCGATACTGGCCGGGATCGTCTGAGGTCGAATGGCCTTCCGCGCGGTAGGTGAAGTGCTCGATCAGTGTCGGGCCCTGGTTGGTGCGGGCCCGTTCGGCGGCCCACTGCGTCGCGGCGTAGACCGCCAGCGCGTCGTTGCCGTCGACCCGGAGCCCAGCGATGCCGTAGCCCACCGCGCGGGCGGCGAAGGTCGTCGCTTCGGCACCGGCGAACCCGGAGAAGCTCGAGATCGCCCACTGGTTGTTGACGATGTTGAAGATCACCGGCGCGCGGTAAACCGTCGCGAAGGTCAGCGCCGAGTGGAAATCGCCCTCCGCGGTCGAGCCCTCGCCACACCATGTCGCGGCGATCCGCGTGTCACCCTTGGCCGCCGATGCCATCGCCCAGCCGACCGCCTGCGGATATTGCGTCGTCAGGTTGCCGGAGATCGAGAAGAAACCGGCTTCCTTGACCGAATACATGATCGGCAGCTGCTTGCCGCCGAGTCTATCGGCCGTGTTCGAATAGATCTGGTTCATCATGTCGACGAGGCTCCAGCCTCGTGCGATCAGCAGCCCCTGCTGGCGGTACGAGGGGAAACACATGTCCTCGTAATCGAGCGCATAGGCCGCCGCGACCGCGACCGCCTCCTCGCCGAGCGCCTTCATGTAGAAGCTGGTCTTGCCCTGCCGCTGCGCGCGGAACATGCGCTCGTCGAACGCACGGAGCAGCGCCATGCTGCGCAGCATGCGGCGCAGCACGTCGGGCGAAAGCTTGGGGTCCCACGGGCCGACCGCATTGCCGTCGTCGTCGAGCACGCGGACCAGGGTGTAGGCGAGATCGGTGAAGTCGGATGCCTTGTCCGCGGTGTCGGGGCGGCGTGCCTCGCCGGCGGGCGGCACGTCGACTTCGGCGAAGTCCACCGCGTCGCCGGGGCGGAACTTCGGCTCGGGGATATGCAGGGCCAGTCTCGGTAGATTCCGGCCGGGCTGCAAATTGGCGCGCGGATGCTCGCTTGCCATCGTGATTCCATCTCCATGAGGCCGCTGTGACCGCGGAACACTCTTACCGAAGCGTGTTATTAAATTTCAACGGCGATTGCGAGGGGATTTTCCGGTGGGCGACGATCGGGTGGATTTCTTGGGTGGAGCGAATGGGTTGCAGTCCGCTGCCTCGCCTGAATGATTTGGAAGCACAACACTCTGTAATCCGTGCCACCCCGGCGAAGGCCGGGGCCCAATTGCAAAGGTCGATGTAACGAAAGGTCGATCCGTCGTTATCTCCGTTCCCCAATTGGGCCCCGGCCTTCGCCGGGGTGGTGGATGCTGTTCGCCGGGGTGATGGGCTCAAAGCGGCGGAATGACGGCGTTACTGGTTACTCGACCGTCTGCTCGATCACGCCGAAGATCGGGTGGCGCTTGTCGTCCTCGGCCCAGATGCGGACGGTATCGCCCTTTTTGAGGAACGGCGTGACGGGCTTGCCGCCGGTAATCGTCTCGATCGTGCGGACTTCGGCGAGGCAGGAATAGCCGACGCCGCCCGCCGCGATCGACTTGCCCGGGCCGCCATCGGGGCCGCGGTTCGAGACGGTGCCCGAGCCGACGATCGTGCCGGCGCCAAGCTTGCGCGTCTTGGCCGCGTGCGCGACCAGCGTGCCGAAGTCGAACGTCATGTCCTCGCCGGCCTCGGCGCGACCGAGCGGCTGGCCGTTGAGATCGACCATGAGCTTGCGGTGCAGCTTGCCGCCCTGCCACCAGTCGCCAAGCGCATCGGGGGTGACGAATACGGGCGAGAACGCGCTTGCCGGCTTCGACTGGAAGAAACCGAAGCCCTTGCCGAGTTCGCCGGGGATCAGGTTGCGCAAGGACACGTCGTTGGTCAGCCCGACGAGCAGGATCGCCGCGAGCGCCTCGTCACGGGTCGCGCCCATCGGCACGTCGCCGGTCACGACCACGACCTCGCCCTCCATGTCGCAGCCCCAGGCCTCGTCGCCGAGCGGGACCGGATCGCGCGGCCCCAGGAAGCCATCCGAGCCACCCTGATACATCAGCGGATCGTGCCAGAAGCTGTCGGGCATCTCCGCCGCCCGCGCCTGGCGGACCAGCGCGACGTGATTCACGTACGCCGAACCGTCCGCCCATTGATACGCACGCGGCAACGGCGACTCGGCGTCATGCTCGTGGAAGCGCCGCATCGGGATCATCTCGTGCTCGAGATCGGTCGACAGGTTCTTGAGATCGAGCGACAGCCGGTCCCAGTCGTCGAGCGCGGCCTGCAGCGTCGGCGCGATGTGGCTCGCATCGGCATACCAGGCGAGATCGTTCGACACGACGACGAGCTTGCCGTCTCGTCCGCGCTCTCGTCCCTTGATGGCATCGGGATGCTTAAGGCTGGCCAGTTTCATGCGGCGGATCCTCTATTGTTTGCACGCATCCTACGCTCGCGACGCAGTTCAAGTCGAGCACGCAGCGCGCGCAGAAACTGATTTTGGTAAGAGCGGAGCGATTGTCGGCCTGTTATCGTCGGGTTTGCGTAACGGTTGAGGAAGTCGAGCATGCCCAGATACTTCTTCGACATCGACAACCACAAATACGTCAATGACGACGACGGCACCGATCTGGCGGACGACGAGGAAGCGCGCGTTCAGGCGGTCATCTTCGCGGGCGATTATCTTAGCGACCATCCGGCCATCGCACGCCACGGCGCACGTTTCCGCGTCACGGTGCGAGACGACCAGGGGAGCGTGCTGCTCGCGGTCGCCGTCATGATCGACGAGCCGGGCGACACCCCCGGCGGCGTAACCGGTTCGCCGCATTCCTGAACCGGTATCGCCAGCCGTCGTCGAGCGGCGGAGATGCCGGAATGGCCGTTACGTAACATAACATGGGTTTTGTCAGCCCGCTCAATCCTGGGATAAGGTGCGTTCCGTGCCGACGCGCTATCCAAGAAGGGGTGACAGCGAGAAACGAGTGCTCCTGCACTGGATGCGGAGAGTGCACGTGGATATGTCCACCGTGACTGAACAGGTAATTCGGAAGTTCGAGTCGCGGATGGCGATGAGTGCGGGCGACCGCGCCCAGATCGCAGCGTTGCCATTCAAGGTGCGGACGATCGATGCGTCGACCTATATGCTGCGCGAGGGCCAGCGCCCGACGCGGTGTGCGTTCATCCTCGATGGGCTCGCCTATCGGCAAAAGCTGACGCCCAATGGCGAGCGCGAGATCGTATCGATCCTGATGCCCGGCGAGTTCGTCGACCTGCAGAACCTGTTCCTCGACGAATCCGATCACGACATCCAGGCGCTGACGCGGCTGACGCTGGCCGAGGTGCCGATCGTGGCGCTGCGCCAGTTCATCGAGGCGTGTCCCGCCGCCGGCCAGGCTCTGTGGATCGATGCGCTGGTCGAGGCATCGATCCACCGCGAGTGGCTGCTCAACGTCGGCCGGCGCAACGCGCGCAGCCGGATGGCGCATCTGCTCTGCGAATTCTCGGTGCGGTTCAAGAAATCGACGCTCGGCGATGCGATGGCGTACGAGTTGCCGATGACGCAGGAGCAGCTTGGCGATGCGCTCGGGCTGACGCCGGTGCACGTCAACAGGGTGCTGAAATCGCTCGAAAACGACGGGCTGATCGCGCGCAAGAAGCGACAGGTGAGCGTGACCGATTGGTCTCGGCTGCGTGATGCAGCGGAGTTCAACGAGCGGTATCTGCATCTCGGCCAGGTTCGGACCTGATACCGCTACGGGTGCCGAAACGGGTCGAAGGTTGACTTTTCGACCATGGTACGCCAGATGGCCGTCATCGAGGCGTAATGCAGCGTGATTGGACCTTTACGGTCTTAGCTCCGCCTCGGTCGTTTCCAACGGGCTTCCCTTTTCACGCGGGGTGTCAAAACACCACCGCCCCTCGCGCGTCCTTGTGTGGATTCGCGAGCCCGGCATATTTGAGAGACTCTAACATGTCATTTGCAAACCTCGGCCTTGCCGAGCCGCTCGTCCGTGCGCTCGAAGCCAAGGGCTATACCGAGCCGACGCCGATCCAGGCGCAGTCGATCCCGATCCTGCTCGAAGGCGGCGATCTGCTCGGCATCGCGCAGACCGGCACTGGCAAGACCGCGGCGTTCGTGCTGCCGTCGATCCAGCGCCTGACCGAAAACCAGAAGCGCGTGCTGCCGACGCATTGCCGCATGCTGGTGCTCGCGCCGACGCGCGAACTGGCCAGCCAGATCGCCGACAGCGCCCGCGCCTACGGCCAGTTCAGCAAGATGTCGGTGACGACCGTGTTCGGCGGCACCAGCATCAACAAGAACCGCCAGGACATGAGCCGCGGCGTCGACATCCTCGTCGCCACGCCGGGCCGTTTGATCGACCTGATCGAGCAGGGCTTCGTCAACCTGTCGATGATCGAGATCCTCGTGCTCGACGAAGCCGACCAGATGATGGATCTCGGCTTCATCCACGCGCTGAAGAAGATCGTCCGCATGCTGCCGAAGAAGCGCCAGACGCTGTTCTTCTCGGCGACGATGCCGGTCGCGATCCGCGAGCTGGCCAGCCAGTTCCTGCTCGACCCGAAGACGGTGTCGGTGAAGCCAGCCGCGACGACCGCCGAGCGCGTCGACCAGTATGTCACCTTCTGCAACCAGTCGGAGAAGCAGGCGCTGCTGACGATCACGCTGGCCGATCCGGCGATCGACCGTGCGCTCGTGTTCACGCGCACCAAGCATGGCGCCGACCGCGTCGTGAAGCTGCTCGCCGGCAACGGCATCGCCTCGAACGCGATCCACGGCAACAAGAGCCAGGGCCAGCGTGAGCGGGCGCTCGGCGAGTTCAAGCAGGGCAAGGTCAAGGTCCTGATCGCGACCGACATCGCCGCGCGCGGCATCGACGTCTCGGGCGTCAGCCACGTCATCAACTTCGAGCTGCCGAACGTCGCCGAGCAGTATGTCCACCGCATCGGCCGTACCGCACGTGCGGGCGCCAGCGGCATCGCCGTCGCGTTCTGCGCAGATGACGAGAAGGCGTACCTGCGCGACATCGAGCGGATCACCCGCCAGAAGGTCCAGGTCCGCGCGTTGCCGGAGGATTTCGTCAACCTGTCGAACCAGATCAAGCAGACGCGTGTGAAGACGATGGGCGCCGATCCCGAAGTCCGGATCGACCGTCCGCGCGATCCGGCACGGCCGCGCGCGACGCATTCGCCGAGGGCGACCGGGTCGACCGGCCGCAACTATGCGGGTGCCAGCCGTGGTGGCCAGGGTGGCGGTCAAGGTGGCGGCGGTCGTCCGCAGGGCGGTGGTCGTCCCGGCGGTCAGGGCGGCGGCCGTCCGGCTGGCGGCGGTGGCGGTCGTGGTCCTGCGCGTGGCGCGGGTTCGGGCCCGGCACGCTAAAAGGAGCATTCGTTCGCCTCGCGGGTTTGGTATAGACCAGTCCCGCGAGGAGAATGCTCATGGACGTTTCCACGACCCCCGTTGCCGAACGCGTCGCGCGCGTGCTGGCGGGACAGCGGATCAGCTGCAACGCTGGTGGCGATGCCGAGTCGGCGTCGCGGCTGATCGACGATGCGTGGCCGGATTATCTGCCGGATGCGCTGGCGGTGCTGAAGACTCTGCGCGAGCCTGACAGGGCGATGGCCGCCGCGGGCGATCCTGCGGTCTGGGAGGCGATGATCCTGGCTGGGATCAAGGGCGCCAAGCCGGTGACGGTGGTTCTTTAGCTCACACCCCCGTCATCCTGACGAAAGTCAGGACCCAGAGCCATAAGGGACCGCCCTCTATTACCCTGGATCCTGACTTTCGTCAGGATGACGGTTTGATCGTCGTCAGCCATTCCGTTTCATCCGCGCGTTCGGTGTGCAGGGCGTTGGCCGGGGCGGTCTTGTCTTCGTAGCCGATCGCCATGCCGCAGAAGAGCATGCGGTCTTCCGGTATGCCGAGAAACTTTCTGATCGTTTCCGGATACATCGCCCAGCATTCTTGCGGGCAGGTGGCGAGGCCGGCATCCACCGCGAGCAGCATCAGGTTTTGCAGGTACATGCCGAGGTCCGACCATTGCGGTGGGCCCATGCGGCGGTCGACCGTGCAGAAATAGGCGGCGGGGGCACCGAAGAATGCGAAGTTTCGGGCGAACCATTTCTGCCGCGCGGGCTTGTCGTCGCGGGGGATGCCGAGGTGCGCGTACATCGCTTCGCCGACGGCGTAGCGGCGGTCCCTGTAGGGGGCAGTCAGGTCCTTTGGGTAGATGTCGTAGGCTGGTGTTTCGGTGGCGCCGGTGGCGATCTTTTCGGCCATGATGGCTTTGAGGCGGGTCATGGGTTCGCCCTGGACGATGGCGATGTGCCAGGGCTGGAGGTTGCCGCCGGTTGCGGCCCGCGATGCTTTTGTGGCCAGGTCGTGGAGCAGGGTCGCGTCGACGGGGGTGTCGAGGAAGCCTCGGACGGAGCGGCGAGCGGCTATGGCTTCGGTCACGTCCATGGTCTTCTCCTAAATGCCCCCATTACGAAGACCCTAACCAATCAATCCTCCCCCGCCAGGGGGGGGTGGCTGGCTCTTGCCAGACGGAGGGGGAGGAAAGGGATCACGTCCGTTGTGCATCCTCCCCCTCCGTCACCTTCGGCGCCACCTCCCCCTTGCGGGGGAGGATCAAAACAAACCGGCAGTCCTACAGCACGAAGCGGCTGAGGTCGGTGTTGCGGGCGATTTCTTTGAGCTGGCTGTCGACGTACGCGCCGTCGATGACGAGGTTCGAGCCGCCGCGGTCTTCCGCGTTGTAGCTTACCTCCTCCAGCAGCTTTTCCATCACCGTCTGCAAGCGCCGCGCGCCGATATTCTCGATCTCCGAATTCACTTCGGCGGCGATACGCGCGATCGCGGCGATGCCGTCTTCGGTGAATTCGATGCCGACGCCTTCGGTGGCGATGAGGGCCTTGTATTGCAGCGGCAGCGACGCCTTGGTGTCCGACAGGATCGCTACGAAATCCGCTTCGGTGAGGCCTTTCAACTCGACGCGGATCGGCAGGCGGCCCTGCAACTCGGGGAGCAGGTCGCTCGGCTTGGCGACGTGGAACGCCCCCGACGCGATGAAGAGGATGTGGTCGGTCTTCATCGGGCCGTATTTCGTCGCGACGGTGGTGCCTTCGATCAAGGGCAGCAGGTCGCGCTGGACGCCTTCGCGGCTGATCGAACCGCCGCGGCCGTCCGAGACGGCGATCTTGTCGATCTCGTCGAGGAAGACGATGCCGTTGGCTTCCGCATCCGCCAAGGCCGCGCGGCTGACCTCGTCCTGGTCGAGGCGCTTGTCGGCCTCTTCCTCGACGAGTTTGTCCCACGCCGCGTGGACCGTCAGCTTACGGCGCTTGAGCTGCTGGCCGCCGCCGAACGACTTCATCATCTCGCCGAGATTGATCATCTGCGGCGCGCCGCCGGGGATGTCGAACGGCATGGCAGGGGCCTGCTCGATCTCGATCTCGACTTCGGCATTGTTGAGATGGCCGTCGAGGAAGCGCTGCTTGAAGCTTTCGCGCGTCGCCTCGCTCGCGTTCTTGCCGGTGAGCGCGTCGAGCAGGCGCGACATCGCCGCCTCCTCCGCCTTGTCCTTGACGGCGACGCGGCGGCGTTCCTTTTCGAGGCGGATCGCTTCCTCGACGAGGTCGCGGGCGATCTGTTCGACGTCGCGGCCGACATAGCCGACCTCGGTGAACTTGGTCGCCTCGACCTTCACGAACGGCGCGTCGGCGAGCTTCGCCAAGCGGCGGCTGATCTCGGTCTTGCCGCAGCCGGTCGGTCCGATCATCAGGATGTTCTTCGGCGTGACCTCGTCGCGGAGGTCTTCGCTGAGTTGCTGGCGGCGCCAGCGGTTGCGCATCGCGACGGCGACCGCGCGTTTCGCGGCGGCCTGGCCGATGATGTGGGCGTCGAGCGCGGCGACGATGGCCTTCGGGGTGAGCTGGTCGTTCATGGGGCTACTCTGCTCCCCTCCCTGGAAGGGAGGGGTTGGGGGTGGGTCGGTATGGGGCGCGGACGGCGGTTCCTCTCGGGCCGACCCACCCCCGGCCCCTCCCTTCCAGGGAGGGGTGAAGGCAGATCAGGTCGTGCTGTCCATCGTTTCGACGGTGAGGCGGTCGTTGGTGTAGACGCAGAGTTCGGACGCGATGTGCATCGCCTTGCGGCATAACACTTCGGCGTCGGTCTCGTACTCGACCAGTGCTCGGGCGGCGGCCAAAGCGTAGTTGCCGCCGGAGCCGATCGCGGCCACGCCGTTCTCGGGTTCGAGGACATCGCCGTTGCCGGTGAGGATCAGCGTCACGTCTTTGTCGGCGACGATCATCATCGCTTCGAGATTGCGGAGGAACTTGTCGGTGCGCCAGTCCTTGGCGAGCTCGACCGCGGCGCGCAGGAGCTGGCCCTGGTGCGCTTCGAGCTTGCGTTCGAGGCGCTCGAACAGGGTGAACGCGTCCGCGGTCGCGCCGGCGAATCCGCCGATGACGCTGCCGTCGCCTAAGCGACGGACCTTCCGTGCGTTGGGTTTCATGACGGTCTGGCCCATCGAGACTTGGCCGTCGCCGATTACGACGACCTTGCCGCCGCGGCGGACCGAGAGGATCGTGGTGCCGTGCCAGGTCGGCATGGCGTGGGGGTCGTTGCTCATGGCAGCGATGTAGGGTTTGGTTTTGGGGGTGCAACGCCTGCCCCTCCCCGTCATCCTGACGAAAGTCAGGACCCAGGGTTGCAAACGGCCCGCTCGTGGCTCTGGGTCCTGACTTTCGTCAGGATGACGTGTGGGGGACTAGCGCCCCTTCCCCCATTCTCGCGCCACCGTGTAGCCTAGATAGCCGGTGCCGAAGAGCGCGTAGAGCGGTTCGGGGATCGCGTTGAGATATGCCGCCATCCCCGCCGTGATCGCCTGCGCCATCTGCGGGCGGACCGCGGCGATCAGGCCTGCGGGGATCGCGCCGAGCAGCAACGTGTACATCACGTAGAGAAACGTCGGGCGGGCGCGGGTTATCCAGGGGTCTGGTGCTGGATCCAGGGGCTGCGGGGTCATTGGCGGTCTCCGGCAAAAGTGAAGTGCAGACGCGGGGCGCGTTTCGCCCTGCCCCGTCAGGTGCGGTTGGCGAGCCAGCCGTAGAGGAAGGCCTCGTTGGCCGGGCGGGTCTCGGCGAGGGCGACGTAGCGTTCGCCTTGCAGTGCCTCGATCGCCTTCAGGAGCACGGTTTCGCCGCCGGGTTTGCGGCGCGCGAGGAAGGCGTCGAGCGCGGTTAACGTTGCCGGGCCGATGCGGCCGTCGAGAGTCATGTCGGGATAGTCGGTGGCGCCGCGGTTGAGTGCGTTGAGGGCGCGTTGGAGGAAGGTAGCGGCCACGTTCGGCCCCATGTTGACGCCGGTGTCGAAGAGCTCTTCGGCGATCCTGGGCGCGCGCGGGGCGATCTGGTCGAAGGCGGGGCGGGTCCAGTAGAGGCGGCGGTAGATGTTCTCGGCCTGCTCGCGGGGGAAATTGCGCATGTCTCCGGTGTAGCCGTTAGTGCGGGCTACGCCTTGCGTGATGCCGTAGCGGGTCGGGCCGCCCCGGTCTGCGGGGTGGTTGATGTAGCCGCCTTCGCGGTCGATGACGGCGTCGATCAGGGTGTGGATGGTCATGGCTGGCTCCCGGTTTTGTCGGGGGGAGTGAACCATATTGGTTCGTTGTAGGACAGAGGATTTTGTGGAGGTCGGGGATCTTCAATCCTCCCCCGCAAGGGGGAGGTGCCGGCACTTGCCGGACGGAGGGGGAGGACACGCAACGGACGTGATCGCTTGCCTCCCCCTCCGTCACCTTCGGTGCCACCTCCCCCTGGCGGGGGAGGATCGTTAGGTCGCACCGCCCCTGCGGAGGCCGGGGTCCAACTGGGGGGCGGTGCAGGCTGAGGGCGGCGCTTCGTTAGGTCCGACGTTCCAATTGGGCCCCGGCCTTCGCCGGGGGGGTGCTATGGTGTGGGGTGGCGGGTCGTCACCCCCCCCCAAACCGACGCTACGTCCGCGCGGGGTTGGCGGATCGCCTCCCCTGCGGCTATGCGCTCCCTTGAACAGTCGCCGCGAGCTTTGCCCGCGCGCCCACCCGGTCGCCGCCGCGGCCGACAGGTTAGGAAGACCATGGAAGACGATTTCCGCAAGGCCGCGCTCGATTATCACCGCTATCCCAAGCCGGGCAAACTCTCGGTCGAGGCGACCAAGCGGATGGCGACGCAGCGCGATCTCGCGCTCGCTTACTCGCCGGGGGTCGCCGCGGCGTGCGAGGAAATCGCCGCCGATCCGGACAAGGCGCGCGACTATACCGCACGGGGCAATCTGGTCGCGGTCATTACCAATGGCACCGCGGTGCTCGGGCTCGGCGCGATCGGCGCGCTGGCGTCGAAGCCGGTGATGGAGGGCAAGGCGGTGCTCTTCAAGAAATTCGCAGGCATCGACTGTTTCGACATCGAGATCGACCAGCTCGACCCGCAGGCGTTCATCGAGGCGGTCCGCGTGCTCGAGCCGACCTTCGGCGGGATCAATCTCGAGGACATCAAGGCGCCCGAATGCTTCGAGATCGAGACGAAGCTGCGCGAGGTCATGAACATCCCGGTGTTCCACGACGACCAGCACGGCACCGCGATCGTGTGCGCCGCCGCGGTGCGCAACGTGCTCGAACTGCGCGGCAAGCGGCTCGACCAGATGAAGCTGGTGACATCGGGCGCCGGCGCGGCGGCGCTCGCGACGGTCGACCTGCTGGTGTCGATGGGGCTCAACCCCGAGAACGTGACGCTGACCGATATCGCCGGCGTGGTGCACAAGGATCGCGGCGACGTGATGCCGTCGAACATGGCGCGGTATGCGCGCAAGACCAACGCGCGGACCTTGCCGGACGTGCTGGAGGGGGCGGACATCTTCCTCGGCCTGTCGGCACCGCGCGTGCTGAAGCAGGAGTGGTTGCATCTGCTCGCGCCCGATCCGCTGATCCTGGCGCTGGCGAATCCGGAGCCGGAGATCCAGCCGGCGCTGGTGCATGCGACGCGGCCCGATGCGATCATCGCGACCGGGCGGTCGGATTTTCCGAACCAGGTCAACAACGTGCTGTGCTTCCCGTTCATTTTTCGCGGGGCGCTGGACGTCGGGGCTACCGAGATCAACGAGGCGATGAAGGTCGCGGCGGTCGATGCGATTGCCGCCCTCGCCCGCGCGACCGCATCGGACGTGGTCGTTACTGCCTATGGTGGCGCAACGCCGGTGTTCGGGCCGACTTATATCATCCCCAAGCCCTTCGATCCGCGGCTGATCCTGCATGTCGCGCCGGCGGTGGCGAAGGCGGCGATGGATTCGGGCGTGGCGACGCGGCCGATCGAGGATTTCGACGCGTATCTGCGCGATCTCGAAGTGTTCGTGTACCGCTCGGGCCAGTTGATGCGGCCGATCTTCGCGCGCGCCAAGCAGGCCGGGCGCTCGATCGCGTATGGCGAGGGCGAGGACCCGCGGACGCTGCGCGCGGTGCAGACGGTGATCGACGAGGGGATCGGTCGGCCGGTGCTGATCGGGCGGCGCGAGGTGATTGCCGAGAAGATCGAGTCGAGCGGCCTGCGCATGACGATCGGCACCGACGTCGAGGTGCTCGACCCGGCTACCGATCGCGAAGTCTTCGAGCCGCTGCTGGCGGGCTATAGCGCGCTGGTCGGCCGTCGCGGCACGCCGCCCGACAGCGCCGAGCGGGCGCTGCGGACCCGGCCCAGCGTGGCGGCGGCGATGCTGTTGCGGGAGGGACGCGTCGATGCGGCCCTGTGCGGCGGGATCGGCGACTGGTGGACGCAGATGACCTACGTCATGCCGCTGCTGCCACGCATGCCGGGCGTGTCGCGGCTGTACGCGATGTCGGCGGTGATCCTGCGCACCGGCAGCCTGTTCTTCTGCGATACGCACGTGACGGTCGATCCGACCGCCGAGCAGATCGCCGAGATGACGCTGCTGGCGGCCGAAGCGGTGCGCGCGTTCGCGATCGAGCCGAAGGCGGCGCTGCTGTCGCATTCGAGCTTCGGTGCGTCGCGCTCGCCGTCGGCGCAGAAGATGCGCGCGGGGCATGCGTTGCTGAAGGAGTTCGCGCCGGGGTTCGAGTTCGACGGCGAAATGCACGGCGACGCAGCGCTGTCGGAGGCGCTGCGGCGGCGGCTGGTGGGGGATAGCCCGCTGACCGGGTCGGCGAACCTGCTGGTGATGCCGAATATCGATGCTGCGAACATCGCGGTGTCGCTGCTGTCGGCCTCGACCGAATCGGCACCGATGGGGCCGATGCTGCTGGGCCTCGCCAAGCCGCTGCAGATGCTGGTGCCGAGCGTGACCGCGCGCGGGATCGTGAATTTGAGCGCGATCGCCGTGGGTCAGGCCGCGACGGTGAGCGAGACGGCGTAGGGCTTCTCTCCCTATTCCTTCTGCCCCCTCCCTGGCAGGGAGGGGTTGGGGGTGGGTCGGTTTCCTCGCATCCGAACTGTTGGGGCTCGAGCTGGCCTACCCACCCCCAGCCCCTCCCTTTCAGGGAGGGGAGCGCGTTGTGGGCGTGGCTCGCGTCGCGGGCACGTCAACGGCGTGGCTGCAAAGAGCAGCGCCGCATATTTCTACCGCTATAAGAAAATGGTCGGAGCGACAGGATTCGAACCTGCGACCCCCACACCCCCAGTGTTCAGGAGCCGTACTTTACGTGGCTTGTCGCCGCTTTGTACCGCTGTAAAACCGTTCTAAAACAACACGTTGAATGTCCTTGCAGGCTTTCTGGTGATTGCCGTAGCTTTACGCACAGCTCTTACACAGACCGTACACGAGGACTCCGATGCCAAAGCTCCAGCTTACTAAACAGCAGATCGACAAGGTTGCTAAGCCCCGCGCCGACACGGTCATCTATGTCGACTTGCGGACCAAGGGCTTCGGTCTTCGCGTAACTAAGACGGGTGCTGCCAGCTTCATCGTGCAGGGAACAGTGAAGGGGCAAAGCAAGGAACGGCGCGTCACCATCGGTACGTATGGTGCTTGGACAGTGGACGACGCGCGCCGCCGTGCAGAGGAGATAATGCACCAGTTCGAGGACGGCATCGACCCGGTGGAGCAGAAAAAGCAGGACGAGGCGATGAAGGTTACGCTTCGCCAAGTTGCCGACGCTTATTTCGACCGGCCCGGTCAACCACTTCGGGATAGCACCAAGGCTGAAATGAATCGGCATATCGACAAGGTGTTTGCCAAATGGGCGGACAAGCCGATCGCGTCCATTACCATCGACGACTGTCGGCAGCGGCACCGTGAGATGTGCAAAAGCGGTATCGACGGTCGTCCAGCCCCCGGTCAGGCGCAAATCTCGCTCGTTACCCTCCGCACGCTCATTAACTTCGCTAACCGCCGCTACCCGCGTGCGGACGGGTCGCCGCTAATTCCAGTCAATCCTGTAAAAGCGATGTCGCACGACAACTGGAAGACGTTTGATCCGCGGACGCGGCACATCGAACTGCATCACGTCGGGCAGGCTTGGTACGCGCTGGATGAGATGCGTCTAGCGCCGAAGAACACGGATGCTCTCGCAGCTATCGATGTTGTGCGGTTCCTTCTGCTGACGGGTGCGCGACGCACGGAAGCCGCTGCACTGACATGGGACCGGGTGCACTTCGATGAGGATGCGACCAACTGCTGGTGGCATCTGCGCGAGCAGGACAACAAAACGGGCAACCCAATCTGGCTCCCGCTGTCCTCGCAAGCGGTGGCATTACTCAAGGAGCGCCGCAAGCTGGCCGATGACGCGGTTAAGTTGGGCAAGCCCTCCACGCCCTTCGTGTTTCCATCGCGTAGCAAGGTCGGGCATGTCACCGACGCCCGGGCCCCGTTCGAGACGCTGCGCAAAGCGATCGGTATGGACGGTCTGTCGAGCCACGACCTGCGCCGAACACATGTGACGGTTGGCTTTTCCGCGTGCAACGTCGAGCTGTTCAAGATGGAGTTGCTGACGAACCACGTTCCCGAGGGTGTCACCGCGCGCCACTACCTCCAAACGTCGCGCCTGCAATACCTTCACCCCGAGACGCAACGTATCAGCAACCATATCGAACGCGAGGGGCTGGTGGCACGCGAGAAGGCAACCGGTGGCAACGTGGTGGCACTCAAACGCGCGTGATGCACGGGGCGGGCCGGTAGCGCCGGGGTAGCAGCCCCGATCGCACCGCGCCGCCGGGTAAGGGCCGAACGCACCGCTGCCACGCCCCCTGCCGGCTTGTAGCCGAGGTCGGTATCGCCATCGGAAATCGAACTATCAGGGTAGAAATCGGCCGATCTGTCGGCCCCTCAAAATCACCCCTACCCCGGCTTAGAGACCAAAAAATCCTCGGCGCGCTTCTGCCGACCTATCCCGATCCCGGTAAGGGACTGCGCCCTCCAAAAATGCCGCTTGCATGACCTAAAGCGAGCAACGTAAAACACCCCTTGCCCCCGCTATGTGGGTATGGGCTTCAACGGAGCGCATTCAAAAGAAGTATCGTTGCGTGAAGCTGGGAAGGAGGCGGAAGCCTACGACCAGACATTTTGCCAGAGGGTGTTCCTCTGGTGCTGATGACCACAGCTTGTTCACCCTGATCGACGGTCGAGAACCGCGCGGGTAAGCTATGGAATAGTCAGCTATGACCACAACAGTCGATCTAGACGACTTGCTCAGCAACGAGCAGACCGCCGCCATTCTTGGCGTGAAGCCGAACACCCTCGAAATCTGGCGCTGTAAGGGCAAAGGCCCCGCGTTCATTAAGCTTGGCGCGCATCCCTCGTCCCCGATCCGCTATCAGCGTTCGCGCCTGATGGCGTGGCTCGACGCGCAAAGCTTCACCAGCACTAGCGCCTACACCGTGGCGGCGCGGTCAGCGTGATCGGCCCGATCGCGAAAAGCGGTCGGATGTACCGCAACACCCGACCGCCTCACCCGAATGTCCCTCATCCTCGCCCAAGGACCAGCAACATGCTTACCATGCGACGGGCCGTCGAAGGTCCGCAATGCCCCGGCGCTCGCCCGAATGTTTTTCCGCAAAAATCCCCGCCGCGTGCAAAAAAGCCGGATGCGGTGAGCTTGGCAAACAGATTGACTACTACCCCGACCCGAGGGGATGCTCGTCATGGCTGATATAAGCTTCGCCACCGAGCAGTCTCCGGAAGCAGTCGCGGCTCAAGTTCGTCAGGAGCAAGAGGAAGCGCAACGCAAAGCAACAGACGAGTATCTGGCCACACCGACTGCTGACTGCTGCGCGGCGATGAAGGTGAGACAGCAGCGTCAATCAAGATGAGACTCCGTTTGGGGCTGTCGGCGTAGGGCGTAGCCCGGAGCCGACAGCCCCA
>Ga0308009_10000387_pt1 | contig 33464 bp, 27 predicted proteins | sample Neamet127_FD_203134 | JGI IMG/M metagenome (GOLD analysis project Ga0308009, IMG submission 203134) | Marine microbial communities from water near the shore, Antarctic Ocean - #127 | ecosystem: Environmental > Aquatic > Marine > Unclassified | place: Southern Ocean | collected 2014-07-24
GGCAACATCCAGGACTGGTGCATCTCACGCCAACTCTGGTGGGGGCATCAGATTCCGGCCTGGTATGACGAGGACGGCAAGGTCTACGTCGCCGACAGCGAAGCGGCGGCGCAGGCTCAGGCGCCCGGCAAAGCCCTGACGCGCGACCCCGACGTGCTGGACACCTGGTACTCCTCGGCGCTGGTGCCTTTTTCCTCGCTGGGCTGGCCTGAAAAAACCAAAGAGCTAGCCCTCTTTTTGCCATCCAGCGTGCTGGTCACCGGTTACGACATCATCTTTTTCTGGGTCGCCCGGATGATCATGATGACCACGCATTTCACCGTTTCACCGGAAAATCCTAACGGATTGGTGCCCTTTCACCACGTCTACATTCACGGCCTGGTCAAGGATGCCCAAGGCAAGAAAATGAGCAAGTCCGAGGGCAATGTGCTGGACCCGGTGGATCTGATCGACGGCATCGAACTGGCGCCGCTGCTGGACAAACGCTCACAAGGCCTGCGCAAACCAGAGACCGCGCCCCAGGTGCGCAAGAACACCGAAAAAGAGTTTCCAGCGGGCATTCCGGCCTACGGCGCGGACGCCCTGCGTTTCACCTTCGCCTCGCTGGCCAGCCTGGGCCGCAGCATCAACTTCGACAGCAAACGCTGCGAGGGCTACCGCAACTTCTGCAACAAACTCTGGAACGCCACGCGTTTCACGCTGATGAACTGCGAGGGCCAGGACTGCGGCCTGGCCGAACACACCAAAGAACAGTGCGCGCCGGGCGCCGAGTTCCACAACTACCTGACGTTCTCGCAGGCCGACCGCTGGATTGCCTCCACCCTGCAACGCGTCGAAGCCGATGTCGCCAAGGGGTTTGCTGACTACCGGCTCGACAATGTCGCCGGCAGCATCTACCAGTTTGTCTGGGACGAGTTCTGCGACTGGTACCTGGAAATTGCCAAGGTGCAGATCCAGACCGGCACACCGGCCCAGCAGCGCTCCACCCGCCGCACGCTGATCCGCACGCTGGAAGCCATCCTGCGGCTGGCGCACCCGGTGTTGCCCTTCATCACCGAGGAACTCTGGCAAATCGTGGCGCCGGTGGCCGGCCTGAAAAAAGGCGAGTACGTCGGCCAGGCCGCCTACCCACAAAGCCAGCCCGGCAAGATCGACGTGCAGGCCGAGGCGCATGTGGCCAAACTCAAGACCCTGGTCGATGCCTGCCGCAACCTGCGCGGCGAGATGAAAGTCTCACCTGCGACGCGGCTGCCGCTGTTTGTGGTCGGCGATCATGCCTTCATGAGCCAGTCCGCGCCCGTCATCAAGGCGCTGGCCAAGCTCAGCGAGGTCCGGGTGTTCGAAAGCGAGGCCGAGTGGGCCAAAGCGGCCGAGTCCGCGCCTGTCGCCGTGGTCGGGGAAGCGAAAGTCTGCCTGCACATGGAAGTCGACGTCGCCGCTGAAAAGCTCCGCCTCGGCAAGGAAGCCACGCGGTTGGAGGGTGAACTCGCCAAAGTCCAGGCCAAGCTGGCCAACGAGGCCTTTGTGGCCAAGGTGCCGCCGGCGGTGCTGGAGCAGGAGCGCAAGCGACTAACCGACTACACAGCGACGTTAGAAAAAATCCGCGCCCAACTCACGCGCTTAAATTAAGCGAGTGTGGGCGCAGGGGATTTAAACCAGCCAGGGCTGCGGGTCCGGCTCTGCCGGCCCGCAGGCACAGCGGCCCCCTCGGGGGGCAGAGAGCTACGCGCAGCGAGCGAACGTGGGGGCTCTACCTAACGAATCATCAGGTCCTGCTCGCCCCACTGCGAGGGCGATATCGCGCCGGGCAGCTCCATGTCCATGGGCGCGCTGGGCACATATTCGACGCCGCGCTGCTCTGCGCTGATGGCTTCGTGCATGCGATGTGCCACATACCAGCTGGAGCGCAGGCGCGCCTCGCGTGTGTGTGAGCCGAGCCGAGGCGTGATAAACAGGTTTTTCAGCCCATTCAAAGGTGAAGCTTCACCCGTGAAATTGTCCTCGGCACCGTCCAGAATGCAGGCGTCAATGCGACCATCACACAGGGCAGCCGCAAGGGCCTTCTCGTCAAACAGCGCGCTGCGGCTGATGCCCACCCACAACTGGCCGCGCTTGCAGGCTGCCAGCAGTTTGTCGTTCACAAACCCGCGAAAACGCGTGGCATACAGCATCTGCACCGACACCGCATCCGCCTGGCTCATGAGTTCGGTCAGCGTGACGGGCTGGATGCGCAAACGCTCCCAGATCGGCGCGGTGTGGTGGACGGCGGGGTCGTATCCGATCAGCCGCACACCGAGGCTGGTGAGCATGCCGGCCAGGGTATGAGCGGTTGGCGCCAGGCCCAGAATGCCGACGGTGCTGCCATGTAATTCGCGGCCCATCTGCGCTGCGGGGTGGCGTTTTCCCATCAGCGCCGACACCACGCCGCGCCGGTACAGCAGCAGCAGGCTGCTCAGTAAATACTCGGCATTGGAGCGGACATTGGCGCTGCTGGCATGGATGACCTTGATGCCGCGCTCTTTACAGGCTTCCAGGTCGGTGTTGTCGGTGCCCACATGCAGGCGGCCGACAGCTTTGAGCTTGGGCAAAAAATCAAGAAAATCGCGCGTCACCACGGTCTGACGGGGAAACACAACGCCGCGGGTCTTGTACGCCGCTTGACGCAGCAGGACCATGTCATCCGCGAGTTCAGGGCGGTATTCCACGCTGTGACGTGACTCCAGCCAGGCCATGGCTTCGGGTACCAACGCATCAAGAAGTAAGATGTTCACCCAGTATCCTTTTTTTCTTTTCAGCACGCCACTTGGCGGGTTCCGACACCTGTTCGGGGTACCGTCCGACGCCAAAGTCGTATGAACCACGCAACACTCTAGGCCTTTAACTTTAAAAGTCGATGCAAAAAGTCACACTAAAAAAGGCCGTATTCCCGGTCGCGGGTCTGGGTACACGGTTTTTGCCGGCCACCAAGGCTCAGCCCAAAGAAATGCTCCCCGTGGTGGACAAGCCCCTGATCCAGTACGCCGTTGAAGAGGCCTACGCGGCTGGCATCCGCCACATGATTTTTGTCACAGGACGCAATAAACGGGCCATCGAAGATCACTTCGATACCGCGTATGAATTGGAGACCGAGCTGGAGGCTGCCGGCAAGCAGCAATTGCTGGAATTGGTGCGCTCCATGAACCCCAGCGACATGGACTTTTCCTATGTCCGTCAGCCGCGCTCCCTGGGTTTGGGCCACGCGGTGCTGTGCGCCGAACACCTGATCGGCAACGAACCTTTTGCAGTGCTGCTGGCCGACGACCTGATGGTTGGCACGCCACCCGTGCTGGCCCAAATGGCCGCGCAATTTGAACAATTACAGCAATCGGTGCTGGCAGTGCAGGAAGTACCTCTGGAACAGACCCGCCGCTACGGCATCGTCGCAGGTGAGGCCGTGAACTCGCAGTTGATAAAGATCAGCCAGATGGTGGAAAAACCGGCGCCGGAAGTGGCCCCTTCCCGCATGGGTGTGGCCGGACGCTACATCCTGACGTCAGCGGTATTCCGCCACATCCGCAACCAGCCGACCGGTGTCGGCGGGGAAATCCAGCTCACCGACGGTATTGCCGGGCTGATGGCCGAAGAATCCGTTTACGCCTACCAATATGAAGGCAAGCGTTATGACTGCGGCAGCAAGGAAGGGTTTCTGGAAGCCACGGTGGAGCTCGCCCTGCAGCACGCCGAAGTTGGCGAGCACTTTCGCCACTACCTGAAGAACCTTCAGTTTCCCTGAGTCGGCCGCGTGCAGCGCCGCTGCCCTCCCTTCAAGCAGGGGCCGCGGAACCGGCTTAGCCGGGCCGCAGGCGCAGTGGCCCCCGAGGGGCTGGAGCCTGCGGCTCCAAAGCTGCTTGAGCAGCTTTGGACAGGCGACAGAAGCGAAGGCTCCGGCGAGCGACGGCCTGCAAGGCCTCGCGCATTACACGCAGTGAAAAGCGTGGGGCTATTCAGCGCCGCTTGAGTATGTGAATAAAGTCCCCGCCTTCGCTTTGCTGCTCCACCAGCTCGTTGCCGGTCTGCCTGGCAAACGCCATGAAGTCACGCGTGGAGCCTGCGTCGGTAGACACTACCCGCAACAATTGGCCGCTGTTCATCTCGGCGAGCGCTTTTTTGGCCTTCAGGATAGGCAGCGGGCAATTGAGGCCGCGGGTGTCGAGTTCTTTATCGATGTGCATCGTGTGTGTCCTTGATTGCCGCCATTTTAAGCAAATCCGCAAGGCACCGTTTGCACACCCTGTCATGATTCCTCGCGAGCATGCGCGCGGCAGCCCCCCCTGCCCCACAAGCAGCATGCATCAACATCATTTTTTTCGCCTTCCCCGATCAGCCATACCGTATTTGCTATTAAATTAATAGCTAACTATGCTTTATGGCTATGGGCTAGAGGCATATTTCGCTCATAAAAAATCCCGGGCTTGCTGAGCAAACCCGGGACGGTTGGTCCATGCGCCGCAGCGCGCGCAGCTTACTTCATGCCGAACTTGATCTTGGCATCGTTCTGGCAACCATCTTTGGCAGCGCCAGCCATGGTGTCGCAACGCTCTCTGGCTGCCTTGTACAGGGCTTCGTTTTTGTCGGCATTGGCGTCCTTGCGAACATCGGCCATGTTGTCGGCCTTGTCCTTATTGGCCGCAGCGCTGGCTTTGTTGACTTTGGCGTCGGCCTTGGCGGTGGTGCGTGCTGCCTTGGCATCTTTCACGCAAACGTCCTTGGTGTTGCCGGACATGTCGTCACATTTTTCCTTGGCAATGTCGTATGCAGCGTCGGCTTTGGCATCCCGAATTTTTTTGTCATGGCTGGGGCTGGGTTTGTACTGGGCTTCCAGTTCGGCCCTAGCTACTTTTTCCGCACCCTTGGCTTCTGCCTGACAAATATCCTTGGCATTGGCGCTCAGGGAAGCGCATTTTTTCTTGCCGACCTTGTAGTCGGCTTCGACGCGGTCTTTTTGCACTTTGTACTCTTCCTGGGTCAAGGCCATGGCGTTGCCGGCGAAAGCGCAAGAGACAGCAAGAGTGAGGATGGCGAGTTTGGTTTTCATGGTTGATTCCTTGGGATGTTGCGGGTGATGCAAATGGCAAATAGTTTGCCCAGAGTGCCGGTGTCGATTCATGCAACCGACAGACACAAGAACGCAGAGGCGAACGACTCAATAACGCTCAAAAAAGCCAGTGGGGTTGCGTTCCTGAAAAGACGCAAGCTGATTTTCGGCTTCGTCTTTGGCCAGGCCATGGCGCTCCTGGATGCGGCCGAGCAACTGATCACGCTTACCCGCAATGATGTCAAGGTCGTCATCGGTGAGCTTGCCCCACTGCTCCTTGACCGTGCCCTTGAACTGCGTCCAGTTCCCCTGGATTTGATCCTTGTTCATGATGGCCTCCTGAAGTGAATTTAAGTCTTTGAAGTCGCTTGCCAAGCAGCATTGCGACGATGGACTTTCACATTAAAGACGGGACTTCATGCCAAGGGTAGGCCCACGCAAAGAACAGGCGTAGGCGTGTGCCTACACCCGATCAGCACGCGACTACCGACAGTGCGTTCAGCTAAGACCAGGCCCCGTGCAGACTTATTTTGTGCGCAGCGTGCGGCCCAGCAACAGCACCGGAAGCAGGCCGACCAGCACCAGCGTCAGGGCCGGCAGTGCCGCTTCGCCCAGGCGCTCATCACGCGCGAGCTGGTAGGTCACTACAGCCAGTGTGTCGCTGTTGAAGGGTCGCAGCACCAGCGTGGCGGGCAGCTCTTTCATCACGTCGACAAAAACAAGCAAGGCTGCGACCCCGACCGAGCGCTGAAGCAAAGGCCAGTGCACTTTGGCCAGCAAAGCGGTGCCAGTGACGCCCAGCATGCGCGCGCTGTCGTCAAAACTGACGGGAATGCGCGAGTACCCGCTTTGCACGGACTGTAAAGCCACCGCCGTAAAGCGCACCAGGTAAGCCCAGACAATGCCCAGCACGGTCGCGGTGACCCAGTAACCCACCGCAGTTTGCGGCGCGGTGGCTTGCAACCAGCCGACCGGCAGCAGCAGCCCCACCACAATCACCGCGCCTGGCACGGCATAACCCAGACTGGCCAGTTGCGCGGCAGCGCGTGTCAACACATGAGGCCGAAGGCGCAAGGCCAGGCTCAATCCCAAAGCCATGGCCGTGGCCAGCGCAGCGCTCAGACCCGCCAATCCCACGCTGTTGATGGACCAGCCCACAAACTGCCGCCACGGCATCTCGCCCCAACCAGCCACCAGTGGGCGAAGCATGAACAGCACGGGAAGGATGAAGCCCAAAGCGATGGGCACAGCGCACACTGCCCACGCCAGAGCCGCTCGCATGCCCCGCAAACGGGTGGGCGCAGCATCTGCGGCGCCAGCACCCGCCGCGCGGCTGCCGGCAAAACGCATGCGCTTTTGTGCCTGGTTTTCGATTCTGAGCAACACCGCCACCACCAGCAACAAGGCCGTTGCCAGTTGGGCTGCGGCCAGCCGGTTGTCCATGGCCAACCAGGCCTTGTAAATGCCTGCGGTGAAGGTCTGGATACCGAAGTAGCTGGAGACACCAAAGTCGGCCAGCGTTTCCATCAATGCCAGCGCCACCCCGGCCGCCACCGCCGGCCGGGCCAGCGGCAAAGCCACCTCACGGATGCGGCGCCGCAAGGGCGCGCCCAGCAGCCGCGCAGCCTCCATCAGATGCACCGCACGCTCGGACAGCGCAGTGCGCGCCAGCAAATACACATAGGGATACAGGGTGACCGTAAAAATCAGCACGGCGCCGCCCAGACTGCGAATCTCTGGCAGCAGACGGCCCTGCAAGCCGAAGTTGGCGCGCAGCCAGCTTTGCAACGGTCCGGCATATTGCAGAAAGTCGGTATAGGCATAAGCCACCACATAGGCCGGCATGGCCAGCGGCAGCAGCAAGGCCCAGGCAAAAATCCGCCGCCCCGGAAACTCGAACAGCGTCACAGCACTGGCAGTTGCCACACCGACCAGCGCCACACCTGCCGCCACGGCCAGACACAGCAGCAGCGAGGTCAAGGCGTATTCCGGCAGCACCGTCCGCAGCATCTCCTGCAGGATCGGCAGCGACAGGGCATCGAGCGACAGCCACGACAACATCACCGCCAGAACCGGCAGCGTGAGCACAGCCGTCAGCACCAACAGCAGGGCAGGCAAGACGAAACGAGAAAGCATGAAGTCCAGAAAAAACAAAATGCCGGTCATCGGCCAGCGCCACCGGAAGCGGCAAGAGGATCGGGCCGCGCGACGCCAACCCAAAGAGTGCAAATGAGAATTGTAAGCATCTACAATTGCAAGCATGTTTTTAGACATTTCTCATCTGGTGGTGCATTACGCCGGCCGGTCCCGCCCGGCTGTCAACGGCGTGTCGCTGGGCTTGCTGACAGGCGAGATCGGTGTGCTGATTGGACCATCCGGCTGTGGAAAAACTACCTTGCTGCGTGCCGTCGCAGGCCTGGAAAGGGCCCAGTCCGGCAACATCTCGCTGGCGCGAGAACCGGTCAGCAGTGGCTCCGTCCATGTGCCGGCGGAAGAGCGCCGAATTGGCATGGTGTTTCAGGACTACGCCCTGTTCCCGCACCTGGACGTGGGGCGCAATGTGGCTTTCGGCCTGGCGCACCTGCGGGCGCCAGAGCGCCAGCAGCGCATCAGCGAAGTGCTGGACATGGTCGGTCTGGGCAACGCGCAACACCGTTACCCGCATGAGCTGTCGGGTGGCCAGCAACAACGTGTGGCGCTGGCACGCGCCCTTGCGCCCAGGCCGCGCCTGCTACTGCTTGACGAACCTTTTTCAAACCTGGATGTGGACCTGCGCGAGCGTCTGGCGCATGAAGTGCGCGGCATCCTGAAACTTGCTGGCGCCACCGCGCTGCTGGTCACCCACGACCAGCTCGAAGCCTTTGCCATCGGCGACCGCATCGGCGTGATGCACGACGGCCAGCTGCACCAGTGGGACGATGCTTACGAGCTCTACCACCGGCCGGCCACCCGTTTTGTGGCTGACTTCATCGGTCACGGGGTGTTCACCCGCGCCCAGATCATCCAGCAAGGCGACAACGTGGTGGTGCATACCGCGCTGGGCGACCTGAGCGATGTGCTGGAGTGCCCCTTGCCAGGCGCTTACCCGGACGGTGTGTGCGATGTGCTGCTGCGCGCTGATGACATCGTGCATGACGATGCAGCGCCGGTGAAGGCGCAGATTGTGCGCAAGGCATTTCGCGGTTCAGAATTTTTGTACACGCTCCAACTGAGAACCGGTGAAACCGTGATGGCGCACGTGCCGTCACACCATGACCATGCCTTGGGGGAATGGATAGGCATTCGCGCCGAGGTCGATCATGTGGTGACCTTTCAGCGCGAATAAGCCGCTCCTGGCGCCAGGCTTCAGGGCCTGTCGCCCAGCAGGCGTGCAACCTCTGCCTGAAGGTCCGCCGCCCAGACCCTGCGGTCGCGGCCGTCGGCGTGCTGAGGTCCACCCACCGTCACTTCAGCGCGTAGATTCGCGACACACAGGGTTTCCCAGATCGACACAAAAATCGAATCGTCATCAATGTAGCGCGGCGCGAAACTGGTTTGCCCGGTGCCCGCGTCGACAAAACGCAGGGCCACCGGCTGCACCGGTGCATTGGCTGAAATGGCGGCCTGCAGCAAATTGGCATGAAACGGTTTCATGGCCATTCCATCGCCAGTGGTGCCTTCCGGAAAAACCGCCAGCACCTCTCCGAGCTGAAGCCGTTCGACCATGTGGTGCACGACGCGATGGGCGTCGCGCCGCGACTCGCGCTCGATGTACAAGGTGCCCGCGCCGCCGGCCAGGGTGCCGACCAGTGGCCAGTGCCTGATGTCGGCCTTGGAAACAAAGCGGCAATAACGCGAGGCATGCAACACCACGATGTCCAGCCAGGACAGATGATTGGCCACCAGCAGCGCCGGACCTGCGGCCACAGGCCGCCCCTGCAGCGCCAACGTGATGCCCACGCCGCGCAGCATGGCCTGGGCCCAGGCATGCACCCGTGCCTCCCTCTCGTACTGCATCAGTTTGGGAAACCGGAAAACAATGGTCCACATGCCGCCCGCGATGTGCGACAGCGCCCACAGCAGCCGCCAGACGGCCCTGGCCTGACGCATACCGCTCAGGCCTCGTAGGCGAGTTGGCCGCCCACCAGCGTCCAGCGCACGCGGGCCGGCAACTGGTAGCCCGAGAACGGTGTGTGTTTGCCCTGGCTGCGCAGCGCGTCAGGCTGGACCGTCCATTCCGACTGCGCATCAAACACACAGATATCGGCGATGCCACCTTTGGCCAGTTGGCCCGCGCTGGCTTGCAGCGTCCCGAGCGCGCTGCCGAGCACGCGCGCCGGTTCACTGGTGAGTACCGCCAGCGCGCGGGGCAAACCCGCACCGCTGTCCTCTCCCCACTTGCAGGCCAGCCCCAGCAGCAGTTCCAGCCCGGTCGCGCCCGGTTCGGCCTCGGCAAAAGGCAAGGTTTTCGCGTCAGCCTCGACCGGGGTGTGGTCCGACACCAGCGCATCGATGGTGCCGTCCAGCAAGCCCTGGCGCAATGCATCGCGGTCGCGCTGTTGGCGCAGCGGCGGGTTCAGCCGCATGCGGCTGTCAAAGTAGCCAATGTCGGTATCGGTCAGATGCAGGCTGTTGATGCTGACATCGGCCGTCACCGCCAGCCCTTCGGCCTTGGCGCGGGCCAGCAAGGCGACACCTGCGGCGCTGCTGATGCGGCAGATGTGCACACGCGCGCCGGTCGCACGCATCAGTTCAAACAGGGTGTGCAGCGCAATCGTTTCGGCCGCCACCGGCACGCCGCTCAGGCCCAGTCGCGTCGCAAGTGCGCCGCTTGCGGCCACGCCACCGCCCAGCCAGCTGTCCTGCGGGCGCAGCCAGACCGTGTAGCCGAAGCTGGCGGCATATTGCAGTGCACGCAGCAGCACCTGGGTGTTGGCCAGCGGCACATCGGCCTGGCTGAAACCGACACAACCGGCCTCAGTCAGCTCGACCATTTCGGTCAACGCCTCGCCCTGGAGTGCCCGTGTCAGCGCGCCCAGCGGAAACACGCGCGACTGGTGCAGTTTTTCGGCACGGAACTTGAGCATCTCGACCAGGCCGGGCTCGTCAAGCACCGGGTCGGTGTCGGGCGGACAAACCAGGCTGGTCACACCGCCGGCCACCGCTGCGGCGAGTTCGCTTTCGAGCATGCCCTCATGTTCGTAGCCGGGCTCGCGCAGGCGCGCCGACAAATCGATCAGGCCGGGCGCCACGATGCAGCCAGCGGCATCGATGGTCTTGTTCGGCGTGAAATCGGCCGGCGTGCCTTGCAGCGAAACGATGCGCCCTGCGGCAATCGCCACATCACCCACCGCGTCATGGCCCGATGCCGGATCGATCACCCGGCCGTTTTTTATGAGTATCTTCATGCTTCATTCCCGGCAACAATGCTCATCACCGCCATGCGCACGGCAATGCCAAAGGTGACCTGCGGCAGGATCACGCTTTGCGCGCCATCGACCACGGCCGAGTCGATCTCGACACCGCGGTTGATCGGGCCAGGGTGCATCACGATGGCATCCGGTTTGGCCAGTTGCAGTTTCTCGTTGGTCAGGCCGAAGCTCTTGAAAAACTCCTGGCTGCTCGGCAGCAAAGCGCCGGACATGCGTTCGTTCTGCAGCCTGAGCATGATGATGACATCGGCGTCGCGGATACCTTCTTCCAGCGTGTGACAGACCCGCACGCCCATCTGGGCAATATCGGCGGGCACCAGGGTTTTGGGGCCGACCACACGCACCTCGGGGCAGCCCAGCGTCGTCAGCGCGTGAATGTCGGAGCGCGCGACGCGCGAATGCAGCACATCCCCGACGATGGCCACCGTCAGTTGGCTGAAGTCCTTCTTGTAGTGGCGGATGGTGTACATGTCCAGCAAACCCTGGGTCGGATGGGCATGACGGCCATCGCCGGCGTTGATCACATGGACATGGGGCGCGACGTGCTGCGCGATCAGGTAGGGCGCCCCTGACTCGCTGTGGCGCACCACAAACAGATCGGCGGCCATCGCGCTCAGGTTGGAGATGGTGTCGAGCAGCGACTCGCCCTTGGATGCCGATGAGCGCGCGATATCGAGGTTGATCACATCGGCCGACAGCCGCGTGGCCGCGATCTCGAAGGTGGTGCGGGTACGGGTGGAATTTTCAAAGAACAGGTTGAACACACTTTTGCCGCGCAGCAGAGGCACCTTTTTGACCTCGCGGTCGCTGACGCTGACAAAGCTGGCGGCGGTGTCCAGAATTTGCGTGAGTGTGGCCTTGGGCAAACCCTCAATCGACAACAGATGGATCAGTTCGCCGTTTTTGTTGAGCTGCGGATTTCGTCGGTACAGCATGCTCAGACCTTGCGCACGGCCAGGCCGCCAGTAAAGGGGTTCATGGGGTCGCTCCTTGCACCTGGAAACTGAAATGGCCATCGTCGCTGCGGGCCAAGGCCAGGGACTGGGAGGCCGGCAGCGCCACGCGCGCTGCCGCAAAGTCGGCCTGGATCGGCAACTCGCGCCCGCCCCGGTCCACCAGCACCACCAGCTTGACACTGGCCGGCCGGCCATAGTCGAACAACTCGTTGAGTACGGCGCGTATGGTGCGGCCGGTGTACAACACGTCATCCAGCACGATCAGGTTGGCGCCGTTGACATCGAAGGGCAGCACGGTCTGGCCGCTGGCCGACAGGCCACGCCGCGCAAAATCGTCGCGGTGCATGGCCGACGACAAGCTACCGGCCGCGTCGGTCAGGGCCAGGTCGGTGCGCAGGCGCTCGGCCAACCAAACACCGCCAGACGCGACGCCCACCAAGCGTGGCACGCGGTCATAGGTCGCCAGAAGCTGCTGCATGGCGCGAAGCACTTCGCGGTACAGGGCTTCGGCGTCCAGGGTCAGGCTGCTCATGAAAGACTCCTTAAAAACTGCTCGAGAATTATGCAGGCAGACGCCGCATCCGCATCCGATGCGCGCTGGGACAGGGCTTCGGTGGTGCTGTAGCGCTCATCCACCTCAAAGACTTGCAATCCAAAACGTCCGCGAAGTTGGCGCGCAAATTTCAGGGCTCGTGCAGTGTTGTCATGGCTGGCACCATCGGGGTGAAAAGGGATGCCGACCACCAGGGCATCGGGCTGCCACTCCTTTATTTTCAAGGCGATGGCCACAAAGCGGGCATCGCCCTCGGCCGCAATGCTGCCTTGCGGCGTGGCAGTGCGCGTGAGCCGGTTACCGGTGGCCACACCGGTGCGCTTGAGGCCGAAATCGAAAGCGAGAAATGTTTGCAACTCAGCGCTCATGGGTGTGTCTAGAAATTCGAGTACCTGGATGCAGGGCAAGGCGCACGGAACGGAGGACACCGGAATGCACCTGGGTGCATGAGGATTCCGAGTACCGCGCAACGCGGCCATGCGCCTGGTACTCGGATTTATAGATACGCCCTCATGAGTGGCCGGCCTCGGGTGACAGCATCCAGCTCTGCAGACCCAGCAGCAGCAAGGCCTTGTCATAACGCTGCTCGACCGGGGTGTCGAAAATTACCGACAGGTCGGCTTCGACGGTCAGCCAGCTATTTTCCGAAATTTCGGACTCAAGCTGGCCCTCCCCCCAAGAGGAATAACCGAGCGAAACAAATACCTTGCGCGGCCCGGCGCCGGTGGACAGCGCTTCCAGCACATCCCGTGAGGTGGTCATTTCCAGTCCACCCGGAATGGTCATGGTCGAGGCGTACACCGACTCATTGCCCGCCAGCATGCACTCATGCAGCACAAAGCCGCGCTCGGTCTGCACCGGGCCGCCCTGAAACACCGGGGACTCGGTCAGGTCATCACGCCGCAAGGGCAAGGCAACCTTGTCGAAAAGATTTTTCAGGTTGATGTCGCTGGGCTTGTTGATCACCAGCCCCAACGCGCCACGGTCGCTGTGCTCGCACATGTAGACCACACTTTTGGCGAAAGCCTCGTCGTCCAGACCAGGCATGGCAATCAGGAAGTGGTGGGTAAAATTGATCGGTGCAGAATCCATGGCCATGGCGAGATTTTACGCGCAGGGGGCTTTGGTTGGCAGAACAATCCGCCTGCAACACCCGAATTCCGGCGCGCTGCCTGAAACTTCGCCACACAGCAAGGTAAATTCTCCGACCATGAGCAAGCAATACGACACTGGCCTGATGTGGTTCCGCCGAGACCTGCGCTGCCAGGACAATGCGGCGCTGTACCACGCGTTGAAAACATGTCGCCAGGTCTTTTGCGTGTTCGTGCTGGACCAGGACATCCTCGACGCCCTGCCCCGTGCCGACCGCCGCGTCGAGTTCATCCGGGAATCGCTGGTCGATCTTGCCGGGCAGTTGCAGCAATTGGCGGGTCAACATGGCATCGCCGAGGCCGGTCTGGTCACGCTGCACGGCCGGGCCGGTCAGGCCCTGCCGGAGCTGGCCCGGGCGCTTTCCATCAACGCCGTCTTTGCCAACCACGACGATGAGCCGCAGTCGCTGGCGCGGGACCAGCAGGTCGCCGAGGCTCTGGCGGCGTCCGGCATGGCTTTTCATAGCTTCAAAGACCATGTGATTTTTGAACGCCAGGAAGTGCTGACGCAGACCGGCAAGCCCTACAGCGTTTTCACCCCGTATAAAAATGCCTGGCTCAAAAAAGTGGATGCCTTTTACCTGCGCGCTTATCCGGTGGAAAAGCACAGCGCGGCGCTGGCGCCTCTTCCTGCGGCGTGGCGTGCAGACGTGCCGGAGTTGACTGCCTTCGGGTTCGAGCCGACCAATCTTGCGGCACTGAAAATTCCGGCCGGTAGCGCCGGCGGCAGGCTGCTGTTTGATGAATTTGTATCCCGCATGGACCAATACCACGCCACCCGGAATTTCCCGGCGGTCAAGGGACCGAGTTACCTGGGCGTGCATCTGCGCTTCGGCACGGTCTCCATCCGTGAATTGGCGGCGACGGCCTTGCGCATGCAGCAAGGCGGCAGCGAGGGCGCCGCGGTCTGGCTCAGCGAGTTGATCTGGCGCGACTTTTACGCGCAGATCCTGAGCAACTTCCCGCATGTGGCCACGGCCTCCTTCAAGCCAGAATATGACGCCATCCAGTGGGAGCAGGGGACGCACGCCCAGGCACTTTTTCAGGCCTGGTGTGAAGGACGTACTGGCTACCCGTTGGTTGATGCCGCGATGGCGCAGATCAACCAGACGGGTTACATGCACAACCGCTTGCGCATGGTCACCGCCTGTTTTCTGATCAAAGACCTGGGCATCGACTGGCGCTGGGGCGAGGCCTATTTTGCCACCCACCTCAACGACTTTGATTTGTCAGCCAACAACGGCGGTTGGCAATGGGCGTCCAGCAGCGGCTGCGATGCACAGCCTTATTTCCGGATCTTCAACCCGGTGACGCAAAGCGAAAAGTTTGATGCGGACGGCAAATTCATCCGCAAATACCTGCCGCAACTGGCCGGACTCACCGGAGCCTCGCTACACAGCCCCTGGCTGGCACGCCCTGTCGAACTGGCTGCCGCTGGTATTGAACTTGGCAGGAACTACCCGCTTCCGCTGGTGGACCATCCCCAGGCGCGCGAACTGACGCTGCTGCGTTACGCGCCGGTAAAGAAGGCTGGCCAGGCCTGAAGCGCTATGATTTTTATAGCTGCTTGCGCTTGCTGGCTATGGGCTGGAAGCCTTTTTGACTTCAAGCTGCAAGCTCGGCGCTGCAGTAGTGGCGAATCAGGCTGAGCAACTCGTCTTCAGCGTAAGGCTTGCCGAGGTAGTGATCGACGCCGAGCTCCTTGGCGTGTTCGCGGTGCTTCTCGGCGATTCGCGAGGTGATCATGATGATGGGCAGGCTGCTCAGGCGCGCGTCACCGCGAATGTTGCGCGCCAAATCGAACCCATCCATGCGCGGCATCTCGATGTCTGACAGCACCACCGTGGGCCGCTCTTCCTGCAGCCGCTCCAGCGCCTGCAGGCCATCGGCCGCCATGGACACGCGGTAGCCCTCACGCTGCAGCAGGCGCTGCGTTACACGCCGCACCGTGATGGAATCGTCCACCAGCAGGATCAGCGGAATCTGCGGCGCCATTGGCATAGGCGATGCCACGGCCATGCTTGTGCCGCCTGCAGACTGCTCCAGCATGTGCGGCTCGGCACTGTCAGAGCTCCAGCCGCGTGCCTGCTGTCCATAGACGGTGGCCAGCGCCACCGGGTTGTAGATCAGCACAACCGCACCCGAGGCCAGCACCGACATCCCCGCCAGGCCCGGCAGGCGCGATAGCTGGGGCCCGAGGTTTTTCACCACCACCTCCTGATTGCCCAGCACCTCATCGACGTGCAAGGCGATCCGTTGGGCCGCGCTTCTGAAAATGACCACTGGCGCGGTTTTACCCTGAGGCTCGCTGCTGCGACGCGAGGCCTGCAGCAAGGCGCCTGACCAGAAGAAGGGAACACTTTCGCCAGCAACGTCCAGCACGCCGCTGTTGTAGGCCTGCTGCAAGTCCTTGGCGGAAATCCGGCGCACAGTCTCCACCACGTTGGCAGGCACACCCACCGACGAGCCGCCTGCGCGCAGCATCACCACCTGCGTAACAGCCGTGGTCAGCGGCAGCACCAACTTGAATTTAGTGCCCCTGCCCGCCACCGTGGTGGTTTCAATCCGGCCGCCCAGGGCATTGACTTCAGAGCGGACCACGTCCATGCCGATGCCGCGGCCAGCGAGTTCGGTGACTTGAGAAGCGGTGGAAAAACCGGGCATGAAAATCATGTTGGCGGCTTCGTCGTCGCCGATTTGCTGGCCTGACGCGATCAGTCCCGAGGCCTCGGCCTTGTCACGAATACGCTGCAAATTCAGCCCGGCACCATCATCGCGGAACTCCACAGACACGTCGTTGCCCGACTGCTGCACGCTCACAGTGATCAGGCCGCTGGCTTCCTTACCGGCGCCAATGCGGGCCTCGGGGTCCTCAATGCCATGCGCCACGCAATTGCGCAGCAAATGTTCGAATGCTGGTGTCATACGGTCCAGCATGCCGCGGTCCATCTCGATGGTGCCGCCTTGCAGGTCAAGACGCACCTGCTTGCCGGTTTCCTTGGAAGCCTGCCGAACCACACGGTACAGGCGCTCAGAAATGCCCTCGAACTCCACCATGCGGGTGCGCAGCAGGTCGCGCTGCAGTTCACGGGTCTGGCGCGCCTGGGCGATCAGGTCGTCCTCGGTCGCTTCAACCGTCCGCTGCAAGGTGCGCTGCACGGTAGCAACGTCGTTGACCGACTCGGCCATCATGCGTGTCAGTTCCTGCACGCGGGTGAAGCGGTCAAACTCCAGCGGATCAAACCCGAGCTGCGCTTCCTTGGCCTGCTGCAAGCGGGACTGCATCTGCGTTTCGGAGTGCAATTCCACGTCGCGCAATTGCGAACGCAAGCGGTTCAAATTGCCGCTCAGATCATTGAGCGAGCCGCGCAACTGGTTGAGCTCAGCCTCCAGACGGGAGCGTGTGATCATGACCTCGCCGGCCTGGTTGACCATGCGATCCAGCAGTTGAGAACGCACGCGGATCGACCCGGAGGCCGCCGGACGCAAAGGTTGCAGCGCTGTCGCCTGGGCCATGGACATCATGACCTTGCGCCCACCGGCCGGCGCCAGGGCGGTGCTCTGCGCGTTTTCGAGCGCTTCAGGACCGTCGCCTGCGACCGGCTGCAATAAAGGCTGCAGCGGTTCAAATGTTTCGGACGCGCCGGGATGGCGCAAGGCCTCGAAATTCGCCTGCATGGCATCAAAGGTCGCCAGCAAGGTGTCAAAGTTCTGCGAAGCAGCTGCGTCGGAGCCCATATGCTCAATGTCCGACTCGATGCGGTGGGACATCTCCCCCAAGCGCATGGCGCCTGCCAGCCGGGCACTGCCCTTGAGGGTGTGCAAGGCGCGCAAGACCTCATTGCGTGCGCCCAGGTTGTCGGGACGAGCGGACCACTGCCGCAGGGCCGCACCCAGTTGCGGCATCAGCTCGGCTCCTTCTTCCTCAAAAATCGGAAACAGGTCGGGATCGATCGCGTCAACCGCGTCGAACTCATCGTCCAGGTCTTCATTGAAAACGGCAGGGATGGAAGGCTGCGCGGCAGCGGCCACTGAAGCGGATGCAGGTGGTGGTGGCGGCGCGGGTGGAAGAACGACCTCGGCAGGCGCTTGTTTTGGGGGCGCTGCGGACACGAAAACCGGCGCACTTGTCACCGCCTTGATGATGAATCTGGTTGCAGGTGCTATCGGCACACTTGTTGGTGCTACTGACGCGGTGGGCGCCACGGATTGGACCACAGGCTGGGCGGACTCTACGCCAGACGGGAAAGCCACGCTATCGGCAACCGACGCCAGGTCGATGACAGGGTCTGAAAAATCAATCTCGCGCAGCGCCTGAAGGATTCGCGGGTCCGGTTGCTTGAGGAAACCCGCCGCAAACTGATGCAACAAACGCCGAATATCCTCGGCGGCATCAATGAACAATTGATCGTGCTTTTTGCCGCCATGTCCCGGTTGAATCTGCGACTGCTGAAGCGCATGCTCAAGCGCACGCGCCATGTCGGAGAGCGCGTCAAATCCCACCGTGGAGGAACTGCCGGCCAGCGAATGGGTGAGTGCCAGAGCCGAATCACCAATAGGCTGCCCCCGTTCCATCGTCCATTCGGTAACTTCCGTCACCAACCGGCGGGACCATTCATCCGCCTCGTTCAAATACACGTTGTAAAGCGGAATACCAATGCGCAGCGAGCCGATCACCTTGATCTGCTCGTCTCCGCTCATGTCCATGGACAAGGACTCAGCAAGGTCGTCCAAAGGTACAGGAACTTCGAATTCAATGTCGAGTTCTGATGACGCAACGATGGACGCCGGCTCAACAACCATCTCGGGAACAAAATCAAAAACATCGTCAACCGGCACCTGCGAGGCTTCGGACAAAGCATTTACCACCGGAAGGGGGTCGGGTTGCGGGGCTGAGGAACTCAGAAAATGCGCATCAAAATCAGTCGTCGAAAGCTCAAGCGAATTGGCCTCAGTCGCAAGCGTCGGTGCTGGCGTTTGTCCAAGATCCAGCTCGAACATGCTGTCGGCGGACGCCGGACTTGCGGCCGGCGCATCAACGCTCAGTCCCGTCAAGGCTGACAAACTGTCGAAGTCAATGCCCTGAATATCGGCCAGCGGCTGCTCCGATGCAATCGCAGCAGGCGCGGCGGGCGACAAGTCGCTCAATGAGAAATCGAAGTCAAAATCGGATGGCGCTTGAGAAACCAGCATATCGCGACCGGGCTGTGCAGGATCCGTGACCTGTGCTCGCGCGGGTAGCACGATGGCGTTGAAACGCCCTTCCGTTCGCATGGCATCGGCGCTCGCGCGAAACGGCCCAGACTTCCATTCGGCATCCCGGTTGGCTGCGATATCGTCGATCCAGACAACAAACCCGTCCATGGCCTGAACGCACAAGGCCCGAAACGAGTCATCCGACGATTTTTGCTCAGCCAGCCAGCCATTGAGCAGTTGCTCCATGGACCAGGCTGCCTCGCCAAACTCGTTAAGCCCGACCATGCGGGAGCTGCCCTTGAGGGTGTGGAAGGCGCGGCGCAGTATCGTCAGCTCGCCGATATCCCCCGACTGGTTGCCCAGAGCCGCAATAGCGGCTTGTGCTTGCCCCACGACCTCGCGCGCTTCCTCCAGGAAGATATCTCGCAAGTCGTCTTCTTCAAAATTTTCCTCACTCACTGGCGCAGCAACGGGCAGGGCAGTCTGCGCGGTGGCCGCTACCAAATCAGTCAGTGAGCCGGAAGCTGCCTGCGTGTTTTCGGCAACAGCCATTGCAGCGTCTCGCGCAGTTTGTGCCAGGCCCGGCTGATCGGCCAATGCTGCACGGGTCGCAAGAACATCAAGCTTGACGCTCAGATTTGCGGCCGAAATTCCTGCCTCCACATCCTGTACAACGGACAGTACTTCCTGAGAGAGTTCGCTGTGCCCCGTCACTGCCGCAGCAACAGGCTGAGCTTGGCTACGTCCCATCAATGGTTTGAGTTCGCCTTTAACTTCATCGTAAACAAAAAGTTTTTTGGCCAACGCAGGCTGGTAATTGAGCATGTCAATCAGGAAGCTCAATGCGCCCAGGTTGTCGCCCAACTGGTCAAACGTTCCGGCCGATCGGGCGAGCTGCTCGTCAACTTCGGTGACCAGCATCTGCTCCACACTGTCTCGCATGCGCAGCACTGCGTGAGAGGCCTGGTCAAGTCCCAGCACCGACAACACACCCCGCATCTGCGATAGCTGCCCAGGCACCGCAGCCAGAACAGCCTTCTCTTGTGGATTTCGGAAAAACAGGTCCAGCGATTTTTCGACTTCACTGAGAGAGATGCGCAACTCGCCCACCACACTGCCCATGGTCTGTTTGTCGCTGACGTGACGATAAAGCTCTTCCATCCAGGGCTCAAGGGGCTGAGCTTCGCCGCCGCTACGCACACCTTCGAGCCGCTCCGCCAACCGGGCCGTCCGGACAGTCAATTGCGGATCATTGGGATCGAGGTCGTCAAAGGCCGCTTCCAGGTACAGAACGGCTGTCGCCGCTTCCAGCGCCAGCTCGATGGGCGGCGCCTGCCCGGAGCGTACCGTCGTCTCGATCACCCGCGACAAGGCCAGCGCGAGCGGCTCGCTGGGAGGGTGCAGCTTGACCAGAGAATCCGTCACCAGGCTGAATTGGTCGGCCAGCGTTTTGAACTTGCCAAGATCACCGGCAGTCAGCGATGACCAGGTTTCCTTGGCCGAGACAATACGCTTGCGGGCTTGCGCCAGCAAAGCCGGGTCGAAGCGGCCAAACTGCACCGCCTCATAGTCCACCGGCTTGAAGCGGTCCAGTCCATAACTGGCACGAACCGCCGACAGCACCGGCGCAACGCTGGCAGGGTTGGCGACCGCCTGCGAGCAGAAAAATAACAAGTCTTGTACCAGCCGGTCCGAAGCGTTGGTGCTGCCTTTGGCAAACGACGCGTATTGCAGCAGGATGCGCGAAGCCGCGCGCTTGACGTAAATATCGACAGGCAGGAGGCCATGCGACAAAGCCTCAAAAAATCCAGCCGCGATTTTCCAGAAAACGCGGGGCTCCCCTCCCGGCTGTGCCTTGGCAAAACCCAGACATACCTCCCTGAAGCTTTGCGCCGCCTGCACGTCACCGGTTCGCATGATTTTCAGGACAAGCTGATCCAGCAGTTGCCTGGAGGCTTCATCGTAAGCCCGCGCATTGATCGACAAATCCGTGACCGGCTCAATCCAGCGCAATTCGAATATCCAAAGATCAGCAGGGTGGATGCGATCAGCCCCGACCAGACCTTGAACATCACGGTACTGCGGAAACAGTGAAACGGCCGACACCGGTTTGTCTGCCAGGACACCTTCAAGGTACTCCGTCAAGGCAAAACTTGCGAGCTCAACTTTGGCAGCCGCATCCTGGCTGCACTGCTCAGGACGCTGGATAAACCGCTGCACCGCCGCTTCCATGGCACGCAAAACCAGCGCCGGTGCGCCCAAACCCACCATCTCAAGCGCACCCACGGCCTGGTGCAACTGCTGACGCGCAATACGCAACTGGCTGGCATCCAGCGCGGCAAGGTCGGAGCCTCGCGCCAATTCAGCATCCCGGACAAAGCGCTTCAAGGCCTTGGCTGAGCCATCCAGCGACTTCCGCAGTTCGTCCAAGACCCAGGCCAGTGGGCCCAGATCATTGACAGCCAAGTCAAGTTCAGCGGCTGTTGAGTTCGGGGCGTTCGATTGCATAGATGGCAGGCCGGTTCATAAATCGGAGTTCACGGACAAAGACGATGCAAACCTGCCATCAAGCAATCTTGAATCGCGATACAGACTGCCGCAACTCTTCCGCCATGCGCGACAAATCACGTACCTGCTGGGCCGTTGAGCGGGTACCTTCTCCGGTCTGCTCTGTCACCGCAAAAATGTGCTGGATGTTGCTGGCCACCACGTTGGCTGACTCCGCTTCGCGGGAGGCGGATGTAGAAATCTGCTCAATCAGGTCAGCCAGCCGACGTGACACCAAGTCAATCTCGGACAGCGCGGTACCAGCGCTGTCTGACAGCTTGGCCCCTTCCACCACACCTTGCGTAGAGCGCTCCATGGCGGCCACGGCATCCTGGGTATCGGTCTGAATCGCCTTCACCAGCGCGGAAATTTGGCGCGTCGCATCTGCCGAACGCTCAGCCAGACGCTGCACCTCCTCGGCCACCACGGAGAAGCCTCGTCCCGCTTCACCGGCGGACGCGGCCTGGATAGCCGCATTAAGCGCCAGCACATTGGTCTGCTCGGTAATGTCTGAAATCAGTTCGGTAATTTCACCAATCTCCTGGGAAGATTCACCCAGTCGTTTGATCCGTTTCGAGGTTTCCTGAATCTGGTCGCGGATCGAGTTCATACCGCCGATCGCGTTCTGCACCGCCTGCAAGCCTGATTCGGCAGCGGTCAGCGACTGACGCGCCACCTGGGACGATTCCTGCGCCTGGCTGGACACCTGGTTGATTCGGGTCGCCATGTCCAGCACTGATTGGCCGGTTTCACGAATTTCGCGCAACTGCTCGGTCGACGCTGCCAGCAGTTCGGTCGAGGTACTTTCCACCTGCGCCGTGGTTTGTGCCACCCGAGTCGCCGTGTTTTGCACGTTACCGACCAGCTGTCGCAACTCTTCCACCGTGTAGTTCACCGAGTCGGCGATGGCGCCGGTGATGTCTTCGGTCACCGTCGCCTCCTGGGTCAGGTCACCCTCGGCCACGGTCTGCAACTCATTCATCAATCGCAAAATAGCCGCCTGGTTGGCGTCATTGACACGTTTGGCGTCCTGCTCCTGGCCCTTGGCTTCCAGCCGTTGACCCTCGGCAATGCCCTGGCGCTGCCGGCTGTCCAGCACCTGCAAACGGGCCAGGCCGGCCGCGCACAGCAACGCAAACGCCGCCGCCACCGCCAGCGTCGTCAGGGCGCCCACACCCAGGCCGGTTTGCGATGACAGCTTGCCCTGGATATCTTCCAATCCGCGGCGCAAGGGCTCGCTGTCAGAAATAATCGAGGCCTGCGCCTCGCGCGCGGAGACCAGGCCCTGCAAGTTACCCAAAATGGCACCGGCCTGCACCCGCGTTTGCTCATACAGCGCCATCAAGGCCTCAAGCCGCTCGCGTGTCTGCGGGTCCTTGGAGCCCGTCAGACGCAGCTCGGGGCTGCCTTCCTGCAGGCCTTGGGCAATTTCCTTGAAAGAATTCAAGTCCTTGCCGAGCAAGAAAACGGCCTCGGGGCTCACACCTTCCATGGTCAGGAATTCGTTGGCTGATTTACCAATCCGCTGCGTCAACATCACCAACTGGCCGGCCGCAGAAATTTCTGCGGGCGCCGCATTCTGCTGAAGTTTGAGAGAAGAAACGGTTTCGGCAATTTCCAGCAGGTCGGACGACTGTCGGTTAATGGTACGCAAGGCATTACCCACCTGGGTCAAGATGGCCTGCTGGCTCATCACGGTTGATGCGTTCTTTTCAGCGCGCTCCATAAGTGGCGTCACGACGTCAACATCAGGCTGCAATTCGGGAGAAACGGGCTCAAGACGCAATGACACGTCACCGGCCCTGAGGCCGCGAACGGTTTTGGCCAGCACATCGGAGCTTTCTCTCACGTCCGGGAAAGCTTGCTCACTGCCCACCAAAGCCTGCGAAACCGACTTGGCAAGACGTTGCGACTGCATCAGCGACTGCCCGGTGGCCGCCACCTGTTGCGCCACGTGATCCGCCTGGTTCAGCGCAACAAAAGTCACAGCGCCCAGGACAATCACCGCAAAACTCAACAAGACCACCAGCACCTGCTGGTGCGCGCCCATACGCCTGCGCCCCAAGATCGGCAGCGACAACAACTCGCCATCTTCAGACTTGCCGTCGTTCTGGCTTTCAGGCCCGGTGCTGTCTTCCCCCTGCTGCGCTGCAGCCATGGCGCTCGGTGAATTCATGGCCCCCGTCGCCAGCGGATCGACCGACATGTCGAGCGAAACATCATCCATGCTGTCCTGGGATGCAGCGGGCTTTGCTCTGAATAGCTTCTGGATATTTTCAATGACGGACATGGTGAGCCTTCCGGGGAAAAAAACTGAAAGCGCTAGGCGCTGATGGTCAAAAAATGGGCTTGCTGCGCGAGCGACTGCAGGTTGATCTCCTGCCAGGTGGCGCCGTTGGCGTCCACATAACTGTGCCCAAAAAATTCCGGCGCTTCGGGCGACTTTTCGGCAAAGTCTGTAAACGCATCCGGATTGCGCAAACCGGACAACTTGTCGATCTGCAGCGCGCAATTGACTTCAAGCGCACTGTTGAGCGCGACCAGCCGGGACTCGGTGCGCGCCATTTCACTGCGCGGTGGCGGCATTTTGCCAGTGACAAAACTCGCCAGATCGACAATGCCATACAAGCCACCACGCAAATTGGCAACCCCGGCAAACCAAGCCTGGGTGTAAGGCACGTTTTGCGCACTGACCCAAGGGAAAATTTCCCCGGACTGGTTCAAAGGAAACAGGTATTTGTCGCCTCCCGCCTCCACCGCCAGCCAGGAAGCCGAAACACCCTGCGTTTTTGCGGCTTGCAGCCTGTCAGCCAGGCGGCTTTGGAGTTCGCGAAGTGCTTGTCGGTTGGCCATGCTTTAGTGATGTCGGTGAAACGTCAGCCCAAGGCCTTGATTTTTGCCATCAAGTCCTCGGCGTTCACCGGTTTGGTGATGTAGTCCTTGGCGCCCTGACGCATGCCCCAGACACGGTCGGTTTCCTGGTTTTTGCTGGTACACATGATGATGGGTACGTCGGCATACAAAGGATCCCGCGTGATGGCGCGCGTTAACTGGAAGCCATTTTGCCCGGGCATCACCACGTCCATCAGGATCAGATCCGGTTTTTCCTCGGCAAGCCGACGAAAGGCGTCTTCCGCGTTCTCAGCGGTTTTCACCGAAAAGCCGCTCTTGCCAAGCAGATCGGTCATGAACATCAGTTCAGTTTTGGAATCGTCCACGATCAGAATTTTTTTGATTGCCATTACGCTACTCCTTGTTTTGCGCTGCCCAGTTCCTGCACGGTGTGCAGCAACTGATCTTTGGTAAACGGCTTGGTCAGGTAGTCTTGAGAGCCGACCATCCTGCCCCTCGCCTTGTCGAAAACGCCGTCTTTTGAGGACAGCATCACAATCGGTACGGTTGAAAATTTCGGGTTGCGCTTGATGATCGCGCAGGTCTGATAGCCATCCAGACGCGGCATCAGAATGTCGCAAAAAATCAGATCTGGCAGGTAGTCGTTGACTTTGGAGAGGGCATCGAAACCATCTTCAGCCAACAGCACCTCATGGCCGCCCTGTTTCAGGAATATCTCTGCACTGCGCCGTATCGTATTGCTGTCGTCAATGACCAACACCTTGAGCCCTGAACTGGGAATACTCACTGACTGTGCTCCTTATGACACGTAGCCGACAAGACCGACGTCGCTGCATGTTTGTTAGACAACCGACCTGATCATTCAGATCTGAACCATTTCAAAGTCTTCTTTTCGAGCCCCACATTCGGGACAGGTCCAGTTCATTGGAATTTGGGCCCACGGCGTGCCTGCCGCAATGCCGTGCTCCGGCGCCCCCGTCGTTTCGTCGTAAATCCACCCACAGATTAAACACATCCAGGTCATTGATTGAGTCACAGCTTAAGTTGCCTTCGAATAGAATGCAACAATTGTATCGAGGCGGCGTTGCTTATTCGCGTACAGGTCAAAATCCAGCCTATGGCAAACCCCAACCCACCTCCTCTGGACAACCCGCAATTGGAAACAGAGGACGGCGAAACCGCTCCCGCCTGCGTGATGACTTTCAATGCCAACGACCCCAGTGGTGCCGGTGGCTTGACGGCTGACATCAGCGCCATCACATCAGCCGGCGCGCACGCGCTGGCTGTCGTTACAGGCGCCTATGTGCGCGACACCGCCGAGATTTTCGACCACATCTCCTTCGATGAAGAAGCCGTCACCGAGCAAGCCCGCACTGCGCTCGAAGACATGCCGGTCAGTGCCATCAAGGTCGGCTTTGTCGGCAACCCGGAAAACATCAGCGCCATCGCCGAGATTGCATCAGACTATGCCGATGTGCCCCTGATCGCCTACATGCCCAACCTGTCGTGGTGGAACGAAGAAGCCATCGACAATTACCTCGACGCCTTTCGCGAACTGTTGCTGCCGCAAACCACCGTGCTGGTGGGCAACCACAGCAGCTTGTGGCGCTGGCTGCTGCCGGACTGGGCCGGCGACAAAAGTCCGTCGGCCCGCGATATCGCAAAATCCGCTGCGGAATTCGGTGTGCCTTACACGCTGGTCACCGGCATCCCCCTGCCCGATCAGTTCATCGACAACGTGCTGGCCACGCCGCAGGCCGTGCTTTACAGCGAGAAGTTCGAGCGTTTTGAAGCCGTGTTTGCCGGTGCTGGCGACACGCTGACCGCCGCCGTCACGGCGCTGCTGGCCAACGGGCACAACCTGCAGGCCGCCACCAGCGAAGCTTTGACCTACCTGGATCACAGCCTGGACGCCGGCTTTCATCCCGGCATGGGTCACATCGTGCCCGACCGCCTGTTCTGGGCCCAGACTGACGACACGCCTACCGACGACGATGACGATGATGCGGACGAGGAAGCTGCCAGCGCCGATCCGGACCCCTCCCTGCCTTCTTTTGACCTACCGACCAATGGCACCAAGCACTAGCTCCGATACCTCCCGCAATACCGTTCTGTTTGAACGCGCCCGCGCACTGATCCCCGGCGGCGTCAACTCCCCGGTACGCGCCTTCAAGGCGGTCGGTGGCACACCGCGGTTCGTGCAGCGCGCACAAGGCGCTTACTTCTGGGATGCCGATGGCAAACGCTATATCGACTACATCGGCTCCTGGGGCCCCATGATCCTGGGGCACGGTCACCCGCCCGTGGTCGAAGCCGTTCAGAAAGCATTGCTGGAAGGCTTCTCCTACGGCGCCCCGACCGAGCGCGAAATCGAACTGGCCGAAGAAATCGTGAAGCTGGTTCCGTCCATCGAGATGCTGCGTCTGGTCAGCTCCGGCACGGAGGCCGGCATGAGCGCCATCCGCCTGGCGCGCGGCGCCACTGGCCGCAGCAAGATCATCAAGTTCGAAGGTTGTTATCACGGCCATGCCGACGCCCTGCTGGTCAAGGCCGGCTCCGGCCTGGCGACCTTTGGCAACCCCACCAGTGCCGGTGTGCCGCCCGAGGTGGTGCAGCACACGCTGGTACTCGAATACAACCACATTGCCCAGCTCGAAGAAGCTTTTGCCCTGCATGGCAGCAGTACTGCCTGCCTGATGATCGAGCCGATCGCCGGCAATATGAACTTTGTGCGGGCCAGTGTGCCCTTCATGAAACGCTGCCGCGAGCTCTGCACCCGGCACGGCGTGTTGCTGGTATTCGATGAAGTGATGACGGGGTTCCGAGTCGCGCTCGGCGGCGCGCAAAGCGTTTACGCAAAGAGCATCCCCGGCTTCAAACCCGACATGACGGTGCTGGGCAAGGTGATAGGCGGCGGCATGCCGCTGGCGGCTTTCGGTGGCACCCGCGCGGTGATGGAGCAACTCGCGCCTCTTGGCCCGGTGTACCAGGCCGGCACGCTTTCGGGCAACCCGGTGGCCACCGCCTGCGGCTTGGCTACGCTGCGTGAAATTTCGAAACCAGGGTTTTACGATGCGCTGAGCGAACGCACACGCAGCCTGACCGACGGCTTGACCCACGCTGCCACGCAGGCCGGCATCCGTTTCTGCGCGGACAGCGAAGGCGGCATGTTCGGTTTTTTCCTGCTGGACAAACTGCCGCAGAACTACGCCACGGTGATGACCACCGACAGCCCTACCTTCAATCGCTTCTTCCATGCCATGCTGGACAAAGGTGTGTATTACGCCCCGGCCTTGTATGAGGCCGGCTTTGTCAGCTCGGCGCACACGGCTGCCGACATTGAAGCTACCGTCGAAGCAGCAACCCTGTTTTTTGCAGCGCGTTAATTTTTGGGCTGCCCACTTTGAAGCAGAGTTTGCTATCAATTAAATAGCTGCTTACGCCCACTAGATATGGGCTACATCCACTTTTAGCTTATTGACAAGCCTGTTTCAATGACGGAAATGCCGCACACCGCTTAGCACCATCACCACCCCCTGCTCATCGGCAGCGGCGATGACTTCCTCGTCCCGCATGCTGCCGCCCGGCTGGATCACGGATGTCGCGCCGACATCAACAACGACATCGAGCCCATCGCGAAACGGGAAGAACGCGTCGCTGGCTACCGCCGAACCGGCGAGATCCAGGCTGGCGTTGGCGGCCTTGATGGCCGCGATGCGGGCCGAGTCGATGCGGCTCATCTGGCCTGCCCCCACACCCAGGGTCATGCCGCCGCCGCAGAACACGATGGCGTTGGACTTGACGTATTTGGCGACCTTCCAGGCAAACAGCAGGTCCTGCAATTGCGCCGGTGTCGGCTGCAACTTGCTGACGACTTTCAGGTCGGCCAGCGCGAGTTCATGGTTGTCAGCAGTCTGCATCAAAAGGCCCGAACCGACGCGTTTGACGTCCATCAAGTTGCGCCCTTGTTTCCACGCGCTGTCCCCGCCAGGCGGCAAAGCGATCTGCAGGATGCGTACATTGACTTTGGATTTGAAAACTTCCAGCGCCGCAGGCGTGAAACCAGGGGCCATCAGCACCTCGACAAACTGTTTGGCGATCTGCTGCGCTGCGGCTTCGTCCAGCGTGCAGTTCAGCGCAATGATGCCGCCGAAAGCCGAGGTCGGGTCGGTCTTGAAGGCCTTGCTGTAGGCATCGAGTGCATCAACACCCACCGCCACACCGCAGGGGTTGGCGTGTTTGACAATGACGCAGGCGGATTCGCTAAAACTCTTGACGCATTCCCAAGCCGCATCGGCGTCGGCAATGTTGTTGTAGCTGAGCTCTTTGCCCTGCAACTGCGTGGCCGTGACCAGCGAGCCGGGCGCCGGGTACAAGTCCCTGTACAGCGCGGCCTGTTGGTGCGCGTTTTCGCCGTAGCGCAAATCCTGCACCTTGATGAAGCGGCCGTTGGACTGGCCGGGAAACAGGCTGTGCTTGCCGCCCCCCTGGATGCCCGAGAGGTAGTCACTGATCGCGCCGTCGTACTGGCTGATGCGGTTAAAGGCGGCGACCGACAGCGCGAATTTGGTGCTGTCCTTGAGTTGGCCCTCGGCCTGCAGTTCTGCGAGCACACCGGCGTACTGCGAGGCGTCGGTCAGAACACCCACATCTTTCCAGTTCTTGGCGGCCGAACGCACCATGGCCGGGCCGCCGATGTCGATGTTCTCGATGGCATCTTCCAGCGTGCAGCCGGCTTTCGCCACGGTGGCTTCAAACGGATACAGGTTAACCACCAGCAGGTCGATGGTGGCTATGGCGTGCGCCTTCAGTGCAGCCATGTGTTCGGGCAGATCGCGCCGGGCCAGCAGGCCGCCGTGGATGGTGGGGTGCAGGGTTTTGACACGGCCGTCGAGCATTTCAGGAAAGCCGGTGTGGTCGGCAACCTCGGTGACCGGCAGGCCGGCGTCGGCCAGCAGCTTGGCCGTGCCGCCCGTGGACAGCAACCGGATGCCCAAAGCATGCAGCGCCTGTGCAAATTCGAGGATGCCGGTTTTGTCGGAGACGGAAATCAGAGCGTTCATGTTTTTCTTTGGTGGTCCAGGCGATGGCATCGCAACTTACTTGATCAGCTTGTGTTCAAGCAATTTTTTGCGCAGCGTATTGCGGTTCAAGCCCAGCCATTCGGCGGCGCGAGACTGGTTTTTGTCGGCATGTTGCATCACCACCTCCAGCAGCGGTTTTTCAACCACGCGCACCAGCATCTCGTACATGCCGCCGTCGGGTTCGGTACCGCGCAGATCCTTGAAATAACTCTCAAGACTGTTGCGCACACATTCTTCGATTTGTTTCTTGCTCATGCGAGCTCTCCCTGCCTGTCCTGTTGTTGTTCATTCACTTCGCTGGCCACCGCCACTGGCATGCGGTCCATGCGGGCGCCCAGCGCATCAAAAAAATCGGCGACCGCCTGCCACTGCGCCTCGGTGTCCTCCAGCAGGTTCATGCGGCTGCGGAAAGCCTCGCCGCCCGGCAGTGATCTCACATACCAGCCAATGTGTTTGCGCGCGCTGCGCACACCACTGAAGGCGCCGTAGAGTTCGTAGTGGTCCAGCAGGTGATCGAGCAGCAGGCGCCTGACCTCGGCCACCAGCGGCGGCGCAAGATGTGTGCCGGTCGCCAGAAAATGGCCGATCTCGCGGAAGATCCAGGGCCGGCCCTGGGCCGCGCGGCCAATCATCACCGCATCCGCGCCGGTGTATGCCAGCACATCGCGGGCTTTTTCAGGGGTGTTGATGTCGCCGTTGGCGACCACCGGAATCCGCACCGCGGCCTTGACCGCTGCAATCGTGTCGTATTCGGCCTGGCCCTTGTAGCCCTGGGCACGCGTGCGGCCGTGTACCGCAAGCATTTGTACACCGGCACCCTCGAACGCACGGGCCAGCGTGACAGCATTTTTGTGCGACTCGGCCCAGCCGGTTCGCATCTTCAAGGTGACCGGCACGTCACGCGGCGCGCAGGCGGCCACCACCGCTTCGGCAATCGCCAGGGCCAGCGGCTCGTCTTGCATCAGGGCCGAACCGGCCCACTTGTTGCAGACCTTCTTGGCCGGGCAACCCATGTTGATGTCGATGATCTGCGCGCCACGGTCAATGTTGTAGACAGCGGCATCGGCCATCATCTGTGCGTCGGTGCCGGCAATCTGCACCGCAATCGGCGCCACCTCACCATCGTGGTTGGCGCGGCGCGAGGTTTTCAGCGTGTCCCACAGGTCGCGCCGCGAGGTCACCATCTCGCTGACCGCATACCCGGCACCCAGGGTTTTGCACAGGCGCCGGAACGGGCGGTCGGTGACGCCAGCCATCGGCGCTGCAAACAAATTGTTTGCCAAAACGTGGGGGCCGATGTTCATAAACGTGCGGGGATGGTCAGAGCTGAAAAACGAAGGGTGATTGTAGCTGCCCAAAATTTCAGCAATCGAAATTTACACACGGCGTTGCAAGCGTACGCCCTACAGCATTGGCACGCCGCGCTACCTATACTTGCGACAGATGGAACTCTGGCTACAACACCTGATAAAAGCGCTGGCGCTGCCCGAGTTCGGATTGAGCACGGTGTTTGTGGTGTCTTTCATCTCGGCCACGCTGCTACCACTGGGCTCGGAACCAGTGGTCTTCGGCCTGGTCAAGCTCAACCCCCAGATGTTCTGGCCGGCGGTCCTGGTGGCCACGGCTGGCAACACCCTGGGCGGCGCGCTCGATTGGTGGCTCGGTTACGGCGCGCACAAGGTGGTTGACAAATATTCGCACTCCTCGCACCACGGCCGGGCCGTCCGCTGGCTCGAAAAACTGGGGCCCAAGGCTTGCCTGCTGGCTTGGCTGCCGGCTGTCGGTGACCCGCTCTGCGCAGTGGCCGGTTGGCTCAAGTTCCCGTTCTGGCCCTGCGTAGCCTACATGGCGATTGGCAAGTTCGCGCGTTATTTCCTGATGACGGGCGCGTTGATATGGGCCTTCCCGGGCGGTTTCAAATTCCTCGGTGGCTAGAACCGCTCAGCAGGCAACAGATAACGCCATTGGCCGGGCGCCAGGCCGCTCATTGGCATGCGACCGACGCGGATGCGTTTCATGGCCTGCACGCTGAGGCCCACGGTTTCGCACATATAGGCAATCTGCCCCGGCCGCTCGCCCTTCAGGGCAAAACGCAGCCGCGTTTCATTTTGCCAACTGACCTTGGCCGGTGGCAACAACACGCCGTTGAATGTGAAGCCGTGCTCGACCCGGTTGAGGCGCTCCAGGCCACCGGGCACCAGTTGACCAGCGACTTCGACAATCACTTCATGCTCCATGACCGAGGCATCTTCGCTGAGCTTGCGTGTCACACGCCAGTCCTGCGTGAACACCACCAGGCCGCTGGCCGGCGTGGCCAGCGGTGTCGCCAGAAGCTGCGTGCTGAAATGTTTTTTCAGCGGACGGATGCCGGAGCGGTCGTCCGCCGACCGGTTCGCTGTTGTCAGCAGTTGCAGGGCCGGCGCAGCGGGCTTGCCGGACGCACCGTCGAGGCCGGCCTCGTAAGCAGCCGGCTTGTGCAGCAGCAGCGTCACCGGTGTCAGCGCCAGCAGGCTGGCGTCGCGGTCCAGCTCCATCTTCTGGTCCCCGACGCGGAACTGCGGTTCTTCCACCACTACGCCGTCCACCCGCACCCAGCCGCCTTCGATGTACTGCTCGGCCTCGCGGCGGGAACAATTGAGCATCTGGGCCAGGGCTTTGGCGAGGCGAACGGGTTCTGTCATGGACAAGGGCCTCTGGAGATTTGATAAATTTGCTAGCAAATCAATAGCTGCTCACGCCCGCCAGTCATGGGCTGGAGGCACAAAAGACCATTAAATGCCCGGTGGCGGGAGCTGCCGGGCGGCTCTAGCTGCTAAACAGGAAATTCATCACGTCGCCATCCTTGACAACGTACTCCTTGCCTTCGCTGCGCATCTTGCCCGCATCCTTGGCACCCTGCTCGCCCTTGTTGGCGATGTAGTCGTCGAAGGCGATGGTCTGGGCGCGGATATAGCCTTTTTCAAAATCGGTATGGATCACGCCGGCCGCTTGCGGACCGGTGTCGCCGACATGGATGGTCCAGGCACGCACTTCCTTGACGCCTGCCGTGAAGTAAGTCTGCAGGCCCAGCAGCTTGTAAGCAGCGACGATCAGCCGGTTCAGGCCCGGCTCGCTCTGGCCGATCTCGGCGAGGAACATTTTTTTGTCCTCTTCCTCCATGTCTGCCATCTCGGCTTCCATCTTGGCGCAGATCGCAACCACCGGCGCCTTTTGTTCGGCGGCATAGGCCTTCAGACGATCCAGGAAAGGGTTGTTCTCGAAGCCGTCTTCGGCCACGTTGGCCACAAACATCGCCGGTTTGGCGGTGATCAGGAAGAACTGCTTGAGCAGCGGCAGCTCTTCCTTGCTGAAGTCAATCGTACGCACCGGCTTGGTGTCGTTGAGCGCCAACTGGCATTTGTCGAGAATGGCCACCAGCTTGATGGCCTCTTTGTCGCCCGAGCGCGCCAGCTTGGTCACGCGGTGCAAGGCTTTTTCAACGGCCGCCAGGTCGGCCAGGCAGAGCTCGGTCTGGATCACTTCGATGTCGGAGATCGGATCAACCTTGCCGGCGACGTGGATCACGTTGTCGTCTTCAAAGCAGCGCACCACATTTACCGTGGCGTCAGTCTCGCGGATATGGGCCAGAAACTTGTTGCCCAGGCCTTCACCGGTGCTGGCACCGGCCACCAGCCCGGCGATGTCCACAAACTCAACGATGGCAGACTGGATCTTCTCCGGGTTGACGATAGCCGCCAACTGGGCCAATCTCGGGTCTGGCACTTCTACAATCCCCACATTGGGCTCAATCGTGCAGAAAGGGTAATTTTCTGCCGCGATGCCCGCCTTGGTCAGGGCATTAAACAGGGTGGATTTTCCGACGTTGGGCAGACCGACAATACCGCACTTCAAACTCATGAGAAACCTTAGAAAACAGGCTGAGAAGTGTATGCGATATGCGCTTTTGCAGATCGCGGGCCTGACACTGGTGGTACTTGCGGCACTCGTGGCCGCACCCAGCCAGGCCCAGCCGGTGTTGGTGTTGCAAGACCCGAATGTCTCACTCGACCTGCAGGCCCAGAGCCTGGCATGGGTAGATGCCAACGCCGAGGCCAGCATTGAGCAAGTGGCGTCGGGTCAATTCCGGGCGGCCATGAGCCCGCCGCGCAGCAACACCATCTACACGCTGGGGACCCGTGCTGCGCTGTGGCAGCACTACCGCTTTCAGGAACCACCCGGTTTGAATCACCAGTGGGTCATGGTGTTTCCGATCCCGCTGCTCGACAAGGTCACCGTTTACCAGCAATTGGCAAGCGGGCAATGGCTGGGGCAGACCGCAGGCGATACCCTGCCCGTCTCCATCTGGCCGGAGCCGGGACGGTATGCGCAATTTTCTCTGAACCTGCAACCGGGGGTGGTGCGGGATGTGTATGTCCGCATCCAGCACCAGACTCAGATCAACATCCCGGTCCATGTCACCGCCAGCGTGACCAGAAACCAGCGACTTCAGGTCGACTACATGTTGATCGGCGTGGTATTTGGCGCCCTGCTCCTGCTGGTGGTTGCCAGCGCAGCGCAGAGCTGGGTCTACCGCGACCGGCTGTATGGCTGGTACGCAGCTTATGCGGCCATCATGATGGGCGTCATCGCCACTACCAGC
>Ga0308009_10000392_pt1 | contig 33102 bp, 49 predicted proteins | sample Neamet127_FD_203134 | JGI IMG/M metagenome (GOLD analysis project Ga0308009, IMG submission 203134) | Marine microbial communities from water near the shore, Antarctic Ocean - #127 | ecosystem: Environmental > Aquatic > Marine > Unclassified | place: Southern Ocean | collected 2014-07-24
AAACAGGCGAGAATAGTGACGGCGAACTGGAGTTTGAGAACTAATGACTGATCTCACTAAAGTTGCTGACAATATTGATGGGCTTGCTGATCGTGAGATCAAGGCTGGAGGGTTTAAATTTACGTTTGCCTCTGTCTTCGCAATCTTAGCTTTCATCAGCACTATTGTCGGTGGCCTCTACGGCGGCTTTGTTTTGTACCAGAAGATTGAAGAGGTCGCTGGCCTTGATATTACTGCGTATCAAAAACAAATGGATATTATGGACGCCCGAATGCAGGGGGTTTCTGAGAAGGTTGAGGAAGGTGTGGAGTATTCTCGGGCGATTAAAAACGGCTTATCGGACGATATTTTACGCATTGAACAACAAGTTGACAGGATGGACGATTTAGTAAGACTAATCGAAGATAGTGTGGATGTTTCAATTCGAGAAAGCGAAGCAGACGTTAGACGGCTAATTAAGGAAGCTGTATCTGACATTCGTATACTTATAGATGCGGCTGAAGTTCGTTTTGAAAACCAGAAAGAACGTGTTAGAAGTAGCCAAGCCGCCGACATGAAAGAATTAGAAGAACGTCTGATGTCAAAACTACAAAGAGCTTTAGACAACCCTTTGTCTGATTAGGAGATTTATATGACTGAATTTAAAGAGGTTGATGCCAACGGTAGCGGGGCCATAGAGAAGTCAGAATGGGACGCGCTAAACAGAACAATAGACTTAGAGGACAGGAGGCGTTTGCTAGATGATGAGGATGCCCAGCGAGATGCCCAACGTAAAATGACTTGGTTCGCGCTAAGTGGCATGTTGCTGTTTCCATTCGCGATAATCTTGTGCGCTGTTATGGGTTTAGATCAAGCGATGAACTCTCTTTCCAGCATTTCTGGTGTATATTTTATATCTGCATCCGCCCTCGTGGGGTCGTTTTTTGGATTTTCTAAGATGGGAGGTAAAAAGTAATGATTGCTTTATTAGGCAGTGCGCTCGGTTTCGGAACGTCCTTTCTTCCGCAAGTGTTAGGTTTCTTCCAGAAAAAACAAGACCACAAAAACCGTCTTGAAGAACTTAAAATGCGGGGCGAACTCGCGGCCCTTGGCGTCACACACGAAATTCAAAAGTTAGACAAGCAAGCTGAGATTGCAGAAACAAAGGCTTTGTATGAATTTGCTAACCCTACTCGCGGCTTTGCCGCAGGACTATCCGCATCTGTACGGCCAATTATCACTTACTTGTTTTTTGGCTTATTCCTATCCGTCAAAGCTGTCATCCTTTTGAAAGCGATGGAGGAAGGCGGCAACTGGAAAGACGCAGTTCCACTAATGTTTGACAATGAAACCCAAGCACTCTTTTCTGCTATCATCGCATTTTGGTTTGGGCAACGCAGTGTATCTAAATTTATGGGAGCGAACAAATGAAACAGAACTTTGACGCATGTTTAAGTATGCTGCTCAAACACGAAGGTGGTTTTGTAAATCATCCAAAAGACCCGGGCGGAATGACTAACTTGGGAGTAACCAAGGCTGTCTATGATGAATGGATTGGTGCGGAAAGCACTGAGGATGATATGAGGGCGCTAACTCCTGAAGATGTTGCCCCGATCTACAAAAAAAATTATTGGGATAAGGTGCGCGGTGACGATTTACCTTCTGGTGTTGATTGGTGCGCTTTTGATTGGGCTGTAAATTCTGGCAGTGGTAGACCAGCCAAGGCTATTCAACGAGCCGTTGGTGCCACGCAAGATGGAGCCATTGGCCCTATGACTTTGCAGTCTGTTGCTGATTTAGACCCAGACAGAATTATTGAGTCTGTATACCTCACTCGCCAAAAATTCTATGAAGGTTTGAAAACTTTTGAAACTTTTGGCAAAGGCTGGACTAGAAGAAATAAAGAAACTCTTGATACGGCTCTTGCTATGGCATCTAGGCCAGTATAAAAAATTCGTGTGGGTGGTGTAATCTCAACAGTCTAAACCTTGGGGGTCTGGTTGTTTATTGGTTACGCGCTACCAAATGTGCCAACATCGTAAGCTGCCACCCACACAAATTTTTAAAAAATTTAGTTACTATTTATTGTGGTAAAAAATAATACCAGTAATTTTTACCTTTTTTAGTAAAAGCGTTTCGGTATCTATCAAGCCTCCCCATTTTTGCCATGCCATCCATAAAAGAGCTTATGGTTTGTACAGTTAATTCAATTCCATCTATTTTTAGTTTTTGAGAAATGTCTGCTGCTGTTAATCTTTCTTTTTCAGAAAAACAGCTTAGAATTATTTTCCGTTTGTTTTCGGCTGCAATTCTAATTTTTTGCTGTTGGGCTTCTTTTGCGTCATGCGTTATTTCTTGACGCAAATCCATTGGAAGATTTGGACGTTTTCCTAAACGTGCCATTTCTATTTCGTGTTCAAGAATATTCCAGCCATATGATATTTCTTTTTTTTCTTCAATTGTTGTAGCATTTTCTAAATTTTCTAAAGCTTTTTCTTGTCTAATTCTTTTACGATTAAACTGCAAAGTGCTAAGACCGCTTCCACATCCATTGATAGATTGTATCTGCTTTTTTTGCGGCTGTCTTCGAGCATCAACTGCAACAATCGGTGCTGCCTCTTTGCGGCGATTGACAATAGACTTTCGTTTTCCATCCCGTTCCAATCTATATGTGTAAAATTTTATGCCATATTCAACAGATGCACGGTGTACTGTAGTTTGTGATAAAGATATTGCTTCTGCTGTTTGTTTTTGATTTAAACCTGCTTCAGCACAACGAACTAAAGCAGCAATTTGTTTATCATTAATATTAACGGCCATTTGACACCTTATAGTTTTTTAATTGTTTATTAATTCTTTCCGCAGCTTTTGCCGCTTTTAAAAATCTTTGGAAACTAGCTTCTTTTCTATATGCAATAGCTAATTTTCTTTGATGATTTATTAACGGGTCTAAATTTTTCATTACGCTGCCTTCATTGTTAAGATTATTTTTCATCATATAATTTCTTTTTTTCTTTAATTAAAATATATGATGCAAATCGAGTGCTGCTTTCATCCATAAAAACCATTTCGGTGTGAATTTCGTGGCCTTCTTCTCTTAGTTCTTTAATCCGTGCTGCCAAGCGAAATGATCCAATAAATTGCAATGCTTCCATAGGCGTAATTGGATTTTTTCTCATCCATTGCAAAATTTGTTTTGTCTGAGTTTCCATGTTTATTTCCTATTTGGTTGTGGGGGTAGGTCAACAAATATTTGTTTTATCGGTTAAATTATACCAATCGGCTATAATCGGTTTAAACCACTCAGGTGCGTTTTCGTCTTCGTTCTGGCGATCAAATAAATTTAGGGCCACAAATTTTGCCACATCAACTGTAACGTCAGTAAAACTTAGATCTAAAAAATTTAAACGCAGAACCCGGATGCTACTGTCTTCAGAGCACTCTGCATAAACCAATTTTGCGGCTTCTGACAGCGTGTTTGGCATGTCTTCGCCTACTGGCAAATGATTAAAGTGGCGCGTAATGCCAAGGTCTGGGCGAACAATCGTGCCGCTAGACGTAACCAGATATTGATCCATTTGCTGTTTCTTTGTCATTTTATATTCCTTTTTAAGAGAGGGGGTCCCTTTTTAATTAGGGGGGTCCCTTTTTAATCGGGTGGGGGCCGAAGCCCCTTTAGTTATTAAAATTCGCTGTCAAGAACTCTTGCTATTCCACGACCAGTGCTAATTCTGGCTACAAACCAAGCACCCTTTGCTTTCTGATAAACAACTTTAAGGTCGGAAAGGTCTATTCCTTGGTCAACAGATGCTTCAATCATTGTTGTATCCATTACAAATTTTTTATCATCAAGTGCCATTTTTTTGCCCTTTTCTTCTTTTACGTATTCGTCAACTCTGCAAGCGGCTTTGGCTTCGCTCTGTGTTTTATATTTTTCAGGAAGAATATAATCTTCCATCATCATGCGATCATATCCATAAATTTTGTAAAATTTTGCCATTATGAAATTCCCTCAATAGTACCTACAACCAAATTAGCGCCGCCAGCTTCACTCCATACTTTTCCAGTATTAGGGATGTAATGAAATTTTAAAGTTGGGCTGGATATTCTCAATTGAGACATCACCTCTAATAAAGTGTTTTTTTCAATGTTTGAAAAATTACTGTGGCTCGATTTAAACTGTGCCATTGGGATAGTCCTTTCTAATGTTTATGTTTCTATAACTTGTGTAAACTATATTTTACACTATTGCAATGGGGCTTTACACTTTTTTTAAAAAAAACTATTAATAAATTATGTACCATGTTGAGATTGAAGCAGAGGGACAACCTCAAGGAAAAGCCAGACCTCGTATGAGCCGATTTGGTCACGTCTACACGCCTCAAAAAACAAGAGACTACGAGAACATCATAAAATCCGCTTGTGCAACACAAATGAAAAGACACAACCTAAGTCCAACAACTTCAGCTGTTAAAGTGTCGATTGTAGCTTTTATGAGTATTCCTAAATCTTGGTCACAAAAAAAATCCGAAAAAGCCGAATACGGTTTAATTTATCCAATAGCCAAACCGGATATAGATAATATTGTAAAAGCTGCTTTGGATGGTATTTCGGGGCCACAAGGCGTCATATTGGATGACAAGCAAGTGGTTAGCCTAAAAGCAATTAAAACTTTTTGCCACCCAGACCGAGGTCCAGTGCTTTATATATCAATTTCCTGGGAATAGGACCAATCAGGTCCATATAAATCTCTCCATTCTTTTGGACTTTGATGGATTGCCAATTTACTGCTATCCCACAGCCCTTGATGATGTCCCTCACACAATGGAATAGCTAGGTTGTCTGCTGTTTTCTTTCCACTAAATCTGTCGTGTATAATGTGGTGTGCTTGAGTTGGAGAGGATTGTGGCAAGTTAAAAGCTTTGCATATGCAGCAATCCATTTCATGCAGTTTTGATAAAAACTTTGGGTCTTTTTTTGCTTTGGGTGTTTTGGGGTTAGACCAATCAATATTTAAATTTTTATTTTGTAATTGGGTCATAACCAACCGCCTCACTTAATTTACTCATTGCTAATTCAAAATAGATCATAAACTCTGTTTGAGTCATGGCGCTAAACTCGGTGCTGTCAACATGGCGAACAATACTATAACTGAGGGGTGATATACTGGTTTTGTAATAGCCGCAAACTAATTTAAGTTCGTGATGTAGGTGTTTTGATGTTGGCCACATTCCAGTGCTTTCGACTGCCGTTTTAAGGATTGACCAGTACAAATTGTGGTGTGGGTTTGATCTTGTTCCAGTAACTGATAAATTAAAAAGTTGGTTAGATTTACATTCTTCTAACCTTTCTGCGTCATGTTGAGAGACAGGAATTAATTTCCCATCCCTCAACTCAACTTGAATTTTAGACATTTTTGTCAAAACGGTATTTCATCATCTAAATCTGCAAGTTCAACTTGTGTAGATGATGGGGTCTTAGGGGCGCTGGGGGCCACTTTACCGCCTTGTAAGGTTAAATCATTAACCCTTACGCCCAAATACGTTTTGCCGTTATAATCACGTTGAGTAAGCTCTCCGCTTACCGTCAAACTTGTACCTTTTTTTAAGTAAGGCTGGACACCAACAGCACGTTTGCCAAAATAAGAGCAATCAAAAAACATAGTTGTTTTATTTGGTCCGTAGCCATCATCTACTGCGACTGCGAATGTAACAAACTGAGTTTGGTCCACACCCCCCTTTTTAATTTCACTTTCTTTGGTAAGACGCCCAGCAATTGTAATTGATTTCATATTTCTAATTCCTTTTTTCGGTCATCATGTGCTTCAACCATTCTAGTAAAATCCTCTTCAGAAAGACCAATTGTGTTAAGTGTTTTGTTATATTTTGGTTCAAACTTTTGAAAAGATGCTTCACTACATCCGTTACTGTAAAAATCAACAACTGCTTGAATGCGGTCTTCTGATGTAAGTTGCATTGCTGGCCTTGGCGCTGTTGCAATTGTTTCATTCTTGCGCTCAACGCCAACCATTTCATTTGCAGAGGCGTATGTGCCGCCGTGCAAGCCAAGAGAAGCTAAGGCGCGACCGATAGCGGAAGTTTCACACACCTCTAAAGCTGAAGTCTTAGTAATGTAGGACGAACCGCGAATTTCTTCCGCTAAACCCGACCCAACAATAAAACTGTCTTTGTCTTTGATTATGGCACGAACCACTACAGTTTCTTGGTCGTTATAAACCAATTCAGTTTCTATTCCGTAAGTGCCGCCAAAAGTGATACGGAACGCTTCAATTCTGGTAGAGACTTCGGTGTAAGACTTTCCACCTTTCATGGTAACGCCGTGTGCTTTGTTAAGTTCGCTTACAAGTTCCATTGCATCGTGGAATTTTTTAGTATCAGTCATAATAATTTAATCCTTCAAAATTGCGAATAACTGTAGTTAATTTTTGGATTGCGCTGGGAGGAAAACTAGTTTTTTGATATTCTTCATAATTAATAGCTTTAGCTTCAAATTGATTTAAATTTTCCATCCAATGTTTATTAAGCATTGAATACATTTCGCTAATTAATTTTTCTTTATCTGAAATAGTCATTTTGCATGTCCTTTGTAATCTGCATTACAGGGTTTACACTTTTTATTAAGAGGCGTAAAGGGTGTATTGCAAATAAGTTATGGAGATTAAAATGTTAACCCTAGATGAAATTCGTGAAAAACTTAATGATGTAAACATGAGTAAGGTTTCAAGAGATACTGGACTTTCTCGCCCAACCATATATAAGTTCTTGAATAGTATGGCTAAAATGGAATATGATACTGTTAAAAAGGTGTCTGATTATTTTGAAAAGGAAGCCTGATGTCTCACTATATGACTGCATTGGCTATGAAACAGAAAGGTCTTCCGCCTGCGGCTAAGATTGTTTTGTATTGGATTGCCGACCATCACAATGGTGAAACAGGTAAATGCTACCCCAGCATCAACAGGCTTGCTTATGTCTCTGAGATGTCTGCAACTTCAGTCAAAAATCATCTTCGTTACTTAGAGCAAGTTGGCTTGATAAAGCGCTTTTCTCGAGTTCGTCCAGAGGGGGGGAAGTCATCAAATCAATATTCGCTTTGCCTTAATGATGTTGAGTTATTTAACGATGGGCAAAATCCGCCTATGGGTGGGGCAAAATCTGACTGTGGGGATGGGCAAAATCCGCCTATGAACCTTGTAACTAATAACCTTGGAACTAAACCAAGTATATTAGCTCAATCAAATAAGGATTTAGATACTAAGTTTGATGATTTTTATGCTTCATATCCAAGAAAGACAGCAAGGGGTGCTGCAAAGGTATCGTGGAGAAAGGCTTGCAAGGGAGTTGATGCTGACGTTATTATTTCTCAAGCTGCTTTATTTGCGGCTAGTGTAGAGGGTAAAGAAAAAAAGTTTATTCCACACCCAGCTACATGGTTAAATCAAGAAAGATGGGATGATGAAGTATTCGCACAAGCAGACAGCGAACAAGACCAGAATAATCTGGTACAAAAAATATTTGCAGAAATGGTGAAACCAAATGCGTGATGAACAAATTCAACAACTGACACTAAAACTTCTGAGCCGCCTAAACCCGCCTCGTGCGTTGACAGGACAAGCACAGGCAATCAAGGATGAAGCAACATTCCTAGCTAAGTGCATTAACCGTGTAGCGCCAACTCAAGGTCTAAATGATTGGTTTGAGAACTTTGAAGAGGCTGTGCTAGGTAATTTAGAGACAAGAACATGGCCGACTGCCAAAGAATTGTCCAAGGCTGCATCACAAATCATAAAGGCTCGGCCAGTGTTCGCTAACCATATGGGTGAGAGCGAGTGGTCACTTTCACCAGCAAAGATTAATGCAAAACGCATTCAAGGTGGTTTTTCTGTATGTGACACATGGTTGAGCGGCAATAAATTAAAAGAGATTTTAGCTACTGGTCTGGTAAGCGAAAATGATTTGCATCCTTACCAAAGAACAGCATCCTTGCAAAGAGATGAGCTTTATGGTTAAATTTAATTGCTGCTTTTGCAGTCTGCTCGGTAGACCCCTTCCTGTGGGTCAGCCATTAACTATCTGGCAGAGAGATAAGACGGAGCCTCTTATTTTTCTGCCAGCTTTTTTAATTTAGACGCACCCTTTATAGGACGTAACTATGAATGAAGACATAAAATCCCCAAAAGTAGGGACATCTACGGAAAAAAAATCTGCTGGCAATCGCGGTAAAGGCAGAAAAAAAGGCGTTCCAAACAAAAACACAACACTTCTTAAAGACGCAATACTTTTGGCTGCTGAGAAAGCTGGCAACTCTATGGGTAATGCTGGAATGGTTTCCTACCTTGAATTTCAAGCAACCGAAAACCCCAACGGGTTTATGACTTTGATGGGCAAAGTTCTTCCAATGCAAATCAATGGTTCTGGAGATGGTGGCGAACACGTTATTACCTACAAGTGGTTAAGCGATGCCGACCAAGACAATTAAGTACAGACCTAGAAAGCATGTAAAGGCGTATCATGCACGGAAGCAGCGTTGGGCGGTAATTGTGGCTCACAGGCGCTTTGGCAAGACAGTAGCGGCTATTAATGACTTAATCCGCGATGCTTTAACAATACAGCGCGAAAATGTTCGTTGCGCTTATATTGCCCCGTACTATCGGCAAGCCAAAGCAATCGTTTGGGATTACCTAAAAGAATATACCAAAGACATTGAAGGCGTTGAAATTAATATTGCTGAATTGCGTGTAGATTTTGCCAACGGTGCTAGGGTCCGACTGTTTGGTGCGGATAACTATGACGCTATGCGTGGCCTCTATTTTGACAGCGTTGTTTTGGATGAACCCGCTGACTTTCCAGTATCTGCTTGGCCCACTGTAATACGGCCTGCTTTGGCTGATCGAAAGGGACGCGCTACATTTATAGGGACGCCAAAAGGAAAAAATGAGTTTTGGGACACATACCATTACGCAAAATCGCATCCTGATTGGTATTGCGATATTTTTAAATCATCTGAAACAGGTATATTAGACGCTGAAGAACTTGAAGAAGCTAAAAGGGCAATGGGGCCAGATAGGTTTGAACAAGAATTTGAGTGCAGTTTTGAGGCCGCTATTCAAGGTTCTTTTTATGCTCAAGAAATGAAAACGGCAACTTCTGACGAAAGAGTAACTAATGTTCCATATGATCCCGGGGCTAGTGTAATAACCTCTTGGGATTTGGGCATTGGTGATAGCACTGCCATTTGGTTTGCACAGTTTGTTGGCCAAGAGGTGCGAGTAATAGATTATTACGAAAACAGTGGAGTTGGCTTAGATCATTATGCAAAAGTTCTAAACGAAAAAGGATATGCTTATTCTGAACATATTTTACCGCATGATGTGAGAGTTAAAGAACTTGGAACGGGTAAAAGTCGCTTGGAAACCCTAGATGCGCTGGGCATAAAAAACATTACAATTGCACCTATGCTTGCTGTAGAAGATGGCATTCAGTCTGTTAGAACAATGATCTCTCGATGCTGGTTTGACATTAAAAAATGCGACAGAGGTGTTGAAGCACTTCGCCAATATCGCAGAGAATTTGATGAAAAACTCAAAACATGGCGGGGAAGGCCGCTTCACGATTGGACTTCACACGCTGCTGACAGTTTTAGGTATATGGCTGTCGGGTATCAAAAACAGACTGATTGGGGTGAACCAATACGCAGAAACCTTAAAGGTATCGCATAACAATTGAACCTGTGTTATATTCTCAATAACCAAGGAGATTTACATGGGTATTCTTAATGATACTGTAACGAATTTTATGGAAAAAAGTTTGTTGGGCCAAGTTTATAAAGCGGGTGGCAGAGTAGTAAACGCTTTTGGCGGTAAAGGCGGTGGCAGAGTTGAAAATCCCGCTGATGTTCGTAAATATGAAGAACAAGTTTATAGCCAGCAATATAAGCCAGACGGAACCCTTGCTGATGACAGCCCTGCAAGTCTATTGCAAATTTGGAACAACATGCCGTATTCAACTAAAAGCAACGAAGAAGCTCTTGAAGATAGCATTAGGCCGCGTCTTATAAATGATGGTCGGTTTGGGTACAGAAACTCAGCAGCTCACAAGAATGAAATGCGTTTGCGTGGACAATAAAGGGATTGTTTGATGGCTGGATTGCTTGATTCACCAAGTCGTGACGAATACCTTTCGCGCCGCGCCTCAGAACGCGAAGCATATTTTGCTAAACGCGCCGAAATGCGCCGAAATGGCGAACGTGACTTTACTGGTGCGGATGCAGCCCGATTTGCAGCTGAGATGACGCCAATACTTGGTGACGCAATGGCTGTAAAGGAGCTTTGGGAAGAAGCAACTTCAGATAGCCCTAATTGGGGTTTGGTTGGATTGTTGGGTGGAACGGCTGTTCTTGGTTTGATACCCGGCGTTGGCGATGCAGCTGCAAAAGCTGTGAAGGCTGGTGCGCAAGGTTTGCTTGATACGGTCAAGCGTGTTGAGGTTGACCCGGATGCTATGGGTTCGCTGTTGGGTAATGTGCGGTTCAAGCCGAAAGGTGACTTTGATGTAACCCGAAAAGACGCCTCTGGGATTTTTGGCGAAGGTTCAGAGCGGGTTCGCTATACTGACCCCAAAAGCAAATCAACGATGGAGGTTGTTGTTCGCCCAGACGGTAGCGCTTCCGTGCTTGATCTTGTGGTCCCAGATGAGTCACGCGGCAAAGGTTTAGGCCAAAATTTGCAGGCGCAAGTTATGAAAGATTTTCCAATGATGGGGGGTCAGGTTTCATCTAAAGCCGCTGCAACAACTGCATATCGGCTTGGTCGGCGTCCCGTTGGCCAGCCCAACGCAACGCTTGACGATGTATTTGCGGCGATTGATGATATGTCTTCAGTAAACCTTGTGTCGCCAGATATGCAAAAAAAGCTAACCTCAACAACTAGACTTTTGCCCGATGCTAAAAATAACGCGGAACAAATTGCAAAAGATATATTAGAATTACGCGCCGCTGGTAGATCAGATGAAGTCACTGAGCAAATGATGGCTGCGGCTGATGATCAGTATATGTTTGCTAATACGCCACTCGATATGAGCCAAGAGGCGCGAATGGCTAGGGCGTCTGAACAAGAAAATCTTGGAGACTATTTTCACGGGTCAAATCTTGATTTTTCGGGCTTTGACAGAAGCACAAGAGGAGCATTCCTAAGCGACAGCCCTGCTGTTGCCGACAGTTATGTTGGCAGAGATGGCGGCATTATTTATCCAGTTTTGGTGCGCGGCGGCTCTGACTTCCCCGTGGTGCAGGCAGGTGGAGAATTTTACAGTCATATTCCGTTAAGTGGTCTTCCTGATGAACTTGGTTATCTCAAGAATGACGCGCAATCAAACCGAATGAGTACCGATGAGATTGTTTCTCGTTCTGGAGAGCAGCGTTTGCCCGGTGTAATATTTGAGGACGTTGTTGACCCCGGCCCAAATATTAAACAATATCTTGGTGAAACTAGTGAAATGGCCGATGAAAGGCTTGCACAATCTCAATTACCATCAGACGTTATTAACGTGGGTGACCCACGCAAAATTCGCTCTAAATTTGCCCGTTTTGACCCAGAGTTTCGTCACCTAAAAAACTTATCAGCGGCTGTAGGGATTGCCCCAGCTGGCTTACTAACCTTACAAGAAGTGCAGAAACGTGCTAATGAAGAGCAACAAAGGCAAGGATTGTTACAGTAATGACAATAGCAACATACGCAGAATTGCAATCTACAATCGCTTTGTTTATTAACAGGGACGATAGCGCAGCAATTATACCCACATGGATTTCAATGGCGGAAGATAACATGAACCGTGCTGTTCGTCATTGGCGTCAAGAAAAGCGCAGTAGCGCAAATTTAAACTCAAGATATAACGAAGTCCCAGATGATTTTTTACAAATTATTAGGTTCGGTATAACTAGTAATAAGACTTCCTCACTTGATCTAATAAGCCAAGGGGAAATTCTTGACCGAAGATCGAAAAGTGCTAATGTCTCTGGACTTCCATTATTCTATGCACTTACCGCTGGAGAAATAGAACTTTTTCCAACTCCAGCTGAGGCGTACCCTACGGAACTTTATTACTATAGCAAAATTGATAGGTTAAGTGATACCAATACATCCAATTGGCTTTTGTCTAATTTTCAAGATGCATATCTTTATGGCTCTTTAATCCATTCTGCACCTTATCTTGGGGATGATGGTCGTTTGCCAGTTTGGGCTGCGTTGCACCAAAGTGCAATTGATGCTATAAATGTTGAAAGTGAAGCAGTTAAATCTGGTGGCTCGGGCCGCCGCTTAAAAATCAGGGGGCTATCGTGAGCTTTTCCAATACATATGAAACACACATTCTGAATTACGCTTTTACTGCTTCTTCAGTTACCCGCCCCACAGCATGGTATGTTGGATTATTTACATCTAATCCCGGGGAGGGGCAGGGTGGAACAGAAATTTCTGGAAATGGATATGTCAGAAAGTCTGCCACATTCACTGTAAGTGGAAACACTGGAACTACTAGCAATATTATTGAGTTTCCAGCTGCAACAGGCTCTTGGGGTACAATCTCTTACATTGCAATATTTGATGCTTCAACCAATGGCACTCAGATTGCTTACGCGGCCTTGGCTACACCTAAAACAATCGACACTGCTGACATTCTTCGTATCCCGGCTGGCGATATTGATATAACTTTAGATTAAGGTGACGCATGGCAACCATTGTAACACGATCTGGTAAGGGTTCGTCATTAACCCACAATGAAGTTGATGCCAACTTTAACAATTTAAATAATGATAAGTTAGAGCTTTCTGGCGGCGCAATGACAGGCGCTATTACAACTAACTCAACATTTGATAGTCGTAATGTTTCGACAGACGGTACTAAACTAGATACTATTTCAACAAACGCAGACGTTACTGGATCGGCTAATGTAACCGCCGCTGGCGCTTTGATGGATAGCGAGATTACAAACCTTTCTCAAGTAAAAGCATTTAATCAGACAGATTACGCAACAGCCGCCCAAGGCACAAACGCAGATACGGCATATGGTTGGGGCGATCATGCCTTAGCGGGTTATACAACAGCAGCAGCCGCCGAAAGTAATGCTTTGGCCCTCGCAATTGCGTTAGGATAAAAAATGGCAAACACGTTCAAGAACTACACATCATCTTCCGTAGGAACGGGTGCAACAACGACTTACACAGTACCCGGTTCCACTACTTCGGTAATGATTGGTTGTAACTTAGCAAATAAAACTTCTTCTCAAATTAGGGTAGATGTTCAAACAGCTGGCGTTTATCTTGTTAAGAACGTAGCAATCCCAACAGGTTCAGCTTTGTCCGTCCTAGATGGTAAGGTTATTTTGGAAGCAGCTGACACAGTTATTGTTACTTCGGATACTGCCTCTTCATGCGATGTTATTGTAAGCGTACTGGAGCAGACCTAATGAGTAAACAATCAGACTTAGTTGTCATTTCTCAAATTGGTGTACCTTCACCTTTTAACCCACAAACAACTGCCATAGGTCCGGGCGATGCGGTTACTACAACTTACGCTGTAACCGTTGCATCTTCTGGTGGGGCTAATAGGTATTTTATTGACGGGGTAGCATACCCTAAATTAACATTATCTCGAACATACATCTACATCTTTGATCTGTCTAATAGCTCAAACACTGGACACCCACTACGTTTTAAAGACGCTGCAGGTAGCTCGTACTCCACAGGGGTTGTGGTTACTGGAACTCCGGGGCAGGCAGGTGCTAAAGTTACACTCACTGTTGCAGCTAATGCTCCAGTGGCTTTGAGCTATTACTGTACCGTTCATGGGAATGCTATGGGTAATACGATAGCAGTGACTAATTCCGCATCTTTAAATGTAGGCGCAAATAACTACTTCGATAGTGAGAGCTTAACTGCTAATACTTCGGTTAATTTTACAAGTGTCCCAACAACAGCTAATTGGAGATACAGCTGTGTGACACCTAACTTAGATGCTGGGAACGTGACTGCTTCTGTTTACACGAATGGGATTAGCGTTACAGCTAAGGCAACCGCCCCCGAAGAAGTGTTCTTCAAACCAGATGGCACTAAGATGTACATTGCGGATGATGCGGATGATAAGGTTTTTGAGTATAACCTAATTATAGCTTGGGACGTTACTAGTGCTGTTTTTAGCACCGCCTCGCCAAACTTTTCCGCTCAAGAGACTAGCGTAAGAGGTTTATTCTTCAAACCAGATGGACTAACGATGTACATCTCAGGTAACTACCTCTCAGGGAGAGTTCACCAGTACACCTTAAGCACAGCTTGGGATGTCGCTTCAGCTACTTACACATCACGCTTTACGACAGGGAGTGAAGAAACACGGCCAGAGGGCCTGTTCTTCAAGCCTGATGGAACTAAGATGTATCTTATGGGGTCTGTCAGTGACAACGTATTAGAGTACAACTTAGGCACAGCTTGGAATGTTACCACAGCGGTCTACTCGCAGGCGTTCTCTATATCTGCTCAAGAAGGTGGCCCACACAACGTATCCCTTAACACCACGGGTACTAAGATGTACGTGTTGGGCGACTCTGGTAAAGCTGTCTTTGAGTACACCCTAAGTACAGCTTGGAATGTTACTACAGCCACTTACGTACATAGCTTCTCTGTGGGTGGTCAAGAAAATTCCCCTTCAGGGATGTTCATTAGGGCTGATGGTTGTAGGATGTTCGTTATAGGTAGTGCCAACGACACTGTATTTCAGTACGAAATAGGCGCTGCCACAACCGTAACTATGCCAGCAGAAGTTTCTGGCACACCTAGCTCTACATCACATAACGATAAAGTGACATACACTTTTGTAACAACAGACAGTGGATCAACAGTAGACTTAATAGCAGAGGAGATAATCTAATGGCTGGGTACACTGGACCAGTAAACGCTGGAATAACTGCTCAAGCTCAAAGCAAAGAAGTTTTCGCCGTAACTACAAGCACCACTGCATTTAGCTTTGCGCATGACCTTCTGTCACTCCAAGTGTTCCACAACGGCATCCGCCTAGTTCAAAATACTGACTACTCAGCAAATGGCGTTGTAGTCACCCTTACTAATGCAGCAATAAACGGGGACCAAGTAGTATTAATAAGCAACCCTAGTTTTCAAGTGGCAGACGCTTACACTCGGACAGAGGCAGATGCTGCGTTTCTAAAACCCGCAAGCAGTCTTAACGCAGCCAAGCTGACAGGGGCTTTACCTGCAATCTCTGGTGCAAATCTTACAGGATTAGTTGCTACTTTTTCTGGGTTATCAGACACAACTGTCTCAACGTCTGACCCTGCTCTCAACACTAACCCCTCGTCTGGCGTGGGTCACATCTGGGCTAATAAGACTTCTGGTGAAATGTATATCCTTAAAACCGCGACCGCTAATTCTAATGTCTGGGTTAACGTAGGTGATGGTAGTGGGGCTATTGAGCCTTTTGAAACCACAGGCGGAACTAAAACAACTTCTGGTTCTTATACTTATCATACTTTTACGTCTTCTGGAACCTTTGCAGTTGTCGGGCAAAATAGGTCAGCCGATTATCTTATTGTTGCTGGTGGCGGTGGCGGTGGCGGTAATGGCGGGGGCTATGGCTATTACGGAGGCGGCGGCGGCGCTGGTGGTCTTATACAAGCGTCTACAACAATAAGCACAGGGTCTTATGCTATAACCGTTGGGGCAGGTGGAGTAACACGAGGGGGTTATAATGGCGGGGGCGGCCTTGGAGTAAACTCTTCTTTTGCAAGTCTTACTGCTGCCGTAGGCGGCGGAGGGGGAGGATGTTCCTTAAATTCCCAAGCATACGATTTTGATGGTACTAGCGGCGGTTCTGGAGGCGGCGGCGGCGCTGGTGGCGAAGGAGCCAACGGAACATCAGGTCAAGGTAAAGCGGGTGGTGACAACCCAAATGGAGCTGCTGGCGGTGGTGGTGGCGGCGGTGCTGGAGCAGCTGCCTCAAACGGTGGAACTTACGGTGGTGAGGCTGGTAATGGTTTGGACTACTCCGCATGGGCAACCGCAACGTCAACAGGAGACTCAGGGTACTACGCTGGTGGAGGCGCAGGCGGTCCCGGTGCATCACCCGGAGGCGATGGCGGCGGCGCAAGCTCAATTGCTAGTGGCATTGCTGCTAACGCACAGGTAAATACTGGCGGCGGCGGCGCAGGCAACAACACCAATGTCAGTGCTGGTTCTAATGGCGCCTCTGGTATCCTAATCATTCGCTATCTAACTTAATAGGAGAATAAAGCATGGCGCATTACGCAAAAGTAAATAACGGCTTGGTAGAGCAAGTAATTGTGGCGGAGGCTGATTTCTTTGATACATTCGTGGACAGCAGCGCAGGTCAATGGATACAAACATCCTACAACACCTACGGCGGTGTTCATGCAAACGGAGAAACACCTCTTCGCAAGAATTATGCTGGCATTGGCTCAACATACGATGCTGAACGGGATGCTTTCTATGCACCACAGCCATACCCAAGCTGGACGTTGAATAACGGTAGCTGCATCTGGGAAGCCCCAACTGCGTACCCCGATGACGGTAAGGTTTACACTTGGAACGAGGGTACTACATCATGGGACGTAGTAGATGACTAAGGCAAGAGACAACGCCAATGGAGGCGCAAGTGAGTTCTCTGAACTGACAGACACAACTGTCTCAACGTCTGACCCTCTAGGAAACAGCAATCCCTCGTCTGGCGTGGGTCACATCTGGGCTAATAAGACTTCTGGTAACGTGTATGTTTTAACGAATGCCACGGCAGGTTCTAATGTTTGGACTAACGTAGGCGATGGGTCTGGCACCAAGCCCGGTCAAATGGAAGCCACTGGAGGTGCAGTTACTACTGTTGGAGACTTTAAAGTACATACGTTTAACTCCTCTGGGACTTTTACTGTACTTAATGTAGGGGCTATCGGGACTGTTGAGGTTTTGTTAATTGCAGGCGGCGGCGGGACGGGCGCCACATCCTCGGGGGACGGCGGGGCAGGCGGCGGCGGTGCAGGCGGTTTATTGTATTATGGCGCAGAAACTCCCAAAACCCCTAATGGAGCTAGTGTTTCTGTAAGTGAAACGTCTTATAGCATTGTTATTGGCGCTGGCGGCGGTTCTAGCTCGGCCTTGGGCGCACCCGGAGCAAATTCAACAGGCTTTAGTTTAACATCTAGTGGCGGTGGACGAGGCGGGTCATATCCGGGGACATATGACAATGCCTACAGTTCTCTTTCGGGCGGCTCTGGCGGCGGTGTTTACACTGGAACAACAGGCTCTGTTTCTGGGCAAGGTAATGACGGCGGCGCTAGCGGTGGATCGGCTAATTTTCAAGGTGGTGGTGGCGGTGGCGCAGGAGCTGTTGGGCAAGTTGGCGGTTCGGGTTCAAATGGTGGCGCTGGTGGCGCTGGTCTAGCCTACGTTATCTCAGGTAGTTCTGTAACTAGAGCTGGTGGTGGCGGTGGATACGGCAGAAACAATTCTGCTGGTGCTGGTGGCGCTGGTGGTGGCGGTGGTGCCGTTAATTATGGTACTGGTGCTGCAGGTGGTGCAAACACGGGCGGTGGCGCTGGTGCTGGTAATTCAACAGGTGGATCAGGTGTTTGTATTATTAGATACCGATTCCAAGCAGCATAGGAGGACATCATGTCCGGATACATAGGCACAGTACCAGTACCACAGGCCACCCAAACCCGGGAGGCTTTTACAGCAACGGCGAACCAAACTTCTTTTGCTACAATAGGCTACGAACCGGGTTTTCTTGACGTTTTCTTAAATGGCGTCAAGCTAGCCGCCGCAGACTACACGGCAACGAACGCGACGAATGTTGTGCTGGCTACGGGCGCAGCAGTTAATGATATCTTAGAAATTGTTGCATATAAGACTTTTAATGTAACTAATACGCTAGCACCTAACGGAAGCGCCGCCAATCTGACTAACCTACCAGCAGCACAGCTGACAGGGGCTTTGCCTGCTATTAGTGGTGCAGCTTTAACTGGTTTAGTTGCTACTTTTTCGGGGTTATCAGACACAACGGTAGCAACATCAAATCCAGCTGCCAACACTAACCCTACATCTGGGTTGGGTCACATCTGGGTTAATAAGACCTCTGGTCAAATGTATGTTTGTACTAATGCTACCGCTGGTTCTAACGTGTGGAGCAACATAGGTGTAGTTGCAGCGGGTCTTGTTGCAGCCACAGGTGGAACAGTGACCACAGATGGTGATTACAAAGTACACACATTTACCTCAAACGGCACGTTTAACATTACAGCAGCGGGTTCAGTTGATTACTTGTTCGTTGGTGGAGGAGGTGGCGGGGGCGCAGCAACTGGGACTTATGATGGTTGTGGTGGGGGTGGCGCAGGTGGGTTTAGACCTTCTCAGTTCACTGTAGCTTCTCCAGTTGCCTGTACAGTCACAATTGGCGCAGGAGGTGGCTCGGCTAATAATGGCGAGGCAACTGGCTTACAAACCCCTACTGGTCTTTTGATTACAACCTTAGGGGGCGGCGCTGGGTCTAAACAAGGTGCTCAAGGTGGTTTTGGTGGTTCTGGCGGAGGCACTGGTGGCAATAATGGCCAAGGTGGTACCGCAGAAGTATTTATGGGGAATAAGGGTGGAGGACAAACTAGTAACGGTTCTTCGGGAGGAGGCGGCGCTGGTGCAGTGGGCCAAGACCAACCCTTAGCAGATACAGGTGGTGCGGGTGGCAACGGTTTAGCTAATTCCATAACAGGAGCATCTGTTACCTACGCTGGTGGCGGCGGTGGCGGTGGTTATCACGACAGGCGGGCAAACGGTCGTGGACTAGGTGGGTCTGGCGGCGGTGGCGCAGGTGGCAACCTTGGCGCAGTACAGGGTGTTAATGCGACTGGAATTGGGTCTGGCGGTGGCGGTGCTTTTGGCAATAATAGCGGTGGCACTGGGTCAGCTGGTATTGCAATATTCCGCTACAAATTTCAATAAGGGAATAAAACATGGCGAATAAAGATGAAACCTCATACGCAAGCTATCTGGCTGCACTACCCGCTTTTAATGCTGATAAAGCCCGAAGTGAGCGTAACTCCCTTTTAGCAAAAACAGATTGGACTTCTGCAAGTGACCTCACAATGTCATCTGATATGACAGCATACCGTCAGGCTCTTAGGGATGTTCCACAGCAGGCTGGATTTCCTAACACTATTACTTGGCCTGCAACACCGGAGTAGATCATGCCTCAATCCTACTACGTTGACCCAGACTATTGGATATCTGGATATGCTCAAGGTGACATATTTGACGATAGCGCATTAATTACAGCGCAACTATCTGTAACCGCAGGGGCTGTGCTTCTTTCGAGTGCATCTAGTTCTATAACCTCTGCGCTAACTGTTAGTGCGTTAGCTTCAAGTGTTAAGAATATTGCTGCTTCTATTATTGCAACCTTTAATATTTCAGCAGTTGTTCCAGCCATTAAAGAAACTTCTGCTCAGATTTTATCAGCGCTATCAGTTTCTGCTCTTTTGATACGACTGCAACATACTAGTGCATCTTTTGCATTTTCTGCTATAGTGACTGCAAATGCAAGATTTTTGTGGGAACCAGAACCCATCGCAACAGATATTTGGACTGAACAGGGCGATGCAAGCTCAACGTGGACTAACGATGGTAAAGCGACAACGATATGGACGGATGAATAAATGGCAAATACAACAAATCAAGGCTGGGCTAAACCTACAGTTGGCGGCTCGGAAGACACATGGGGAACAACTTGGAATACTGCATTAGATGCAATTGATACTTTAGTTGGACCAGTTACGGCGGCAGAAATTGCTAAATTAGATGGTCTTACATCGTCTACGGTAGAGTTAAACAAACTTACTGGCGCTACTTCGTCAACGGCAGAATTGAATTTTGTAACAGGTGTTACCAGCAACATTCAAACTCAATTAAATACAATACAAGTCATTCCAGCTGGCGTTATTATGTTATGGTCTGGCGCTGCAAACGCCATTCCTACTGGATATGTGATTTGTGACGGAAGCAATAGTACGCCTAATCTTCGCAATAATTTTGTAATTGGTGCAGGGGATACTTACGCAGTTGGCGCATCTGGTGGTTCTGCTGATGCTATTATACCCGCTCACACCCACGCACTTACTGGTGCGACTACAGATACGCATAACCTCTCAGGCTCTCTTATGGCTTCAAAGCCTCCAGCAGCCACAGGTGCGTTCTCTGTTGTAGGTGGGCAAGGTGGGGGTGCAGATGGTGGGCAATCTACCGCTAGCCTATACACCCTGTCTGACTCACATAATCACGCACTTAGCGGTTCAACTGATAGCACGGGCGCTAGTGCCACTGACGCTAATTTGCCGCCATACTATGCTCTTTGCTATATTATGAAAACGTAAGGAGCCAAAATGGCACTAGTTCCACTTAAAATTCCAGCAGGCTTTTACCGAAACGGCACAGATTACGATGCTTCTGGTAGATGGCGCGATGGAAGCCTTGTCCGTTGGCGTGACGGTTCCTTGCGTCCGATTGGTGGCTGGCAAGAACGTAAAGTTAATTTTAGCACAAATCCAATTAGGGGTATGCATTCATGGGAAGCTAATAATGGAACTGCTTGGCTTGCTGGAGGATCGCACACAGAACTGAACGTAATGACAGGATCAAACACTGTCACAGACGTTGCGCCCTCTAATTTAGCTACTGGAAGGGCAGATGCAGAAATTGTAACTGGTTATGGTTACGGTTTTTATGGGACAAGTTATTATGGTCAACCAAGACCCGATTATGGAAACTATTCTGAAGCTACTACTTGGAGCATAGATAATTGGGGCGAATACCTTGTTGCTTGCAATACGGATGATGGACGCATTCTTGAGTGGCGGTTAAATGCTGCTGTAGACGCTGCTGCCATATTAAATGCACCTTTGGGCAACTCAAGTTTAGTTGTAACTGAAGAACGATTTATATTTGCACTTGGAAGCGGTGGAAACCCTAGAAAAATTGCGTGGTGTGATAGGGAAAATAACACTATTTGGACTGCTGCTGCTAATAATGAAGCTGGCGATATTGAATTGCAAACCTCTGGTCAAATTATGTTGGCAATAAGAACAAAAGGCCAAACTTTGATTATGACTGACGTAGACGCCCACACAGCGCGTTATCAAGGACCCCCATATGTTTACGGATTTGAGCGCGTTGGTACTTCGTGTGGGGCTATTTCGAGAACATGCGCGGCTGATGTGGACGCTGGCGTATTCTGGATGGGTCAGCGTGGGTTTTATATGTTTAATGGTAACTCTGTTCAAGAAGTTCCATGCGAGGTACATGATTATGTCTTTGGGGATATGAACCCAGCGCAACAAAGTAAGATTTGGGCTTTAAACAATGGGCAGTTTGGTGAGATTTGGTGGTTTTATCCATCTGCTAATAGCGTGGAAATAGACAGATACGTTGCCTTTGATTACAAAGAACAGCATTGGCTTATAGGTGATTTAAAAAGAACATCTGGGGTTCAGCGAGGCGTTTTTAAATATCCATTCATGGCAAGGTCTGGCGCGAAAGCTACAACTACAACATTTGCAATTACAGTTGCTAACGTAGGCGGATCAAATTACTTTCATGTTGACGGTACAAGCCACCCAATTCTAAGCCTTTTAACAGGTAATACTTATATTTTTGATGTAAGTGATAGTACCAATAATGGGCATCCTTTAAGATTTAAAAACTCTGACGATAGTAGTTATTCTACTGGCGTTGTAGTCGTTGGAACTCAGGGCCAAGCTGGTGCAACTGTAACACTTACTGTGGCTTCCAACGCGCCAACCGCTCTAAAATATTACTGCACGGTGCATGGGAACAACATGGGCAACAATATTGCCGTTGCTTCTGATGACGTTGATTTAATAGAGCATGAAGTTGGTTTAAACGTAGATAGTGCAAGCATATTTGCAGAAACTGGCCCGATAAGTGCTGGTGTTGGCGATAAGGTTTTAAGTGTCACTAAAGTAATTCCCGACGAACTTACTCAAGGAGATGTAGATTTAACTTTTAAAACTCGTTTTTATCCAAACGATGTTGAGCGCTCATATGGTCCTTTTAATCCATCTAATCCAACTTCTGTAAGATTTAGCGGAAGGCAATTCAGAATGAGAATTGAAGGGGATAAATTGGCTGCTTGGAGAGTTGGAACTATGAGGGTCGAAGTGAAACCGATGGGTACGCGCTAATGCCTGCCCCGGTCCTCCCGCCACTTGGTCCTGATTGGTCCCAATGGGGCAGGCAACTTTCGAGTTACCTGTCCCGACAATTGCCTCGCCTGTTTACGAAAAGCACAGGAGACAATCCATCTGAAAATGGAATTATTCTGTGGGATGAAATAAATGGTTATCCTGTTGTAAGCAGAAGCAATGAGTTTTCTGAAATAGTTTTAAGGGTATCTGCACCATCTAGCAGCCTTGGTGCTTCTGGTGATAAATCTGGTTTAATAAGCTGGGATAATGCATATTTTTATATTTGTGCTGGGTCTTATGACGGTTCAACAAACATATGGAAAAGAAATGCTCTTACGGGAGGTTCTTGGTAGATATGTCAAACGTAGTGCAAGATTGTAAAAAGTGGATTGAAGATGCTTTGTCTTATTGTGATGGCACTCACACTTGGGAAGACATACTAAAGGGCATCAGTTCTGGTGCAATGCAGCTATGGCCTGCGCCAAGGGGGTGCATAGTTACTGAAATTGTGGTATATCCTAAAAAGAAGGTTATAAACATTTTTCTTGCTGGTGGTGAATTGGATCAGATTTTGGATATGGACAGCGATGTTGAGCGTTGGGCAAAACACCAAGGCTGTACTGGTGCAATAATGACAGGTCGTGTAGGATGGAAGAAACCGCTTAACCCATTGGGGTGGAAAATCATGCACACCCAATTTGCGAAGGATTTATAAAATGGCTAAAGGCCCATCAACCGTGCAAGAAGTAAATGCACCAGAGTATGCGGAAACCGCTGACCAGCAAAAAATTGGACTTGGAAAAGCTTTGTCTGCAATGGGTTACAATCCTTACATTGGCCCAGATATTGCCGCAGCGTCTGCGTTGCAAAACGCATCGTATCAAGGAACTGATATGATGGCAGAGGCATTTGGAATGCCCACAACTGGAGGTGCTTCATATTTGCCAGCACCCACAACTTTTGCTAATGGGGTTCAAGGATATTCTTCTGCGCCATTGTTTAATGAAGCTAGAAACAATTTAAAAACTTACGCGCCCGGAAAATATAACTATCTTGAAAGTTTTAGTGTAGACCCATTAACCGGGGAATTAGGCTCTAACACGGCGCAAAATCAACAAGTTGCTCTTGAAATGAGCAAACCGTCAAGCGGTGGAAAGTAGGAGATTATTATGGCTGCTGGAGCAAATCCTCAACAAACAGTAACTACTGGTGGCACTAACCCTTACCAACAAGCGGCTGGCGCTCAAACGGCTGCAATGAACAGAGTTGGTCAGGGGATGTATCAGACAGCGGCTCCAGGAATGGCAAACTATGCTAACCCATATGAAAATCAAGTTGTGCAAGCTTCATTGCGTGACGTTGGAAATGCTGCCTCTCAAGGTCTAAATCAGTTGGACTACCAAGCAGAGCAAGCTAACGCTTTTGGCGGATCGCGGCACGGTGTGGCTCAAGCGCAGACCATGCAGGGCTTTAATCAGCAAGCTCTGGACCAGACTTCGCGTTTACGCGCTCAAGGCTTCAACACGGCTCTCGGAGCTTCTCAGAATGATATGAATAGCCAAATGAACGCAGCTGGCCAATTGGCTGGAATGGGTCAGCAATCTTTCGGATATGGTCAAGCAATCCAGAACCAACAAATGCAGCAAGGTCAACAACAGCAAGCGATGATGCAATCATTAATTGACGCTGCAAAACTTCAATACTCTGGATATACTGGAGCGCCTATGCAGGGTTACGGGGTTATGTCTGACGCCGCATCTGGAGTTGCCAACACATACGGCACCACTGAAAGTATGAAGCCCGGTTTGCTTAATTACTTGCAATTGGCCGCTGAATTTGCTCCTAAGTGAAAACATAGATGATTGACCGTTCTAAACTTTCCCCATCAAACTTAGAGGCGCTTCAGCGTCTTGAAGAGTTGTACGGTCAAAGTTTAAATTTAAGCAGCGGTCATCGCACCCCAGATTATAACAATTCGGTTGGCGGTGCTAAAAAGAGCCAACACATTCACGGCAACGCAATAGACATTGACGTTGCAAACATGAACGAAAAAGAAAGATTGCGATTTGCAAGCGCTGCAAAAAAATCTGGGTATAAAGGTTTTGGCTTTTATGACAATTCTTTGCACTTTGATGTCGGCAACCCTCGGATTTGGGGGCCTGATTACACTAAAAATTCAGTGCCAGATTATGCAAATTCATGGTACAATATGAACAATTCAGGAGACTCAAGCATGGCTTACGGTTTTTTTCCAGAAAAGATAGAACAAAACACCGATAAAAAAACGGGTCTTGGCGGTCTTTTAAGCTCTTTTGTTACGCCAGATGAGACAACTGGTCTTTCACCACTTAAACGTCTTGGTGCGTCTTTGGACAATTTACTTCCGCCGGGCCAAGGTGGCGGTGATCGTATTCGGGAGACTGGCAAACAGCGTTTGGCTAAACAAACAAAAAACAGAACAATTGAAGCCTTAACTAAATCGGCAGCAACTGACCCAAGGGCTAAAGTCCTCCTTGATGCCGTACGGTCTGGAGCCTTAACCCCAGCCGATGCTTACAAAGAATATCTTTCAATTAGATCGGATGGTAGTAAAAACCCAATTCGTGCTACTCAAAAATATTTAAATGGTACACTTTACACCGTAACCGATACGGGACGAACAGTTATCAATCCAGAAGGTAAAGAAGTTGTTGGTGAAGAAGCCGCAGAAGTTTTAGCAGAAGCCAACAGATACGAAAACGAAAACAGGGCGATAGGCGAAGGTCTATCAGCAGGCGCAAAATTTCAGCAAGAAGCTGCTAAAGAGATGTATGACAAAGCTGACACGATTAGGGGCAGCATTACCAATATAGACCAAGCTATTGCTTCAATTGATAATGGAGCGCCACGCGGCATATATTCAAATATGCTCCCAGATATTACTGCCCAAAGTGGGGCGTTGACTTCGGCTTTGCGCAGAATGGGACTTGATGTTGTTAGTTCTGTAACATTCGGCGCTTTATCTCAATCTGAATTAGACATAGCAATGGCTACTGCTTACCCAGAAAACGCAAGTGCACCAGAACTTCGCAAATTTCTGGAAGATCGAAAAGTTGCTTTAAATAAATTGCTAAATTACACTGATGAAGCTGCTGACTTTATGTCAAATCCAAATAATACACGCGCTCAATGGCGTGAAGTTGTTAATGAAAGGGCAGCAAGCCGCGAATTGGGTGGAACTAATCCATTTGTGGGTCTTTCTTTAGACCGATTGCAAACAGCATTTGCAAGTGTAATGGATACTGGAACTCCAACTCAAAAAGCTCAATTATTAGAGGCCCTAAAAGCGGCGCGGGGAAACTAAATCATGGCTGGACCAACAATTGAAGAAATGCTTGCTACTTTAGAAGGCGAAGGTGTTTCTGATACTGAGATAGAAGGAATGAGCGTTGAGGAAATGCTTTTTCGGTTAGAAAACCCAATGGCCCCGACACCATATGTTGAGGGCGAAGATGTTGTGCCTTTAAAGAACACGTTTGGAGATGTTATTTCTGAAATGGCTGGGCCATCTTGGAGGGCTGCACAAAGATACATGGAAGGCGCAGGCTCAAGCGTTGGGCAAATGTTAGGTGGTGGAAATCAGGAAGATTTAAGCCCTACATATCAAAATCTTCCTGAAACGGTTCCAGACATATTGAGGCGTCCAGCCGCCGCTATAGGCGATTATGGCATGGGCGCTCTTTCTCTTCTTGGCGCTGGATATGGCGTTGGCACTGGCCTAATTGGAGAGGTATTTGGCCAAAGCACAACTGGTGAACGACAGCTTGCGCGTGATCTTCAAGCTGGCCTTGAGGTGTCCGTGCCTCAAATTGCTGGAGTTACATCACAGCTTGCGCGTCTTGGCAGACAGTCAACTCTTGGAAATATTCCCGGTGGGCGAAAATTTGGTGAAATGACGCCTAGAATGGAAACTGCAAGGGCCGCCGAAGATTTAAATGTTACGCCTGATATGGGAATGCAAAGTCGTCTTGGTTCTATGCTGCAATCTGGACTTGAAGCCTCACCAATATCTAACCCTTTTATTGCCTCACGCACTGGAAAAGTTGTCGATGAGCTTGAGGAAGCCTCTCGAGAAGCCGCCGCTAAAGCTGGAATTGCTACTACAATAGAAGCGGCAGGCGAAGGTTTAACCAAAGGCGCTCAAACTTGGGTTAATAAGTTTCAGAAAAAAGCATCTGATCTTTATGGGCAGCTAGACAAATATGTCCGACCAGATGATTTACTTGTAGCCCCTAACACCATTGAGGCTTTAGAAGAAATTGTGCGATATGCAGACCTTTACCCAAATATGTCAAAACATATTGGTGCAGATAAATACCGTGGTCTTTTGAAAGATTTAAAATCAGGTGGCATAGAAACGGCAATACCTTATGCTCTCTTAAAGGACATTAGGACAACTTATGGAACATCCATTGGCAACTTAAACGGTCCTTTGGCTGGAATGGACGCAAATAAACTTAACCGCATTTACGGCGCTCTCAGCGATGATATGAGAATGGCGGCGGAAGCCAGCGGCCCTAGTGCTTTAAAGGCATGGGAAAGAGCAAATAAATTCTATAAAGGCGGCGCTGACAGAATTGAAAATGTTCTAAAGCCATTGCTTGATGCAAAAACTGGCGTTGACGCATATAAGAAAATGGAAAACATTCTTCTTGAAGGCAATGTAAAGCAAAGCCTTAACAGTTTAATGCGGATTAGAAGTAGTTTGCCAAAAGACGATTTTGACACGTTTAGAGCAACTTTGATAAAACGGCTTGGTCGCGCTAAAGCTGGCGCTCAAGACGCTGGTGGAGAAGTTTTCTCACCAAGCACCTTTTTGACAAACTATAGCAGAATGGAAAAAGGCCCAAGACGAATTATTTTTGGTGAATTAAACGAAGAAATGAGCAAATTAGCAAAAGTTGTTGATCTTGCAAAAGACGCCTCAAAAGATTTGAATAGGTCAAGAACTGCTACTGGCACCATGAGTGCTGGTGCGGTTTTGGCTGGATCGTATGGCGTAGCTGGGTCTGTGCCTATGCTTAAAGCAATTGCTATTGCTGGAGCCGTAAACGCCGCGTCTGGGTTGGCCCTCACTTCAAAACCCTTTTTAAAAGGCTTAAACAGAGCGGCAAAAAACGATTTAGGACCATTACGGAAAATAGCACAGGGTGACGGGATGTTCTCTTCGGATGCACAAACTGTACTGCGTATTCTTGCAGCGCAACAAAACAATGAAGGGGTGCAGTAATGCGTTTAGAACCGCTCGACAAAACACAGATTGAAGGCATCGTTTCCAAAGCGGTAACGGACGCCAAAGATTTTATAGATAGCGAAATTTCTCCACAACGGATTAAGTCTCAGCGTTATTATGACGGAGAGGTTGACATAGGTCACGAAAAGGGTCGCTCAAGGGTAGTTGCCACTAAATGCAGGGAAGTGGTGCGGGGTATCAAACCATCCATTCAGCGCGTCTTTTTAACTTCAGAAAAACCTGTTGAGTTTGTTCCAAGAGGGCCTGAAGATGTGGCGGCTGCGGAACAAGCTACTTCATACGTCAATTATAAGTTTCAACAGCATGATGGCTACCGCATCCTCAATGATGTGTTCTCAGACGCTTTTGTAAAGAAAATGGGCATTGCTTACGTTTTTTATGATGACGCAATGAAAAACGAAATACACACGTTTACAGGTTTAAATGAAGAAGCATTTACAATGATCGTTGAAGACGATGATGTTGAAGTTCTTGAGCATACCGCGACTATAAACCTTGAAATTGACCAAATGGGCATGGAAGTTGAAATGCCTTCGCATGACGTTAAGATTTCGCGAAAAGTTCCTAATGGAGACATATGTATTGAAAGCATTCCTCCTGAGAATTTCTTTGTTGATCGTAATAGCCGTTCAATTGATGATTTTTATATCGTTGGACATACTACAGAAATGCTTGTTTCAGACTTGTTGGCGATGGGATTTGACTTAGAAGATTTAACTGATGTTCAAGGCACTCAATATTCTACTATGACAGATGAGTCTGAGTTTGCTCGGCGCGGGTTTACTAACGATGAAGACAATGACGAAAATATATCTACAGCATCAAAAAAAATTAGTGTAACAAATGCTTATATGCACTTAGATATTGAGGGCAGCGGCGTTGCTAATCTTTATCAATTTATTTGCGCTGGCTCTAGTTTTAAAGTTTTGGACTATTATGAAGCCGATGAAGCACCCTATGCCATTTTCGAGTGTGACCCAGAGCCACATGCCTTTTTCGGAACTTCACTTGTCGATCTTGTAATGGACGATCAGGACGCAGCTACATCTATGCTGCGTGGCGTTCTTGATAATGTTGCGCTTACAAATAATCCCGGCCTGCAAATCATGGATGGTCAGGTAAATGTTGACGATTTATTAAATAATGAAATTGGTCGAGTTATTCGAGTAAAACAACCGGGCGCTATTATGGAAATGACTGTGCCGTTTACAGCTGGTCAAGTTCTTCCAGCAATGCAGTATTTTGACAATTTAGTTGATAATAAAACTGGCGTATCTAAGGCGGCACAAGGACTTGACCCAGATGTTTTAAGCTCTGCCACGGCAACAGCGATTGCGGCTACGCAAGAAGGCCAAGCTGGTCAAGCAGAAGTGATTGCCCGTAACTTTGCAGAAGGCGGTATGCGCCGTTTGTTCAAATTAATACTTGATCTTTGCGTAAAAAATTCTGATGGCGAAGAGATGATGCGCCTCAACGGGTCGTTTACTCCAGTAGACCCTAAATCTTGGAACACTGACATGGACCTTTCGGTAAATGTGGGTCTTGGAACTGGAAGAGAAAATGAACGCGCAGCAGCCCTTCAGCAAGCCCTAAGTATTCAACAACAAATTTATCAAGGATACGGGCCACAAAACGGTATTGTAACCTTGACGCAAATCAGAAACACTCTTGGTGATCTGCTTGCCCTTGGTGGCCTTCGGAATGCTGATCGTTACTTTATGCCAATGACCCAAGAGATCGAACAGCAAATGATGATGGAAGCGCAACAACAGCAGCAAATGATGGCGCAACAGGGTCAACCTGATCCTAACGCAGCATTCTTGCAAGCAGAGCAAATGAAGGCTCAGACACGCGCCCAAGTCGATATGAACAAAGCTCAAATGGATTATCAGTTAAAAAATCATGCTATGTCTATGGAAGATGATTTTAAGCGAGATGAAATGGTTCAAGACCTTGCGGTAAAAGTTGCAGAAATTTTGGGCAAATACGGAACTGCTGTTGATGTTCAAGGAGTTAAGTCTGAACAAGATGCTGTACGCCAGCACAATCAGCAAATGATGGGTGGAATGAATGGATACTGAAAGACAAGCGACAAACGCAAAAGCGCTTTTGAGTAACTATTTTTTTGTTGAAACCATGCAAGATTTGCGGGAACGTCAAAAAGATGTTTTTGCAGGGACAGCGGCGCACGAAATAGAGCGCCGTGAAGAAGCTCACGCAATACTGCGAGCGCTTAATCAGATTGAGTATTCTTTGCAATCCTATGTGGATGCAGTGACGCTTATCAAAGGAAAAGGACAGCACCGTGGAAACGACTGAACCGATCAATGGCAATGACTTAGAGGCAGTTGCCGCAAATTTGATTATGAACACGCCTCAAAATGTTGATGAAACTCTAGTAAAATCTGACGATGTATCTGATGACGGTCAGCCGGAACAGATGGAAACTGAAGAAGAAGATCAATATGACGCCGATACCGCATCTGGCGAAGATTATAATGCGGGTGAGGAATACGAAGAAACTGAAGAAAGCGAAGTTCAAGAAGAGCCTGTGTATTCCGTCAAAGTAGACGGTGTTGAAACAGAGGTATCCTTAGACGAACTCAAACGCGGATATTCAGGGCAGAAGTATATCCAAAAGGGAATGGCTGAAACTGCGGAAGCAAAGAAGCAAGCTGAAGAAATTAGTAATCAAGTTTCCCAAGAGCGACAAGCACTGATGCAGATGATGCAACAGCTACAAAAAAGCGGTGTTCCGCAATTGCCAGAGTATCCGCCAGAGGAGCTACGAAATAGCGACCCTCTTGGGTATCTTGAAGCAGAAGCAGAATATCGCCGTGCCGTAGATAAGAGACAGCAGTTTGAACAACAGGCTGCGTATGTTTCTGAGCAAGAACGGCTTCAGAAAGTCAAAAATAACGATGCAAACAATCAACGTGAAGCTATGCGGATCGCTGAATGGTTGCCCGAATTTGCTGACCCTGATAAACGTGGCGAAATTGTTCAAAAAATCACTGCAAAAGCAAAAAAGCATTACAACTTGTCTGATGAAGCAATTGCTACTGTGACAACGGCGGATGAAGTTTTGATTTTGAATGATGCTTTGAAGTGGCGCGAATTGCAGTCCAACAAATCCAATGCCCATAAAAAGGCAGAGGGTGCGCGGCCTGTGCGTCCAACAACTAAACGCAATGCTCAAGCTGGTAAATCATCAAAAGCAGAAAAAGCGGCTCGTGATATGCGTAAGACAGGCAGCATAGATGATGTTGCTAATTTCTTACTTTCTTAATTTTGCACTGAAAGGACAGCCAAATGGCCGTTACAGCAAACACAAACGAAACATACGATGTTTCAACTATTAAAGAAGATTTAGCAGCCGCTATGGCCTCTATTTCTCCAGTTGAAACCATTTTCATGTCCACTATTGGCACACGCAATGTCGATAACACATTTTTTGAATGGTCTGAAGTTGATCTAGCTGCCGCTTCTGCGACTAACCGCGCAATAGAGGGCGATGCTTCCCCTGCCAATACAGCACCTACAAATGCTGTTCGCAAAGGTAACTACACACAAATTTCTACTAAAGTTGTAGAAGTTTCTGACACTGCTAATGAAGTGTCGGGGGTTGCTGATGCTCAAACTGTTGCAAAACAAGTTGCTTACAAGTTGAGCGAAATGAAGCGCGACATGGAGAAAATGGTATTAGGTAGCAATGTCGCTGCCTCTGCTGGTGCTTCTGGGACTGCGCGTCAAACAGCTAGTTTGTCAGCATTTCTTACAACTAATGTATCTCGTGGTGCAGGTGGCGCTAACGGTACAACTTCTGGTACTGGCGAAGCTGGTTTCCCAAATGCAGCTGCAACCGATGGCACTCCACGGGCAATTACTGAGGCAATGCTAAAAACAGTAATTGCAGCTTGTTGGGAAAGTGGCGCTCAACCAACTGTTGTGTTGTGTGGTTCTTCACAGAAGCAAACCATTTCAACCTTCACTGGTAACGCTACGCGCTACAAAGAAGCTGAAGACAGCAAGTTAAACGCCGCAATTGACGTTTATATTTCTGATTTTGGTGAGCTTCAGATTGCTCCAGCGCGTCAAATTCGTCCACGCGATGTGTTCGTATTAGCTCCAGAATTTGCAAAAATTGCGTATCTGCAAACTGCAAAGCAAAAGCCGTTGGCTCGTACAGGTCTTTCTGAACGCCGCCTAATTTCTGCTGAGTATGGTTTGGAAGTTACTTCGCAAAAAGCACACGGTGTTATTGCTGACGTTTCCTAAACTACTAAAGAGGGAGAGGCCGCTCTGGTTTCTCCCTACTTTTAACAACTTAAAAAGGGGTTAAATATGCCAAAAGGTAAAGGTTCATACGGCACTAAAAGAGGCCGTCCACCTAAAAAGTAATTTAACAGGGGGGCTTTGGCTCCCCACTATTTTAAGGAATATAAAAATGAAAATTGAAATTATTACAGAGCGCAAACCGTTTTTTGATGGCAAAGCCTGTGAAATGGGTCAAATCATTGATTGCAACGCAAAGGAAGGCCGGGACTTTATTTCAAAAGGATTTGGTTTTGAAGTTCAATCACCTAAAAAAACGGCTGATAAAAAATGAACGAAAACATTTTAGATACAAAATACTCTACTGAAGATGATAAGCTAATTGTTACGCGCTCTCAAGATGTGCAAGCTATTTTGGATCATGCAAAAGAAAAGCAAATTGGTGGTCATAACCGTAAATCCGATATGCGGCACGTTATGAGCGTTCCTTTTGTAATTGCGGAATTGTGGATGAAAGAATGCGGTGCAAGTATTGGTTCTCACGAGTTTGCAGCATATGCTAAAACAAAACTGTTAAGTGGAGAGTATTCAAAATTAATGGTTCACGGTTACTAAATTAAAGGCAGTATTATGAATAATAAAACGAAAATGATCCGTTTAATTGTCATATTGTTTTTTTTAGTAGGAGGTTCGACTACAGCACAGGCTGCTGACACAGTGTATAGCGATAGCAATGTCACTTCATCAGGCACTATGGATACCACGGTTCGCAGCCCACCACCTACTGCTATATCTCCACAGATCAGCACGGGGACGGGCGATCTTTGTACCATAGGGGTCTCAGGAGCCGTGCAAACCCAGATTTTGGGCATTAGTGTAGGAAAGGTCTACACGGAAGAGAACTGTTTGCGCTTAAAGAATGCTAAAACCATGTACGATATGGGCATGAAAGTGGCGGCTGTGTCTGTAATGTGCCAAGATGCAAACGTAAAACTTGCGATGAAAAATGCTGGAACTCCATGCCCTATTAACGGATTGATAGGCGATGCGGCCACTATGGCGTGGGAGGAACAAGAACGTATCGAACCAGAAACATATTCTGATGATGGTGAGGGCGCTATAAAAGGTATGATAAAAAATGTGGATAAAGACACAAAGGTTGGGTTGGGCGCTGTTCTTGGCGCTCTTGGCCTCCTCCTCCTCCTCTGAGCCGTTTACGTACAGCGCAACGGGGAACGCGGCGCACGGGGCGTTGAACTGGTCTATGGGAAA
>Ga0308009_10000393_pt1 | contig 33095 bp, 29 predicted proteins | sample Neamet127_FD_203134 | JGI IMG/M metagenome (GOLD analysis project Ga0308009, IMG submission 203134) | Marine microbial communities from water near the shore, Antarctic Ocean - #127 | ecosystem: Environmental > Aquatic > Marine > Unclassified | place: Southern Ocean | collected 2014-07-24
CAAAGGATTTTGTCCCCGATCCTGTGTTGCGATACCCTCCACCGATGCCCGCCCGTCCCGCAAAACACTCCCTCACCCTGCACGGCCACCGGACCAGCATCTCGCTGGAGCCCGAATTCTGGGAGGCCTTCCGCGCCATCGCCGCCGAGCGCGCGCTGCCCCTGAACGGGCTCGCGGCGGAAATCGACGATCGCCGGACCGGCGACGAGGGGCTCGCCTCCGCGATCCGCGTCTTCGTGCTGAACCACTACCGCGCCGCGACCCGGGACAGCGTCGCCGCCAGATCGCCATAGCCGGTAAAGCGCCGTTCATAGGCAAGCCCAAGCCGGTCAGCACAGGCGCGCGCTTTTTCGTCCAGCACCGGATCATCGACCTGCGCCTGATAGACAAGCCTGGTGTAGTTCCCGAAATACATGTCCCGCAGTTCCGGATGCCGGTCGAGGCCCATCGGCCGCCAGACAAAGGCGTCGAACTGCCGAACCAGGAAATCCGTAAGGTAGAAGACGTCGAACTCGGTCTCGGCCCGTGCGACGAAGGCGGCATTGCCCTCGAAGAAGGCATAGCAATGCGGGCCTTCCACCATCTCGACGCCGATCCGGTCGCAGGCCGCCCGCAACAGCCCGCCCGTGCCGCAGTCGGCGTAGACGACAAAGACCTGATCATACCCGCCGCGCGCGGCCTCGACTGCCGCCTCTACTGCCGGAATGATCTTCTCTGGCCAGAGATGCAGCTTGGCCGGAAGGCATTGCAGGTCCAGATGCGACCACCCATTGGCCGCTTTCAGCGCCAGGATCTCGTGTGCCAGCGCGCCGCAGGCGATCAGAAGCAGCCGCCCCGTCCCCAGCGGACGCAGCCCGGTGTCGCTGAGGCTGACGTCGTCCATCACTGTGCCGCCCTAGCGACCGACCCGCGTCCAGGCAAGGATCAGGCTGGCCGACACTGCGGCAAAGCCAACCGCGGCGAGAGGCAGTCCAGACCAGACCGCAAGCCAAAGAGTCAGCGCGGCGGCAAGGCTCACCATCAGGATCAATCCAAGGAAATGCGTCAAGGGCATGACTTGCCTCCCAGACTTCCAAGATGCGCTGCAGGCGGGCCTTTCGCAAGCCCCACCCGAATCACAGCGGCGTGCTTCTGCCGTCCAGTTGGCAGCCGCGCGCCTCAGCCGTTCAGCTGGTTGTGCTTGCGCGCGACGAACTGCTTGGCGGTTTCCACGGCGACGGCGGCATCGCGGCAATAGGCATCCGCCCCGATCGCACGACCGAACTCTTCGTTCAACGGCGCCCCACCGACCAGCACGATATAATCCTCGCGCATGCCCTTTTCCTTCATCGTGTCGATCACGACCTTCATGTAGGGCATCGTCGTGGTCAGAAGCGCCGACATTCCCAGGATGTCGGGCTGTTCGGCCTCCAGCGCCTCAAGATACTTTTCCACCGAGTTGTTGATCCCGAGGTCGCGCACCTCGAAGCCGGCACCTTCCATCATCATCGCGACCAGGTTCTTGCCGATGTCATGGATGTCGCCCTTGACCGTGCCGATTACCATCTTGCCCATGCGCGGCGCACCGGTTTCGGCCAGCAAGGGCTTCAGGATCGCCATCCCCGCCTTCATCGCATTGGCGGCCAGAAGCACCTCGGGGACAAACAGGATCCCGTCGCGGAAGTCGGCGCCGACAATGGTCATCCCCGCCACCAGCGCCTTGGTCAGCACGTCATAGGGCGTCCAGCCGCGGTCCAGAAGGATGCGCACGCCCTCCTCGATCTCTTCCCTCAGACCGTCATAGAGGTCATCATGCATCTGCAGCACAAGCTCGTCATCCGACAGTTCGGACAGGATGATCTCGTCTTCGTCGGCCATGGGCGTGCTCCAAGCGGCAGGGTTTGGCACGGTGATGGGCGCAAACCGACCCGGTCACTATGCGACAAGCGACATACACCGGATAAAAGCCGACAGAAAGCCGTGGCGGCCCGGAAAGTTGTGGCATCTGTTCCGCATCCGTTCTAGATTTGGCCCATGGTTGAGGTCCGATCCATCCTGCCAGGCCAGCGCATCCGGGCACGGGGGGCCGATACGAACCGACCGGGCCGGTTCGAGCCGACCGCGCGCGAGGCCTTCGACGATGGCTGGGACTTGCCCGAAGAGCAGCGTCTGGTCGCAACCGAGATCCGCGTCGAGCGTCCGCGTTCCGCGATCAGCTGGAACCGCTCGCCCGACCTGCCCTTCGACCGGTCGATCAATCCCTACCGTGGCTGCGAACATGGCTGCGTCTACTGCTATGCCCGTCCAACCCACGCCTTTCTCAACCTCTCGCCGGGCCTTGATTTCGAAACCCGGCTGATCGCCCGTCCCGGCATCGCCGAGGTGCTTGCGGCCGAGCTTCGACGCCCGGCCTACAGGGTCGCACCCGTAGCCATCGGCACCAACACCGACCCCTACCAGCCGGTCGAGCGGGACCATGCGATCATGCGAAAGGTGCTGGCGGTGCTTTCAGCCTTTCGTCATCCGGTCTGGATCACCACACGCGGCACGCTGATCGAGCGCGACATCGACCTGATCGCGCCGATGGCCGCGCAGGGACTTGCGTCGGTGTCCGTCTCGGTCACCACGCTGGACGAAGTCCTGGCCCGGAGGATGGAACCGCGCGCGCCGGCGCCGGGGCGGCGGTTGCAGATCATCCGCCGCCTGGCGGAGGCCGGGATTCCCGTGCGGATTCAGGTGTCTCCCCTGATCCCGGCACTCACCGATCATGAGCTGGAGGCGGTCATGACGGCAGGGCGGGACGCGGGGGCGCAAGCGGCGAACACCATTCCGCTGCGGCTGCCGCTCGAGGTCGCCACCCTCTTCCGCTCCTGGCTCGAGGCGAACGTCCCGGACCGCGCCGCGCATGTCATGGGCCGGGTGCGCGAGTTGCACGGCGGGCGCGACTATGACCCCGAGTTCGGCACACGGATGCGCGGTCAGGGGCTTTGGGCCGACCTGATCCAGCGCCGCGCCGATCTTGCCCGCAGGCGGCTCGGCCTGAAGGAAAGCCTGCCGCCCTTGCGCAGCGACCTCTTCGCCCCGCCGCCGCGGGTCGGAGACCAGTTGTCGCTGTTCTGAACGGCTCCGCCGGTGACCAAATTCCTCAAGCAAGGAATTTGGCAAAATCCTTCCGAAAGGATTTTGGCCCCCGTGGACCGGGGCGTTCAGCCCCGTCGGCCGCGCCGCTCGCGGCGACCTGCGCCGGCATCGTCGCCCGTCCCGTCCGATGCCGACGAAAACCCGCCCAGCTTCGCTTGGATCGCTTCCGGCGAGGGCCGCTTGCCCTTGGGGCGGCTTTCCAGCGCCACCCGCATCGCGCGCAGATGTTCCGGCATCGTGCCGCAGCAGCCGCCGATGATCCGCACACCCGCGTCGCGCGCCATCACCGCATATTCCGCCATCAGTTCCGGCGTGCCGTCATAGTGGATGTTGCCGTCGTGATACTTCGGGATGCCGGCGTTGCCCTTGGCGATGATCGGCCGTTCCGTTCCGGTGGCGGCAAAGCCCAGCACCGTCCGCATCAGGTCCGAGGCCCCGACGCCGCAGTTCGCACCGAAGGCTATCGGCGGATTGACCAGGCGATCCACCAGGTCGGCCATCGCGGCCGAGGTCAGGCCCATCATGGTCCGGCCCGCGGTGTCAAAGCTCATCGTGCCGCACCAGGGCATGTCGGCCCGCAGCGCCGCATCCGCAGCCGCGCGGTATTCCTCGGGTGCCGACATCGTCTCCACCCACAGCACGTCCGCGCCACCTTCCTTCAAGGCCTCGGCCTGTTCGTGGAAGATTTCCACCGCCAGCGCATGGGTCAGCGTGCCCATCGGCTCGAAAATCTCGCCGGTGGGGCCCATCGAGCCCGCGACAACCACCGACCGGCCAGCCTTGTCGGCAATCTCGCGGCCAAGGGCGGCACCGACACGGTTCAGCTCCCGCACCCGGCCCTGCGCATTGTGCAGCTTCAGCCGCGCGGCATTGCCGCCGAAGGTGTTGGTCAGGAACAGGTCCGACCCGGCGGCGACGGCATCGCCGTAAAGCTTGCGGATGTTGTCGGGCTTTTCGATGTTCCACATCTCCGGCGGCTCGCCCGAGGACAACCCCATGTTGAAAAGGTTGGTCCCGGTCGCCCCGTCGGCCATCAGCCAGTCGCGCGCGGTCAACATGCGGGTCAGCGCGTCGGTCATCGTCAAGATCCTTCAGGCCAGTGTGTCCTCCTCCCTCTGCCACGGGTTGCGGCCATAGGCAATTTGATATTCTGCCGTCGGCCTCGCCGGGTCGCCGGTGCCTCTCAGTCCGGGCGGGCGGAAGACCCGAAGCCAGATCTCGGCCCCCACCGCCAGCAGTGCGGGATATGACGGTGCGGCGATGTAAAGCCGCTGCCAGCGCGGCGCGAATCCGGCCTTGAACTGGTCAAGCCCGCGCATCGCATCGCCTGCCAAAGCCCGTCCCAGACGGGCAACCGGCCCCCGTTCCTCGCCCCGCGCCCCGATCGGCACCGCCGCGAGCGACAGCTTGCGCACCCCGTCGGCCCGCGCTGCGGTCAGGGCTGCGACGATCATCTGCTGCCCGGTTCCCTCGGGTGCCTGCGGGTCGGGTCGCAGGAGATCAAGCGTCCAGACCTGCCTGCCACCAATCCGCGCGACATGAAAGCTGGCAAAGCCGGTGACCGCCGCCCCCTGCCGCGCGACGACGATCCTCTGGGACGCAAGATAGGCCGGATCGAATCGCCCCATGGCAAAGCCATGCTCGCGCCCCCGGGCGGCCACCCAGGCGGCATTCACCTGCGCCAGGGCTGGCCAGTCGGGATCGGGCTCGATCCTCGCGTTCACGCCTGCCGCCTGCGCGCGTCGCAGTTTGCGGCGCAATCCGGCACAGGCGGGGATGTCCGTGCGGAAGGTCACCGGGTCAAGCCAGGCCTCGCGCGCAACGGGAAGGACCCGCATCCCCGCCCGCCGCGCCGCCACTGCCCCGCGACCGCCCACCTTGTAGAGGACGGGCCAGCGCCCCTCGGCCCGGGCCGCGCTGCGATGCCGCCGCGGATCGGCGACCGCAGACAGGGCCACCAGCCCATGCGCCGTCCGCCCCGCCACGAAGCCATCCCGATGCGCAAAGAGATCGCCTTGCGCCAACAGGCCCGCCTCGGCGATCTCCGGCAGCGGGACGGCGGCACCGGCCGGCACCGGACGCCTGGCCGCGCTGTGCAGCGCCAGGCCCGCTCCGGCCAGAGCGGGCACCGCATAGGCGATCACCCGCCAGGCCACCACCGCCCCAAGCAGCCCGGCCTCGGGCTGGTCCGGCAACAGCGCCAAGAGCGCGATCTCGAAGGCGCCCAGTCCCGCCGGCGATCCCGAGACCAGCCCGGCCCCAAGCGCAAGCAGAAACGCCGGCAGAAACGCCGCAAGCGGCAGCTCACCCGGAACAAGCAGCCAAAGCGCCAGCCCCGCCGCCAGACAGTCGGCCGCCGCCAATGCCAGAAGCCGCCCGAGTGTGAAGAGGTTCGGCATCGCCGACCCGGCAAACGCCAGCCCCGCGCCAAGGCCGAGGACCGCCACGGCCAGCCCCCACGGCGCAAGCCCGGCAAGCGGCGCCCCGGGCACGACCCAGAACACCAGCGACGTCACGATCGCCCAGGCCACCAGGAACGATGCCGCGACCAGCACCGACAGCTGCGTTGCGGCCAGAAGTCCCAGCTCGGGCAGCATCCGCCAGCGCACCAGCGCGCCGCTGATCACGCCCAGCCCCACGGTCTGCCCGATGGCGATGGCCGCAAAGCCCGCGCGCCGGGCCCTTGCCGGGGCGATTGCGGTCCGCAGATGCCGATGCCAGGCCTGATCGTAGCCCGCAACCGCCCGAAAGCTGAAACCCGTCGCCAGGCAGGCCAGGACCAGCGGCAGCGCCCCAAGTCCGGCCATGGCCGCCACCACCCGGTCCGCGTCGACGGATTGCAGGCGTTGCGCCAGCAGGCCAAGGAACAGCACCCCGATCCCCCCGGTCAGCACAAGCCGCCGGTAAAGCCTGGGTCGCACTGCCCGCACCATGTCCTGTCGCCGCACCCGAAGCCTCCACCGCCCAGAGGCGGCAAGACTGCGTCCGCAGGACTGGCAATCCGGTTAACACTTCAAATGCGCGCAAAGAAAAAGCGCGGCCCTGCCCGGGACCGCGCGACAGGTTCGATCACGCAGGCTGGTGGCTCAGATCTCGCTCATGAGCTGCGCCTTGGCGACTGTCAGCAGCTCGTTCATCTTCGCGCGGACCTCGTCGGCGCTGGCCTTGCCGGCAAGGTCGGCAACCACCTTGCGCACCACATCCTCGTGGCCCGCCTCCTCGAAATCGGCGCTCACCACTTCCAGCGCATAGTCCGCGGCGGCAGCGTCCGTCTTGCCCATCAGCCCCGCAGCCCAGAGGCCCAAAAGCTTGTTGCGCCGCGCCTCGGCCCGGAACTGCATCTCGCTGTCATGCGCGAACTTCGATTCGAAGGCGTTTTCGCGGTCGTCGAACGTGGTCATGGGCTCCCCCGACTTGTCTGGCGTTGCAGTCCATATGCCCATCCCGTCCGGTCCCTGCAAGCCCCCCTTTGCCCGCCGCGGGGCGGCTCGCGCCTTGCGGGTGCTGGCCCCTTCGACTATAGGCCAAGGAAGCTGGCTTGAAGGATTGCCCCTTCCGCCGACACCCCCGGAACGAGTGAACCATGGCACGGCGCAAAAAGGTCTACGAAGGCAAGGCCAAGATCCTGTATGAAGGCCCCGAGCCCGGCACGCTGGTCCAGTACTTCAAGGATGACAGCAGCCCGACCGTCGCCGCCCCCTCGACGCTGGAAGGCAAGGGCGTGCTGAACAACCGCCTGTCGGAATTCTTCATGGCCGGGTTGAACCAGATCGGGGTGCCGACGCATTTCATCCGCCGCCTGAACATGCGCGAACAACTGGTCCGCATGGCCGAGATCATCCCGCTGGAAGTCGTGGTGCGCAACTTCTCCGCCGGGCCGATGGTCACCCGGCTTGGCATTCCCGAAGGCACGCAACTGCCCCGGCCCATCGTCGAATACTACTACAAGGACGACAAGCTGAACTCGCCTCTCGTCGCCGAGGAACACATCGTCGCCTTCGGCTGGGCCAACCAGCAGGATCTCGACGATGTCGTGGCACTGGCCTTGCGGGTGAACGACTTCCTGTCGGGCGTGATGATGGGCGTCGGCATCCGGCTGGCCGATTTCCGCATCGAGGTGGGCCGCATCTGGGAAGGCGACTTCATGCGCCTCATCGTCGCCGACGAGATCAGTCCCGACAGTTGCCGCCTCTGGGACATGCGCCTGCCCGAACGGCCCGACGGCTCGGTCCCCGATCCGCAGCCCCTGGCCGATGTCTATACCGAGCTGGCGCGGCGGCTTGGCGTCCTGCCCTCGAACGTCACCCATCAGATGAAGCCGACGCTGATCAACTGATCCTGCGCCAAAATTCTTCGCCGAAGAATTTTGGCGCGCCTTGCCCCCCGCCTGCCCCTTCGCTAATGACCGGGCAACCTGCAACCCTGAGGCCCGCGATGAAAGCCCGCGTCACTGTCATGCTGAAATCCGGTGTCCTTGATCCCCAGGGCGAAGCGGTGCGTCACGCGCTGGGGTCGCTCGGTTTTGTGGGTGTGACCGGCGTGCGGCAGGGCAAGGTGATCGAGCTTGACCTGGAAGAAACCGACGCGGCCCGCGCCGATGCGGCGGTCAAGGCCATGTGCGAAAAGCTTCTCGCCAACACCGTGATCGAAAGCTACCGGGTCGAGCTGCTGTGACACCCCCGGCGGGCGCGGCGACCGGAAGGCCTACCGCGCCGACGGCACCCGACAACTGACCCGCAGACCCCGGCCACCGGGCAACGCCTCGAAACGGCAGCTCGCACCGAACAGCCCTGCGATCTCGGCCACGATGGCCAGGCCCAGCCCGGAGCCGCCCGCATGCGGGGCCACCGCCGCAACGGCCATGCGCTGCGGCAGGGCGCCGGACTGCAGGGCCTCCAGCCGGTCCGGCGGCAGCCCCGGTCCGTTGTCCTCGACCTCCAGCAGCACGGCCGCATCGGTGCCGGCCGCAGGCCGCACCCGCACCGTCACCACGGCCCCGCGCCCGGCGTAGGCCAGCGCGTTGTCCAGCAGATTGCGCAGAAGTTCGGCCGCCAGAACCGGTTCGGCCCGGGCTTTGGCCCAGTCCTCGGCCAGCGCCTCGGCCCGCTCCGGCCCCTCATAGCCAAGGTCGATCCCCCGGGCATCGGCCTGCGCCAGGCATTCGGCCGCAAGATCGCGCGCCAGCGCCGCCAGGTCGACCGGCCCCAGCGCAAGCCCGGTTGCCGCCGCATCGACCCGCGCCAGCGCCAGAAGCTGCGCCAGCACCCGTTCCGCCCGGACCAGGGCCGCTTCGGCCTTGTCCAGCGCCGCCTCGCCCAGCGCCCGGTCATCCGCGCGCCGTGCCAGGGCCAACTGGGTGCGCAGGGTGGCAAGCGGGGTGCGCAACTGGTGGCTGGCATTCCCGGTGAAATGCCGCAGCGCCGCAACCGCATCCTCCAGCCGGCCCATGAAACTGTTGACCGCGCCGGCCAACGGCGCGGCCTCCAGCGGAACCGCCTCGCGGATCGGGCGCAGATCGTCCGGCGTCCGTTCCGCTATCGCCGCGCCCAGCCGGTCCAGCGGGCGAAAGGCCAGCGTCACCGCCAGCCAGACGATCGCGATGGTGCTCAGCATCAGCACCAGGATCCGCAGCGCCGACCGGATCAGGATCGTCCGCGCCAGTTCCGACCGCGCCAGCGTCGATTCCGCGACCGTCACCGTGAACGGCACCGACGTCGCCCCGGTCGAAAGCTCGCGCCGCAAGGTGGCACTGCGGATCGGCACGGCACCGAACAGCCCGTCGGCAAAGCCGATCCCCTCCTCGCCCACGGCGACGCGGGCCAGCGCCGCATATCCGGTCAGGAACTGCCCCTCCGGCGCGTCGACGCGGTAGAACACCTGGTCCTCCGCCGCCGAGGCGAGCATCTCCAGCGCCGCAAAGGGGATGTCCGCCTCAAGCCCGCCGCCTTCGTCCACCGTCACCCGTTCGGCAATCGCCAGGGCCGATCCCTCCAGCACGCGGTCCGACAAGCCTCGCGCAGTCGCCACCGCCTCGCGCCAGGTATCGACCAGCGCCAGCACGCCCAGCGCCGCGGTGGCAAGCGTCAGCCACAGGATCAGCCTGCGACGCAGGGAATAGCCCTTCACGGCACCTCCGGCGGCTTTTCCAGAAGGTAGCCCAGCCCCCGGACCGTGCGCAGCACCAGCCCGTAGGGCGCGATCCGCCGCCGCAACCGCGAGACATACTGCTCGATCGCATTGTCCGACAGAAGGTCATCCAGACTGGTCAGCGACTGCACGATCGCCTCTTTCGCCACCACCTTGCCCGCGCGCTGGAAGAACAGCTCCAGCAGCGCGCGTTCCCTGGGCGGCAGGTCCAGGACCACGCCCTCGGCCGCGAACTGCCGACTGGTCAGGTCCAGCTCCACCCCCCCCAGCCGCACGACCGAGGACCGCAGCCCCGCCTGCCGCCGCAGAAGCGAGCGCACCCGCGCCTCGAACTCGCGCACGTCGAAGGGTTTCGACAGATAGTCGTCCGCCCCGAGGTCCAGCCCCCGGACCCGCTCTTCCGGTGCCCCCCGTGCCGTCAGGATCATCACCGCGGGCGAAGGCGTGCGGCCGCGGATCCGGCGCAGAAGGCTCAGCCCGTCCAGCCCCGGCAGGTTCAGGTCCAGGATGACCAGCTCGAACTGCTCGGCCAGAAGCAGCGCCTCGGCCCCGAGGCCATCATGCACGCAATCGACCGCATGCCCCGACCCGGCCAGAAGCGCAGTCAGCGCCTCGGCCAGCGGCAGATCATCCTCGACCAGCAGCAGGCGCATGGGTTCCCCCCTGCCCCAGCCTAAAGCGTGATGCGAAAAAGTGGAATCCGGTTTTCCGCATCAATCACGCGACCACCAAGAAGCGAGATCGGGATGATGTTTCCATCAAACATCATCCCAGCCTAAAGCAGCTTTCCCGCCTGCGAAAGCGCCCCCGTCCTGCGCCCGGTTCCGCGCGGAACCTTCCCCGCGGGGAAGACTTGAGCGCGCGCGCCGTATCGGGCACGCTTTCGCCATGTGGCGCATGCTTCTTGTCCTGCTCGCCCTGCCCGCCTGGGCGGAGCCCACGCGCTTTGCCGCGCCGGGCAGCGAAGCGGCCGTCCTGACGATCTACTCCACCCTCGACATCCCGCTGGCCACTCCGCTGATCACCGCCTTCCAGTCCGGCTCCCCCACCACCACGGTCGTTTACGAGGAACTCCTCGCCGCCGAGATCGCCCAGAGGGTCATCGCGGAAACCGATGCCGGCCAGCCGACGGCCGACTTCGTCTTTTCCTCGGCAATGGACCTGCAGGTGAAACTGGCCAACGACGGTTACGCCCAGCCGGTCGAGGTTCCGCTGGCCCGCGACTGGCCTGACTGGGCGAACTGGCGCGACATGGCCTTTGCGCTGACATACGAGCCCGGCGTCCTTGTCTGGCACAAGCCGTCCTTCCCCGATGGCCCGCCCCAGTCGCGGCTGGAGATGATCGACTGGCTGAAGCTCCCGCAAGCGCAGGGCCGGATCGGCACCTACGATGTCAGCCGCTCGGCGGTCGGCTATCTCTATCTCGCGCGCGATGCCGAACATTTCGGCGACATCTGGTCGCTGGTGGCCGCGATGGGCCGGGCGGGCCTGCAGACCTTTTCGACCAGCAGCGAGATCATCGACCGCGTGGCCGATGGCCGCCTGGCGCTTGGCTACAACATCCTCGGCTCCTACGCCGACGCCCGCGCCCGCGCCAACCCCGACCTTGGCGTCGTCCTGCTGAAGGATTTCACCGTGGTCACCAGCCGCGTCGGTCTGGTCCCGCGCGCCGCCGCCCGGGCAGACCTGGGCAGCGCCTTCCTGGCGTTTCTCATGGGCCGCGACGGCCAGACCATCATGGCCGACCGCCTGCGCCTTGCCGCCGTGTCGCTTGAGGTGTCCGGCCAGAACACGGCCCGCGCGATGGAGGCGGCGCTTGGTGACCAGCTTCGCCCCGTCCCGGTCAGCCCCGGCCTGCTTGCCTATCTCGACCAGTCGAAACGCGCGCGCCTGCTGGCGCTCTGGCAAAAGGCCCTCTCCCGGTAGCACGGCCCGGCTGTCAGCTTCCTGACAGCTTTCTGTGCTGGACTTCCGCCATGGAACGGCACGAGGAGGTGCCGCCCGGTCAATCCGGCGTCATCAGACGCCATGGGAGGAAACAGAGATGAAACACGCCCTTCTCGGCGCGGCATTCGCCGTGGCCGCAGCAACCGCCAGCTTCGCCCAGGAATACACCATCATGGCCCCCGCAGCACCGGGCGGCGGCTGGGACTCGACGGCCCGGACCATTCAGGAAGTGATGGTCGCCGAAGGCATTGCGGGCAACGTCCAGGTCCAGAACGTCCCCGGCGCGGGCGGGACCGTGGGTCTGGCGCAATTCGTCGCGGGCGCGGCGGGCGACCCCAAGCAGCTGATCGTCGGCGGCTACGTCATGGTCGGCGCGATCCTGACCAATGGCTCGCCGGTCTCGCTGGCGGATGTGACCCCCATCGCCCGCCTGACCGGCGAGGCCGAGGCGATCGTCGTCCCTGCCGCCTCGGAAATCAAGACGATCCAGGAGCTTGTCGAGAAGATGAAAGCCGACCCTGGCTCCGTGTCCTGGGCAGGCGGCTCGGCGGGCGGTGTCGACCACATCACCGTCGGGCTTCTCGCCAAGGCGGCGGGCGTCGATCCGACCAAGATCAACTACGTCGCCTTCTCGGGCGGCGGCGAGGCGCTTGCCGCGCTTCTTGGCAACCAGGTGACAGCGGGCATCTCGGGCGTGGGCGAATTCCTGCCCCAGGTCGAGGCGGGAACCCTGCGCATCCTCGCGGTGTCGACCGCCGAGAAATGGCCCGGCACCGACGCGCCGACGCTGATGGAATCGGGCTATGACGTGAACGTGCAGAACTGGCGGATGATCGCCGCAGCACCCGGGCTGACGGACGACCAGAAGGCCGCGGTCGCCGCCGACGTGGACAAGCTGGTGAACTCTGTCGGCTGGAAGACCGCGCTCGAGACCAAGGGCTGGGCCAACACCTATCTGGCCGGTGCCGATTTCGACGCGCAGCTGGCGAAAGAGATCGACGCGACGACCACGATCCTGAAGGACATCGGACTGGTCAAATGACCAGCGCGAACGGTCCCGGCCAGCCCGGAACCGGACGCCGCCCCGACGGGGCGGCGTTGACCATCGGGCTGGCGCTGATCGGCTTCGGCGCGCTGCTTGTCTGGGATGCCACGGGCATTCCGGACAAGGCAGGCTATGCCGGGGTCGGTCCGGCGGACGTGCCGAAACTCATCGGCGGCGGTCTGATCGTGCTGGGCCTTCTGACCGGGTTGGCCGGACGAAAGGCGGCCACGCACCGCGCTCCACCGCAACGGCTCGGCGCCGTCCTGTGGATCCTCGCCGGTCTGGCGCTGCAGATCCTGCTTTTGAAACCCGCGGGCTTTTCGGTGGCGTCGGGCCTGCTTTTCGCCTGCACGGCCGCCGGGTTCGGCCAGCGCCGATTGTACATCACCGTGCCGGTCGGCGTCCTGTTCGCGCTGGCGGTCTACGGGCTGTTCGACCTTGTGCTGAACCTCAACCTTCCCGCCGGCTGGCTGGAAACCACGATCTTCGGGGGCTGAGGCGATGGATACATTCGCATTCCTGGCGCAGGGCCTTGCCGTCGCCGTCGAGCCGATGAACCTCCTGTACGCGCTGATCGGCGTCACGCTCGGCACCGCCGTCGGGGTCCTGCCGGGGATCGGCCCGGCGCTGACCGTGGCGCTGCTGCTGCCGGTGACCAACGGTCTTGATCCGGCCGGATCGCTGATCATGTTCGCGGGCATCTACTATGGCGGCATGTATGGCGGATCGACCACCTCGATCCTCCTGAACACGCCGGGCGAAAGCGCCTCGATCATCACGGCGCTTGAGGGCAACCAGATGGCCCGGGCCGGGCGCGGCGGACCGGCGCTTGCCACGGCTGCCATCGGTTCCTTCGTCGCCGGGCTGATCGCGACGCTTGCGCTGGCCTTCCTTGCGCCCTGGGTGGTCAGGATCGCGCTGGTCTTCGGCCCGCGCGAATATTTCGCGCTGATGATCCTTGCCTTCGTCACCGTGTCCGCCGCCTTCGGCGACAGCGCGCTGCGCGGCCTTACCTCGTTGTTCATCGGCCTGGCGCTGGCCACCGTCGGCATCGACGGGCTGACCGGGCAGGCGCGGCTGTCCTTCGGCGTGCCGCAACTTCTTGACGGGATCGAAGTCACCACCCTTGCCGTCGCGATGTTCGCCCTGGGCGAGGCGCTGTTCGTCGCGGCGCAATGGCGCCCGGGCGAGGACGAGGTTCTGGCCGTCAAGGGCTCGGTCTGGATGTCCTCCCGGGACTGGGCGCGGTCCTGGAAACCCTGGCTGCGCGGCACCGTGATCGGCTTTCCGATCGGCGCCATGCCTGCAGGCGGGGCCGAAATCGGCACCTTCCTCAGCTATGCCACCGAAAAGCGGCTGGCCAAGAACCCCGAGGAGTTCGGCCACGGCGCCATCGAGGGCGTGGCCGGACCCGAGGCCGCGAACAACGCCAGCGCCGCTGGCACGCTGGTGCCGCTGCTCACGCTCGGGCTGCCGACCTCGGCCACGGCGGCCATCCTTCTGGCAGGCTTCCAGCAGTTCGGCCTGCAACCCGGACCGCTGCTCTTTGCCACCAATCCGCAGGTGGTCTGGGGCCTGATCGCCAGCCTCCTGATCGCCAATGCGATGCTTCTGGTGCTGAACCTGCCGCTGATCGGGCTCTGGGTGAAGCTCTTGGCGATCCCCCGGCCCTGGCTTTATTCCGGCATCCTGCTTTTCGCCACGCTGGGCACCATCGGGGTCAACCCGTCGCCGGTGGAACTGACGATGCTGATGGTCTTCGGCCTGCTTGGGTATCTGATGCGGGTGTTCCAGTATCCGATCGCTCCGGTTGTCGTCGGGCTGATCCTGGGCCCGATGGCCGAACAGCAGCTGCGCCGGGCCCTCGCCATCGCGCAGGGCGACTGGACGACCCTCGTCTCCACCCCCATCGCCGCCCTGCTCCTCGGCATTGCCGCCCTTGCGCTGATCGTGCCGATGCTGATGCGCCTGCGTGGGCGTGGCCAGGTCCTCGCCCAGATCGCGAGCGACGGCGACTGACCCGCAGGGTGGGCAAGACTGCCCACCCTAGATCGGGATGATGTTTGATGGAAACATCATCCCGATCTCGGTTCTTGGTGGTCGCGTGATTGACGCGGAAAACCGGAGTCCACTTTTCCTCATCACGCTAGCGGCGCGTCACCCGCAGCCAGATCCCGTCCTTCGCCCGCACCGTCAGATGCGCCACCGGCACCGGCACCCGCCCGGGCAAAGCCTCGAACCGGAACGCCCGCACCAGATGCGCCAGCAGCAGCGTGCCCTCCAGCATCGCGAACCCCGCCCCGGGACAGACCCTCGGCCCCCGCGAGAACGGCAGATAGCCGCCCTGCGGCACTTCCCCCGCCCAGCGGTCGGGATCAAAGTCATCCGGCCGGTCCCAGAGCCGCTCATGCCGGTGCAGATGCCAGGGGCTGATCACGACCTGCGCGCCGGGCTTGACCATCCGCCCCCGGAATTCCTCGGGCATCGTGGTCTCGCGCACCAGCATCGGGACCGGCGGGTACAGCCGCAGCGCCTCGCGGAACACGTCCCGGGTGAACCGCAACGACCCCACCACCCCGAACTCTGGCCGCAACCCCGCCGCTTCCGCCGCCACGCGCTCCTGCGCCTCGGGATGCGACGCCAGAAGATACAGCGCCCATCCCAGGGCCGAGGCGCTCGTCTCGTGCCCCGCCAGAAAGAAGATCGCCACCTGATCGACCATCTCCGCCGTCGCGAACGGCACCCCCGTCACCGGGTCCGGCGTCGTCATGATCTTCGTCGACAGATCGGCCGGAGCCCGCCCCTCGGCAATCGCCGCCGCCCGCTCCGCCGTAAGCCCTTCGATCAACCTCCGGATCACCTTGGCCGACCGTTTCGTCGCCCCCCGGTGCAGCCGAGGCACCCATCCCGGCAACGGCAGGAACGCGCCAAGGTTCAGGATCGGCGCCGACCGCTGATAGGCCCGGAACGCGTGGAACACCGCCTGCGCCACCCGGTCTTCGATCGGAATCGAAAACAGCGTGCGGAAGATGACATCCGCGGCAGCATGGCTCGCGGCCAGTTCGACCTCCACTTCCCCCACAGCCATCCGCGCCACCGCCGCCTCACAGGCCGCCCAGATCGCCGGGAATGCCTCCTTCGCCCGCCCGCCCTCAAACGCCGGGTCGATGATCCGCCGCTGGCGCAGCCATTCCTCGCCATTGGTGACAAACACCGACCGGCCCAGAAGCGGCAAAAGCCCCTCGGTCACCCGTCTGGACTTCGGGAAATCCGCTGGCCTTTCGTCCAGCACACGGCGCACCAGGGCGGGATCGTTGCAGAGGTAGCTCTCGAAGAACGGCGTGCGGAACTCCGCCATCCAGGCCCGGTAAAGCCGCGCCGGCTGCGCCGAGAGGATGTCGCGCCGGAACGCCCGCAGGTGCCCCCAAAGCGAGACCTTGTCGGCCCTCGGTTCGGGTTTCGGCGGGGTCATGCCACGTCCTTGAACGGCGACAGCGGCGTCGCGATCCGGCTGCTGGACGCCTTCCGGCCCCGGAACCGTTCGGCCAGCGTCAAGGGCCCCGCCGTGATGCGGAAGTAATCGTAGCCCCCGGGCCGGTCGAAGGCGCAGAGATACTGGAAATGCAGGCGGAAATACCGCCGCCGCAACGCCGCCCACCGCTCCGGGCTCAAGGTCTGGGTAAAGGCCGCCGACAGGATCAGCGGCCAGCGCTGGCCCTCTGTCGCGACCCCGCTGACCGCCACCGGATCGCACAGCGCGAAGGAACAGCCGTCACCGGGAGCGGTCACATCGACCCAGGTCAGCTCGTCGCGTTGCGACAGAAAGGCCAGATCGCCCCGGAGCCGCGCCGCCCCCGGCAGGAACGACACCATCGGCACCGCCTGTCCCAGGGACAGGAACCCCAGGACCGAGCCCCTCGGCACGCCTGCGCGGATCAGATCGGCAAGGAGCGAAACCCCCAGATGCACGCCCGAGGAATGGCCGACCACCAGCACCTCGTCCACCCCGCTGGCCAAGGCCGACCGCACCCTTGCGCCAAAGGCGCGCAACCGTTCTTCCAGCACCGCCGGATACGCCCCCCCCTGCACCGTGGTGAAGGCATAATCATGCATCAGGTAATAGACGAACAACCGGTGATCCAGCCGCCGGAACCCCTCCAGCACTGCCCAAGCCCCGCCAGCGGCGAGCAACCAGCCCAGACCTCAGGGCAGGCCCCAGCCCAGCCACAGCACCAGTCCCGCCACCAAAAGCGCCAGCACGGCCTGCAGGACCAAAGCCACCACCGGATACAGCGCCGCAATCATCGGACCCTTGCGCAGCCGGATCAGCCGACGCAGCGCCCCCGACCCGATGTAAAGCCAGGCCGTCCGCAGCATCTGCCCGTAGGTTCCGATGATCCCGCGTCCCATCGAGCCCTTCACCAGGTCCGACCAGACCAGCACCTCGACCTCGGTCTCGACCGCCCGACCTTCGACCCTTGCGGCGACGGTCCAGCCATAGGTCGCGCCCTCCCGGGGCTTCAGCGCGATCGCATGGCCCGAAATCGCCGCCTGTGCCGCGCCTTCGGTCCGGTACAGCTCGCGATAGCGGCGCGGCGGGAACGGGTCATAGCCCGGGATATACAGGACATGCCGTCGGAAGACGCCTGCCCCGCCCGTGCTGTCGCCCGCTGTCGTCACGCCCATCCCGCCATTCTGCCGTCCCCACCTTAACCGCAGGCCGGGGCCAGGGGAACCGGGCGCAGACCGGTCAACCCGGCAAGGACAAGCCCAGGAATTGATAGGTCTCCAGCATCCAGAAGCTGAAATCGGTGAACGCCCCGGTCACCATCGCCAGCCCGACGACCACCAGAAGGCTGCCCATCAACCGCTCGATCAGCTTCATGTGACGCTTGAGCCTTGCCATGAAAGTCATTGAGCGTTCGATGAAAACTGCCGCCAGAAAGAACGGCAGCCCCAGGCCCAGCGCATAGACCCCGAGCAGCAGAGTCCCGCGCTCCATGCTGCCTTCCTGTGCCGCAAGCGACAGGATCGCGCCCAGTTGCGGGCCGATGCAGGGCGTCCAGCCGAAGGCGAAGGCAAGACCCAGGAGATAGGCCCCGAAGGCCGACCCGCCCCGATCCCCCGCATTCAGCCGCAGGTCGCGGTCCAGGATCGGGATGCGGAACAGCCCCAGGAAATGCAGCCCGAAGACGATGATCACTCCGCCTGAAATCCGCGACAGAAGCACCTGATTCTGCAGCACGAAACTGCCAAGGGCCGAAGCGGCGAAGCCGAGGAGCAGGAAGATCGTCGACAGGCCCATCACGAAAAACAGCGCGGGCAGAATGACCCGGTGCCGGTCCACGCCGTCCTTCATCTCGCCGACCGAGATCCCGCCCATGTAGGCAAGATAGGGCGGCACGATCGGCAGCACGCAAGGGCTCAGGAACGACAGCACGCCCGCCAGCAACGCCACCAGCATCGCAGGCACCAGGGCAGCGTCGATGATCTCGATTCCGAACATGTCCCGTTCCAGATAGCCGCTTTCGCCGGATGCGTCACCGGGGCGTCGTGTCACATCAGCGTGGCGGGCCTGCAACCTTGCCGCCGCATGCGGCCCCGGCTACACCCCGGCCATGGCCGATTGGGACGAGATCATCGACTGCGAGGGCCTCCTCTGCCCGCTCCCCGTGCTCCGCGCGCGAAAGCGACTGTTGTCCCTGTCCCCGGGCACGGTGCTTTGCGTCCGCGCCACCGACGCGATGGCCGGGATCGACCTGCCGCATTTCTGCACCGAGGCGGGCCATGCCTACCTTGGCACGCAGACCGACGGCCCGGTCACCCTCCATCTGATCCGCCGGCGCTGAACGCGACCGGGCGGCAGGTTGCCCCGCCGCCCGCCGCTGTTTTCCCGACCGCGAGGCCTAGCGCCCCAGCGACCACCAGCCCTTGCGCTTGGGCTTGGCCGGGTCGTCGGCAACCGCCTCCGTCTCGGCCGGATCAGCCACCACGACCTCGGCCACCGGCATCATCCCGGGGTCCGGCACCAGCGGCAGAGCTTCCGCCACCGGCTCGGCCGCCGCCTTCGACCGCGAACCCCGGCCCTTCGCCGGTTTCGCCGCAACCGCCACCACGACCTCCGCCACCGGCGCTTCCGCCTTGGCCCGGCTCGCCCGCTTCTTCGGCGCCGGCTTTTCTTCCGCCACCGGCTCGGGCACGGTCTCGGGGGCCGGAGCGACCTCTGCCGTTACCTCAGCCGCCTCAGCCTTGGCCCCACGCGGCTTGCGGGTCCGCTTGGGCTTTGAAACGGGAGCGTCCTCGACCACGACCGCCTCGGCGACCACGGCCTCGCCGCCGTCCTCGTCGCCGTCCTCGCCGTCGTCATCCCCATCATCGTCAGCCCCGGCCTCGCCGCCCTCGGCCGCCGCACCCGCGCCATCGCGCTGACCACCGCGCCGCCGACGCCGACGCCGCCGCTTCTTGCGACCGGGCTGCCCGTCGCCGTCGCCCGTAGCCGGAGCAACCGCCGCAACGTCCGCGACCTCCTCCGCCTCTTCGACCTCGTCCTCGACCAGATCGTCGATGAGATCCTCGTCTTCCTCTTCCGCGACCGGCGCGCCCATCAGCCCCGCATGGCCCGAGACCACCGGCGTGTCCGGCACCGCCCGAAGCGCGGTCTTGAACTTCTCGATGGAGTAATCGGGTGACACCATCATCGGGTCCGCCTCGATCCGGACCGCCATGCCATAGCGCGCCTCGATCAGCGCGACATGCTCGCGCTTCTGGTTGAAAAGGTAGTTCACGATCCCGACCGGCGCCTTCAGCAGCACCTCTTTCGACCGCTTCCGCGTCCCCTCTTCCTCCAGCGCGCGCAAGACCGTCAGCGCCATCGAGTCATCCGACCGGATCAACCCCGTGCCATGGCAATGCGGGCAGGGCTGCGTCGTCGATTCCAGCATCCCCGGCCGCAACCGCTGCCGGCTCATCTCCAGAAGGCCGAACCCCGAGATGCGCCCCACCTGAATCCGCGCCCGGTCGGTCTTCAGCTTGTCCTTCAGCCGCTTCTCGACCGTGGCGTTGTTGCGCCGCTCCTCCATGTCGATGAAGTCGATGACGATCAGGCCCGCAAGGTCGCGCAGGCGAAGCTGCCGGGCAATTTCCTCGGCCGCCTCGACGTTGGTCTTCAGCGCGGTTTCCTCGATCGATCCCTCCTTGGTCGCCCGACCGGAGTTCACGTCGATCGCCACCAGGGCCTCGGTCACGCCGATCACGATGTAGCCGCCGGATTTCAGCTGCACCACCGGGTTGAACATGCCGCCGAGATAGCCCTCGACCTGATACTTGGCGAACAGGGGCGTCGAGTCCTGATACCGCACCACCTGGCGGGCGTGGCTCGGCATGATCATCCGCATGAAGTCCTTCGCGGTGCGGTAGCCGCCCTCGCCCTCGACCAGCACCTCGTCGATCTCGCGGCTGTACAGATCGCGGATCGAGCGTTTGATCAGGTCGCCTTCCTCGTAGATCTTGGCCGGAGCGATCGACTTCAGCGTCAGCTCGCGGATCTGCTCCCAGAGCCGCATCAGATATTCGTAGTCGCGCTTGATCTCGGGCTTGGTGCGCTTGGCCCCCGCCGTGCGCACGATCAGCCCGGCACCTTCCGGCACTTCAAGCTCTCCCGCGATCTCCTTCAGCTTCTTGCGATCCACCGCATTGGTGATCTTGCGGGAAATCCCGCCGCCGCGCGCGGTGTTCGGCATCAGGACGCAGTAGCGGCCCGCCAGCGACAGATAGGTGGTCAGCGCGGCCCCCTTGTTGCCGCGTTCCTCCTTGACGACCTGGACCAGCATGATCTGCCGGACCTTGACCACTTCCTGGATCTTGTAGCGCCGGGCGCGCGACACGCGCCGCGGGGCGCTGATTTCCTCGGAGACATCCTCTTCGGCGATCGATTCGATCTCGTCGTCGGTGTCGCTGGCGTGGTCCACCGCGCGATAGAGACCGGCACCGTCGCCGGTCTCGACCGCTTCGTTGTGATGGTCGTGATCGTGGTCATTCGACCCGTGTCCCGCAGCGGCGGCGACTTCGACCAGCGCGCCCTCGGCCCCGTCATCCTCGCCGAGATCGACGACATCCATGCCCGACGGCCCTTCGGCCACCGCATCGTCCGACTTCACCTGCTCGGCCTTTGCCGAAGGCCGGGGCGGACGCCGTCGCGAGCGGCGGTTGTCCTCCTCCTCCTCGGCGCGGGCCATCGCCCGCTCCTCCTCGATCAGCGCTTTGCGGTCGGCGACCGGGATCTGGTAATAGTCGGGGTGAATCTCGGCGAAGGCGAGGAAGCCGTGCCGGTTCCCGCCGTATTCCACAAAGGCCGCCTGCAGCGAGGGTTCAACCCGCGTTACCTTGGCCAGGTAGATGTTTCCGGCAAGCTGGCGTTTGTTTACGGTCTCGAAATCGAATTCTTCGACCTTGGTTCCGTCGACCACGACCACCCGGGTTTCCTCGGTGTGGGTGGCATCGATAAGCATTTTCTTTGACATGTTGTTCCACTGCGCCCCATGCGCACAATGCCTCCTGGCGGACCAGAGGGCGGATCGTGACGAACGGGGCGGCTTGTCTGGGCGCGGGCGGCGGGCGCAAGCACGGCTGTCCGGCCCAGTGGGCAGACCTTTTCCGTGCGGGATGTGCTCGCGTGCCTCATCGCGGTTACGTCTGAAGGGCCGATCGGCCCCTCACCTCTGAAAGCCAGCAAACCCAAGGACTTGCGGGCAATATGCACGGCCTTGCGACCGATCCGCCTCCCCGAACGGGACGCAAATCACTGCATCCGGACATGAGGGGAGAGAATTCTTCGGGCAGTGAAACCGCCTGCCCGCAACCCTAACGGCAAAGGACAACCAAGGGCAATGGCCTATTTCGCAAGGCAGCTACCGGAAGGTCGCGCAAGCCGCCAGAGGCGCGGCCGGACGCCCCGAACCGGACGGCCCGCCAGGCCGCCGACGGATCTGCAACCCGCAGAAACAACCCGCAAATTTCATTGCGCCGTCAGGTCTGTCCCGCGCGGACAGGGCCGGCCTCAGACATATTCCCCCCGGCTCAGCCCATACTTGGCCATCTTCTCGTTCAGCGTCCGGCGCGGCAGGCAAAGTTCCTCCATCACCGCCACGATGGACCCCTTGTGCCGCCGCATCGTGTTGTCGATCAGCATCCGCTCGAAGGCTTCCACATAGTCCTTCAGGGGCTTGCCCTCGGTGGTCAGCGCCGGCCCCGAAGCCTCGTTCTCCGCCATCAGCAGCGAGGCGATCGACCCCGACCCCCGCCGGTTCTGCAACACCGCCCGCTCGGCGATGTTGACCAGTTGCCGCACGTTCCCCGGCCAGGGTGCCTGCAACAGCTGCGCCGCCTCCTGCGCCGTGACCTGTGGCGCGTCGCAGCCGTATTCCTCGGCGAACTGCTCGCCAAGGCGGGTGAAAAGCTGCAGGATATCCTCGCCCCGGGTTCGCAACGGAGGCAGCACGATGGTCATCGCCCCGAGGCGATAGAAGAGGTCCGGCCGCAGCGCCTGTTCCAGCGTCGTGTCCGGCGCGTGGCTGTTGCAGATCGCGATGATCCGGGTTTCCGGCGGCAGGCCCTGATCGTTGATGAAGGTCAGAAGCCGCGCCTGCAGGGCCCCCGGCATCGCCTCGACATCCTCCAGGCACAGCGTTCCGCCCCGTGCCTCCTCGACCAGCGGCATCGCCCCGTCCTCGCCCGGCCCGAAAAGCCGCGCCGCCAGCTTGTCCTCGGACCAGGCCGCGCAGGAGATCGCCACGAACTTCTTCGACGCCCGCGGTCCCACCGCATGCAGCGCATGGGCCACCAGCGTCTTGCCCGTGCCGGTTTCGCCGTCGATCAGGACGTGGCTGTCCGCCTGCCCGAGGTCCAGAATATCCTCGCGCAGCCGGTCCATCGCGGGGGAGGATCCGATCAGCTTCTTCATGATGGTCGATCCGTCCGACAGCTCCTTGCGCAGCGCCCGGTTGTCCAGCGTCATCCGCCGCGCCTGCGTCGCCTTCTTCGCAAGTTCGGTCATCCGGTCCGGGTTGAACGGCTTTTCGAGGAAATCGAAGGCCCCGACCCGCATCGCCTCGACCGCCATCGGCACATCGCCATGGCCGGTGATCATGATCACCGGCAGCCCCGAATCCTGCCCCATCAACCGTTTCAGGAACGCCATCCCGTCCATCCCCGGCATCTTGATGTCGCTGACCACGACGCCCTGGAAATCCGGCCCGATGACCTTCAGCGCCTCCTCGGCGGAGGCATAGGTTTCCGTGTCGAACCCCGACAGGGCCAGCCACTGGCTGATCGACTGCCGCATGTCGGCCTCGTCATCGACGATCGCCACCTTCATTGCGCGGGCCATTCCCACCTCATCATTCTGCTGCTTCCTGTTTGTTGCCAAGGCCCGGATCGAGAATCGGCAACTGCATCTCGAACACCGCCCCGCCGCCGTCGCCATTGCGCGCGGTCAGCCTTCCGCCAAGGTCGGTCACGATCCCGGAGGAGATCGCAAGGCCCAGACCCACGCCCTCGCCCGGTTGCTTCGTCGTGTAGAACGGCTCGAACAGGTTCTCGAGATCGCTGATCCCGTGCCCGTTGTCGCGCACCGTCAGCGTCGCGGTCTCGCCGGCCGACAGCAGAATGTCGATCTGCGGGTCCCTGGTGTCCTTGGTGGCGTCCAAGGCGTTGCGCAGCAGGTTGATGATCACCTGTTCCAGCCGCAGCCGGTCTGCCATCACCATCACCGCCTGCCGCGGCATCCCCCGGCTGATCTTCACCACGCGGGCCTTCAACTGCGGCTCCATCATCGCCAACGCGGAAGACACACAAGCCCGAAGATCAACCTCTTCAAAGGCTTCTCCGCCTTTCCTTGCGTAAGACTTCAACTGGCGCGTGATCGCGCCCATGCGTTCGATCAGGTCGTCGACCCGCTGGAAGGACGACAGCGACTCGTCCAGACGCTTCCTTTGCAGCAAAAGCCGCGCGCCTGCGAGATAGGTCTTCATCGCCGCCAGCGGCTGGTTCAGCTCATGGCTCACCGCCGCCGACATCTCGCCCAGCGCGGCCAGCTTCGATGACTGTGCCAGCGTCAGTTCGGCGACCTCCAGGTCCTTCTTCACCTTCTCGCGTTCGGCGATCGCCCGCTGCAACCGCGCGTTCAACAGCCGCAGTTCCGCCGATTCCCGCTGGAACGACACCGACCGCGACCAGGCCCGGCGCGACAGAAGATAGAAGGTGAAGGCCATCAGGATGGCGAAGCCCATGATTTCCAGCGCGAGGATGCCGTTCACCTGCTCGCGCACCGACCCGAAGGCGGTGAACGTCGCGATCTTCCAGCCGCGGAACGGCACCCGCGCCTCGGTCCGCATCACCGCTTCGCCCCGCACATAGGCGTCTGGCGGCTCTTGCGCCCATTCCGCAGTTGCCCGCAGCGCCAGCGCGATCGCCGAGGGCGCATCGCGCAAGGCAAGCGCCTCGGCGGACGGCAGACCCCGCCAGCGCGGCTCGGTCGCCAGCATCACCGTGCCCTCGCTGTCGGTCACCATGATCGCGTCCTGCAGGCCCGCCCATGCCCGTTCGTATTTCATCAGGTCGACCGAAACGACGATGACGCCAAGCGGTTTGGCATCGGACAGCACCGCGCGCGAATAGAGGAAATCGAAACCGCCGGCGTCGCGCTTGACCGCCGAGAAGACCGTGTCCTTGGTCCGCTGGGCCGCGACAAAGGAAGGATCGTTGCGCAGGTTCGTGCCAAGGACATTGCGGTTCGTCGCACCGACCACGCGCCCATCGGCACCGACCAGCCGGATCGAGGCCACGCCAAGCTGGCTCTGCAGCGCGATCAGCTTGGCCGACGTGCCGGAAAAGTTCCCCGCCTTCAGTGCCGTCACCAGATCGGGATCCTCGGCCAGCAAAAGCGGCACGACCGACGTCCGCTGCAGTTCGGCCATCAGGTTGCCGGTGTAAAGCGCCAGCCGCACTTCGGCCCGGCTGCGGGTGTCCGCGGTATAGCGGTCCGTCAGCAGCCGGTTCGACACCAGAACGACCACGACCGCCAGGATGACCAGCAGGACCGCCGCCAGCTTGGCGCGCCAGGGCAGGCCCGGCGCGGCGGCAGAGATCGTGCTGTGATCGGCGGATGTCATGCGGTCAGACTAGGCCCCGCCCGGTGACGCCTCAAGCCGACGGGGCTCAGGCCAGCGCCATCCCGCGCATCAGCGACACAAAGAGTCCCCGCCCGTCCGCGCTGCCCAGCGCGGCCTCGGTCGCGCGTTCGGGATGCGGCATCATCCCCAGCACGCGGCGGTTTTCCGACAGCACGCCGGCGATGTCGGCCATGCTGCCGTTGGGGTTCTGCGCATAGGTGAAGGCGATGCGATCCTCGGCCTTCAGCCGCGACAGGCCCTCGGCGTCGATGGTGTAGTTGCCATCGTGATGCGCGATCGGAATGCGGATGTCCTGCTGCGGCCGGTAGTCAGCGGTAAAGGCGGACTGCGTCGTCGCAACGCTCAGCGTCACCGTCCGGCAGACGAATTTCAGCCCCGCATTGCGCATCAGCGCGCCCGGCAGCAGCCCCATCTCGGTGATCACCTGAAACCCGTTGCAGATGCCCAGCACGAAGCCGCCCCTGTCGGCATGGGCCCGGATCGCGCCCGAGACCGGCGATCGCGCCGCGATCGCCCCGCAGCGCAGGTAATCGCCAAAACTGAAGCCGCCCGGAATGCCCACGACATCCACGCCCGCGGGCAGAGCCGTGTCCTTGTGCCAGACCCGCGCAACCTCGAACCCCGCGGCCTGGAAGGCAACTGCCAGATCACGGTCGCAGTTCGAGCCCGGGAAGGTGACGACGGCGGCTTTCATCATGGGTTCCCCTTGGTCGGCTGCCGGCCTGATAGCCGAAAGCGCACCGAAGGGCCAGAGCCTGCACCGCGTCGTGCGGGCGGCTCCGGCCGGACGTCAGGCGATCGCGCGCTGTCCGCTCTGCGCGCGATCCCAAGCGGTCTTGGACGGAGACCCGGGGCGGTCCCGCCACGTCTTCAGGGTTGATCAGAGATCAAAGCTCGACCGGCGGAACAGGCCGCCATCGACCTCGCGCTGGCGGCGTTCCAGGTCAATGCGTGAGACCGAGGCCTCCAGATAGGCGCGCTCAAGCTCGGCGATCCGGGGGAAGGCCTTGCCAGAAATCAGAGATTTGAACAGGTTGAACATGATGATGTCCTTTCTTCTCGGGTTGAAGATAGGACGCCGCAGCGCAGCATTCCAGCGCCGGGCCGGAAGGGCCGCCATGCAGCAAGCGCATGGCTTGTTCAGATTTCGCCGCAGCACTATGCAGGACCGCCTAACCTTGCAGCAAGGCCCGCGCCGCCGCCCTTGCGGCTTCGGTCACCGTGTCCCCGGCCAGCATCCGGGCGATTTCTTCCACCCGGTCCGCCGGATCAAGTCCGGTGACCGTGGACAGCGTCTGCCCTGCCGCCACGCGCTTTTCCACCCGCCAGTGCCGCGCGCCGAAGGCGGCCACCTGCGGCGAGTGCGTCACCACCAGCACCTGCGCGCCAGTGGCGAGGGCCTTCAGCCGACGCCCCACCGCATCCGCCGTCGCCCCGCCGACACCCCGGTCGATCTCGTCGAAGATCAGTGTCAGTCCGGGGCTGTCCCCGGTGAGGCAGACCTTCAGCGCCAGAAGGAACCGGCTCAGCTCCCCGCCCGAGGCGATGCGGTTCAGCGGCCCTGCCGGAGCGCCCGGATTGGTCGCGACGGTGAAGGTCACGGCATCCATACCCTCCGGCCCCGGCTCGCCGCCCGTCACTTCGGTCGCAAAGACCGCACGTTCCATCTTCAGCGGCGCGAGTTCCGCCGCCATTGCCGCATCCAGCCGCCCGGCGGCCTGCCGACGCGCAAGGGTCACCCGCGCCGCCTCGGCACCATAGGCCGCCTCGGCCGCGACCGCCGCCTGCCGCAACCGGGCAATCCCCGCCGCCCCCCCGTCGATCGCCGCCAGCCGGGCGCGCAGCCCCCGGGCAAAGTCGCCCAGATCGTCGGCCAGCACCCCGTGTTTGCGCGCCAGCGCCCGGATCGCGAACAGCCGCTCTTCCACCCGCTCCAGCTCTGCCGGATCGACGTCCAGCGCCTCCAGGGCGCGCTCGACGCCGCCCTGCGCCTCGCCCAGCTCGATCAGAGCGCGATTCAGCGCGTCCAGCGCCCCGTCGAGCCGACCCTCGGCCTTGCCCGCCGCTCCGTCCAGCCAGCGCAGGGCATCGCGCATCCGGCCCTCGGCGCCTTCCTCGGACAGCGCCTGGAGGGCTTTCGCCACATCGTCACGGATCCGTCCCGCGCCCTGCATCAGCCGACGCCGCGCATCCAGGCTCGCATCTTCGCCCGGCTCGGGGTTCAGCTTGTCCAGCTCTGCCACGGCATGGCGCAGGAACTCTTCCTCGGCCGCCGCTCGGGCCAGGGCACCCTCGGATTCGGCCAGGGCCGCCCGCGCCTCGCGCTGCGCCGCCCAGGCCGCACGCAAGGCCGAAAGGTCCAGTCCGGCAAAGGCATCCAGCAGCGCCCGGTGCCCGCGAGGGTTCAACAGACCCCGGTCGTCGTGCTGGCCGTGCAGTTCCACCAGACTGTCCGAAAGATCGCGCAACACCTCGCCCGAGACCCGCCGGTCGTTCACGAAGGCGGTCTTGCGCCCGTCGGCGGCATTGACCCGGCGCAGGATCAGCTCGTCCTCCGCCGCGATCCCGGCCTCCTGCAGCACCGTCCGCGCGGCATGGCCCGCAGGCAGATCGAAGACTGCGGTCACCTCACCCTGCGCCGCGCCCTGCCGGACAAGCTCCGCCCGGCCCCGCCAGCCCAGCACGAAGCCCAGCGCGTCCAGCAGGATCGACTTCCCCGCCCCGGTCTCGCCGGTCAGCACATTCAGGCCCGGACCGATGTCAAGGCTCAGCCGGTCGATGATCAGCACATCGCGGATGTCGAGGCTGCGCAGCATGGTCAGCCGCAGGGTGCGCTACTGCGCACCATCCTCAAAGCCACTGGCCCCGCACCATCTGGCGGTAGATCGTGCGCAACCAGCCTTCGCCCTTGGCTTCCGGTGCCAGACCCTTGCCTTTCAGCAAGCGGAAGGCGTCGTCATAGAACGGCGAGGCCTGGTAATTGTAGCCCAGAATCGCCGCCGCGGTCTGCGCCTCGTCGGTCAGGCCCAGCGCAAGATAGCTTTCCACCAGCCGAAGCAGCGCCTCCGCCGTCTGGGTCGTGGTCTGGTAGTCCGCCACCACCACCCGGAACCGGTTGATCGCCGCCGCATAATTCTTGCGCTTCAGATAATAGCGCCCGACTTCCATTTCCTTCGCGGCAAGCTGGTCGAAAGCGAGGTCGAACTTCAGGATCGCGGACCGCGCATATTCGCTGTCGGGATAGGTCTCGATCACATCGCGCATGCCTTTCAGGGCCTGGAAGGTGATCCCCTGGTCGCGGCCGACGTCATCGATCTGGTCGTAATAGGACAGCGCCATCAGATACAGCGCATAAGGCGCATCCTCGTCGCCCGGATAGAAATCCAGGAACCGCTGCGCGGCATCACGCGCCTCGGGATACTGCTTCGCCTTCTGATTGACGAAGGCCTGCATGATCAGGGCACGCTTGGCGTATTCGGTGTAGGGATACAGCCGCTCGACTTCCTGGAAATAGATCAGAGCATCCTTCGGGCGCTTGCCGGTGGCCAGTTCAAGCTCGCCCTTCTTGAAGATCTCTTCCGCCGTGTACGAATCCAGCGCGCGATCCTTCGGAGCGCCCGCACAGCCGGACAGCACTGCCACCAGAAGCGCCGCCTTAAGAAACCCCGCGCCGGGCCTTCTGCCTGACATTCTTCGCCTACCCAACCTGCAGCCCGGGCGGTTTGCCCTGGTCTTGGCCCGACTTCGCGGCCCAACACTTTGGCCCGTCCTAGCACAGAAAAATCCGGGGCGCAAAACGCCTTTCATGACTTTGCGAAGGATCAGTGCGACCCGTTGCGCAGGGGCAAATCTTCCGCATGCACACCGACACCCGGCAATTTGCCCAGCGTGCGCGGCCCGCAGTCGACGACCTCATAGGCCTCGGGGTCGGCAAAAAGCGTCCGCAACAGCCGGTTCGTCAGCGCATGACCGGCGCGCACCGCGACATAGCGACCAAGGATCGGCCCGCCCGCCAGCGCCAGATCACCCACCGCATCCAGCATCTTGTGCCGCACCGGTTCGTCGGCATGGCGCAGGCCACCCGGCGACAGCACCTGATCTCCGTCGAAGACCACCGCGTTTTCCAGCGTGCCACCCAGGGCAAGGCCTTTCGCGCGCATCGCATCGACATCCGCCTGGCGACAGAAGGTGCGGCTGTCCGAAAGCTCGCGGACAAAGGCACCGTTGGCCATGTTGAGGCGGCGTTCCTGAACCCCGATCGCCGCATCCGCGAAATCGATGCGGAAGTCGATCTCCAGCATCTCCGCCGGTTCCAGGCGCGCCATGGCCGCGCCGTCGCGCACCTCGACCGACCGCAGCACGCGGACCGCGCGCACCGGCAGGCCCTGCTCTTCCAGTCCCGCGGCCATGAACCCCGCGATGAACGGGACCGCCGACCCGTCAAGGATCGGAACTTCCGGCCCGTCGATCTCGATCAGCGCATTGTGGACGGCAAAGCCCGCCAGCGCCGCCATGATGTGTTCGATCGTGGACACCGAGACGCCATCGCCGTTCTCGATTGCGGTGCACAGCCGGGACTGCGTCACCACATCCCAGCGCGCCGGGACGATCGGATCGAGGTCGGCGATGTCGGTGCGACGGAAGCGGATCCCGTGGTCGGCGCGCGCGGGCCGCACGACCATGCGCACCGGCTTGCCGCCATGCAGGCCCGACCCGGTGAAGGTCGCAGGGGATTTCAGGGTGTTCTGCACGTCTCGCTCAACCTCGTGGCCGGGCAGGCTTTACGCCCGCTTGCGCAGCCTGCCGCCCGGTATCCGTTAGCTATTCGTTAAGCCAGGCGTTCTCAACTCACTCTTTGTGACGGTATATGACAGGCAGGACGCACCTGGCAAGTGCTTGCCGCCAAAAGAAAAAAGGCCCGGCTTCCCGGGCCTTTTGGAAAGGTTGGTACCGCGTTTTTTCAGTTTGCCTGGCGGCGCAGGAAGGCCGGAATCTCGATCCGGTCCTGATCAGAGCCAAGCTCATGATCGTCGTCATAGGATGTCACCGGCGGCTGGGTCCGGCCTGCGGGGGCGGTCGGGGCACCGGCCTCCAGATGGCCCGCCATCCGGTTGATCAGCGATCCGATGCCAAAGCGCGGCTTGGGCGCAGCGGCCGCGGCGGCAGGCATCGGGGCAGCAAGCGGTGCCGGACGGTTGGCCTTGGACGCGGCACTGCTGCCCGGACGGCTGACCGCCGCCTGCAGCCGCGCCAGCGCCTCGGGCGAGGGCTGACCCGCAACCCGCGGACGCGGAGCGACGAATTCCGTCGGGTCCGCCTCGATCGCCGCCGGGGTCGAGCGCACCAGCACCGGCTGCGCCGGGGCCTGCGGCCGATAGGCCGGAGGCGGCAGGTCATCCGCAAGGCTCAGGTCCGCACTGTCCAAGTCGGCCCTTGAAGCCGCTGCGTCAAAGGCGGCGTCCGCGACGGTCTCAACTTCGTCCCGAAACGCCATCCGCCCTTCCATCACCGGCGCCGGAGCAGGGGCTGGAACATGGACCGCGGCCGCCGCGCGCGGTGCTTCGGGCTGATGCGTCGGGAACGGGGCCGCGGACGCGCCCATCGCCCGCCGTGCGACCGGCGGCTCCGCCTTGTTCGCCGCCGAGGCGTCGATCCCCGTTGCCACCACCGACACGCGGATCCGGCCCTCCATCTCCGTGTCCAGCGTGGAACCCACGATGATGTTGGCTTCCGGGTCCACCTTCTCGCGGATGATGTTCGCGGCTTCGTCCAGCTCGAACAGCGTCAGGTCATGCCCGCCGGTGATGTTGATCAGCACACCCTTGGCACCGTTCAGGCTGATCTCGTCCAGAAGCGGGTTGGCAATCGCCTTCTCGGCCGCCTGCACCGCGCGATCCTCGCCCGAGGCCTCGCCGGTGCCCATCATCGCCTTGCCCATCTCGTCCATCACCGCGCGGACATCGGCGAAGTCGAGGTTGATCAGGCCGGGGCGCACCATCAGGTCGGTCACGCCCTTGACGCCCTGATAGAGCACATCGTCAGCCATCGCGAAGGCCTCGGTGAAGGTCGTGCGCTCGTTGGCCAGCCGGAACAGATTCTGGTTCGGGATGATGATGAGGGTGTCGACGACCTTCTGCAGGGCCTCGATGCCCTCTTCGGCCTGCCGCATGCGCTTGCCGCCCTCGAACTGGAAGGGCTTTGTCACCACGCCCACGGTCAGGACGCCCAGCTCACGCGCGGCCTGCGCGATGATCGGGGCCGCGCCCGTCCCGGTGCCGCCCCCCATGCCGGCGGTGATGAAACACATATGCGCCCCGGCCAGGTGGTCGACGATTTCTTCGATCGTCTCTTCCGCCGCAGCGGCCCCCACCGTCGGCCTGGCGCCCGCCCCAAGACCTTCCGTCGCCTTGACACCCATCTGGATGCGCGACCCCGCCCGGCTTTGCTGCAGGGCCTGCGCGTCGGTGTTGGCCACGACGAACTCGACGCCTTCCAGCATCTTGTCGATCATGTTGTTCACCGCGTTGCCGCCCGCGCCGCCGACACCGAACACGGTGATGCGCGGCTTCAGCTCTTCACGCTCCGAAGTCATCGTCAGATTGAGTGCCATTGTTTGCCTGTCCGTTGTCCGCCGCCTGTTTACCGGGCCTTTCTCGCGCGATTTCCCCTGCGGAAGGCCGACTTGCTGCTGAGTCTACCCACAACGGTTGCAAAGGTCACGAGAAAACTCGCGGCAAACCACGAAATCTAGGGGTCAACGCCCCGAATTCAGCGGCATTTCGCCCCTTTGCATGGATATTGTGGTCACCAGTTGTCCCTGAACCATTTGACCGCCCGCCGCAAGGATCGCGCCGGATAGCGTTCCGCGGGAATCTCGAAATCCCACCATTCGTCCTGCGGATGCGCCGCGAACAGGCACAGCCCCACGGCCGAGGCAAAGGCCGCCCCCGTCGCCGCCTGCGGCAGCCCCTGCACGCGCAGCGGCCGCCCCAGCCGCACCCGCTGGCCCAGGACCCGCGTTGCGATGCCATCAAGGCCCGGGATCTGGCTCGCCCCCCCGGTCAGCACGATCTGCTGGCTGGGCAGCGTGTCGAACCCCGCCGCATCCAGCGTGGCGCGCACTTCCTCCAGGATTTCCTCGACGCGCGGCCGCATGATGCCGATCAGTTCGGTCCGGCTGATCTGCCGCCGGTCCTTGTCCCAGTCGCCGCTGTCGCCGCCACCGATGTCGATCATCTCGCGGTCATCCATGCCGGTGGCATAAAGCCCGCCGTGCCGGGTCTTGATCTTCTCGGCCACCGACATCGGGATCTGCAACCCCTTCGAGATGTCCGACGTCACATGGTCCCCGCCCATCCGCACCGAATCGGCATAGATCATGTGCTTCTTCATGAAGATCGAGATGCCGGTCGCCCCGCCGCCCATGTCGATGCAGGCGGCACCCAGTTCCTGCTCGTCTTCCACCAGGCTGGAAATCGCGCTGACATAGGCCGAGGAGGCAATTCCCGCCAGCTCGAGATCGCAGCGCTTGATGCAGTAGAGCAGGTTCTGCACCACATCGCCTTCGACCGACAAGAGGTGCATGTCCACCGCCAGCCGGTGCCCGATCTGCCCGCGCGGATCGCCAAGACCGCTGCGATGGTCCAGCGCAAAGTTCACCGGCTGGGCGTGCAGCACCTCGCGCCCGTGGCCGAGGTCCGGCACATCGCAGGACGCCAGCACCCGGCTCACATCCTGCTCGGTCACGACCGAATCCTGCAGGTCCAGCTCGCCCGCCAGCCCGTAGCTGCGCGGCTCGGCCCCCGAAAAACAGGCGATCACATGATCGACCCGCACATTCGCCATCTTCTGCGCCGCCTGCACCGCGGTGCGAATGGCGCGCTCGGTCTCGTTCATCACCGAGATTTCGCCAAACCGCACCCCGCGCGACCGCGTGGTGGCCGCGCCGATCACCCGGAACTGGCTCTGCCCGGCCATCGGCCCGACCCCGTCCTGCTCGCGCAGCCGGTCCGGCCCGTCAAAGCGCAGGACCAGGCAGGCGATCTTCGAAGTGCCCACGTCCAGAATCGCGATGACGCCGCGCTGCATGGCAGCCCGCCGCATGTTCCGCATGGCGCGCTGGGAAGTATAGAGATCGGTCACAGTTCGTTCTCCACGGTGTCTAGGCCTTCCGCGCGACGAAGCTCGGCAAGGGCGTTGGGGGTAAGGCGAAGGGTGGGGCGGTGGTTCGAGCGCAGATCGACGGTCAGGATGTCGCGGTTCATCAGATCCTGCGCCTGATCCAGTGCCAGCAGACGCTCCAGCGCCTGCACCGGGTTCTTCTCTGGCAGAAGCACGCGCTGGTTGCGGTCCAGCACCAGGTCCCAGCGCCGCTCGCCGACCCGGACCAGGCCACGCATTCGGGGCGCAAGCGGGCCGGCGGCGGCGATCAGGTCAAGCGCTTCCGGCGTCGCGCTGTCGGCACCCACACCCGCAATCAGCGGCAGGTCCGGGCGGTCGGCGCGCGACACCAGACCTGCGACACGGCGGCCGGTCTCATCCACCAGCAGCAGGCCGTCTTCGGTCCGCCAGACCGCAACGGGTTTGCGCTCGGTGATCGTCACCTGAAGGATCCCGCCGGACCGCACCCGCAGGTCGGCCGACTTCAC
>Ga0308009_10000396_pt1 | contig 33011 bp, 42 predicted proteins | sample Neamet127_FD_203134 | JGI IMG/M metagenome (GOLD analysis project Ga0308009, IMG submission 203134) | Marine microbial communities from water near the shore, Antarctic Ocean - #127 | ecosystem: Environmental > Aquatic > Marine > Unclassified | place: Southern Ocean | collected 2014-07-24
TCAGCATGACCGAGTCCTTGGGACAAATGAGTAATGTACTGACTGAACTCTTTGGAGATGTCCATCATGCCTCCAGCTAGGATTTCTGATGGCAATAGTATACTGACTCTATGACACAGTAAGACTACGCATCTGCTCAACAATGCTCAGAGCTCAATACATTCAGATGGGGACGAGCCGTTTGTACGTGGCATGGATGAGGCGCGCAAAGGTGTGCAGGAGTTGTTCACCGATGAAACCCGTGCCGCATCACTTGAGGGCTGGGAAAATGATGACAAGCCCGTATGCCGGTTCTTCTGGTATCAGGATGGAGGCGACGCAACCGTAGGTGAGCCCGCGCGCGCATACTGGGCTCTGGCTGCTGACCAATCCGGCACTTTGCTGGCCGACCTTCATCCTGAGGTGCTCAAGTGACCAGCGCGCTCGAACAAGAAACCAAGGATCTCATCGCAAGCGCTCAAATTGCCAAAGCTGCTATGGATGCTGCAGAGAAGGCGCTGCGAACGCAGCTTGAGATCGTTATCAATGCGCTCATTCCGTTGGGTACCAAATTCAACCGACAGACTAGAGGTCGCCCACCACACCTTTACAGCGTCAAAACTGTGCGTGGCAATGATCGGAATACACACTTTTGTAGTGGCTGGACCGCTAATAGTTGATGTCAATGTTTCCTTTCCGGGGCTCTCAACTTGGTCATGTGAAGCCACCCCGATAAGCGAAAAAACCGGCAAAACAATGGTCGGATCCTCCCATGGCGCAGACGGCAGCAGGCAGCCCACGGTACGGATAAAAGGCGACTTCGACCCATCGTGGGACTCGGAGGAATTTGAAAACCAGCGTCTCCTGATGGTCGTCGCGACGGCGTCAAAATTCCTGTCTGACGCATCTGGGACTGCGGCCGATGCTGTTGGCGAAGGCAATGTGAAATCATGAGCATCGGCGATTGCCCCAACTGGCCGAATTGCGGCCACAAGGTAATGAGCCAGTGCGATGCCGATGCTGACGTCGCGCGGCCGGCGGGCATGGTGACGATCGTCCCGGAGCGGGCGCGCCATCCTTTACCTGATGGCGCAGCTGTCGCACCGTCCACTTCAGTCAGGCGAACCCGCCCCGCGGCCAACCTGGTGGCAGATGCAGGCGATGCGCAAAAGGGAGTGGTACCGGATTTGCCAGTGGACTTCACCACGCTGGGCGCAGCAATGCGCGCAATCCGGCAGTGCATCCAAATGATCGACCGGGCGCCAGATCACGAATCCGAAGCCTTGACAGCCGCTGTTCGCCGCACGCTTCGCGGGGCCGTTCTCATTGCGGAGGAATCTGGCGAAGAGCTGGAAGCCCCTACTGTGGCAAACGCGCTGGTCGGCGAAGTGACAGAAACCGAAGTCAGCCAAGCCCTGCTTACATCCATTGAAGGCGCGAATGGTGGCAAGGATCAGTCCACATCGTTCGCAAGATGCTCAGCGATCTCCTGGAGGCTCGCCTGTCGAGTGTTGCCGGTCCAGAGCAGCGGCCTCAACTCCGGACTTCCGCAAGGCCTCGTTAGGCTCAATTGCCCTCGCTGCCGGCGGCGGCGGTCCAGCGGATGCTCGATAGCAAAAACCAGTCCGAGGCTTGACCGCTTAATTGTATCCATATACAATTGAACCATGAGCGCAGCAGACAAATCTTTCGACCAGTGGGAACGTGCAGTCATTGCCGCCATCGAGGTTCAGTGCGATTGCAGCACGTCGGATGCCCAAGGGATCATGGAGGCGCAAGAATTCCTGGTCACCTCCCAGTTTCATGCCGACGCCACGCCAGACGCAGCAGCGGCCGCAATACTCCAAGCAGGTGCCACTCGATGAAAATTATCAATATCAAGCTTGAGCGTTCTGGTGAGCGGTACGCGATCATTGGCGATGATCTGGATGGGGCTCACTACCATATCTGGTTGCGTGACGGGCTCAAGGTGGAGAGCGACGTCGTGTACAAGAACCCGCTTCAAGCGCCTGGCGACCACCGCCACAGGACGCGGCAGCTGTCTCAGAGCATTGGAATGGGTAAAACCGTCGCCGCGCAGCTGCTGGCGGCCGCTCCAGGCCTTCTGCCGGCGTGTCTTGCCGAGTACGAGGCCAAGGAGGCGAAGGAAAAAGAGGCGCGCAGGGTCGCTGTTGCCAAAAATCAGGCAATGAATGCTGGCCCGGCATTGCTTGAAGCCTTGCAAGGACTGCTCAAGATTTACGCCCCTGGTACCGAAACCGCTTCGGCCCAGCCATATTACGGAAGCGGTACGGATCGGGATATCGCAGCCAAATGGGAAGAGGCTCGGGCGCTTGTGGCCACCACGGTGGCGGCATGACGGCCCGGGCGCTGACACCGGCGGAAACGGCCTGGCGCGCAGAGCTGGAAACCCTTTTTGCTCGATGCCCATCAAAACGCCTGGGCATGTACACCGTGGGAGACAAGTCGCTGTACCTGTATGACCGCCCTATGGCCATAAAGTGGGATGCCCAGTACCGTGGCCCTACCTTGGACGCGAGCGATCAGCACACGAGGGATGGATCCGCTTTGGGCGCCATTTCGACCGGTCCCATCCAGATCGACAGCTGCGCAGGGTAACCATGGAAACACCTGTCAAAGGGCACAAGCTCAATATGGACGGCACGCCGGGGAACCTGGCTGGAACAAAATGGCGCTGCGAGTGCGGGGCTTGGGAAAGCAGTACACCGGCCTTCGGCCCATTCGGCAGAACCTCAGCCGGGAGCCGGATCGCCCAAGTCAAAATGGCGCACGGCAAACACGTCAAGGGCGCGCTTAAGAGACTTCACTGTGACGTCAGTGCAAGTCCCCTCAAAACCATCGCATAACAGGAGTCCAGTTATATGAAAATTGCAATCAATTCATGCCGAGGTGGTTTTGGTCTTAGCCCTGCCGCCATTATCAAGCTCTGGGAATTGGGCGTACAAGGCATAGCCAAACCTGTTGGAGAATATTTCAAGGATCGTGAAGATGACTCGATCCTGAGCGCGAAGTCGTTCCTGGCGGACTGGCGCAAACACCTGGAGCATCCAGGCTCAAGTCCTCGCCATATCGCGCATGTATTTTCCCCCGATGAAACGCTCGTGCTGCACACCCCAATGTCAGTGGAATTCCGATCGGACCCGCTTCTTCTTCAGCTGCTGGAAGAGATGGGCGACAAAGCCAACGGTGAGTTTGCAGAATTGAAGGTGGTTGAAATACCTGACGACGTAGATTTCACCATTGAAGAAGTCAACGGCAAAGAACATATTGCCGAAAAGCATCGGAAATGGTCCTGAAGCACATCAACAGACAAATACACCAGTTCCACCACATTGAACTGAGAAGTAGAGCTCGGAAAATGCAACCATCCAGCAAGCGAAAGGTCACCCAGATCCGTTCCGCCGGCGTCGACCACCAGGTGGTTACCGTCGAGGGTGGCCACAAGGGATACCGGCGAGCACCCTGCCCTGGCTGCCCGTGGCGCCTGGATACCGTTGGCGAGTTCCCGCCAGAAGCCTTTGAGCTCAGCGCGCGGACAGCGTACGACATGGCTGAGCCCGTTTTTGCCTGTCACGAGTCCGGCGTCGACGGCGGCCACACCTGCGCCGGCTTCCTTTTGCGCGGGGCTGATCACAACTTGGCCGTTCGCCTCGGCCACATGAATGGGACCTACAAGGGTGACGTAACTGACGACGGCATCGAGCTCCATGAGAGCTACCGTGCAATGGCCGCGGCCAATGGGGTCAACCCCCAAAACCCCGTACTGGAAAAATGCCGACCATGAGATTGAACAACGAATACACCTGCTCGATCTGCCTGCAGCGGCACACGCAGCTCGATGCCTGCAAGTTCACCAAGAACCTGAACCTGACTCCCAAGCGGATCCAGGCGCTGTAGCTGGTGGCCGGCATCAAAAGCCCAAACGGGTGCTACGTCAGCCATATTGCCGAATCCATCCTGACAAGCGATTACCGCAAGGAGATGAAATCCGGTTTCGCAGCTCAGCAAGCGACGCGATCGGGCGCCGGGTACGCGATACCGCTCATCAAGGCGGGGCTGCTGCGCAAAAACCGCACGACCTATGGTTGGGGCACTGTGAGCATCACGGAGGCGGGGCTCACAGCCCTGGCTGAGCACAAGGCTGCCCAGGATCCTGCAAACCTTCCCCTGGAGGTTGTGGTCGGCATGTCGATTGTGATTGGCCAGGCAATAGAAACTGAAACCACTGAGGCGAGGAATTGATGGCGAGATTACGAAAGGGTGAGAAACCCACTCCGCGGCCCGTCCGCATCAAAAGGAACCGTGAAGACCTGGTTGCGCGCGGCGGCATGCGGTTGATCGTTGACATCGAGAAGCCTACGTCCGACGCCTTGCGCGAGATCATGGACAGTGAAGATCCACCGTTGACGAAAAAGGATGCGGTCAGCGCTGCGCTGATCAACTTTGCCGGGGTGAAGGCCGAATCCGATGCAATCATGACGGCGATCAAAGGCCTGGCGGCCAAAAAGACGAAATCCAAGTCAAAACCATAGGCGGCCGGCATCCGCCAACGCGGTTTTCAATCTATCACCAAGAAATAACTATGCAATTGGAAGCCGATTTGTAGGGGTCTGCAGAGGCGCTTGCGTAAGGTGGGTGAACCCCATCTCGAGCTGCTCCAGATCCTCATGACTTGTAGGAAGCCACTGAAGTTGCCCAACATCGTCTAGCCTTCCCGTGTGGATCACCTCAAACATTTCTCCGACACCCTTTTTGCGACACGTCACTACACAATGTTGACGTAGCCCATCCGCAAACCTGGGGTGGATCGCAAAATTGCACCATCGATCGTTGCGCACGCTTGGATAGAGGATGGCATCCAGGTTCTGGGTATACAACCAATGGTGAGCTATCGCCGCGGTGTCAGCATAGTCCTTCCCCCGAAAGAGCAATGCAGCTTGCTGCAGGCGGGCCCAGACGGCATCAAATGGCATAGGCATGTTCTGTAGGCCCATCACATGCTCCCGCAACTCATCGCGGATCTGGGACCACTTGTTTTCTGAAGACAGTGCATCGTGCAATAGGATCAAATACTCAAAATCCACCGGTGCCGGGGTGTAGTAAACCGCCAGGTGGAACCAACTGTTCTCGGGGATTTGCAGCTCTTCGGCGATTACTGCCGGGGACTCACCTGCATATAGGACCGGATGGTGCGGAATGTTTGCGCGCCCGTATTGCGAGCAAACGGCTGCTGGCGGGTATGAGAAGTGATTTTCAGCTGGCGTGAGGTTGTTCGGGTCCGCCAGGCGGCCGCGTACGAACACAAGCCGGACCTTTTCGTGCTTGCGCGCTGCGAGCGCCGACAATCCTCCGCCTATGGATAACTGCTGATACCTGGCTTCAGAACTGGAGGCGTGGTCGATATTGCCCAGATCAACGCGCCTATCAAGCTGGTGCATCGGAACCTGTTGGGACCTTGGCCGGGCGGGTCTTGGCTACACGACGTGGCGGCAATGCAAGATCCTGAAGACGCCGGCCCAACTCATCGTCACTGGCTACCAGGGAGAGGTCTTTTGAAAGCCCGAGAACCTCAAGAACTCGCAGGTAGGTCCCCAGAGCTACGCTTGCCTCACCTTTCTCGGCGCGGAACAACGTCATCCGCGAGATCCCTGCGCGGGCGGCAACCGTGTCGACCGAAAATTTCCTGCGAAGGCGAGCAGCTCGCAGCCGATCGCCGAAATCACTCAAAAGCGTCCGTTCAGAGAGAAAAAGCTTGGGTTGACCTGCTGGCATATAACACATTATAGATTAAATGTGGAATTAATATCTAAAATGCGTTACATTGCTACTTTCACTTTGTCGACGCCAACCTTACAGTCGACCATAAGTTACAGACAACCATAAGGTATTGCCGCGGCACTATTTGCGAGCAGCACAACTGCTTCCTCGCACTAGGATTTAGTATTGCAATAGCAACATACTATATTGTATAATTATTGCTAAAGCAACAATTATCCATTATGGCCACTTCAACCCCGTTCCCAATTCTTCCCAAGGTCGCCCTTGTGGGGCTTGGCGAGCGCATCTCCCAGGCAAGGCGCGTGCGCGGCATGACGCAGTCTGAGCTGGCGCAGTCTGCACGTGTTGGGCTGAGCACCATTGTCGCCATCGAAGCAGGATCACCGAGCGTCAACATTGGCGCAATCATGAGAGCGCTCGACTCGATGGGTCTTCTTCAGCAAGTCGACAAATGGCTGGATCCCCATCTTGATCCAAAGTTTGCTGAGCAAGCAGTGCGGCAGCTGCAGCAAAGGGCAAGGCGCTGAATATGGCTACCGATACACCTATCTGGGTCTGGCCACCTGGGGCTAACGAACCGGTCCTTGCAGGCCAATTCAGGCTGGACGAGGGTCAGGGATGGGTCAGGTACACCGATGCGTATATGCAGGAGCAGTCTGCCGGCCAGCTGGATCCTGTTCATCTGCGCTTCGACCGGCGTATCAAGGGGATTCCCGTCTCGATAAACGGTGGTTTTCCTGGTGTTTTTGTGGACGCTGCGCCGGCCGGGTACGGTGCCGACCGGCTCAAGGAGGTCGCCGGCCGCACGCTCAGCATGTTGGAGATGTTGCAGCTGGGGCTGGCGGATGGAGCTGGTGCGATTGAGATCTGCGCCGATATCGATCACAAACTTCAATCCTGGAAACCACCTTCACTGATCAAGCTGCTGGAGCTTGTGTTGGAACTTGAGGATACGGCGCCGGCTAGCCGGGCCATCCGCAGATTGTTGGATGACGAGTCGACAAGTGCCGGCGGGGAACGGCCCAAAATTACCATCCACCATGCAGGTCGCCTGTGGCTGGCCAAGATGCAGGATCGTGGGGACGCACCGCATATGCCTGCCAAAGAATATGTCGTCATGCGCCTAGCTAAAGATGTGGGGCTCACCGTTCCTGATGTGCAGCTTCTAGGTGACGAAAGGCGGAAGGTGTTTCTGATCGAGCGTTTCGATCGAGGAGGAGATCCTTTCAAACCAACCAGGGTTTTATATGCCAGCGCCCATAGCGTGCTCGGCCTGGACGGAGCCGGCGGTCATGAAGACCCGCGACGCTCATACCTGGTGTTGGCTGATGAACTGCGGAGATGGTGTACCGGCGCCGAGGCCATCAATGACTGCCAGGAGCTTTGGCGAAGAATGGCATTCAATGTGTTGGTCGGCAACACTGACGACCACCCGCGCAACCACGCTTTGATTCGGAAGGATGGACTGTGGCGCTTGGCGCCCGCATTCGATATCACCCCACTCCCTTTGAGAGCTGGTTCATTGAGTCTTGCGTGCGATGAACAAGGCAGCAAGGAAGGCACCCCAGAAAGGTTGTTGAGATCTGCTCGACATTTCGAACTCGATATGGAGCGCGCCGCCTTATGGCTCTACGAAGCTGCTAAATTGATTGCAAACGAGTGGACACAGCGAATGGCGCGAGCGGGGGTAGATACAAGCACCATTGAGAGCCTTTCACCGGCATTTGCAACCAGTCACCTGCTTGCGCAAGATCCGTCTGCGCTGGCTAAATCGGTAGACATTGCCAGATTGAAAGTCGACCGCCGGCGTCGAAGGATTTAGGTACAAAAGCGCCGCGCGATGCTGATGTGATCCTGCTATTGCAGTAGAGGCGCTAACATTTTTACCAGGATCAGCCGCTTGAGTTCGTCGACCGATGTATTGTTTTCTTCGACAGAGACGCCATTCGATTGAGCGAAGAATTCCCAATAGCCATCTTGGATAAGCCCGCGGAACTGAGACTCTGGATCGTGATAGCCGGCGGCATGAAATCCTTTTGTCGTCTGACGGAAAAACCACTGCGGAACTGCAGGGACATCAAAACCCACAACGCCTTGAAAGCGTGGATCGTTAGACCTCGCCTGGACAAGAAAAACTCGATCACTGCAGCCTTCGGGCCTGGTAAACGTAATATTCATGAACGCATCCTCTGCCTGGGCAGGTTTGCGGGAATGCAGTTTGCCTGGTGCCAGAGCTTAGTGCCGCTTTGTGCGACCACTCGGTAGTCATTTTGTCAGCAAAAGATCATTGATGGGTTGGCATTTGCATCCCAGCCACTTTAGGATCTCTGTGCCGTCCCGTACTCTTTAGCCGCTCGCACTTTCAACTCAGAGAGAGAAAGTCCATTGCTTGGCAAGTATTTCGCTGCATGTTCAAAGAGCGCTTCGTCCGGCACAGTTGATTTCAGCCAGGACCACTTGTAAACAGAAGCTTGCTCGGCCGGCACATCCTGGGCGCCAATGAACCCCTCACCTGGACTGCCTGTGGTTTGACCAACAACCAAGCTGGTAAGAGCTGGGAGCTTGTGCAGGATGCAATAGGACTGGATTGGCTCAAGAAGCTGCCCCAGGCCTTGCCGCGGGACGCCAATGAGCTTTCCGAGCATGTCATAGGTCAGGCTTTGCCGATTCAACGCACAGTGCACGAGGAGAGGCCAGATCTGGGTTGCGCGTTCGGAACGATTCATAATTTCTCCGGGTCGTCATTGCGGAAACATGCTTGCAATCATAGAGGCTTCGCCAGGTGAGCAACGCTTGTCAAAGCGCTTATAAGTCGACTATTTTGAAGGTGACTTTGGTACCGTCACTGAGATCCTTCGTTTGTATAAAGATCCCAACGAGGTACCCAAGGGCGTCTTCACGGCCAACCGAATGCAGATTTTTAGCCGCGTACTCACCGCCAAAAATATATGGCAGGGTTGGCACAAGTCTTTGAAGGGGCTCGATTTCTTTTTGATGAAGTTCTTGCCATTCATCTAGAAATGAACCCGCGGTAAGGTAATTCCCGTTTTGACCTTCGACGACGGCCGCGAGCCGGGATTCATGTGAGCAAACAAATTCAATTTCACCGGACTCCAAGGTGAGTCTGCTAATTTGCCCGTCTGGAGCTTTCACGAACAGATCGAGAAGGATATTTTCTCCAACAATTGCAGCGTCGTCGGTTAGGTCATAACCGTCCGCAATCAGTCGCCTGACCAGAAGGGCTGACTCGACGTCATCGCAAGAAAATAGCTTCGGCATCAATCGACTCTAGATTTCTCAGCCCATCACTGTGGGAACATTCTTGATTCATAGAGGCTCCTCCAGGCGATCCAGGTCGCATCAGGCTGGAGAATCACTGCATCGAGCATTTCGTCGGCGGTTTGCCCCGTTATTGTTTGTACAGCTGTTCCCAATCGGATGAACCTGTCTGAAACACCTTCTAACCCGGCTTTGGTGGAAAACTCCCACTCCTCGCCGCATCCGAGCTCGACCTCGCCGCCGAACCTCGTGCGCAGCATTTCGATGGCGTCCTTTTCGAACTCAGGCACCAGAAAGGTGTCTCCGTCACAGCGCACCCGCTCGACGCCTAGGAGCGCTTCGACCGCCTCCATGTAGTTGCCAGAAGGTGCGATGGTGACCCTGGCTGACGGGTAAACGGGGTCAGGCCTTGCTGCCAATTTACGGAGCTCGGCAACATCGTCAAAATCGTAGTGGTCTTTGGGATCGGCTCGGTGCATATTGTTCCAATTGTGGTTTGAGATCAGGAGGCCTTCTGGCCGCCTGCTTCCTCGCGACGCGCGTTACGGGCTTCTTCGCACCTTCGTGGGAGACAGACTTGCGGTGCTGCTGGGAGCGTTTCCAGCTCGCAGGTGGGGCTCACGCGCAAGTAGCGCGCCTTCCTCCCCCAAATCAACGAGAACCACCCATCCATCTGTTTTGACTTCACGGATCTCGGCGTCGGTACCGTACTGCTTGGCCTGCTCACGGGTTTTCGTGATCCACACCGCCTGGCTGGCCGGCGTTGCCTCCAGGTCAAAGCCGAATTCTGATGCTGTCTTGAGCCCAAGTGCCCGGATGTCCCGATTTCCCAGATCCTCCGACTCGAACTCAAGCAGATCAGCCACAGAAGCCCGAGCTGGAGGATTGAAGTTCAGGGCGCGGAATGCTGGGCCCGTCCACCGCGGGGCCTTTGCGGGATCCGCCGGCTGCCCACCTGCGCCGGCGGCCGCATGCATGGCTGCGCTGCTCGCGTGGGCCTTGATGATCTGCATGCTCGCAGCGTCCTGGATCAAAGCCTTCAATCCCGGGTGCAGTGGTTCCGGCAAATGCTCCGGATCAGTCCAGATAAATCCCTGGGTCTCGCCGTTGAGCTTGGGCCTGAACTCGCTGTCGACAATGGCTAGGCGGTTGTGGTACCGGAAGTCGCCGCTCGCGAAAACGAGCAAAGGGATGAGCTCCAGGCCTTCCTTGCAGCCACTTTCTTCCACGAGCTCGCGCCTGGCGGCCGCCGCGGGGGACTCATCTGCGTCCATGGCGCCGCCCCAGGTGCCCCAGGTATGGGGCTCGAGGACTTGTTCAGACCTGAAGGGAAGCAAAACACGACCTGTCTCCTTGGCAAGCACAATGCTTCCAGCAGCCTGGCGCCCCCAGAAACCGGTTTCGTCGAGAGCCGCCTGGTGGACCTGATCGCGCAATTCCTCATCGTCACCAGGTGCGCCAGGTTCGTCGGTGTCGTAAAAGCCTGGGGACGCATTTGCATCACCTGTCTCCGTGTCATAGGTCAGGAGGCCGATCTGCTCGACAGCATGATCGACGGATCCTTCCCGCGGGAACACGACGATCACGTCGGCGACTTCCATGCCGTCTGCGGTGTCCTTGAACACGATGCCATCCCAGCCGCCGAGGGACCCGGTTGACTGCTGGAGAACATTTTCAACAATGCGGGCATGTGAAACGTCGCCGAAAAGGTGTTTTCGGTTCTCATCGTGGATCATTAGTGGGTTCTGAAGCTTGATCCTGAGCTTTCGCACCTCGCCGTCGGCAAATTGACTGGCCATGGCCACTGTGCTGCCGGACCAGAGCACCTCCAATTTTTTCGAAGACACCGGGTCCTGGGCGCCCACCAGCGGCGCGCCGGGGCTCGTGCCTGTATAGGCGATCAGGGTGGCAGTAGAGTTGGAGGCTGGCGTGCCGAGCTGCTGACCAGGCTCGCCAAATGATGCCCTCAACGATGGCGAGGCTGACATCACACTTTTTTCTACTGAGTTCATGGTCGATTCCTGATGTTTCTGACTTTTTTACCTGGATCCGACGCCGCGCATCGATTTTCCGCCCTTGGGCGGCCCACGGTGTCGACATCTACCTGGTTGGCGAGAATTTCAGCGCCGGCGCGCGGCAGCTGAAGTGGGAATTCCCGGAAAGCCGTGGCCGGCAGGTCTCCATGAACCGCCAGGCTCGCCGGAATCCCCGTCGCGCTCGCCGCGCGCAGCTCCTCACCCTGGTAGCGGTGCACGTCATCGGCAGGACCCAGCCCCAGCTGCGCCGGCATCATGCTTGAAGTGCATATGGCGCTCGTTATTTGCTCGGCCCGGAATGCAACCCACCAGGTTTCGTTTGGCAGCGGTTTTTCAGTGTCGCGTGCTGCGTCATAGTCAATACGAAACCCATCAAACCCTTTGGCATGCGAATCATCAATGAAATCGTTGATAGTTGATGGTCTGGCGCTTTTGAGAAAGTGACTGAATTTCGCAGCATTCAGGTGTCTAGGCTTTTGGATCGACAGATATACAGGAATGATGTTTTGCCCTGTCATGTCCCAACTGGCGCGCTCGCGCCGATCCCTGCGGTTTGCCCACCGCGAAGCTCCATCGGCACTCTCGGTGAAGAAATGCCCCATGCTGGTCGTCGGGTTGTCGACATTGGCTCCAAGCCTCGAGATGTCGAATTGAGAAAAGCTCTGACGCGTGCCGTGGTACACCACAAGCGGACGGCCTTGGCCATCGACCACCTTACTGCGGCCGAAGAATTCCCAGAAAGCGGGCGGTAACAATTGATCTGTCACAACGGCGCCAGGCTCGCGAGATCCGCTCATGGCTTTCTCCGCCTCCCCGCCGTCATCTTCATCTTGCCCAGCTCGTTTTTCTCGGGGTTGAGAATCTTGATCTGCGCTGGGTGGAAGACCACATACTGTGTTTCATGCTGTGCGCACAACCCATCGTCCCAGTTTTCAATGATCAACCCATCGTGGCCACCAGCTTTCGCCTGGGTCAGCGTGCGCAGCACCTCACCTGCGTCCTGCCTTCCTCCCATGTCCAGGCGTAAGCCCCGCTCCATGCGCAAACTCGCCTGGATGACCCGCCTGATCCCCCCAAACTCTTCCACCACCTGGTCGGCAACGCTTTCCGCGACATAGGCCTCAGCCGAGAAGAAAATGCCTTCCCTCGAAATAGCGTTTCCGAAGTTCGACCCCGCGCGCGCGAGATCAAAGGCATCAAACTCAACATTTGTGCCGTGGTAGCCCACCAGGGTGGCTGGTGGACAGTCGAAGGAGAGTGTTGGCAACCTGGTCATGGGCGCCGGCGCCTGGTGGATCGCACGGAATCACCCGGGTGGACCGCAGCTGCAGGCTTGGCCGCACGCACATGGCGAAACGGATCGCACAAGGCCGGCCTGATTTGCTCTGGGTGGAAGGCAATGTAGTGGGTTGAGACCCCACCATCGTCATAATTACGTGCGATGAGGCTGTCATGGCCAAGGGCCTTCGCTTCCTCAATGCTTTCTGCCAGGGTCTCAATGCCCGTTTCCTGGAAGTCGACGTCGTACGGATTGCGCAGTGACAGGTACACAGGTATGACATTGCCGCCGCCGCCATCCGCGGTGTTCGAGGATTCGGCGTACCAGGAGGCCGTTTTCGGGTCATCGGTGAAAAAGAACGCCGTCCCAGCCTCGACATCGACATGCCGGCTTCCGACTTTGTCTTCGGAAAACTGGTCAAACGCTCCCGAAGTCCCATGAAAGAGAACCTGTGGCCGGCCGCCGCGGTCGACCACGTGCGAGCCCCGGAACCAATCATCAAAGTCTCCAATGCCGCCTGTGGCACCTGGTGCAGCACCTGGGTGACCAGGTGGGCCTACGAGATCGATGCCCTGATGCTCGGGCCCGGCGAAGCTGCTGGGCTCCATAGACGGTATGGGCGCCATGAAGGCCCATTCCGAAGCCAATTTAACCTGGTCGGCACTGAAAACCACCAGTTCCTGGGCGCCATCACTGAAAGTGGCAATGATTCCGTCGTGGCCCATGGACTGCAGCTGCTCAGTGAGCTCGGATCCAAAGCTCCCATCGCCCCATAAGGCGGCTTCAATCAACCGGCGGGCCTCGACTTCCTCAAATATGTCGAGCACAAGCCCCTCACCCCAGCAATCGAGGCTCTCGCCTTCACGAATCCGGTGCCTGTAGGGGCGCTCCATCTTGATATGGAGCTCCATCACCACGGTTTCATCGATTTCGCCGCCAAAAATGTCGGCCGCACCCCGATCGCTGGTCAGGTACACACCACGACCAAAGGTGCCGCGCTCGGAGACGTTGAAATCGGTAAATACAGCCCTGGTGCCGTGAAAAACGATTGTCGGGGTCCCTCCGGCGCGACCGTTTTCGGTGATCACGCTGTCACCCATCCATTCCCTGAGCGCGCGCGCCTTTAGGATCCACTCGAATCGCTCGTTGTCCTGGCCCAAGCGCGGCTTGGCTCCACCTTTTTTCGCGTTTTCGTACTTCAATGGCACCAGGGGCCGGTCAATGGTTTCCATGGGCAGCCGTTATGGCCGCGCGGCGCTTCGGGTCCTGAAACGGGCCGAGTAGCCACCAGGTGGCGGCTGGAGCCCCGCGGGAGATGGAATTGGCGCACTGGTGGCCGGCGCAGCAGCAGTTGAAGGTGCTGCAGGGGCTGCGGCAAGCGCAACCGGTTCTGCCTTGGGGGGAATCGCCACCTGGTTCAGTGGCGGCTGAAACAAAGCGATGGGAATCACACCTTTGACCAGGGCATCTTTCAATGCCGCGGTGCGCTCAGCGGCGGGATCCGCGCCTGCAGCCGCAGCGGTACCTACAAGGTCGGCAGATTCCAGCCCCGCACGTGGAGAGGCCGCTGCGGACGCGTCCACCGGCACTGGCGGAGCTGCTGCAGCTACATTATCGATAGCAGGCTTTGCCCGTACCACGGGGCTTACCGCAGCAATCAGAGGCGCCATGATGCTCTCTATGGCCTCAGCTGCTGCCAGGCCGGCTTCCTCCGTGCCTGTGCCTGGGGCTGGGGCTGGGGCTGAGGCTGGGGCTGAGACCTGGGCGCTATCAGCGGCCGCGCTCACGCTCTGCGAGACGGGTTTGAGGACGATCTTCTTTTGTTTTTTGAGTTCGGCAGGCAATGTTGTGACTTCAGCTTTTTTTGCACTGATTTCAGCCACAACTTCTTCGAGCCCCGGATTCATGGAATATGGGACGTCTTCGATGAGCATCTGCAGGGTTTGCTCACCCCGAAAGGTGTTGACCTGGGGCTTGAAGGCGATGACGATGTTTTCTGGAACACATTCAGCAAGGTGGCCGAGTCCAAAGCCCACGATCGTTGCCTCCTGGTCGCGCAGTGCGCCTTTGATACGCAGGTGGTTCTTGAGCTCACCCATGAGGGTGATTTCGTTGACCTGAACCTCATTGACGAAAACAGGTTCTTCAAAGCCCTGCCCCCAGACTTCAAGGGCCATGGCGCTGATTTCATCGACCGTGAATTCATCCCGGCAGATTTCGCCGTCATGCTTGAGAGTTTTCACCAGCAGATCTGGCGTCAGCCCCTCTTTACAGACGGTCTCGACCGCGAGCTTGAATTCCTCAAAGCGGGTTTTGTCGATCGTCATGCCGGCCGCCATGGCGTGGCCGCCAAATTTCTTGAGGATGCCTGGATGGCGAACGTTGATGGTGTCCAGGGCGTGTTTGAGGTGAAAACCCGGTATCGAGCGACCCGAGCCCTTGATATCGCCGTCAGAGGCCTCGCACATGACGATGGTCGGGCGGTGACGGTCTTCCTTCAGACGTCCGGCAACGATGCCGACCACGCCTTCATGCCAGTCAGGGTGGTAAGCCACGATGGAGAACCTGTCTTCAGACCCATCACCCATGGCTTCAGTCGCCTGGATGACGGCTTCATCGACGATGTCCATCTGAATGTCTTTACGCTCTTCGTTGGTGGCGTCCAGGCGTTTGGCGAGTTCGTTGGCAGTGAGCTCGTTGACGGTGGTCAGGCATTCGACGCCGGCGCGCATATGCTCAAGCCGCCCGGCGGCGTTGATGCGGGGGCCTACCCCGAAGCCGATATCGGAGCAAGACAGCGTCTTGTGGTCTTTGCCGGAAACACGGATCAGGGCAAGCACACCAGGGGCGCAGTAGCCCTCCCGGATGAGCTGAAGCCCCTCGCGGATCATGATCCTGTTGTTCTTGTCGAGCTTGACGACGTCGGCAACGGTGCCGATCGCTACATATGACAGCAGCTCCGCCGGTCCGTAGCCCGGGTCGATGTCGCGCGCTTCCAGTTCCTCGGCGTAGGCCCTGGCCACATACCAGGCCACCCCGCAACCAGCGATATCCTTTGAATGGAACTCGCATCCCGCCTGATTGGGGTTGACGATGAGTCTGGCGTTAGGCAGCACTTCAGGCGCCAAATGGTGATCGGTGATCAGTACTTCGATGCCAAGCTCGTTTGCGCGGTCTACGCCGTAAGTCGAGGAGATGCCGTTGTCGACCGTGATGATCACGTCCGGCCGGATTTCAAGCGCTGCCGCTTCTTCCACGATGGCGGGGGTGAGGCCGTAGCCATGCTTGACGCGGTCCGGGACCAAATAATCGAAGTTCATGCCCGACGCACCAAATGCGAGCATGAGCACTGCACAGGCGGTAGCCCCATCACAGTCGTAATCAGAAATGATCAGGACACGCTTTTTCTGTACCTGGCAGTCCGCCAGGTAGCTTGCCATCTTCTCCACGTTTTTCATGGATGCACCTGGCAGCAGGTATGCGTAACCGGGAACAGCTTCGCTCGGCGACGTTACGCCGCGGGCAGCAAACAACTTAGCCATCAAGGGGCTCACCCCGGAGTTCTGCAACCGCTGTACATGCGATGGATTCACGGGTCTTTTGATCAGCTGCACTGGCGTCGTCATCTGGCATCCTTGCGGAACGGTAGGCAATGCAGAGAGTGTATCTTTTACACTTTGTTTTGACCACTTTGTGGCGGGGCTGAAAACAATGCAGGGTCTCTGAGGTCGGAGCGCCCTTTTCGGCGCCGTTCTATAACCAGTGATCACTGAAATGCACGGCTGCAATTCAACCCGGCGCGGCGCCAGATCTTGACCATCGGTTTTTGCTGCCCATAACGTGCGGATGGGTAGCCCAGCGCCAGGCGCGCGCACTCCCGTCGACCATGCATCCATGCAGGCGACCGCCGGTTTTACAGTCTTTCTTTTTCCTCTACAGACTTTGTTTTTTGAGGGGCTGCAGGCTGTTGCGAACTTGACAAAAGTTTGATTGCGCACTACACTATCAATATCAGCTTTTGATCTGAATCCGAAGGAAAACATGGCAGCCCCACTCAGTGAGATCGATGCCGACATCCAGGCAGAAGCGAATCATTTCCCGGCTCTTGTGGACGCCTTGCGACTGACTTTGAAAACGCTCGAAAATAAAACGGCGACGCCAGAGGAGGTCGACGCCGCATGCGCAAAGGCCAGTAGCGTCCTGATCAAAGCAGATGCCATTCACAGCGCAGGCCTCCAGCGCCGCAAGAATCCATCCTGAAGGTGTCCATGACCGAGCTTCAGAAAACAGCAGTTCAGGAACAATGGATTCCGGCACTTCTTGGCGGCCTGAGGCCAATGGGGTCAATCATTCATCTGGCGCCGGCCGACTATTACGGGAAGGCTCTTTGCGGCAGGAAGCCAAGAGGTAAAAGCGTCGGGTGGTGGCACCAGGACGCGTGGAGCCCCACCTGCCCAGAATGCATCCGCTTGAATCCAGTGCAACCACAACAATGACAGCGGCGCTGCAGCTGACGATCGACCTCTCCCGCAAGCTCAATGGCGCCTGCAGGACTGTGGCTGGTTTCAGCCTGTCCACGAGTTCATCCCCATACAGTGGCGCCTCGCCCAAGGGTGAAGCCATAAACGCTTTGTCCGGCGGCGTTCTATCTAAAGGGATTCTTTCCAACGATGGTGCCGTCCACGCTGACTGCTCAACCTGCTTTGCTCAATGTGGCGACAGGAATGATCTGGGGTTGGCGGACAAGGGTTTTGCGCTTACCCAGGATTGGGAAGGTCTGCGCCTGCGGTGGAAGTGCCCTGGTTGCAGCGTCGACGTTCACGAAAGCACTGAACTGTTCATGGCGTCAAAAACCGCAAAGAGCATTGATGCCGATCCTTTGTGTGGACGGTGCCGTAATGGCAGGTAGCCCTGGTGGGGCTGGGTCTGGTCGCGGAGGGTCAGGTCGTGGCCAGGGCCGCAGGCCCGTGAAGCAAGGGGAGGAAACCGTGACGGTCTCCCTGAGGATGACGAAATCTCAACGTCAAAAACTGGAACTCTTGGGCGGCGCGCCGTTCATGCGGCGCAAGATCGATGAGGCCGATCCGTCGGAGTTTGTCGCCCCAGCCAAAATCGCTGAAACCAAAAAAAGCTCGAAACCGAAAAATTGAGCCAGGCAGGTTTTCACATGATCTGGAGCCGCTTGCCAGCACTGTCACCTGTACAGCCTTGGTCGAATCCACAAAAAAAAATCGGTTTCTGAACCTGTTGGGCTGGATCCACCAAGGTCCAGTTTTCGCGCACCACTGTATAGATGCCCTTCAACGCCATGAAGCCGAGCACTGTATGGACACCATCGCCCTGCGGCCGGCCGGCACCAGGCATGGGGCTTGTAGCCATTTAAAAAATCGCTGATACCTGTACAGGGTGGAATGAGGCCATTCTTCCGACAGCCCCTGCTCGGGGCTTGTGGCCAGTCACAGGTCCACCGGTGGCAAACCAAAATTTAACGAGACCACTGTATGGAATTTCGAGACCGGTTCTGGCGATGAGCCGGTAACAGGGCTGATTTATCGCGACCACTGTATAGAAGCTGACTCCGGTTTTGGCCTGGTGCCGGTCAAGTCCATGTTGTCGTTGTCACGGGGCTGCCATGTAGCCAGCCTTTTTCCGGCGGCAGGGAAATGGGGCTGGTTTCATTGCCCAACCAGTGAGGCCAGAGCAGCGCCGTTCACCGCAGCCGTCAAATTTAATCAGTGGGAGCAAATCAAGGTGGCTGAGTCCATTCAGCAAACAGGAATACAGGTTCAATTTTTTGTTTTCAATATCCCTGGTGATGGTCTCCCACTATTTGCCCGTTTTCTCCCTAGTTTTATCGTCTTCATTGCCTTTTCAATTGAACTCATGCCGGTATTGGACTCGCACACCACTGTATAGGACTCACCCACTTGGTTTAGCGGTCCCAGGAGTGGCGCACGACCTCCCCGTCTTTTAAAAAAAGTAGTATTTATTTTCTGTCCCCACGTTACAAAGACAATAAATCGTCAAGCCTCATCCGTATACACAATCAACAGCCACATGACAATCGATTCAAGGAAATCCGAAAAAAAGACCCCCAAAACCAACGCGGCGTATATCTCAAATACCAAAATGCCAGCCCTTTACGCGATCCAGGTTTGCAACTTTAGGCGCACTCAAAGCGGTCGCAGCATGGACGTTGACAGTTTCTTTCTTTCCCGTATACGTTGGTTTTTGTAGATTTTTAGTCCTGAAATCGCATTTTCAACACTAAAAATCGCCATCGATATACCTCAAGTCATCCATATTGACAAGTTTTGAAGCCTTGCAGGCGAATTCCTCGGCTGCGCCCGGCTTTCCTTGGCGTTCTCTGGTTTTCTTTGGCGTTTTGTGGCTTTTCTTGGCCTTATGCGGTTTTTCAAGGATTTCACTGGCTTCCCTCACCCTTTAGGCTGGTCTTTCAGTCGCGCTTGACCTGTACCAGGAGGGTCACTCAGTGCGCTCAAGCAGCGGACGGCATGCTGCTACCGCTTAAAACGCTGGGCCGGAACGGCGCCCTTTCGCTTCAGCTTTATCCAATCCGTGGATCGTTGCCCTGGCAAATAAAGGGAGTCCTTGTGCTTGGCCACCAGCCCTTCTAGTTTGAGTTGCACAGCGAGCGAGAACAGCTCTTCACCCTGTGCTGGTATTGAGCTAACGACCATGAGCGAGTTGGCCGGCGGCGGGGTGAACAATTTGATGAGCCGCGCCTTGCGCTTGAAAAGTGGCAGATCCATGATCGCCACTCCCCGGCTTAGCAGTAGGTCAAAAATGCAATATGTCACTGCGTCAGCGCCTGGATACCAACGTCTGCGCTGAGCCCGCGCGTGGAGACGGTTGAAGTCGCTGCGCCCGATTTCATCCAGGACGGACACCTCCCCGTCAACTATGTATGGACCACCTGTGTACTTGGATAACTCGGCAACCACTTCAGGGAACCATGAACCACAACTTGCACCGCCCCTGGTACGGAGCTCTACGTGGCCTGCCCCGAACTCGGCAAGCACTCGGTATCCGTCAAATTTGATTTCGTATAAAAAATCAGGCGAGCTAAAAGGCCGGTGCTTCCCTTCGTCGAGCAGCATCGGAGGAAGGTCTTTGACTGAAGGCGGCATTCCTTAAGCATGTCTGGAATATGCACCCGCCGATGTCAGCGGAAAGCCTTTGCCCAAGTGGGTCATCAAAACATCGGGCATATCGGCCCGGCAGAGGATGTGACTAGACGCCGGCAGCATTCCCAAGGGGCGCACGAGACTTTAAATTGCAGAAGCAAACCACCCAAGCTGGAACTAGAAATTGCCTTGGAACGCAATCGCCCAAATGCTTCAGCAATACGCAGGGCACCCAAAACTCGTGCCTGTTTGAGCACAAAGGACGCTTGGACCATTTGGGGTTGTCAAAAATCCGGTGCAAATTTAATTGTTTGACACGGAAAATCGACACATACAACTCTCCTTGCTGGAAGAGGGGAAGAGTGTTTACGACTTTAATTGCTTCCGAGGGTTTGCAAAAAAGTGATCGCGAAACCAATAATTCGAGATCAATTATCGACAAAAACACCAAATTTCTTGCATTGATGTACCTAAACGCATACGAGAACCGTAGCATTTTCCGAGGCCGCGCACTCAGGATGGCTAATTTCCCCCGGCTTCATTCGCGCTGAAGTCGTAAACAGGTGCAGCCAGCCGGCTCTGGGTGCCTGACCGCTGACTACTGCCGCGCCGCTCTGAGTCTCAACAGAGCCGCCCGCCGGTCGCTCCAGTATCGTTTACGGCAGCTTCCTTTGTCTGAAGGCCACCTACTTCAGCACCTTCAGATCCGCACCAGGGTGTGAGACTCGCCGGCCGCCAAGGATCCCGTGGTAACCAAAAGGTGTATCTGATATCCTATCAGCAGAACTTCTGGTGGAAACAATGCCCAACGTCTCAACGTCTCAACCTTCTGGCCCTCTGCTGACAATAGAAAATCTAAAGCTCGCTGGGCTGGATCTTTGCAGATATATCGGGAGAGCACCAAGCCTGCCCGATGCCGAACGTGTTGAGCTCTTCGCCACGATAGGAGAAATTTCCTACATCTCTGACGTCATCGAACTCGCCATCTCTGACGAAGCATTCGTGAGGGATGAGGCCTTTGACAAGCTCATCCTCAATGCAGACAAATTGGTTGAGCTTTCAAAGCCGTTCGCATAACTCGATCTGAAGGCTGAGCACCAATGAACATCAATATTCACAGTCTGCGAAATCAGTCACTGCTGACGTGCGGTCTTGCGGAGGAAGTGGTCAAGAAGATTCGAGCTGAGCACAAGCAGGAATGGCTTGCAACCCGGACAGCGCCGGTCTCCGAAACCATCGCCAAGCACGCGAAACAGGCCGGCTACGGAATTGGAGTCGCCTCCTTTGGTTTGGTCAGCGCAACGGGTATCGCGGTTGCCGGCGGTCCTGCTGCCCTGGGCGTTACTGCATTTGCCATCGGGGCTGCTGCTGGAGGAAAAGCCATATATCACGTGGTGGCAGAAAAAATCGCCCGATATCGGCAGGAACTGAGCGCGAACACCTCCCAGGCTGAAGCGTACGCCCCTCCACAGGATGCCGAGCTGCTGTCGAGAGCTGTGCTCATGAATCCTGCCATTTGGGATGAGGCAATTTCGGATCTCGCGCGGCGCCAACCACTCATCATCGACATGCCTAAGCCGGCAAGCCGAGATCACATTCCAACCCTGAAAACTTTGGCTCCGCCGGCGCCGTTTTAACCCTGTGGCGATCTTTGTTTTTGGCAGCAACCTTGCCGGAAGACACGGAAGAGGCGCCGCGTTAGAAGCACGTGAACGGCATGGAGCCGTTTACGGCAAAGGGATAGGTCACTACGGTAACAGCTATGCGATCCCAACAAAAGACGCAAACCGAGAGCTCAACGTACTCCCCCTGGCGCAAATATCGAAATACGTAAACGACTTCATCGCCTACGCTAAACAGCATCCAGAGCTGAGCTTCAATGTGACTCGAATAGGTTGCGGGCTGGCCGGCTACTCCGTACATGAAATCGCCCCCCTTTTTCATGCAGCACCGAGCAACTGCAATCTGCCTGATGACTTTTTGGCTGTGCTCAAGAAGCCGAAAAATGCGGAGCCATTAAGCCGGCCGGTGCAAACAGTTGTGCCCCAGCCTCTCGACTGCCGCTCATCACCTAAAAGGGCGAAGCTGTTCTGAATCTCGGGTCTTGTTGGACTGGAGAAGGAGTAATACCTGAGGTACTTCCCTCCCTGTATGAAGATCTTCCCCGGCTATGCAACGCGCAGCCGCCGAAGGACGGTTGGTGCATTCCCTTGTTTCCCAGCTTGACTCTTAGCCCGCTCCCCGTTGCCCATTACCACCAGGGGAAATGGCGGCAGTCCGGAAATAATTTCCCGACCATACCCAGTTGTGGCCAGCCTGGTGTCACAAACAGTGATCACGGCATAGTCATTTACTGAGCGAATCGCCCTTCCAACCCACTGAGCAAGCCGCATTGCTGTTTTCGGAACGGCAAGCTCCTCAAAAGGGTCGCGCTCCTGGCTGGTCAGCCATTCAGACAGTCCAGCCTCTACCGGCGAAGTGGGTGGTACAAACGGCAGCTTATCGATGACGACGTGGTTACAGAGGTCCCCAGGCAGGTCTAGACCTTCCCCCATCGATTGAAGACCGAACAATATGCTTGACCGGCCGGCTTGAACTCTAAGGCCGTGCTCTTTGAGCATCTGACCGCGTGAATGTTGCCCTTGCATCATCACGTTGGCAGCCAATTCAGGCGGAAGAGCCTTGAAGCTCATTTCCATCTGTTTTTTGGACGTGAAAAGCACTAGCTGGCCCATTTTGTGGGGCGCCAAGATCGCCGGCAGTCGGTCGGAGAGCTCTTTGGCGAAATCATTCGACTTCGGGTTGTTATCCATGTGGGCTACACGGAGCTCACCCTGCTTGACGTAATCGAATGGAGAAGCAACGATGCCTGACCTCCGTCCGGGGAACCGATTGAGACCGGACAGACGATCGAAATAGTCAAAACCTCCGCAAGCGGTCAGAGTCGCCGAGGAACATACAGCGGCCGAGACCTTCGACCACAGGTTAGTAGCCAGACCGGAGGCCGGAGTCAGCGGGCTAGCATTGATCTGAATATCCATGCCCAGGCTCGATTCAACCCGACTAATCCACTTTACAAGTGGAATGCGATCTGACTTGACCATTGCCTCGCAGACGTCACGGGCCATCACAATTCGCCCGGCGTAGGTCAGTATCTCGCTGGCAATGAGCTTACGGTCATTCAGTTCACTTTGCGAAACCGATTCATCATCCTGTTGCAACTCACCGGTCACCGTGAAAACCGATGAGAGAGCCGCGCTGAAAGCCGCGCTCGCAGCCTCAAACTCAGCCGCCAAGCCCGGAGGGATCAGACCATTGGGAAACCGATAAGTCCCATCTTCCCCTGACAGCAAATTGCTGGACTGCAGAGCTGTCTGTATGTTGTGCACTTTGGCTGCAGCTTCAGTCAACTTGACAGCTGCAAGTGCACTTGCGATCTTCCCTGCGGGAGACAGCTTGCGTTCAGCTTTCACCAGGGTAGCCCGCAATTTCTCCTGGATTTTCAGAGTTAGGTCCAGCCTTGCGTTGTTCGCATATTGCGCGGCTGCGATATCGGGAATGTGGTGGGCTTCATCGAAGATGAATAGAGTATTTGCCGGGTCGATCAATTTCGTGGAGTCAGTGGCTAAAGACGCCAAAACCAGCGCATGGTTCCCGACAACTAAGGTTGCTTGCCCTGCTTTGTTCCGAGCTTTGAAGAAGGCGCATTTTGAGTAGTTCTTGCACTTGTTGGCGCTGCAGCTCCCGGCATCGGCTTGCACCTTCGCCCATTGGCCTGGCAGTGGCTGAACGACAATGGAGTCAATATCACCATCCCATGACTCGCTATTCAGATCGGCCAGCAGTTTCTTTGCGAATGCTTCCGTCGAGCCATCAGGCTTGGACGGCGTCTTGTTCGCATCAATGTCAGAGAGCCATTCGGAGGAGAAGTCATCAGCAAGGACGTTTTCCAGCCGGGAGGTACAGGCATACCGCCCGCGGCCCTTCAAAATATCAAATTTCAGCCCGCCAAGGATTTCAGCCAAGCGCGGCAAATCCCGCTTTACAAGCTGCTCTTGAAGAGCAATCGTTGCTGTTGATATCAAGACCTTTTTACCGGTGACTTGACTCGCGGCGATCGCGGCTAAACAGTAGGCAATCGTCTTACCAGTTCCAGTCCCGGCCTCAAGCTCGGCCAGGTTTCCGCCCCGGGGAGCGGTTTCAGGATCGCTACTCGACAAAAAAGTGAGTAGCGACTCGCGCATCATGGCAATTTGACCATCACGCGGAATGAAACCAGCCCAGTTTTGAACGACTTTGCCATACAGCGAGTCAAGAATTGCGGTCGCTTTTTTCAGCACCTCCAGATCGACGCCCTGAGTGCTTCCGGATTCAACAGGGATTCGTTCGTCACGTGGCGCCCTTGAAGCAACTATGCTTGCGGGTGCCGATTGATCGAGATCTGGCTCTTCTTGTTTGGCGAACAGTGATTTTCGGGCTGCCATACGAACTGGAGTCGGGCCGGCATTACCGAGGCCGTCGGAATTAGCGGCCGACACGGACGTGTAATCTGACGAGGAGGAGGCAGAAGTCATATCTACAAAGTATCAGTAAAGGCAGATCGGGTCAACGATCAATCGTGACCGATAAGTGTATGTGATATCTTTCGCGCCATGCAAGAAAAACACTTCTACGAAAATCTGTCTTCGGCCGACTTCAACGAGCTCGCAGATATTTTTCAAGGGTTGACACCGGAAAGCCTTCACTCCGATGGTGAGACCGACAACGCAACCGCGGCGAGTAGATACGACAACCTTCAGGTACGGCTTCAGGCCACTGCAAAACGCCTGAATGTTCCCGCCGAATCAATCTCGGAAAACTCTGTTTTTGACGAAATCTTGCGGCGACGGAAAAAGGCCAAGGCCGTTCGCCCTTGATAGGCCAGGTCAAACTCTTCAAGAGGGGCGAATAACCTCCTCTGCTTTGCGCCCCAAATTTTCGAGCCATAGTCCGGCGTATGGCAACCCATTTTCGTCGGTAACCTCCCCCATTACGTACTGGCGGAAGACGCTGCGAGCCCGGTATTCCAGTTCCAAGGGAACCTGATCGCCCGAGTCACGCACAATCAGCTCAATCATCCAGGCCCGGATCGTGAGCTTCAGATCCATCCTTCTCCCTCGATCTTCAAGTAAATTCACTCCAGCCGGGAAAATTGCTTGAGCAATGGCTTCACGGTCGTTACCGTCATAGCCAAATAGCCGGGCCGCAACCGGCAAAAGCGTATGGAAGTCAGAGCAATACTGCTCCACCTCCTCTGATGTAGCCACTTCGAACGACTGCAACCCTGGCGGGGCAAGCAGCTGCTTCGCTTGGACACATGCGCGAGACGGATCTTCAGAAGCACGGTATGCGCCAGCTGCGGCGAGACCTTGCCTTCTTTTAACCCGACCTAACCGAGAAGGTATAGCTGTGGTAGTCATGCGTGAAGGATATCTAATACACCATCGTTTGTCATCCCATAAAACTTCTGAGCTCTGAAAATTGACATGGATTCGTGTATTCGATACACTATTCGCAATGGCTTATCGATATCCCTGCCTCAGGGTGAACCACTCACGTCGATATGTCAAAACCCATTCCTTTTTTCGACAATCTCAAGGTCGCTCTGGCAGCTTCGGCCGATGCGTTGCCGAGTCAGCCCTTCATCGGCGATCAACGTAATCGCGTTCTTCATCTCCTCACGGAGTCATTGCAGAACGGCCGTCAGACCGAAGTAATGCAGGTGCTGGCAAGGGACTGGACAATGGCTCAGGAAAGCGCCCTTTCGCCCTGGAATGGCGGTCTAAAAACCCCGCTCCCGATCCTGATTCTTGAAGCTGGACTTCTCGCCCCCTTCCTCCTTTGCGTTGCCCGAGGTTTCGACATCAATACCCAGCATCCAGACAAGGCAGGCTGGTCTTGGGCGCTACAAAGTGCTGTTCATCTAGATTCGACTGCAAATGCATCCTTTCTTTTGAGCCTGGGAGCATCTCCAAACGGGATCAACGCACATAAATCCACTTCCCAAAACTTGATGTTGTACAAGGCCGTGACCAAGTGGGTGACGGGCTTCGAGAGTGCCGGGGTGCCAAGCATTGCGCACTTGTTGCTTGACGCTGGCGCCACGATAGATCCAGGTGACGATTCGGGTTACTTTCATGCGCTAATTCTCAGGGGTGACTGGAGCAAACCGGAGTACCGTACCGAGGCAACCAAGTTGATGGTCCGTCTTCAAAAAGCCGGTGGAGACATCAACGCGAAAGGGGATCAACTGCAGTCCCCGCTTTTCTATGCGATCGGCAGGAAAAATGGCCACGCTGCAGAAGCGCTCGTATTGCTTGGCGCTGAAGTCTCGACCTCTCGGGAAAAAGACATTGTCGAGCTCTTGCTCACAAACGGACTGGAGGACTTTGTTCCCCGGATTCAAGCCCATCTGATGAATCGAACAATCAAAAATAGCGCTGCCAAGGCTGCACAAGGCGGAACCCCTAGCCTTGGTGTCACAACTCCAACTTCGAGTCACCGCCGCGTAAACGCCGGCATCTGAATTCAACCCTCAAATCGATTCCAAATGGCAAAACTTAACATCACACTTCAGCATAACGACGGCACCGTAACCGGTTTCAAGGGGGGTGCCGACCACGCAAGCGGTATTCGCGAAGCCATTCTGGTGAGCATGGACCTTGATCAAGCCGGCACCTATCCTTTCGGAGTGGTACGGGCAGACCTTCCAGGTTCTGCCTGGAAAGCCTTGGTAGAGGCCAACGCCGTGCATGTAGTGGAAAAGACGATGGCTGATGCCGCTGCCGCCGTACTTGCTGGTTTTGCCCCAACAATATTCGTCAATGTCAGCTCCAAGGGTGAAATGTCCGAGGCAAGGCTTGTGTTGGATGCCGTGGAAGCCCAACGCGAAGCCGATACGCCAGGCGTCAAAGGGATGGCCCTGTTGAGAAACCTTCCCTTTCAAATTGGAGGGGATGAAACCGGTGCGTACGCCCTCCTCTTCAAGGCTGACGGCGATACCCGTATTACTGTCCATTCATTGCACCCAACCGCAATCGAAGCATCACTGGCAGAAACAACATTGAAAGCCGAGACCGCGGCAAACACGGCAGTAATGCGCGTCTCCACACCTGTTACCAAAATCATCGTCGCAATCTTGTCAGGTCAGAAATACGAGTTGGACGACTCCTCGGCTACTTCTGAAACACCGAGCGCATTGCCGCCAAACGTTTCAAAGCAGGTACGGGCATCGATGAGCTCACCAACACCGTTCACAGGAGCCTGAAACATGTCCTTTCCAGTAATCCTCACTGAAGTAAATAATTCCAATGGAGGTATCTCCAAGAACATAAGCCGATGCAGGGGCGAAACCCCAGGGATTGGGAATTTCACACAGGAACAACTGTTAGTAGCATTTGACCTTTGTCGTGCCCTCAGGACAAAGACCGGCATCTACTCGACCGCCCTTGTTGATCGCACCTGGAACACGTATGCAGGGCGCACAAAGTATGAGTCCCACGTCATAAATTCCGGCCTCAAAATTCTTGATGCGCAAGCAAAACGAAGTGGCGGGTTCATGACCGGAAATGTGTATTCAAATACACAATACTCGAGCTACATTCGCTCGGAGCTTCAAACCGAATGCGGGGGCCGTGAGAATGCTGTCGGCCACCTCCGTAATTTTGACATCAACACTTTTCAGAAGTTTCAAAACTACCCTGGATACAGAAATTTCATCGACGTCTTGAATCGGGATCATTCACGCTGCCAAGAGCAGATTGGATATGCAGTTTTCCACACCAATGCGGCATGCACGCCGGCAACGCGGATGCACGGATGGGTTATCACCAAAGCAGATTCGGGTGAGCTTGTTGAGGTCATTCGAGTAAATTCGTCCATGGCCTCATATGAAGTCATGGAACGCGCCATAGCCGCGTTCACCATGAGCACCCTTCAAAAGCCTGAGCCGTTATTGTTGATCAAAGGTGGCCTAGAGACATATGTGGCGCCTGAGCTGGAAGTGTTCTATGTCGACGAGCTGGCCAGGCGGGCTTCCAGGGTCCAGGCTGAGCAACCAATTCCAGCACCTTCAGAACAAGCTCCGGTCGTAACCTTGGAACAGCCGCCAGTGGCGCCGACCAAGCGCTCACGCCCAAGGCTATGAGCGCAAATTCGACTGCCCTGCGCGTCGCCGACCCCAATGCACCCGTTATTTACTTGGATTTCGACGGCGTTCTTCATCACCAAGAGGTGTACATGAATGCCGAAGGCTACATATTCATGGACGCGCCACAACGCGAGGCTGGTCGGCGTTTGTTTGAATGGTGCCACCTGCTGGCCACGCTCTTGAGGGACAAGCCACAAGTTCAGATTGTTCTATCGACGACATGGGCTCGAAAAATTGGCATGCAAAGTACCATCCGCTCTCTGATGGAGCGCCTTGACGCGAATGTAATTGGATCGACATTCGAAGCACGGATTGACGGCGCAAATGACGAAGCGCTCGAGCACTTCCTCAACTTGAGTCGTAGCCAGCAAATTCAGCGCGACGTAGCCAGGCGCGGAATCAAAAACTGGATCGCAATCGACGATGACTTTGCTGGTTGGCCAGCCCATAGCGCGGACCGCCTCATCCCGTGTGACGGCGATTGGGGCATATCAAATCCCAAAACGTATTTGTTGCTTGAACAAAAACTCGAAGCAATGTGCATTCAATCGGTTCACGTTTCTAAAGAAGTTGTTACCACCTCGAGCCAAATGCCAAGAATTAGCTTCAGACGTCGGACAGCTTAACAATCCAAATAGAAAGGAACTCTATGTTCAACAATGTCAGCCTTTCAACCAGCCCATTGGCAGGCTCGCGTCGCGAAGCTTCCATGGATAGGTCTGCAGATGCAATTCATGGCCTTCTGGAATGGATGCCAGTTAACAGTCCGCCATCAACTGACGGGTTCAAAGCCACTCGCCACGCAATAGTTCCAGGAGTTCGGACTATTCGAACTCTTTTTGCTGGCGGGTTTTGGATGAGCGACGCGCCGGTCGCCGCTTGGCGCCAGATCGATACAGCATCCACACTTGAGCAGCCTTTCAAGCCCGTATCCGTCCTTCATGGCCAGCTGATCGAGCGGGACAGCGACAACAAGGTCCAACACGCGAAAGCACGTACCTTTGATGAGCTTTCGCTCGTTCCTTTATCTGAGACGACCAAATCAAACAATGAGGTCCAGGCACTGACGCAATTGGCTGCGATGGAACTTCGAGTTGAAGTCGTCCGTTTTCTCAAGCCTGATCCACAAAGCGCCGGAATCACATCCGGTCGAGTTCTTGCGGTTTCGGAAAACTATTCCGCCCAGGATATCGGAAAAAACAATGTCGTGATCCACGATAACAGTGCCCTTGAACGCAAAGTCAGTCCTGGCGAGAAAGTGACCATGTCCTACAAAGCAGGCTCAGCGTCTGTCTTCGATGGGTTGGCGCATGAAATCAATATTCACGCGCCATGGATGCCAAGGGAGCAGCACAACTACCTCCGCATGGTGATGCTCGACTCGATTTCCATGATTACTGAGCCGATGGACGATGATGCGAGATTGAAGAGCGCCATGCGTTTTGCTCTCGAAAGCACAGCGAATTTCTTTGGTCTCGAAGAATCTCGATTGCGGGTTGCTGACATCAAGCTCGACCTCAATGAGATCAAAGCGCCGTCATTTGCTGAAGGCGCAATTCCAGCGATTGAGCCAGGCCCGGCTGCAGGTCTGCGCAAGCCGCGCCCATAACGGCTTCCCCCATTGCCTGTAGTTGCGCGAAAACGGATCACTCCATGAACACAGACCCATTCGACAATCCGTTCTTTGACGTTGACGACCACCTCTATACAGGCCGTCGTGCACCATCGTACGAGGATGATGCGAACACTGCTTTCTCAGCCGCAGGATCTGCAGATGGCCAAGAACAAATATCTGACGAAGATTCTGCGTCCGCCTATGCAGCTCGCGAGGCTGAACGCGCGGCTAATCGAACCGGTTTGTACGAGCGCCTGAATGTGGAGCAAGAAGAGGCTGTGTTCATGGGGTTCGAGTCCTCGCTAGTCCTTGCGGCAGCAGGATCCGGCAAAACATCGGTTTTAACGGCACGCGTCGCCCGTTTGGTCACACATTCCGATTCGAACATTCCCGCAGAATCGATCATGGCGGTGACCTTTACAAACAAGGCTTCTCAAGAAATGAAGCATCGACTCCGGTCGTTGCTGAACAAATCAGCAGTAAAGAATCTGTGGGTCGGGACCTTTCACAGCCTGTGCAACAGGATCCTTCGCGAAAACTATGCGGCTGCGGGCCTACCAAAAGCGTTTGCCATTCTCGACACTGACGGACAAGAGTCGCTCGTTCGAAATATTCTCAAGGATTACGGGCTGACCAAAGCCTCGGTCAAGGCTGCAGCAAAACTCAAGAGTCTTACCGCCCCAGACCTGTTATCTGGAGGCGACCCTCTGGCCCCCATCGGGGAAGACGCTGATGACGATGGCGAAGGTGATGAATTCATCACGCCGTCGCAATGCGTAAAACGTATAAACGCAAAAAAGGAGCGCGGCATCAAGCCGGATCCAACAGGCGAAATGCCAACGCCACGCTCAAGTGACACCGACCAGATTGAGGCCGTGTATTCTGAGTACGAGGCGCGGCTGGCCAAACAAGGGCTGCTTGATTTCCAGGACCTCCTGAGCCGCGCTGTTGGCTTGCTGAAATCTGATCCAGATGTCCAGAACCACTATCAGGACAAGTTCCGCGCAATTCTGGTTGATGAGTTTCAGGATACCAATGACATCCAGTACGAATGGCTGAATCTCATGAAAGGGCCAAAGTGCCACCTCACGGCAGTCGGTGACGACGACCAGAGCATCTACGCATTCCGTGGCGCTGATCCCAAAAACATGGGGCGATTTCTTCGTGAGATGACCGTCACGCCGGCTCACCCTGACGGCCGTTTGATCCGCCTGGAGCAGAACTATCGCTCACTGCCCCATATCCTCGAGGCAGCCAACGCCATCATTGAGCGGAACACCAATCGGCTTGGAAAGGTGCTCCGTACCGCTAAACGCGATGGTGGAGAAAAGCTGGATTTGATCACCTTTGGCAATGGGCTCTACGAAGCATCAGCTATTGCACGCGGCGTCTATGCCCTGGTCAAGGAGCAATCCGTCCCCCCTTCGGAGGTTGCAATCCTGTACAGGACCAACCTTCAAAGCCGGCTGATCGAGCAGGAATTGAACAAGCTGGGTATCCCCTTGACTGTCTACGGTGGTTTCCGCTTTTATGAGCGTCAAGAGATCAAGAACGTCATGGCATACCTTGACCTCATCGGGGATATCAGCCGTGACTTGTCGTTTGTCCGCGTAGCCAACTTTCCGCCGCGCGGGATTGGGGAGAGAACGCTCGAAGAGCTCCGGCAGGCGGCGCAATCTGAAAAGATCTCCATGATTGAGATGGTCGAGAAACGCGTCCAAATGATGACTGAAAATCCAGCGTCCATTGGCAACCTGGCCTCCCAGAAAAAGCTCCGGCAGCTATCCGGTTTCATGAACACTGTTCTCGATCTGGCAGACGCGGCAGTCGAGATGCCGCTTTCGAAGTTGATCGAGAAGGTTGTTGATTCGACTGGTATCTCAAAACACTACATCGATGAAGCCGGCGGAAGCAAATCAAGTACCGAAGAGGCTGAAGAGCGGTTGGGCAATATTGCAGAGCTAGTCTCTGCGGCGAAGCAATTCGAGCTGGAGAATCCACAGTTCGCCAATGCAGCTGAGCAGCTGCCGGAATACCTGTCCTTTGTCGCGCTGATGAGCTCGACCTCCGAATCGGACATGAGCCGCAAAAATACGGTCAGCCTTATGACGGTTCATTCATCAAAAGGTCTGGAGTTCGACCACGTCTACATCACCGGCCTCGAGGAAGGTATTTTCCCGCATTCTCGTGCCATCAATGAGGATGAAGAAAGGGGTAACGGCCGCTCCCTTGAGGAGGGCTCCAGGATGGTTTACGTGGGTGGAGTGCCACAGGACACCTATCAAGGCGAAGAAGACGGCCCAGGACTGCAGGAAGAGCGGCGATTGATGTACGTGGCGCTCACACGTGCACGCAAGACCCTTGTCGTCACCCACGCAGAGTCCCGCATGGTCAACGGAGATTCGAAATCGGCTGAACCGAGCCGCTTTTTGATGGAGTTGCCTGTTAAGCGATTGAACCGAATCGATGACGTTGAAGTTTCCAGAGATCGCTCGATTGCCATGATGGAGCACCCGCCTGAACCAGATCGTGGTGGATTGATGTCGAAAGCGGCCACCCAGCCTGCGAAACCTGTCGCCGGCAACCCCTACGGATTTCCTGTCGCCCGAGTAATTGCCATCATTGGCACTGCAGGACGCGACAAAAACAAGCCCCTAGACAGAAATCTCTGGGATCGGATGCTTGCGGACGCCCGCAAAAGAGTCACCACTGGAGACGCGTTGGTAAGCGGTGGAGCCGCATGGGCTGATCACCTGGCCGTCCGGCTTTATCTAGAGGGCTGCGTCAATCACCTGGCTTTGCACTTGCCAGCCCCGATCGAGAATGGCGTCTTCGCTGGCCCCGAGATGGAAAGCGCAGGATCTGCTGCGAATTACTATCACGGCATTTTCAAACGAAATACTGGCGTGGATGGTCTGCAGGATATTCAGAAAGCCATTACCAAAGGTGCTGTTGTCACTTTCGAACCCGCAGCAAAGGGTTACCGTGCCATGTTTGAGCGCAATTCAAAAGTGGCAAGTGGAGCCTCCTTTGGGCTTGCGTACACTTTCGGACAGGGCGAGCTCCCTGATGACGGAGGCACAAAGGACACATGGGATCGCTTTACTGGGGATAAGCTTCATATTCCCCTTGGATCTCTGACGGCCATCCCCAGTACGACGGCAGCCGTGGCGCCGGCAACAGCCACGACCTCCACAAATTCGCCAGGTCTCGTCAGCAAATTGGTTTCCCAAACGTTACTGGCTGCAAATTCGCCCGAAAAGGAAAAACCTTGGAAACGCAAATGGCTATCAGAAGGCCAATCCGCAACTCCAAAAAGCGCCCTGCCCGCGGTTGACGCACCTTCCCGTACAACGATGAACAGATTAAAAGTGCTTTCAGCTCCGCGATCGACCAGGCATCAGTCAACACCCGGCGATCCCAAAGGGTTGGCTGGTACGGCATCTGATGGTGAAGACTCGGCCGAGGCCTTCAGAAGCCTGAGAATCCGCTAATCGAGTCTTCGGCACCGAGGCAACTGCGCTATTTCACCTGACTTCAAGCGAGGCAGAACAAAGTGTATGTGATATTCTTATTACAACACTAGGAGCCTTCATGTTTCGCAATTTGTCTGTTTTCAACCTGCTTACCAACCTTACCGCAGATGACTTTCTGGGATTCAACGAGGTATTTTCTGAGCGCAGGTTTG